>Ga0307440_1000569_pt1 | contig 18212 bp, 14 predicted proteins | sample SalMarWE160410MG_FD_202150 | JGI IMG/M metagenome (GOLD analysis project Ga0307440, IMG submission 202150) | Salt marsh sediment microbial communities from the Plum Island Ecosystem LTER, Massachusetts, United States - WE1604-10 | ecosystem: Environmental > Aquatic > Marine > Intertidal zone >... | reverse complement strand
CCAGCTACGATTCCGAAAAGCATTGCCGTCCCTGCCTCAAATGCGGCATGTTGCACCATAACCTTTGTATCCATTCCGAGAAGCAGGTCCTGGGCCAAGGAAATGATGAATTTGGTGGCCGAGGCAATTCCCGCCACCAAAACGCACAAAACGGAGGAGGAAAACAATCCCGGGAGCAACAAGGCCCCGAGATCGATCACCATTCCCGGCAAGACGAAGGCTGGCACCAGCATGGGACCTATTTTCCCGAGCCCCAGGGCAAATGCGCCAAGACCCGCGAGCAACCCGGTACAGGTTGAGGCACCCCTATAACCGACACAGCCTCTAGCCAGAAAAAGAAAAAAAACAGTGACCAGCATGGCATGCCCGGGGATATGGAGATGTAGTCTGAGTACAACCCGGAAAAGCAGAATAAAAACGGCACAAAATCCTAAAAAAAGTGATTCCTTCAGCGGCAATCGTGTCATCGAGTCGTTCCTTTATTTTTTTGTTCCTTATTTTCACCCGGCCAGGAAGTACGTTTACCGGCGATGCCGAAATCCCTGGCCTTTGCCGCCAGGGCGATCTGAGCCGAAAGATTCATGGTCTGAATCATTACTGGAACGACGAGGCAATAAATGACATCCTGCCAGTTCAGGGGGTTAAGCAGGTCCTTGGGCAGGATTTTCGCTCCACGCAGGACCTGACCCTCGTGGATGCTTTTAATTTCGGCAAGGAGTAAAGGAAGAAAATTCAGGCAAGTGGCAATTATAAAAGCTATGCGATAGGGGAGAATATCGGAGAGCATTCTGACAATTCTGTCCCCCGGCACGATCTTGACGAAGACCATCCCTGGCAGGAAGGCAAGGGCAAGCTGCCAGGAGATAATCAGTCCGGGAACGATCCCTTCGTAAGAGCCGAATCGCAACCAGTATAAGCCGGAAATGATCCCAGCCTGCCAGAGAATAGTCTTCGCGGCCCGTTTTAAGAAGGTAATTCCTGGACGGGCTATCAACAAAAGCAGAGCGTCGGCCGCACTGAGCAGGCCTAGAGTTGTCGGGCTTCGGGTCCCGAAGGCGGCAATCGACAGGACAAGGGAGCAGACAAAGATCATCCATACCGCTGTGCGGTTGCACCTATAGAATGGTGTTGCTCTCAGGTGAGGATTAAACTGCTTATTGGAACTGCTGATCGGTTTAGTTACAACCAAGCTTTCCTCCAGCAAGAGTATATGTAAAATCCGCCCAGTCTCCCATGGATCCGGGGGCATGGGAGGTCAGCAGAAGGGTCGTTCCCTTTTCTTTGTTGATCGAGGTCAAGAGTTCCAAAACCTGTGCGGCCAGTTTTGGATCGAGTCCTGCAAAGGGGTCATCGAGAATCATCAGGGTCGGTTCCATCGCAATCACCGAGGCCAGTGCAACCAGGTGTTTTTGACCGTAACTGAGGGTATGTGGTGACCGATCGGCCAAATCGTCGATACGACAGAGACCGAGAGTCTCATAAACTCGGGATGTAAGCTCCCTATCCCCTTTTCGCCGGCGTTTTATGGGAAAGGCTACTTCCTCAAACACAGTGGTTTCAAAAAGCTGTCTCTGGGGGTTTTGAAAGAGGCAGCCGACCCTACCACGCAAAGTTGAAGGATTTGGGTCTTTGTCGAATATTCGTACCTCGCCGCCGGCAGGTTTCTCAAACCCCAGCAGACATCGTATAAGCGTTGTCTTGCCGGAACCGTTCAATCCATAGATGACGGCTCGCCTGCTGCGGGGCAGAAAGAAGGAGACATCGGACCAGATCGTCCTGCCTGCCATGTCAGTGACTGCTAGATCCGAAACACGCAGTGCTGTTTCGGAAATCCCCGGTAGGGTATCGGATCGAGAGACGGAAGGTAGGGCTTGGGATCTTACAACATCGGGTGCTGGCCCCGGATGCAACTTCCCATCGGCGTCCAGATGCCAATGGTGATCCACAGCCTCTCGTAGAGGCCCCGGCTCGTTTTCACACAACAGCAGTGCAACCCTGTTTTTTTTTAGCTCAACAACAATCCGGCACAGTTTGGTCAGCCCTTCAGGATCCAACTGGGCAGTCGGTTCATCCAGGATCAACAATCTCGGGTTCATCGCCAGCTGGCAGGCCAAAAGCAATCGGTATTTCTCACCCATCGACAGTTTTGCCGTATCAAAATCCAAGGGCTTTTCCAGACCGACCCACTGAAGAGCAGTCCTGATCATTCCGGTCATCGACAGGGGATCACAGCCGAGGTTTTCCAGCCCGAATGCCACTTCGGAGCCAACCGATCCAGTGAGAAGCTGGGTCTCGGGATTTTGCAAAACGATGCCCATACCGCTTCCGGAGCCAGGGGAGGTTTCACAGCGGTCAATGGTGCCGAAAATATGACCATCCGTGAGTAATCCCTTGGCTGCCAGGGCCAGACTGGTCTTTCCGCTGCCGGTGGCTCCGCCCAGGCAATGGCACTCACCCATATGTATGTCGAGCTTTACCCCACACAACACCTGCCGATCAGCATCCTGGTAAGCGTAGCTGAAATCGTTGAAGCAAAGAATTTCAGTCATAAATTCGACACCGGAAAAGGGTGAAGAAACGATGAAGGGTCCCGTTTCTAAAACCGATACTCCAGGCCACCATAGATCATTCTTCCCGCCTGGGGATAGCCATAGCTCTGTTCATAGTTCTCATCAAGAAGGTTCTTGGCTCCGACATAGAGCTTCACTTGGTCCTGATACAGGCTCTGGCTCACTTTCAAATCAATAACGGTGTAGTTCGGCAGACGCCTTTTATTGACTTGGTCTTTATCGTAATAATATTGATTCGCCAGATACATTACCGATGCATAGAGGGACGTGCCCCACGGAAACCTGTAAAGTGCATCGACGGTGAATTTGTCTCTTGGCCGATATTGCAGCTCATCTCTTTGGCTTCCTTCTGATTTATCTTTGGTGTCCAAAAAGGTATATGCGGCACGGACAACCAGGTTATCAATGGCCTTGTTCGCAAGGGAGACTTCGAAGCCGTTGAAGACGTATTTTTCATAGTTTTGACTTATCTCACTGGCATCTTTTTCAATAAAATCTTTGATATCGTCATGAAAAACTGTGAAAGATGACGAAGTCTTGACCGGAAGTCCCTGCTCAATACCGGCTTCATAGTGCTTGGAAATTTCCGGATTTAAGGTGGGATTTCCGCTGTCGGGATCATAGAGATCTTTAAGGGACGGGAATCGTATCTTACGGGCATGGCTGGCCTTCAACCGGGTCTGGGGGAAAGGATCGTAATGGGCTCCAATTACATAGGAATAATCCTGTTTCCGGTCATCTTCGCGATCCTGCCAGTGGTAGCCGGTTCCCAGTATGATGCCGACCTGTTTTCCGACGGTCGCCTCATACTGTAGAAGCGTCGAGTATAACTGGTAGTCATAGGATTCGTCAAAATGCTGCCGGGTAACAAAGCCGCTTTTTTTCGATTGAATCTGCTGAAAGCCATCGGCATCCCAATCGTCGTTTTCCGCCATCAATCCCAAGGTAAAAGTATTGTGTGTGTCTGGCTCATAGGCCACCTGCATGTTGGCCCCTGATATCTTGGTCGTGGAATCGGTTCGCGAAGAACCTTTCAGCAACTGGGTGTTGTAATGTTCGTCATCATAACGGTCATCCTGTAGCTTAAGTTGATTGAGGTACACCCAGCCTTTGAGACGGAATGGCCCCTCCAGATCGTGGCTTGCGGCCAGCTGCAGAGACATGTTTTCCGAGTTTGTCTCCCGTTCATACTTGACGTTGCTGCTGAAAGGATCATTTTTATCATAGTTGACCACCGGAGGCTTTCCCTGCTCACCTTTGAGATAACTAAGGGTGATGCCTAAAAGGGTTTTCTCCGAGGGAGAATAACTCAGGTTAGCGAAGGCGTTGTCTCGTTTCAGGTCACTGTTTACACGGGCTCCTCCGTCTTCATATTTGGTCGGAGTAAAATCATCGGAAAGGGGAAAATTATCACGCTTATAAGCACTGCCGCTGACGAAATAGTCAACCTTATCGGTTCCACCCGAAATCGCACCTTTTACAAGATTGCCGTTGCCTGCGGCGGTTTCCGCCACCACCGAACCATGCATTCCGGTCTTTCCTTTTTTAGTGATGATGTTGATCACGCCACCATTGCCACCAGGACCGTACAGGATAGATCCACCGCCGGTAATCACTTTAATCTCGGCAATATTTTCCACGGAGATGAGAGAGGGATCAAATTGGCCGTCATAGGAAGCATTGAAAGGCGTCCCATTCAGCAGCAGCAAAACGTGGCGGGTCCGAAAACCCCGGATATCTATGCGGGGAATGCCGTCTCCTCCGGTTCTGATCGAGATTCCGGGCACAAGCACCAGGGCTTCGTCTAGTGTTGTGGCATTTTGTTCCCGAATCTGTTTGGCTGTAACCGTATGGATTGTCTCGCTTGCCTGTACACCTTTGTCTTGAGTTTTTGTTACCACGACCTTTCCGAGATCGTACCCCCCCTGATCCTCCGTCGCCGCCAGGGATTGACCAGATGCAAGACCAAGACACAGACCGGAGATGATTATACTCTGGGTGATTTTCCGTTTCATGTCATCCTATGTGATTTTTGGTTAGAATTTTCATTTATTATTTGTACCCAGTTCATAAAATGAAAATTAATTAAGTCAATAACGAATAGGATTCTCATGCAAAAATAACGAAAACCAACTCATAATAACTAAAAGCAACACCTCAATACGCTGTTGGATTATCTACAAAATCGGGCCAGTACAATTCCGGGGATATCACGCTCTTTATATCTACAGTTCTCATTCGATCCACTACAATTTGCCCTTTCCTTCCTTAAAAAGAACACAGTATTCCAACTGGATATTTCGGGATTTTGGTTATCATTGGAACGACATACGAACCTCCAAAAACCAATAGAGAACCATCTGCTTATGGAAAAGGTTCGCCTGTAAAAGCAGTAATAATTGCCTCCATTGTTGATTGGATTGGCTCCTTTGTTTTATCTATCTTTTTAGGTACTTTTACACCTTTGTCCAAACGTCAAAGGGTCTATCCAGTCAAGAAACTGTTTTATCTCTTAAAAATTTGCTTCTTCCGGATTGAGAGTACTTTATCTGTAACGCGGGAGGCGGAGGGCATCTCTGGAGGACGCCTCGCGGAGGCCCGAAGGTATTCCACACAAGGCCCTGAGAGGTGCAGACAGGACGTCCGCACCTGACAGCAGGCCCGAGACGGCCTGTCTCTGTCAGCCGTGGTATACCGGCGATAAGGCCGCAGAGGAGTGTCCGAAATCGATGCACTCTGCCGGATTGTTACTTCCATCTTTCCAAAAGTACGCTTCATTCGGATGAACCAAAAATTTGGAAATCAAACAAAGACAACCAATCAGGGTTCTGGCTCCTGACTTCTGATTTCTTGCAGCGAGTATTAAATAACAATTCGTTCGATAGTTGCGGCGCAATTACAACAAAATATGCGAACTCGGAAAGTTGTGATAAAGATTTATGGAAATCTCGGAAGGCCGAAAAATTTACCGGACGGTTTTTAAAAGCCTTATTTAATGGAGCCTTTTATGTATTTTATGAAATTGTTTAGAGTTTTTTTTAATCCATCGAATTTATCTCATTCAAAAAAGGGACCTTCTATGGCATTTTGTCTCAATAACAGGCATTTTATTCCCTGCCGTCTGGTGCACATTTCTTGGAATCTGTTTGCTATCCCAACCCAAAATCAATATTGTTACAGGAAAGAATATGTTCTGCTAATGATATGTATGCCGCTTCTGCAAACCGAATAAAAGGGAGACGCCATGAACTCGATTGATATTTTTACCACTGCACTGGAATACGAAGTAAAGATCCGTGATGTATACAAGGATGCTGCAACAATAGTGGACGATGATCGAGGGAAGGCAATATTCCAGGCGCTGGCCGTCGATGAACAGGGACATATCGATTTTCTCAATTACGGTCTGGACCAATTACGGAAAGACGAGACAATCGATATTGAAAAACTGTCGACCTCCATTCCGGATAAAAAGAGTGTGGAAAAGAATCTCGATCGCATCAAATCCCAAATACCTCAACAGATGTTGGGCGATATCAAGACGGTTTTGCGAAGCGCCTTGGTCATGGAGAAAGAGACGTCTGAATATTATCGCCAGTCGGCGGCAAAGGCCAGAGGTGAAATAAAGGCGATTCTCGAAAAATTCCTGGAGATTGAAACCCGTCATGAAGATGTCGTACAGATCGAACTCGATCATGCCATGCAAAACGGCATATGGTTTAACTTCATGGAGGTCGATCTCGAACAAGAACCGTATTGAATATGAAAGATTATTACCAGATACTTGGAGTAACACCGCAATCCGATGAGGATGAAATACGCAAGAGTTATCGAAGGCTTGCCATGCAGTATCATCCGGACCGAAACCCTGACAAACCGGGAGCGGAAGAGAAATTCAAGGACATTGCCGAAGCGTATGGAGTATTGACCGATCCGTTAAAGCGCCGGCAGTATGATGCGGCCCGGACAATGAACAGCAATCGCTATCAAAATGGCTCCCAGGATGGATTCAACTACAGCCAGGAAGACATTCTTCGTGATCTGTTTCAGGACCCGCGTTTTCAGCAGGTGTTCGAGGGCCTGCTGCAGGAATTTCAACGACGGGGCTTGCGAGCCAATCAACAGTTCGTGCATAAAAGTTTTTTCGGCAACCGAGGCGGAGTCTTTTTCAGCGGCTTGATTTTTTTCGGTTCATTGGCAGGACCAAGGCTATTCAAGACCGGCGGCAAGAACCTTCCGGGCAAAAGATCTGTACTGCGTTCTCTCGGCAGTACCATAGGATCGTTGTTGACCGGCTCCCGGCGGCAGAACACTAGAAACATACAGTATGCGGGTAAAGAAAAGCAGGAGACCACCTATACGGCCTATCTCAGCGCCAATGACTTCCGTCAGGGCAAGGTCATCGAGTTGGTAACCCAGGGACCCGACGGACAGGAGAGGTTGAAGGTGACAATTCCTCCCGGCAGTAACGCCGGACAAAAACTCCGGCTACGTGGCAAAGGGATACCGAGCCCCACGGGAAGAGGCGATCTGTTCCTCTGTCTTCAAAAAGGATAACCAGGTAATGTCTTTGCTCTGCCGCAGCTTTATCACCATGTTCTGCTTGCTGATGCTCGGAAACGGAAATCTCTGGGGAAGAACCCTTCCGAACAGTCCGGGACAGGTTTGGCAGGTATCCAGACAATGGAGTATCGAAGAGGAACAGCAATATGCAACCTGGGTTGCCAAAACAGTCACCGAAGACTTTTTCCTGCGCTACCACATCCCGGTGGATTGTGCAGACGTTCCCTATGCCGTCCGTTGGATTTATGCACGAATCGCTCATCTGCCCGCAGCCGCCACCACTGAAGACGGACATCTCATCGGCCATTGGTCTACAAACTGGAACCGTCTGCCCACCAGTCGGGACTGGTTTCATGACCGACGATTCCGTGCAGCCCTCCTTTACCTGCTGGAAAAAACATCCACCAGGACCATCGCAAAGGATACCTATCCAATCCGCATCGATCGGGAATCAATCCAGGCAGGCTCGATTTTTTTCGTTGAAGGTCATGCCGGAATTGTTGGGAGAATTGTACTTGACGGCAGTATGTTTTCCCCGATCCAGACCTGGGAGGCCACCTTACCCAGAAGGGTAACCAAACTTCGGCAACGGAGTTTTTATTCCACCTGGCCCGACATTAAGGATGGAACAGGGCTGCTGCACTTTCGATGGCCGGTATTCTCCCATGGCCGATGGAAATATCCGCCGGAAAAAGACCAACCCTTCTACTCCGTCGAACAGTACTCTCCAGAATTCTGCAGACCCGGCCAACTCTTTGACGAGGCTGTAGCCCGAAGGATCGACCCTAAAACCTATGACCCCCAAGAACGTGTCCGGCTGATAATAGGCTCAATCTACCGTTACCTGCAGGAGCGTGTACCCCTGGTCAAGGAGGGGTATCGTCATTGTCGACGGTCTGTATGCAGCGAAGGCACCTATCTTTGGGAGGCCTACAGCACACCCAACCGGGATGACATGATCGCCTTCGAGATCTCCCACCTTATCAAACTCATAAAAGATGATGGAATAGCCGAGGAAGCTGTGAAAAAAGATATGGAAGGAAAAACCCTCTCCATAGGCGACGGCCACTCGGTCACATTAAACTATGTTGTGCAAAATTATCTCTGGTTCTCCCACGATCCCGGTGATTCCATCGAGGCCCGTTGGGGGCTGTGTAAATGCAATACCATCGGCAACCGAATGCGGGACACTCTCAAGGATCTCAACTTTATCGAAAAAAAATATCGGACAACAGACCCGAAGTATGCAGACTACAGCCGCAACCTTCGCCTAAGGGATCTCAGGGACTTGCAGAACAAAGGGCAAGATGCCGGGTGCGGGAATCTTCCTCATCTTCCCTTGGAAAAAGAAAAATCCTCCACCGATGATCAGCTTCAGATCAGGCAGGTCGAACGGTAATTACAAGACGGGAAATCACCAGTGTCGGGATCGGACATACGGCATTTTACACCTCAAGATCGTTGATTCCGCACACTCCGACCATAAACCATAGAACATCCCGGCAGACTTGCACAGTCAGATGTATTGTCATATTATGTAGGAGAATCTCTCCAAGACCTGTTATTTACGAAAAACAAGGGACTCCTATGTGGGCTCATGAAGAAAGCATAGAGACAACTGCAGCACCTGGGCAGATATGGAAGTTGTTTTCCGATGTGACGGGTTGGAAAAAATGGAATGCCGGAATCGTGGAAATCGAACTTCACGGACCATTTGCCAGCGGCACAAAATTCACCATGCAAATCCCCAAAGGGGAAAAAATTACGAGCACATTGATGGACGTCAAGGAATATGTATCCTTTTCCGACAAAATGACCATCAATGGAACAAATATCGTGGTTGAACATAATATTATTCCCTGGAATTCCGGCCACAATCTCATCCGCTATAGGGCTGTTGCAAACGGGCCTGAGGCGGAAGAACTAGGTCCCAGGGTTATCTCCGATTTTCGCACGGTGTTAATCGCACTCAAAGATCTCGCGGAAAGCCAGACCCTTTGAAAGCCCCCCCTTCCAAGATCACGACATGGAGAGTTTTCCTCTCAGGCTGAATTGAGACCTTGGAGGAAAATGTCACGCATCGAACCTTTTCAGTAAACAATTCTTAAAGAATATCCCCCCACAAATCTTTAACAAACCTGCCCTTTTCACCTAAAAATGGCCCCCAAAAACCGGTTCCCGAATAAAATCTTATTAAAAAAGCGAAGAGATTCTTGACAAAATCATGTTTTAGCCAGATATCTTCTTTATCAAAACATGGTGCTTCAGTCTGTTGCTCACCGAAAAAACAAATAGAAAGAAGATCGAGGAGGGGGAATTATGGACTTCAACAAACTTTTGCAGCGTATTAAGCTGATCCTTACAAGTCCGAAAACCGAATGGATCGCCATTGAAGCCGAACAGACCTCTGTTAAGGAACTGTATCTTGGCTATATCCTGATTTTAGCAGCTGTCTCTCCGATTGCCGGCTTTATCAAGATGAGTGTATTCGGCATCAAGGTCCCCTTCATGGGAACCTATCGTCTGGGGTTCGGAGCCGGTATCAGCAATATGGTTTTGAATTATCTTTTCATCCTTGCCGGTATCTATCTCATGGCCCTCATCATCGATATGCTCGCTCCGTCCTTCGGGGGAACCAAAGACCGGCTACAGGCCCTGAAGGTCGTGACCTATGCCTATACGGCCGCCTGGGTTGCAGGAATCTTCCAAATCCTGCCATGGATCGGGATGCTGCTGCTTCTCGCCGGTTCACTCTACAGCATCTATCTTCTCTACCTCGGTTTGCCGGTGACGATGAAATGTCCGGCAGAAAAATCCTTGGGGTATACTGCTGTTTCCATGCTCATTGTCATCATTATCAGCTTTGCCATCTCGGCCGTTGTTGGAGGTATCACAGGTGCTCACATGGGGTCAGGAATACAACACACCGGTATGTCAAACCAAGGAAGTTTTGACAAAAACAGCCTCGGTGGCAAGCTCGAAAATTGGAACAAGAAACTAGAGCAGGCCGGAAAGGAGATGGCGCAGGCACAAAAATCCGGTGATTCCGAATCACAACAGAAGGCCGCCCGCAAACTGATGGCAACAGCCATGGGCAGCAACGGAACCATTGAGACCCTTGCTCCCGACCGAATTAAAGCCTTTTTACCGGAAAAACTAGCTGGCAGGACCCGCTCCCAAACCTCAGCCGAGCGAGGGGGAGCCATGGGTTTTCAGATTTCCACTGCCAAGGCATCATACCCGGATAGCAACGGCCATAGTCTCAAAGTTGAGATTACCGACATGGGACTTGCCAAGGGTGTAATGGCACTTGCTGGTTGGGCCGGTGTCGAGCAGGAACGAGCCACCGCAAATGGTTTCGAAAAGACGTACAAGCAGGGTTCTCGGATGGTTCACGAACAGTGGAATAATACAAGCCATTCAGGGTCATATACGATTATTGTCGGCAATCGATTCAGTGTGGAGGTATCCGGTGAGGCAACGGATATCACCGCTTTGAAGAACATGGCCCAAAACATAAACCTCTCCGGTCTCGAGGCACTAAAAGACGAGGGAATATCACAAGAAAAAGAATAGAAGAGAAAAATGGCAAAAAATACAAAACCGAAAAAAAAGGAATTACAGGCAGAAAAACGTGAATTGGCAATGATCGAGGGCATCCTCGAAGGCAGCCCAGACGGGATAGGTGTCGTCGTGGTTCGCCTTGATTGCGGCTGCAGGAAAATGGCCGCCGTGGCATCGGACGGCGAGCCGGCTTCCAAGGTAATCATGTACAGAGATCTGGCCGAATCCATTTGCGAAAAGTGCAAGGACGACCAGGGAGATTTTATGCGGGTAACCGAGTCGTTTATCCATTGGGTCGATCCTGTTCCCGACAAGGCCCAGCAGAAAATGATCTATACCAAGGTCCTCGGGGATCCTCCACAATAGAGATCCCTCGAACAAATCAAGTGCCGGATGTCCTTTTTCCCTTGCCCTGATACATCCGGCATCTCGTCAACAGACCTGACGCCCACTCGGGAGTCCCTTCCGCATGTACATGGGTATAGAGGGCAAGGACATTGTTTTTCACAAGCCCATCGCGTCCTCCGGAAAAGCCCTTCCCTCTCTTCATCTGCAGGGTCAGATCTTCAGGTCGGCCCTGCCACTCCAATATCGTTGAATAGCGAAATTCATGGCCTCTGATTTCCAACCCCGGGGGGTAAAACGGATTGGGTCCGTCAACGGTGAATATCGAATATCCGTGGGCCTGCGGTCTATCCGACATCCCGAAACGGATGGGAAAAACCCCAGCCAACGGGTATTCACTCCCTTCGACTATAATCGACGAGCCAAGATAAATAAGCCCGCCGCATTCGGCATAGATCGGCAAACCTTCTTCGGCAGCCTTCTTGATCGAACGACGAAAACTTTCATTGTCGGCAAGTCGGCGAGCCGATGTCTCTGGAAAACCTCCACCGATATAGAGCCCGTCAAGATCAGGCAGTGCCTCATCCTCCAAGGCGTTAATAGATACGATGTGGGCTCCCTGTCTTTCCAGGGCCTCAAGGTTTTCCGAATAGTAAAACTGAAAGGCGGCATCCTGCAGGACACCTATACGGACGTTCCTTTCCGCGGGTTGATATTGGGAAGCTTCGCTCCTGCTCTCAGCAGTGAAATGGAGGGGTTCGGCAATCCCCACTATTCGTTCCAGATCACAACTTTCCGCTACGGTCTGGGCGAGAAGTGACAGCGCCTGGTTGGTTCCAGAATACTCCTGATGGGGAATCATCCCCAGATGACGCATGGGAAAAATATCCTTATGTAACCTGGGAAAGGCCCCCAGGACCGAGATTCCGGTATCCTGCTCCACGGCCTGGGTGATTATCTTTCGTTGCCGTTCGGTAGCGATCTGATTCAAAATCACCCCTCGGATCTCGATTCGAGGATCGAGCTTCATGCACCCAAGTACCATCGCCGCCACCGTTCGGGTAGTCTTGGTGCAGTTGACGACCAGCAGGATGGGAAGTTTCAGCAGAATGGAAAGCTCCGCCGTCGAGTAGCCCCCCTGGGCATTGACTCCGTCGTAAAGGCCGCGGTTTCCTTCGACCACCGCCAGATCCATCCCCTGTGACCGACGCATGAACGATCGGCATACGGCATCTTCTTGCATCAGGTATGGGTCAAGATTGTAGCAGCGCCTGCCTGCTGCAAGCTTCATCCATCCGGCATCAATATAATCCGGCCCTTTCTTGAAAGGGACGACCGTCCTTCCCGCTTCGGTCAAGGCGGAAATCAGGCCCACCGTTACCACGCTTTTACCGGAACCACCGGACATCCCGGCAATTACAAGTCCTTTTGTCTGTATCATCATTAATCAGTTTGTTAGCTGAGCATGTTCGAGTCTATCTCGGCAACTTCAATGACTTTTTACGAAAGCATCAATGTTGCTCTTTTCCAAAATGCCCCCAGGATTTTTTATAAATTTCTTCAAGGTTAAGCTCAAGCTTCCTGCGATATTCCTCTATGCCATCCGCCTTTATCTCACGCGGGACAAACACCGGCTGTCCATAAAAAAACTCGACCCGAGAAAAGGGTTTGGGGATCACCAGTCGATCCCATGACGGAATGGTCCAGTATCTGGATACCGACCAGGTTATCGGCAGAATCGGTGATCCGCTTCTTGAGGCTAAAAATATTGAGCCAGGTTGGACCTTCAGGGCCGGTCCCTGTGAGCCGTCGGCAACAAGGGCCGCATGTCTTCCCTCCTTCAGGTATTTGACCAACTCCTTTATTGCCTGGGTTCCCCTCTTGTTTCTGGACCCGCGTACCGACACATAACCGAAATAGGAAGCCAGCCGGGAGATGTATTCTCCATCTTTGCTGGCACTCACCATCGCCACTCCTGATTCCTTGCGCATATGATAGAAATTATAGAGAATGGCGAAATGCCAGAAGGTGGCGATGACCGGGTTTTCATGTTCCCGGCACTGTCTTCGATTTTCAACATCATGTTCGGTGATACGACATGTTGAAAACCAGGCTTTGATCAACCAGGAACCAAGCCGTGGCAAAACAACCAGGGATATTTTATGGAGCAGGCTCCCTTCTTTCATCCGATTTCAATCTCCAACATCCGTAAATTCTTAATTCTGTCGCGCAGAAGCGCTGCTTCTTCGAAGGCCAGCTCCTTTGCTGCCCTGTGCATTTCCTGCTCGAGTCGTTTAATCTCTTTTTCCAGCTCTTTAATCGAACCATAAAAGGCCTCGGTCTCTGCGGCCAGCGGAAGATCGGCACTTTCATCGACCAGATAGCCTGATTTTCTCAGATGCTGGTGGAGAGAATCCTTGATCTCGGAATGGATGGTCTGCGGAGTAATGCCGTGTTCCGTATTATAAGCAGCCTGGATCACCCTCCGGCGCTCGGTCTCATCGATGGTGCGCTGCATCGATCTTGTGATCTCATCGGCATACATTATGACTATCCCTTCCGCGTTTCTGGCCGCCCGCCCGCAGGTCTGGATCAGCGACCTCTCAGAACGCAGGAAGCCCTCCTTGTCGGCATCGAGGATTGCCACCAATGAAACCTCCGGAAGATCAAGTCCCTCACGCAAAAGGTTAATGCCGACCAGGACCTGATAATCGCCGTTTCGAAGATCGCGGATAAGCTCCACTCGTTCCAGGGTTTTAATGTCGGAGTGCAGATACCGTACCTTGACATCAAGTTTCTCATAATATTCGGTCAGGTCTTCGGCCATACGTTTGGTAAGTGTCGTGACCAGAACCGCCTCATTTTTAGCAGCCCGGATGCGGATCTCGTCCAGGAGATCATCGACCTGGCTGACCGCCGGACGTACCTCGATGCGGGGATCCATGAGCCCTGTCGGTCGTATTATCTGATCGACGATCCGCCCCTGGGCCTGCTCGAGTTCATAGGGACCGGGGGTGGCAGAGACATAGACGACCTGGTTGATCCGGCTGCTGAATTCTTCAAATCTTAACGGTCGGTTATCCAGAGCCGACGGCAGCCGGAAGCCGAAATCAACAAGCGTCTGCTTTCGCGACCTGTCTCCGTTATACATGCCGTTGAGCTGCGGTACTCCGATGTGTGATTCATCGATAAAGAGCACATAGTCTTCAGGAAAATAATCAAGCAGGTTCGGCGGCGGTGCCCCGGCCGGTTTACCGGTCAGGTGTCGGCTGTAGTTCTCGATACCGGTGCAGTATCCGAGTTCCTGGATCATCTCCAGGTCGAACATGGTCCGCTGCTCCAGCCGTTGGGCCTCGACCAGCCGGTTTTCCCTGTGGAAGGTCTCAAGCCTGTCTTTGAGTTCGGCCTTTATGGTCTCCATGGCGGTTTGCAGCCGCTCCTTGGAGGTGACGAAATGGCTTCCGGGAAAGACTGTGTAATCGTTAAGACGTTCAATTGTCTTGCCGCGCAACGGGTCAATGACCAGTATGGACTCTATGGTGTCACCGAAAAATTCAATCCTGATTGCCCTTTCCTCCTCATGGACCGGGAAGATGTCAATCACATCACCCCTCACCCTGAAGGTGCCGCGATGGAAGGAAATGTCGTTTCGTTCATAGAGCATAAAGACCAGACGCCGCTGCACATTCTCCGGCGGATAATCGATGCCGGTACTCAGGAACAGGTGCATGTTCTTATACTCATCGGGCGAGCCCAGACCATAGATGCAGGAGACGGAGGCAACGATCAGGACATCGTTTCGGGTCAAGAGCGACCGGGTGGCCGAATGGCGCATCTTGTCGATGGCGTCATTGATCGACGAATCCTTCTCGATGTAGGTATCGGATTGGGGAATATAGGCCTCCGGCTGATAATAATCATAATAGGAGACGAAGTATTCAACGGCATTATGGGGAAAAAGCTCTTTGAACTCGGCAAACAACTGGGCAGCCAGAGTCTTGTTCGGAGCGATCACCAACGCCGGACGCTGAACTCGGGATATGATCTCGGCCATGGTGAAGGTCTTACCGGAACCGGTAACACCCAGGAGAACCTGACTTTTTTCGCCCCGTTCGAGCCCATGCACCAATGTATCGATGGCTTCGGGTTGATCACCCGAGGGTGAAAACGGGGCAATGAGCTGGAATGGCTGGTTGGTCATAGGATAGGGAGGAAATTATCTATTCACCGCGTATAAGGCATTATAAAGTTTGATTACTATTAATGTTCAGCTACTGATCCTCTCTTGGAAAGGCTAAGCCAAGGATATAAGATTAGCAGGAATGCCTTATTTTTACATCCCAATTTCCTCTAGGTTCTGCAGAAAATTTCCTCATCTCGGTTCCAGGGCGTGATTTGAAAAAAAACGAAGAGGTTTTTTCCTTCTGGTCGGCTCCTGAAAAGTTTACCCGCCGACGGTTCAATCCTGTTCCTCGATTTTTATTATGTTGCCCTGTAGCCTTCAGGGGATTTTACACGGTTATCATTTTTCCCAGGTAATGCAATCTTCTGGGCAATTCTTTATGGCCTCATCGACCAGATCTTCAGGATACCGGGACATGTCAACCACCTCGATCAGGCCCGTTTCAAAGTTGAAGCGGAAGACCTTCGATGCAACTTCGATACATCCCTGGCAAAGGTTGCAATATCCAGGATCTACGACAGGGTATCTTTTTGTTTGTTGTATTCCGATTTTCTTATTAATCATACGATCTTCCCATTTCTTCCTGTTCGGGATATGTTGAGGTTTCTGAATACAACGGGATACTCGAAATCGAATCGTCCCGCCCTCCTGCCCTATTCGTCTACCATCCGTTGACAAAATCATGCTTAATCAATAATATTCATTTTTTTATTTGATTACCACTAATGTCCAGTTGCTGGTCCGGAGTGAAAGCTGTCCGTTTCTCGGGACGCCATGAACCCATCCTTGGGGGCTTCGCTGCAGCCATCCAGGCTGCAGAGACCCGAAAAACGGACACCTCTCACTCTTCCTTCTCGATAGGCTGAGTTTCAGTGGTAATCAGACTTTTTTATAATAATCATTACCAGCATTTGACGCTGGATCGTCGAGAAAACCTGCATGGCTGGACCAGCTGCAACGAACCATTAAACCCCATCACTCCGACACGGCAAGGTCATTGCTTTTGGGAGACTTTCAGATAAAGAAAACGTTGCCGAAATGAAGAATACAGGTACAATTCAAGCTGGATGTTTTACCCTTCCTGGTACAAATCACAAATTGGTGCGACCAATTTATACACCGCGCATTAACCGATACTAAGAAACCTTATTTAAATTTTGGAGGATTTATCATTGAACCCTATCACTGTAAAAGACAATATCTATTGGGTGGGTGCCATTGACTGGGACATCCGCGACTTTCACGGCTATTCGACAAACCGGGGGACAACCTATAATGCCTTTTTAATCATCGATGAAAAGGTGACTCTGGTCGACACCGTAAAGCGCTCACATAAGGATGATTTCCTGGCCAGAATCAGGGAAATCATCGATCCTGAAAAAATCGACTATATCGTGGTCAACCATGTGGAAATGGACCATTCCGGCACCCTTCCCGAAATGGTTAAACTGATCAAACCGGAAAAGGTTATCTGCTCCAAAATGGGTCATCAGGCCCTCCTTCAGCACTTTCACCATACGGATTGGCCCTACCATGTCGTGAAATCAGGCGAAGAGATCAGCCTTGGAAAACGCAACCTCTCCTTTCTGGAAACACGGATGCTCCACTGGCCTGATTCAATGTTTACCTATGTAAAGGAAGACAAGCTGCTCTTCTCCAGTGACGCCTTCGGCCAGCACCTTGCCACCAGTGAACGTTTTGACGACGAGGTCGATCAGGCAATCCTCCTTGAGGAACTGACTAAATACTATGCAAATATTCTGACCCTCTACTCACCAAACGTCAAAAGGCTGCTGGCCAAGGTCGAAGAGATGGCGCTTCCCATCGACATGATAGCCCCGGACCATGGCGTCATATGGCGCACCGACCCGTCAAAGGCAATCACCTCTTATGCCAAATGGTGCCATAATCAGGGTGACGGAAACGCGCTAATCATTTATGATACTATGTGGCATTCGACAGAGCTCATGGCCAAGGCCATCGGCACCGGACTTCAGGATGAAGGCATATCCTATAAGCTTTTGAATCTTCGTTATAACCATCGCAGCGATGTCATGCGCGAGGTCCTTAACGCCAGCGCTCTTATCCTGGGTTCGCCGACCTTGAATAACGGTCTGCTACCGAGGATGGCCGGTTTTCTGATGTACATGCGGGGACTCAGGCCGACCAATAAAATTGGTGCTGCCTTCGGCTCCTACGGCTGGTCCGGTGAATCGATCAAGCTTTTGAACGAGGCCATGGGTGAGATGAAGCTGGATATTATCGATGAAGGGTTCAGGGTCAAATATGTCCCTGAGGAAGGTGATCTTTTCCACTGTGTCGAGCTTGGCCATAAGATCGGCAAGGCTTTGAAAGAAAAGAAAGAATAAAGCAGAAATCCCGGAGCATGGTGTATCCTGAGCAGCTTTCAGCCCATGCTCCGAACCGCAAGCTTGGGAGTTTTCCATTGGAGAATCATTCAGAATCCGCTAAGCGGAATACTGAACACTGCATGTTACGCATTTACTGATCATCATGAAAAAAATCGCCCATCATCTCATTCTGGTTACTGGAAAGTCATATAAGAGCTGCCGAAAACAGGTGGAAAACTATTTTGCCCGTACGGAGCTGGTTCGTTATGACCGGATAGAAATAGACGACGAGGCGAGCTTGGCCGGATCCCACCAGAATTTCGAAGAATGTCTCAATCAAGCCATTGCTAAAAACAGAAAAATATTGGAAAGACTGATCAAAGATCTGGAGGACACCGGGGTCAAAACCACCAGCGATCTCCTGAAGTTAAACCAGGGCTACCCAAGCAAGGTCCTGCATATCGCGACCCACTTTCTTGACGGGTTTATCGGCATCGATTCCGTCTTCTACACCCTCATCGACGACAGTCACTGGATGTCGGTGCAAACGCAACAGGCAATTGCCGATGCACCAGATGTTTTTTGGCTGATCCCTGTCGACGCTTTCTCGGAAACCCCGGAAAAGGCCTCCCTTAT
>Ga0307440_1000568_pt1 | contig 18244 bp, 17 predicted proteins | sample SalMarWE160410MG_FD_202150 | JGI IMG/M metagenome (GOLD analysis project Ga0307440, IMG submission 202150) | Salt marsh sediment microbial communities from the Plum Island Ecosystem LTER, Massachusetts, United States - WE1604-10 | ecosystem: Environmental > Aquatic > Marine > Intertidal zone >... | reverse complement strand
TATCCGGCGACTACAACGACGCCGGCACGTTCCAGGCGCTGAAGCAGGCGCTGGGCAAGGCCGAGCGCCCGGCGCATTACCTGGCCATTCCACCGGCACTGTTCGCCACGGTGATCCAGGGGCTCGGCGCTGCCGGCCTGACGCAGCAGGCCCGTGTCATCGTCGAAAAGCCGTTCGGGCGCGACCTGGCCTCGGCGCAGGCGCTGAACCGGGTGGCGCTGTCGCAGTTCGCCGAGGACGCGGTGTTCCGCATCGACCATTTCCTCGGCAAGGATGCGATCATGAACATCCTGTACTTCCGCTTCGCCAACTCCTTCCTCGAGCCGATCTGGAACCGCAACAGCATCGCCAGCGTGCAGGTCACGCTGTCGGAGGATTTCGGCGTCAAGGGCCGCGGCGGCTTCTACGAGACCGCCGGCTGCCTGCGCGACGTGATCCAGAACCACCTGTTCCAGATCGTGGCGCTGCTGGCCATGGAACCGCCGGCCTACCAGGGCTACGGCGCCGTGCATGCGGAGAAGGCCAAGGTGTTCCAGGCCATGCGCGCACTGACGCCGGACGACGTCGTGCGCGGCCAGTACGACGGCTACCGTGACGAGCCGGGGGTGGCGAAGGATTCGACGGTCGAGACCTTTTGTGCCCTGCGCCTGTACATCGATTCATGGCGCTGGGAGGGGGTGCCGTGGTACCTGCGTTCCGGCAAGTGCATGGCCACGAGCGCGGCCGAGGTGCTGGTGGAGCTGAAGCCGCCGCCGCAGCGGCTGTTCGACGATGCGATGCCGCAGGACGGACGGGCCAACTACCTGCGCTTCCGGCTGTCGCCGAAATCCGCCGTGGCGCTGGCGGCACGCGTCAAGCGCGCCGGCAAGGAATTCGTCGGCGAACAGCGCGAGCTGTACCTGCAGGACGAATACCAGGGCGCGGACAGTCCGTACGAACGGCTGCTCAGCGAGGCCATGGCCGGCGACGGGGCGCTGTTCACGCGCGAGGACGCCGTAGAGGCGGCCTGGGCCGTCGTCGATCCGATCCTCGATACCGAGCTGCCGGTGCATGCCTATGCCCCCGGCAGCTGGGGCCCGGACGCGGCCGATGCGCTGATCGCGGCGCACGGCGGCTGGCAGAACCCGGTGGCGGCGGAACGGCAGGACTGATCCCTGCCTGTTTAAATCGCAGGCAATGGATGCGCGATATTTATGCATCCTTGGCGGCGTGGCCATGGGCCGCCGCCCGATATTTGGGCGCCCACGGCGCCGGTCGCCGCCTTGTCCAACGGCCTGAATCCCTGGCATTCGCCTTGCTTCTTCCCGGGCTTGAGCTTGAGCGGGAGATTGAATGCGTTTTCGAAATCATGCCTTGTATCCGGTATTTCAGCCGATCATGGATATCCGGAAGCAGGAGGCCATGGGTGTCGAAGCGCTGATCCGGTCCGAGGACGGCATTGCGCCGGAAGGACTGTTCTGCGAAGCGGAATGGCGCGGCAGCCGCCTGGCGCTGGACCGTTTCTGCCGGACCCTCGCCATGCAGGGCTTCCACGATCTGCAAGGATGCTCCCAGCAGATGATGCTGTTCATGAACGTCGACGTCTCCTCCCTGGAAGACAGCGCAGCCACCGAGGGCTGGATCATCGAATGCGCCGAGCATGCCGGCCTCGCGCACCAGCAGATCGCGCTGGAGATCGTCGAATCCGGGATATCGAGTAACGACAAGCTCGTGGATTTCGTGTCGCGGCACCGGCAGGCGGGATTTTTGATCGTGCTCGACGATTTCGGCGACAGCCATTCCAATCTGAATCGCATCGTGCAGCTGAAGCCGGACATCATCAAGATCGACAAGGAGCTGATCCGCGACATCCACACCGACCATTACAAGCAGACCATCGTCTCGGCCGTGATCACGCTGGCCGATGGGGTGGGGGCGATCACGCTGGCCGAGGGCGTCGAGACGAAGCAGGAGATCTTCGCCTGCTGCGAGCTGGGCGTGACCCTGTACCAGGGGTACTATTTCGCCATGCCGGACGTTCCCGGGCAGCTGTCCCGCGACGGGTGCGAGACGCAATTGCGGCAGCTGATGCCGGAGCTCAACGCGCATCTCGAGTACCGGCTTCGCAATGACCAGCATCGGCAGGGGCGGTACGAGACCATCAGCGCCGAGGCCTGCCGGTTGCTCTCCCGGATCGAGGCGGAGCCCGAGGTGGAGCTGGCGTCCCTGATCGCGGACCACCCCGAGGTCGATGCGATCTACCTGCTGGACGAGCGGGGCGTCCAGATCAGCGAGACGATCCAGTGGTTCACGCGCCCGGCACCGCACCCGCTGTTCGCACCGGCGGCCAGGGGATCGAGCCACGCCTACCGCAAGTATTTCTACTCACACAAGCCCGAGGGCGGCGGCCGCTTCCTGTCGGAGCCGTATATCTCCCGGGCCAGCGGCCACGTATGCCGGACACTGTCCACCCGGATCCGCTTCGCCGGCAAGCCCTGCATCCTGTGCATCGATTTCCTGCATCGTCCGGATGACGTGAATCACAGTTGAGGCGGCCGCTCGCGGCGTATGGTGCGCCTGACAAAGGAGTGCGCCATGAACGGAAACCCGCTGCTATCCTACCTCGGCCACATTCAGTGGCGTTCGGATATCCATTGGTATTTCTCACATCTGGATATCGCGCACCTGATCGCCGCCTGGCAGCAGGACCAGCCCTTCACGCATGACGATTGGCTCACCGTCGCCGCACTGGCGGCGAGCTTCTGCTTTTTGATGCTGCTGGTCGGCCTGCTGGTGATCAGCCGCCGCAACACGCTGTTCCGCGCCTGGGTCGAGCACAAGCGCTCGCAGCTGACGCACCGCCCGGCGCGGGAAAGCCGCACCAAGCTCGAGCCCAAGATCAAGGGCCATCCGATGCTGCAGCAGGTGTACAGCCTGCATGGCCTGGCCATGTACGATCATGCCCTGAACAAGTACCGGATGGCCCTGCAGTCATCCCCGTTCGATCTCAACACCTATCTGGTCGGCGTCAAGATCGTCTCCGAGATGCACGAACCCAACAAGCCGTTCGTGACCTTCCTGATCGAGGCCATGTCCAACCTGCGCGACAAGCAGCCGGCGGTGTGGAGCGAGCTCGCCCGCTACGGCCGGCAGACGGCGCCGACCCTGGTGCACTGGCATGCCGAGGGCGGGGAGCGCGAGGCCTCCGCTGCCGTGTCCGACGATCTGGCGCACTCCCAGCCCACGTGACGCGCCGGGGCCGCTGCCCCGGACCGCGTGCCTTCCACATTGTTGCAAACCCCACGTTCGGGGGAGCCCGGCACATCCGCCGGGCTTGACGCCGCCGGCATGGCGCCATGCCGGCATCTTTCCCGATTTCCCTTTCCCGACAAGCGCTTGGGAACTTCCATGATCGCCTTCTCCCGGACCGAAAGCGTCGTGCCGGCCATGGCATCCGACATGCTATGATGGTGGATAGCGCGCGGAGGTCTGCATGCACATCGGAGTCCCCAAGGAGATCAAGAACCGGGAGCGGCGGGTATCCCTGACCCCGGACCATGTACGCCTGCTGGTGGAGGCCGGGCATACGCTGCGCGTGCAGCGCAGCGCCGGCACCGGATCGGGATTCGCCGACGATGCCTACCGGGCGGCCGGCGCCACGCTGGTGAACACGGCGGCCGAGGCCTGGGATGCGGAGCTCGTCGTCAAGGTCAAGGAGCCCCAGCCCGAGGAATATGCGTTCATGCATCCGGGGCTGACGCTGTTCACCTACCTGCATCTGGCTGCGGCGCCGGCGCTGGCCGATGTGCTCAGGGCCCGGGGCGTGCACGCCATCGCCTACGAGACGGTGCAGACCGCGGACGGGCGCCTGCCGCTGCTGGCGCCGATGAGCCAGGTGGCCGGGCGCGTGGCGGTGCAGATGGGCGCCAGCTTCCTGCAGGCGGAGGTGCCGGGGGTGCCGCACCACGGGCGCGGCGTGCTGATGGGGGGCATCCCCGGCGTGCCCCGTGCCCGGGTCGCTATCATCGGCGGCGGCAACGTCGGCGAGCATGCGGCCAGGGCGGCGCTCGGCCTCGGCGCGCGCGTGACGGTGCTGGATGTACGCACGGAGCGCCTGGGCGAACTGGAGGCGATGCTGATCGGACTCGAAACGCGGCCGCTGCACGGCGATGGCCTGCGCGCGCTGCTGCCGGATACGGACCTGCTGGTCGGGGCGGCGCTGATCGCCGGCGAGCATGCCCCGCACCTGCTCGACCGGGCGATGATCGGGGCCATGCCCGAGGGCGCCGTGTTCGTCGACGTGTCGATCGACCAGGGCGGCATCAGCGAGACCAGCCGCGCCACCACGTTCGAGGCTCCGGCCTACGTCGAACAAGGGGTGATCCACTGCTGCCTGCCCAACCTGCCGGCGGCGGTACCGCTATCGAGCACGCTGGCCCTGACCCATGCCACGTTCCCCTATGTGCAGATGCTGGCATCCGGCATCGAGGCGGCGCTTTCCGGCAATACCGCGCTTCACCACGGCATCAATGTCCGGGACGGCGCTATCCGCCATGCGGCCGTCGCCGATGCCCTCGGCCTGCCCTATGTCCCCTGGGAGGGCCTCAAGGCCTGACCTGTCCGCCTGCAGCGCTTTCTCCGGGGCGCGCTCTCGGCTATCATTCGCCGACCCTGCGGGTGGGCGTGTCGCGCTTGCCCGCTTTCTGTGTGTGCCGGCGTCCGATCGCAGGGCGCCGACGCGAAAAGGAAGAGGAACTGCATGCCAAGGCGAACCGATATCGAATCCGTTCTCATCCTCGGTGCCGGCCCCATCGTCATCGGCCAGGCTTGCGAGTTCGACTACTCCGGGGTCCAGGCCTGCAAGGCGCTGAAGGAGGAGGGCTACCGGGTGATCCTGGTCAACTCCAACCCGGCCACGATCATGACCGACCCCGAGTTCGCCGACGCCACCTACATCGAACCGGTCACCTGGGAGGTGGTGGCGCGCATCATCGACAAGGAGCGTCCGGACGCGATCCTGCCGACGATGGGCGGCCAGACGGCGCTGAACACGGCCATGGAGCTGCACAAGGAGGGTGTCCTCGATCGCTACGGCGTGCAGCTGATCGGGGCCCAGCCGGACGCCATCGACAAGGCCGAGGACCGCGAGCGCTTCAAGGAGGCGATGGAGGCCATCGGCCTGGAATGCGCCCGCGGCGGCTTCGCCTACACCATCGACGAGGCGCGCGAGCTGGCGCGCGAGATCGGCAGCTTCCCGCTGATCATCCGGCCGTCGTTCACGCTCGGCGGTACCGGCGGCGGCATCGCCTACAACCCGGAGGAGTTCGAGCAGATCGCGCAATCCGGCATCGATGCCAGCCCGACCGACGAGATCCTGATCGAGGAGTCGATCATCGGCTGGAAGGAATTCGAGATGGAGGTGATGCGCGACAAGCACGACAACTGCGTCATCATCTGCTCCATCGAGAACGTCGACGCCATGGGCGTGCATACCGGCGATTCGATCACCGTGGCCCCGGCCCAGACCCTGACCGACAAGGAATACCAGCGCATGCGCGACGCCTCGATCGCCTGCCTGCGCGAGATCGGTGTGGAGACGGGCGGCTCCAACGTGCAGTTCGCGGTGAACCCCGAGAATGGGCGGCTGATCGTCATCGAGATGAACCCGCGCGTGTCGCGTTCCTCGGCCCTGGCCTCGAAGGCCACGGGCTTCCCCATCGCCAAGATCGCCGCCAAGCTGGCCGTCGGCTACACGCTGGACGAGATCCGCAACGACATCACCGGCGAGACGTTCGCGGCCTTCGAGCCGTCGATCGACTACGTGGTGACCAAGATTCCGCGCTTCGCCTTCGAGAAGTTCCCGGGGGCCGATACCCGCCTGACCACGCAGATGAAATCGGTCGGCGAGGTCATGGCCATCGGCCGCACCTTCACCGAGTCGCTGGGCAAGGCCCTGCGCGGCCTGGAGACCGGCAGCTGCGGCTTCGACAAGTCCGTGCCGGACGAGACGGATACCGATGCCTTCCTGCACGAGAAGCTGGCGGTGCCGGGTGCGGAGCGTATCTGGTGGGTCGGCGAGGCGCTGCGCCAGGGTGCGTCCCGGGGATGGGACGAAGCGCGCGTGTGCGAGCTGACCCGCTTCGATCCGTGGTTCGTGCGCGAGATCGCCGCCGTGATCGCCATGGAGGAGTCGCTGCGCGGCCAGAAGCCGGAGCGGCTGACGCGTGAACAATGGCGCGCGGCCAAGCGCGAGGGGCTGTCCGACGAACGCCTGGCCCAGCTGATGGACAGTGACGAGGAGGCGGTGCGCGAGGCGCGCAAGGCCGCGGGGGTGGCCGCCGTGTTCAAGCGCGTCGATACCTGCGCCGCCGAGTTCGAGGCGCAGACGCCGTACCTGTACTCGACCTTCGAGGACGAATGCGAGGCGCGGGCGAGCGGCAACAGGAAGATCATGGTGCTCGGCGGCGGCCCGAACCGCATCGGCCAGGGCATCGAGTTCGATTACTGCTGCGTGCACGCCTCGTTCGCCCTGAGCGAGGACGGATTCGAGACCATCATGGTCAACTGCAACCCGGAGACGGTGTCCACGGACTACGACACCTCCGATCGCCTGTACTTCGAGCCGCTGACCTTCGAGGACGTCATGGCCGTCGTCGACGTCGAGCAGCCGGACGGCGTCATCGTGCAGTTCGGCGGCCAGACGCCGCTGAAGCTGGCCCGCCAGCTCGAGGCGGCCGGCGTACCGATCATCGGCACCAGCCCCGATGCCATCGACCTGGCCGAGGACCGCGAGCGCTTCCAGCAGTTGCTGCACAAGCTGAAGCTCAGGCAGCCGGACAACGGCACGGCGCGCTCGGTCGACGAGGCGGTCGCCGTGGCCGCGCGCATCGGCTACCCGGTGGTCGTGCGCCCGTCCTATGTGCTGGGCGGCCGGGCCATGCAGATCGTCTACGACGAGGAGGGGCTGCTGCGCTACATGCGCGAGGCCGTTTCCGTCAGCCCCAGGCATCCGGTGCTGCTCGACCGCTTCCTGAACCGCGCCGTGGAGATCGATGTCGACGCCCTGTGCGATGGCGAGCGGGTGGTCATCGGCGGCATCATGGAGCATATCGAGGAGGCCGGCGTGCATTCGGGCGATTCCGCCTGCTGCCTGCCGCCGCATTCGATCGATGCCGCGGTGATCGCCGAGATCGCGCGCCAGACCGAGCTGCTCGGCCTGGGCCTGAACGTCAAGGGCCTGCTGAACATCCAGTTCGCGCTGCAGGGCGACGTGCTGTACGTGCTCGAGGTCAACCCGCGCGCCAGCCGTACCGTGCCGTTCGTGTCCAAGGCCACCGGCGTGCCGCTGGCCAAGGTGGCGGCGCGCATCATGGTCGGTAAGGACCTGGCGGCCCAGGGCATCGACAGCGTGCCGCAGCCGACGGCGTATCGCGCCGTCAAGGAGGCGGTGTTCCCGTTCGCCAAGTTCCGTGGCGTCGATACGCTGCTGAGCCCCGAGATGAAGTCCACCGGCGAGGTCATGGGCATCGCCGCGGATTTCCCGGCCGCCTTCGCCAAGGCGCAGCTCGGGGCCGGCCAGCGCCTGCCGAAGGGCGGGCGGACCTTCCTCTCCGTGCGCGATGCCGACAAGGAGCGCATGGTGCCGCTGGCCAAGATGCTGGTGTCGGCGGGCTTCGAGGTGCTGGCCACCACCGGCTGCCACCAGGCGCTGAGCGAGGCCGGCGTGCCGAGCACGCGCGTGAACAAGGTGGGCGAGGGCCAGCGGCCGCACATCGTCGACCGGCTGCTCAACGACGAGGTGGATCTGATCGTCAACACGACCGAAGGGGCGCAGGCGGTGCGCGACTCCAAATCCATCCGTCAGGCGGCGCTGGAGCGCAAGATTGCCTACTATACGACCATCGAGGGTGGGCTTGCCGCGGCGGCGGCCATCCTCAGCACGTCGGATGTGACCGCAGTGCGCAGCATCCAGGAATACCACGCGCAGAAAGGAGCCTGACATGGAACGTGTGCCGATGACCGTGCGCGGGGCGGAGCAGCTCCGCAAGGAGCTGGCCGAGCGCAAGAGCGTCAAGCGTCCGCAGATCGTGCAGGCGATCGAGGTGGCGCGTGCGCACGGCGATCTCTCCGAGAACGCCGAATACCACGCGGCCAAGGAGGACCAGTCGCTGAACGAGGGGCGCATCGCCGAGCTCGAGGACAAGCTGGCGCGCGCCCATATCATCGATCCGACGACCATCGACGCCGAGAAGATCGTGTTCGGCGCCACCGTGACCCTGATCGACCTGGATGCCGGCAGCGAGGTGGAGTACCAGATTGTCGGCGTCGACGAGTCCGACATCAAGCTGGGCCGGGTATCCATCACCTCGCCGATCGCCCGGGCCCTGATCGGCAAGGAGGCAGGGGATACCGTGGTGGTGCGCGCACCCAGTGGGGAGCGCGAATACGAGGTGCAGGAGGTGCGCTATCGCTGAGCGGCAGCTGCCGGGACCGCGGACGGGTCCGTGGCACGACTGAGCGCTTCCTGCCTGCGCGCCGGGGCGCTGCGCCTGTGCCTGGCCCTGCTGCTGGGGCTGCTGCTGGTGCCCGGCTTCGTCGTGGCGCCGATCCTGTTCGCCAAGGCCGGCTCGACCTATCAGGCCGGCATGCTGGCCGGCTACATCTTCCATGTGGCCAACCGCACGGACGTGATCCTGGCCGCCGCCGTGGCCGCCTTCTGGTGGCGCCGGGGCGGAACACAGCGCTCCGCCTGGATCGTGCTGGGCCTGGTGCTGCTGCTGGTGGCCGTCAACGAGTGGGCGATCACGCCGGTCATCGAAGCCTTGAAGGCCCAGATCGGCCACGGCTTCGATACCCTGCCCAAGGATGACCCGCTGCGCGTGCGCTTCGGCGCCTGGCACGGCGTCAGCGCCGTGCTGCACCTGATCGCCACGCTCGGCGCGGCATGGCTGGTGGCCACGGGCGGCACCCGCCGGGGTGAGGCATGCAACAATTCCTAGCCTGGCTTCAGTCCCGCCTGGCCGATACGCAGCTGGTCATGCTGCTGGTGTCCCTGCTCGTCATCTTCGGCCTGCTGATGGTGTTCGCCGACATCCTGGCACCGCTGCTGGTGGCGCTGGCCTTCGCCTACGTGCTGGACGGCGTCGTATCCCTGCTGGTGCGCCTGCGCATGCCGCTGTTGCCGGCGGTGCTGCTGGTCTGCTCCGGGGCAATGCTGATGGCGCTGTTCGCACTGTTGACCGTGCTGCCGCTGTTGTCCGACCAGGTCGGCCGCCTGATCTCGCAGGTGCCCGAATACGTGCAGTCGCTGCGCGATCTGCTGCACACCTTCCAGGAGCATTACGCCAGCTGGCTGAATCCGAACTACGTGCAGCAGATGCTGGGCTCGATGGCCGTGAAGATCCAGGAATGGGGCGGGGCGCTGCTGAAGTTCTCACTGTCCTCGATCCCGGGCCTGATCGCGCTGATGGTCTATGCGGTGCTGGTGCCGGTGCTGGTGTTCTTCCTGCTCAAGGACAAACAGAAGATCTTGGCGTGGAGCATGCAGTTTTTGCCACACGAGCACGTGCTGCTGCGTCGTGTCTGGAACGAGGTGGACGTGCAGATCGGCAACTACATCCGTGGCCGCTTCTGGGAGTCACTGGTGATCGGCGGCAGCATGGGCCTGGTGTTCTGGCTGATGGGCCACGAATACGCGCTGCTGCTCGGCACCCTGACCGGCATCTCGGTATGGATCCCGTTCATCGGCGCGGCGGTGGTCACGGTGCCGGTGGTGCTGCTGTCCTTCTTCCAGTGGGGGTGGTCGGACATGACCGCCTACAGCATCCTCGCCTACGCCATCATCCAGGCCATCGACGCCAATGTGCTGATCCCGTGGCTGTTCTCCGAGATGGTGAACCTGCACCCGATCGCCATCATCGTGGCCGTGCTGGTGTTCGGCAGCCTGTGGGGTGTCGTGGGCGTGTTCATCGCCATCCCGATGGCGGCCCTGATCCACAGCGTGCTGGTCATCATCCGCGAACGCTCCAAGCAGCCCGAGATGCCGGCAGCGGCAGACGGATGACATTGACACGCAGGCCGCGCGCCCTAGGCTGCAAACGCTCCGGCGGACGGCACGCTTCTTCAGTCAGAACCCGAACATAGGAAGGCGACCACGTGAACGACAAGGTATCCAGTCCCAGCGCATCGACATCCTCCCCGAAGGGCGAGCCGCATTCGGCCTTCGACATCGAGGAGCTCAAGCGCGACATGCGCAACGCCCAGTTGGTGGACTGGGCCAGGCAGCACCGGTCGCAGCTGATCGCGGCGGCCGTGGTGTTCGTGCTGCTGCTGGTCGGCGCGGTGCTGTGGATCAACAAGACCCGGGCCGAGCGCAATACGGCCGCGACCATCTATTACCAGGCCCTTTCCCTGGTCAAGGACAGCGACAGGCTGAAGGTGCTGCAGGCCCTGGTCGGCAAGCACCTGGGGACCGCCTACACGCCGCTGGCCGAGATGCAGCTGGCACATCTGGATCCCCAGCACGCCGAGGCGCATCTGAAGGCGGTCATCGACAATGCCAAGAGCATGCCGGAATGGGTCTGGCAGGCCCGGCTCGACCTGGCGCGCCTGCGGATCGGCGAGGGCCAGCCGGCCAAGGCGCTGCCCTTGCTGCAGGACAGCGTCGGCGCCGCCTATGAGCAGCTTCGCCAGTCCCTGCTGGCCGATGCCAGCAGCGACCCGGCGGACAAGATCCGGCACCTGAAACTGGCTCAGGCGGCCCAGTCCTACGATCATGCCCTGAAACAGCGCATCGACAACGAGTTGCAGGCGCTCGAAGCCAACCACCCCGCGGCCGGAAGCTGAGGGGTCGGGTCATGCCGAAAACGAAGCTTCTGCTGATGCTGAGGGCGGCGCTGCTGCCGTTGTTGCTGGCCTCCTGTGCGACCCCGAATCCGGCGCAGCTTCCCGCCTTCGGCCGCGATTTCGGCATCGACAAGGCCTGGGAGGTCAATGTCGACCAGCGTTCACCGGCCTCGCCGCGGGCGTTCAGCGCTCCCGTGGTCGTGCATGCCCCCGGCGGGGACCTGATCGCGCTGGCCGCGCACGACGCCCGGATTCACGTCTACGACATGCGGGGTTCCGAGATCCGGCGCATCCCCATCAACGCGCCTTCCGATTCGGGCATGGTGGCCCTGGACGACCGGCAGGTCGTGACCGGGGATCAGGACGGGACCATGTACTGCATCGATGTGGTCTCGGGCAAGATCAACTGGAAACAGTCGCTGTCGTCGCTGATCATGGCCGATCCGGTGCTGATCGATGGCGACATCGTCGTGGCCACCGGCGACAACCGCATCTACCGTTTCTCGCCGAAGGGCGAGAAACGCTGGAGCTATGCCGGCATTCCCGGGGGACTGGGCATGTACATGGCGCCGTCGCCGCTGGTCGACGGCCATACCATCGTGGCGCTGTTCAACAACGGCGACGTGGCGGACATCAGGGCCGATAGCGGCGATCTGCTGTGGCGCCAGCAGCTGATGCTCGACGACAACGCCGAGGTGTTGAGCGAGCTGAAGGTGCCGCTGGCCGCGGCGGTCGACGTGCCGGCCTATGGCGGCGGTACGGGCGCCTACCTGGTGTCCCTGTACCAGGGGGACAGCTTTTTCCTGTCCAAGCAGGACGGCAGCCGCCAGATGCACCGCCAGATCTCGCTGAAGTCCACACCGCTGGTGGACGGCAAGGTCATCTACGCCGCCGACAGCCACGGCGCCCTGCAGGCACTGGATGCCTCCAGCGGCGGCACGCTGTGGAAGATCCAGCTGACGCCGGGGGAACTGGTCGGGCCGGTGCTGTGGAAGCATGCATTGTGGCTCGCCGACGACAGGGGCTCTGTCTACCGCGTGGATCAACAGGGACATGTGCTCGGGCATCTGAAGCTGCAGGGGCATTTCGACCGCGCCCCGATCACCGACACCCAGGGTGTCATCCTGCGCAATGACCTGGGGTCCCTGTATCTGCTGCACTGACGGGTACGGGGCGGTATGAGCGACCCGTCCTTAGCCAGCCTGCCGGTCGTCGCCATCGTCGGGCGCCCGAACGTGGGCAAATCCACGCTGTTCAACCGCCTGGTAGGCCGCCGCCGGGCCATTGTCGGTGATCGGCCGGGCGTGACCGTCGATCGCCTGGAAAACGATTGCATGATCGGCAAGCGCGCCGTGATGCTCGTGGACACGGGCGGCATCGGCGAGCCGCAGCACGGACAGATGCAGCCGGACATCGATGCCCAGGTGGAGGCGGCGCTGGCCGTGGCCGATCTGGTGCTGTTCGTGGTGGACGGCCAGGCCGGCGCCACGCCGGTGGACCGGGATATCGCCGGGCGGCTGCGCCGGCAGGGTCTGCCGGCGATGCTGGTCGTCAACAAGGCCGAGCAGCCCGGGGCCGCCACCGAGTTCTATGCCTTGGGCCTGGACGAGCCGATGGCGGTCTCCGCCGCCCATGGCCAGGGCATCGCCGAATTCATCGAACGCCTGGAATCCGCGCTGCCGCCGGAAGGCGAGGCGATGCCCGCCGATGAGGGTGAACAGGCCGAACCGCTGGCGCAGGTCACCGTCATCGGCCGACCCAACGTCGGCAAATCGACCCTGATCAATGCCTGGCTCGGGCGTGAACGCGTCGTGGTCAGCCCGATCGCCGGCACCACCCGCGACGCCATCGATGTCGACATGCCGTACCGGATCGGCGACGAGGAGGGCAGCGTGCGCCTGGTCGACACGGCGGGACAGCGCAAGCACGGGCGCATCAGCGACATCATCGAGTTCGTCGCCCGCGTCAAGGCGGTGCAGGCTTTCCGGCGGGCGCATGCGGCGGTCATCGTGCTGGACGGCATCGAGGGCGTGGCCGAACAGGACATGCGCCTGATGACCCTGGCCCAGCAGGAGGGATGCGCGCTGCTGGTGGCGGTCAACAAGGCGGACCTGATGTCCGACGAGGCGTGGGCCTATTTCTCCGACCGCCTCAGCTACCGCATGCGGGCCATGCCCGATGTGCCGGTGTTCCGCATCTCGGCCAAGAAGGGGCGCGGCGTCAAGAAGCTGCTGGGCGAGGCCGTGCGCGCCGCGCGCAACAACGGCACCGAGATCAATACGGGCAGTCTCAACCGCTGGCTCGAACAGGCACAGCGCAAGCAGACGGCACCGAGCGAGCGCGGCGCCCTGGTACGGCTGAAATACGCCTTCCAGGTCGACCGCTTTCCCCCGACCGTCAAGGTGTTCTGCAACCGTCCCGGCAGCATCAAGGCCAGCTATCTGCGTTACCTGGAACAGAGCTTCCGCAGCCGTTTCCAGCTGCCGGGCGTGCCGGTGCGTTTCGTGTTCACGGCCAGCGAGAATCCCTATGCGCCGGCCAAGGACGCGGGACGTCGCCGGACGAAACGGAAGACCTGAGATGCACCGCTTCGAGGAGACGCGCGTCCTGCCGTGCAGCGCCCAGGCGATGTACGACGTGGTCATGGACATCGACGCCTATCCGCTGTTCCTGCCCTGGGTGGCGGATTCGCGCATCCTGACGCGCGGGGAAGGGGAGCTGACGGCGGAGCTGGTGGCCGATCTCGCCGGCATGCGCCATGCCTTCCAGACCGTCGACCGCTTCGTGGCCGGGAAGATGGTGGAGATCCGCCTGCTCAACGGCCCGTTCAATTTCCTGGAGAGCCTGTGGAGCTTCGAGGCGATCGACGCGCACGCGTGCCGGGTCCATTTCTCGATCGAGTTCGAGTTCCATAACATGATGCTGCGCATGCTTGCCACGCCGGTGTTCTCCACGGCGTGCCGTTCGATGGTGCATGCGTTCGAGCGCCGGGCGATCGAGATCGGGAGGAGTCGATGAACATCGTCATTGCCTACGCCATGCCGCACCAGCAGACCCTGGAGGAGCTGGACGTGCCGGATGGGACGACGGTCGAGCAGGCGATCCGCATGAGCCATGTGCTGGAAAAGCATCCGGACATCGATCTGGGGACGAACAAGGTCGGCGTGTTCGCCAAACTGGTCAAGCCGGATCAGGCCCTGCACGAGGGCGATCGCGTGGAGATCTACCGCGCCCTGCCGGGCAAGGCGCGTGATCCCTATGCCGCCGAGGACAAGAAGGCACGCATCCGCGCCAAGAAGGAGCGACTCGGGAACGAGGACGATGCCGGAGACGGCTGACGGGTGAGGCGTGTCCCGCGGGGCTTGATTCCGCGCCAGGAATTCCGGAGCCTGTCCTGAAGGCCTTGTGCCGATGGCATGGCGGGAGAAATATGCAGATCGATTTCGATTGGCTGGAGAGCGAACTGGACAGCCCGCTGTCGAAAGGCGAGCGGAAGGCGTTGCAGGACGTGATCGAGGTGATGTTCGTCTCCGAAGGCATGACGATCATCCACCAGAACTCGACGCCGGAAGCGCTGTATCTGCTGCAGTCGGGCAATGTCGAGGTCCATGGCCGCAACATGAACGGCCATGATGTCGTGCTTTCCCGCAACAGCAGGCTCAAGGTGCTGGGTGAGATCAGCTTCTTCAGCGGCGGGCCCACGAGCGCCAGCGTCATCGCCGACCACCCCTGCATCCTGTACAAGATCGGGCGCGATGCGTTCGAGGGGCTGATGCAGGCCCAGCCGTCGCTCGTCATGAAACTGTTTTCCCTGATCGTACGCAACATGGGCGAGGTGATCGTGCGTCAGGACGCCAAGATGCGCAGCTAGCACCACCCGGACTGCCGGCCATGCCCGCGGCAGCCCCCCGATTTCCGACCACACATCCGCGTTCCTCCCGTGTATCGGGATTGTGACCCTGCTGACAGAAACAGCGGCGCGACTCCGTCACGTTCCGGGTATCCATCCGGGTACCGTGAGGAGGTTATATGAGCGTTTCCGACCTGTTGTCCATCGTTCCCGGCCATGCCGCACTTTCCGTGGCGCTGTGGCTGATCGTGGGCTCGATCCTGCTTTACATGGCGCGGCAGCCGGCACATCGCGCCATTCTTTCCCTCGGCAATATCCTGCACCGCGGCCTGCGCATCGCGGCGCAGTCGCTGTTGAAGGCCGAAGCCCAGCTTTCCCTGCGCAACCGCGAGGTGCTGCTGGCGGCCGGGCGGGAAGCGACGGAGCGCATCGTCGAGCGCGAATTCGATCGTATCGGCGCCGCCGTGACTCGTGGTATGTCCGAATTTCCGGCCCTGAAGCGGGAAGTCAGCGAGGAGATCACGAAGATCGAGGAGGAGCACCAGCAGAGCAGCGAGGTGCCGCCGACGCCGCCGGCCTGGCACAAGGCGGTGGAGGCCGTGGCCAAGATCCCGTCTTCGGGCGATTCCATGGTGGCGGGCGTGCTGGCGGAGATCCACAAGTCCATGGTCAAGGCCCAGGACAAGACCGTGGATGAATACCGCAAGAGCAGCCACAAGCGCCATGAGCTGCTGGCCAAGATGCTGCCCCACTGGCGCAGGCTGGAGCAGGTCACGGAGCGCATGGACAAGAACGTCGCCGGCCTGCTCGATCGCTCCAAGAGCATCGACCGGCATATGCAGGATCACGAGGAGATCCTCAAGGGTACGGACCGGGCGGTGCAGATGCTGTCGTCCTCGTCGATCACGCAATTCTTCATCGCGGCCCTGGTGCTGGCCATCGCCGTCGGCGGCGCCATCATCAATTTCCACCTGATCATGCGCCCGATGCAGGAGATGGTCGGCGGCAACAGCTATATCATGGGCTTCAAAACGGCGAATGTGGCGGCGCTGGTCATCATCTTCGTCGAGATGGCCATGGGCCTGTTCCTGATGGAGTCGATGCGCATCACCCGCCTGTTCCCGGTCATCAATGCCCTCGATGACAAAAAGCGCGTGAAAATGATCTGGGCCACCTTCGTCATGCTGTTCATCCTGGCCAGCATCGAGGCCAGCCTGGCCTATATGCGCGATATCCTGTCCCAGGACGACGCGGCGCTGCTGGCCAGCCTGGCGAGCCAGCACGCGGCGGCTGCCGCCGGCGGCGGTGCAGCCGCCGGCAGCCGTTGGATCACCACGGCCGCGCAGATGGGCATGGGCTTCATCCTGCCGTTCGCGCTGACCTTCGTGGCCATTCCGCTGGAAAGCTTCATCCATTCGCTGCGCACGGTGCTCGGCATCATTGGCAGCTATGTGCTCAACGCCCTGGCCGTGACGCTGCGTGCCATCGGCAACATGTCCCGCTTCGCCGGCAGGGCGCTGGTGCAGGTCTACGATCTGCTGATCTTCGCGCCGTTATGGGTGGAGCGCCAGCTGAAGGGGCGGACGCCTGGTCGCGAGAAGGAAGAGGTGCATGCGTTCGCCGGTGACAGCTCCATGAAGCTGAGCCAGGTCGGGAGGTAAGCCATGAAACGCATCTTCGGCCTGCCGGCGATCGCCGGCCTGCTGGTGGCCCTGCTGCTGGGTGCATGTTCGGACGAGGCCACGCCGCACACGCGCGGCGTGTACATGCTGCTGGATACCTCGGGCACCTATGCCCATCAGCTGGACCATGCCCAGCGCATCATCAACTTCACGCTGGCCAAGCTGAACCCGGGTGATTCCTTTGCCGTGGCGCGCGTGGATACGGGGAGTTTCTCCGAGAAGAACATTATCGTGAAGATGACCTTCGACGACCGGCCGAGCGTGGCCAACGAGCAGAAGCGCCGCTTCCGCGAGATCGTCGACGATTTCGTCAAGAACGTCCGGCCCAGCGCCTATACCGATATCACCGGTGGCGTGCTGCAGGCCATCGAGTGGTTGAACGAGGTGAATCCCGGCAGGAAGACCATCCTGATCTTCTCCGACATGAAGGAGGACCTGAAGAAGGGCTACGTGCGCAATATCCCGCTGCAGCTCAACGGCTTCGAGGTGGTGGCCCTGAACGTGACCAAGCTCAGGAGCGACAATTTCGATCCGCGCGAATACATGGGTCGGCTCGACGCGTGGCAGAAGAAGGTGGAGGCCGGAGGCGGCACCTGGCGTGTGATCAACGACCTGCAGCGCCTGGACGGCATGCTGGGCAACTGAGGCCTGTGAGTGGGGCAACAATTCGTTGCCAGGCAGTGCCCGGTGCGTAGGGTGGGGGCATTCCATCATACCACAGGGGATTGCCATGCAGGTTGCCAAGAACAAGGTCGTTTCGATCGACTACACGCTGAAGAACGATGCGGGAGAGGTCATCGACAGCTCCGAGGGCCACGAGCCCCTGTTATACCTGCACGGTGCCCAGAACATCGTACCCGGCCTGGAGATCGCCCTGGAGGGCAAGGCGGCCGGGGACCGGATCCAGGTATCCATCGCCCCCGCCGAGGCGTACGGTGAGCGCAACGAGGCCCTGCAGCAGGCGGTGCCGCGCGAGGCCTTCCAGGGTGTCGAGGATCTGGAGGTCGGGATGCAGTTCCGGGCCGAGAGCGATGCCGGTCAGCAGATCGTGACGATCACGGCGATCGAAGGCGATGAGGTGACGGTGGACGGCAACCACCCGCTGGCCGGCGAGACGCTGAACTTCGATGTGACCGTCGTCGAGGTGCGCGACGCCTCCGCGGAGGAACTGGAGCACGGCCACGTGCACGGGCCGGGCGGGCATCATCACTGATGGCCGGTCGCTGACATGAAAAAGCCCCCGCATTGCTGCGGGGGCTTTTTTTCGGACGGAGCCGGCCTTATTTGCCTTCCTCGCCCTTCATTTCTTCTTTCTTTTCAGCCTTCTTCTCTTTCTTCTTCATGTGTTCCTTCTTCATGTGCTCTTTCTTCACATGATGCTTCTTCACATGGTGCTTACGCTCTTTCTTCATTTCCTTGTGCTCGGCCTTCTTGCCGGCATCGGCCTTCTCGGCCGCTGCCGGTGCTGCCGGCTTGTTCTCGTCGGCCATGGCCGCCGGGGCCGTGGCAAACGTCAGTGACATCAATGCAATCAACGCCATCATTAAAGAACGCATATATGCTCCTTGTTACAACGGTCTCGTGACCGAATGAGCGGCAATATATGGGGGGGGAATTTTTTGGGAAAGGTGGATTAATTACACTAATTCGAGCGCGGTTATTGACCGGGATCACTGCGATGCGCGGGAGGCGGCGGGACCTGCATTCTGCCGGGTTCCCCGGTCGTATCCGTGGTGGCTCCGAACGGGGAATGATGGGAGGGATCGCGGCCCACGCCGACGGCATCCATGCCATGTCCGGCATAGGGCGGCGGGGCCTGGTCGTCCTTGACCGGCACGGGCTTGGCCGAATCGCCGCAGCCGCCCAGGCCGAGGGACAGCAGCAGCGA
>Ga0307440_1000563_pt1 | contig 18323 bp, 20 predicted proteins | sample SalMarWE160410MG_FD_202150 | JGI IMG/M metagenome (GOLD analysis project Ga0307440, IMG submission 202150) | Salt marsh sediment microbial communities from the Plum Island Ecosystem LTER, Massachusetts, United States - WE1604-10 | ecosystem: Environmental > Aquatic > Marine > Intertidal zone >... | reverse complement strand
CTTGGCTTGATACTCGTGGATCTTCAAGGGGGACCTCCCACGGTCGGACCGCGACCGTCTCTGTCGAACCGCCCCAGGGTAACGCCCGGACCCGCCTGCGACCAAGCGGCGGTGGACCGTTGCCGAGCTCGTGCGCGAGCCGGCGACGCCGGAGCACGGCGGCACGGGCGGTGTGGAACCCTTCAACATCGCGAGTCCGCACAGGCGCTAGCATGCCCCCATGGTGCGCACCGCCATACTCACCGTGAGCGACCGTGGGGCCGCCGGCCAACGCGAGGACACCTCGGTCCAGGAGATCCGCCGCCTGTTGCAGGCGGGCCCCTTCGTCGAAGTCGACTACCAGGTGGTACCCGACGAGCAAGCCATGATCCGCGCCAAGCTGCGGTTGTGGTGCGATCAGGACACCGTCGACCTGGTGCTGACCAACGGGGGGACCGGCCTGGCCCTGCGCGACCGCACGCCGGAGGCCACGCGCGAGGTGATCGAGCGGGAGGTGCCCGGCCTGGCCGAGTTGATGCGGGCGCACAGCGTCGCCTCGAACCCGCACGCGGCACTCTCGCGCGGCCTGGTTGGCATCCGCCGGCGGACCCTGGTGGTCAACCTGCCGGGCAGCCCCCGCGGTGCGCGAGAGTCCCTCGAGGCCGTGATCGGCGTCTTGCCTCACGCCATCGACACCATCCTCGGCGAGCAACGGAGTGCACCCGGGACCTGGCACAACTGAGCGGCAACCGCAGCCCCACCGGCCGAACGCCGTGTAGCATGGCGTGGTGACGATCCTGGCGATGGCGGTTCTGGTGATCGGGCTGGCGGTCGGGCTGGTAGGCGTGGTGGCACCGATCCTGCCAGGGGTCCCGATCGCTGCGGCCGGAGCCGTACTGGCGGCGTGGATGGTGGGATTCGAGCACTTCGGTGTGGCACCGCTCGCTTTCATCATCGGCCTGGCGGTGCTGGCGCAGCTCATCGATCTGGCCGGCAACTGGGTGGGTGCCCGGGTCTACGGCGCCCGCCGCGCAGGACTGTGGGGCGGGGTGCTCGGTTCGTTGGTCGGGCTCATCTTCTTCCCGCCGTTCGGCTTCCTGCTGGGCGCGCTGGTCGGAGCCGTGCTGTTCGAGCTGATCGGCGGGCGCCCGTTCGACGAAGCGTTGCGGGCCGGCGTCGGCGCCTTCGTGGGCGCGCTCGGCGGAACGGTCGCCAAGATCTTGATCGTGATCGCGATGGCCGTGGTGGGGATTCCGCGAGTGCTGTGAGGCGTGCCCCGCGGGGGGCGGCGGCGCGGGCTGGTAAGCTCGCGTCCTGAAGCGTAGGCGGGCGCGTTCGGCGCTCCTGGGAGGACGACTGCATGGATCCGATTCTCGTTCACATCGGGCCGTTGGCGATCCGCTGGTACGGCTTCCTCATCGCGCTGGCCGTGCTGATCGGAGCGCTGTGGGCCCTGAGGCTGGCCGAGCGACGCGGCCTCGACCCCGACAAGCTGCTCGACTCCGCGGTCTGGCTCGTCCTCGCCGGCATCATCGGTGCGCGCCTGGTGTACGTCGTGACCAGCCCGGCCGCGTTCTTCGGTCCGGGGGGGCACCCGCTCGACGCCTTCAAGGTGTGGCAGGGTGGCATCAGCATCCATGGCGGCATCCTTGGCGTGCTGGTGGCGATGGCCTTCTTCGCCCGCGCGCAGCACATCAACATGTGGTCGTACATGGACGTGCTCACGCCGCTGGGGACGCTGGGGATCATGGGCGGTCGCATCGGCAACATCATGAACGGCACCGATACCGGCGGCCGCCTGACGAACCTCGCCATCGGTATCGATTGGCCCAAGCCCGGCACCCCGTTCCTGGGAGCGTTCGGCCGCTTCCTGTTCGGCAAGGACCTGTGGCAGTACGCGCCGCCCGCTTGTCGGGCCGTGCCCGCAGGCCAGCCCTGCCATATCCACTTCGCGCAGTTCTACGGTTTCCTGGTCGGTCTCATCCTGCTGTTCATCGTCCTCTGGGCGCTGCGGCGCAGCCGCGCGCCGGGCTACGCCTTCTGGCAGTTCGCCCTATGGTACTCGGTGCTGCGCAGCCTGCTCGAAGAGCCTTTCCGCGACAACCCCCTGTACTGGAAGGTCTACGACAACATGCAGGCGGGGATCGGCTTCTTCACCCTCACGCAGTTGGTGAGCGTGCTCATCGTGGCCGTAGCGATCGTGATGCTGCTCAGGATCCGCGACCGGGAGCGCCGCGGCCGGGCGGCCGCCACCTCGGGGCGTTGAAGATGGCGGAACCGATCCTGAGCGTCGTGGTGCTCGCCGCCGGGCAGGGCACGCGCATGCGCTCGTCGCTGCCCAAGGTGCTGCACGAGGCGGCGGGGAAGCCGCTGCTCGCGCACGTGCTGACCGCGGCGGCCGCACTCCGCCCGGAGCGGCTGGTGGTCGTGGTCGGGCACGGGGCCGGGGCGGTACGGGAGCGCTTCGCGGACGCCGGCGTCAGCTTCGTGGAGCAGACCGAGCAGCGCGGCACCGGCCACGCCTTGTTGTGCGCGCGGGAGGCATTGGCGGGTGTGCCGGGCGCCGTGCTGGTGCTCTACGGCGACCAGCCCATGGTGCAGGCGTCCACGCTCGAGGGACTGGTGCAGGAGCAGCGTAGACACGCTGGGGCGGTGATGCTCACCTACGAGGTCAGCGACCCGTTCGGGTTGGGTCGCGTGGTGCGTGCGCCGGACGGCAGCGTGCTGAGGGTGGTGGAGGAGAAGGACGCCACCGTGGAAGAGCGGGCGATCCACGAGGTGTAACCCGGCGTCATCGTGTTCGACGACGCGGCGTTCGAGGTGGCGGGCGGCCTGAGCGCGGACAACGCCGCCGGCGAGTACTACCTCACCGACATGATCGAGCTCTACCGCCGTAGCGGACGCGGGCTCCATGCGCACCGCGGTCACGACGCCATGCGGGAGCTGATCGGGGTCAACACGCGCGCCGAGCTGGCGCGGGCCGAGGCCCTGCTCCGGCGCCGCACGCGCGAGCGTTGGCTGGAGGCCGGTGTGACGATGCAGGCGCCGGAGTCGACGGTCCTCGACGAGACGGTGGTGTTGGCGCCCGATGTGGTGCTCGAGCCCGGCGTGCTGCTGCGCGGGGCCAGCACGGTGGGCCGCGGCGCCCGCGTGGGGGCCTACGCCGTGCTGGACGGCTGCACCGTGGCTCCCGGGGCGATCGTGCCACCGCACACGGTGGCGCGGGGACGGGCGTTCGAGGCGCTCTGAGGCGTCGGCGGGGTGCGCTCAGCCGTCGGCTGCGCCGGGAGCGCCGCCGCCGTCGGGCTGATGGCGGGTGTAGGCCTCGTCATGCGGGCGATCGAGGGTCTCCAGCGTGAGGTCGTGCAGGCGCAGGTGGGCGCTCTCGGTATAGAAGCCCACCCGCCCCTCGCCGAAGCGCTCGTCCGCCAGCGTCAGGAGCACCGCGCCGTCGAGCGAGAACTCCAGGTAGGAGCCGTAGGCGAGCAGCACGAACGGGTGCGGGTCGCCGTGCGCGACGTAGAAGTTCGACTGCAGCGGGACGTAGTCGAAGGCCTCCTCGACGTCGCCCCCCGGGTGCGCCGCCCAGGCGCGGAGCTGGGCGATCCCCTTGTACAGGTCGAGGCTGAGATAATAGCCGTCCCCTTCATCGCTCAGACGCAGCACCAGGCCGATCTTGCCGCTGCCGTCCATGTGCAGCTCGCCGCGCAACCGGAAGTCGCGGTGCACGCCCGGCACCAGGAACGTCTCGAAACCGCTGTCGCAGCCGAAGCGCGCCACGCCCGACGCCGCCTCGCTGGCGGCCGACGCGCGGCCGAACAGCGGTTCCAGCGGGATCAGCTCGGCCGCCGGGAGCGTGGCGCGCACGCGCGCGTCGAAGCCCGAGAAGCTCGCCAGGTAGAGCTCCCCGTCGGGCGCGGCGCGCAGCTCCTTGGGCGGTGGGAGCAGATGCTGACCGTCGGTCACGTGCCCCTTGAAGAAGAAGTTCCACACGAGCCAACGGCCGTCGTCCCGACACAAGCGCGCGGCATAGTTGCCCTGGGGCAGCAGCACGTTGTCCGAGAAATTGAAGTAGGGCCCTTCGAAGGTGTCGGCGTACCAGTAGTGGACCTTGACGTCCTCCCGGATCGAGCCCAGCAGGTACCAGCGGCCGTCGAGTTGCACCGGCACGGGCACCTCGATGTCGTCGTAGCGGCTGGGATGGAACAGCGGTTGCCGAGGTTCGAAGCGGTTCGGCGCGGTCTCCTCGAACAGGGCCACCGCCCCGCGCCGGATGACCGGGCCGTGGTCCACCCGCGCGGCCGCCAGCAGGAAACCGGTGCCGTCGATGCGCGCATAGTAGGGGTCCCGGAAGCTGACCCAGTGCCGTCCCTGCTCGAGGCTGTGTTCGTAGGGTGCGGCGCCGAGCTCCAGCGGGAAGGCTCCGGTGGTGTCCTTCTCCCAGGTGAAGAGGTCGTCGGAACGCGCCAGGCCGATGCGCTGCACCCGGCCGCGATGGGCCATGCTGAGGCCTGTGTAGAACATGCGCCAGCCGCCCTCGCGATGTGGGTCGGGGGAGACGCTCATCGTCCACAGCATGTCGTCGTCCCAACCGCCGGGGTCGCTGATGAACAGGGCGTTGTCCACCCGCTCCCAGGACAGGCCGTCCTCGGAGATCGCGTGCGCGATGTAGTCGTGGTTGGGGAGCACCAGGTGGAACAGGTGGTACACCCCGCCGGAGCGGACGACCTCGACGTCGCCGATCTCGCTGACCCTGAACCCGAAGCCGGCGTACATCCTTCAGCCCCCCTGGCGCAGACTCACGAGCGCTCTCACCCGTCTTCGCCGACGTCGACGAATCCCTGGTGCTCGAGCCCTTCCAGCACGCCGGCGGCGAGCTCGGACTCGGCGAAATAGATGCCGCGCCGGCCCTTGAGCCGCTCCATCTCGGGCGCGTGGTTTCCGACCACGATGCCGGGATTCCGGTTGGTCAACATCTCGGTATCGTTGCCCGAATCGCCCGCCACCACGATGTCACGGCTCTTCACCCCCCATTTGCGCGCCAGGTAGCGGATGGCCTTGCCCTTGGACGCACGCGAGGGCAGCACGTCGAGGAAGGTGCCGCTGGAGTGGATCACCGTCGCCTGCACGCCCGCCTCTGCCAGCGCGTCGCGCACCTGCTCCGCCCGCCGCTCGCCCTCGTCGCCCTCCGCGGTGAGGAAGTAACTCACCTTGAACCTGCGTTGGGCGTGCTCGGGCTGACGATCCACGAACGGCAACGCGTCGAGCGTCCGCCGGACCGCCTCCGGCTTCCAGCCGTGCGACAGGTAGTGGGCGTAACCGCGGTCGGGCACCGCTTCAGCGCCATAGTAGATCTCGCTCCCCACCGCGCAGATGAGGACGTCGGGGGTCGGGATGGCGTGGGACTCGAGCGCTTCACGGACCTGCTCGAGGTTGCGGCCCGACGCCACCGCGAACGCCATGTCGGTGCGCTCGAGCGCACGCTGCAGTCGCTCGAGTCCGTCGACGTCGTCCCCGCGGTCCTCGTCGATGAGGGTGTGGTCGATGTCGCTGACCAGCAGGCGCCGACCGGCGCGTAGGTGCTCCCCCGCACCGGTCCGCCAGGGCGCGCGCCTGAGCTCGTCGAGCCCGTCGTGTAGCGCCGTCACTTCTCGCAGATAGGTGTCGGCGTGGGCACCCCACGCGTAGTGCTCGCGCACCCCCGCGATCCCGTTCTCCGAGAACCGGTCCCACTCCTCGTGGTCGACGAGCACGCGCTTCAAGGCAGCCTGGATGGCTCCGGCGTCGCGCGCATCGACCAGGATGCCGCTCCCACAGTTGGCGATGATGTCCTGAGGACCGCCATGGTCGGTGGAGACCACCGGCAGCCCCGAAGAGCTCGCCTCGATCAGCGTGATGCCGAAGTTCTCGACCAGAGCGGGGTTGATGAACACGCCGCGCCTGGCTGCGGCGATGCGGTAGAGCACCGGGATGTCGGTGTCGGGGTCGTGCTTCTTGGGCAGCGCCAGGCGCCCGTAGAGGTCGTAGCGGTCCATCAGCAGCAGCATCCGGGTGAGGACCTCCTGCTCGTTGTCGTCCATCTGCTCGATGTCCCGGCGCACGCCGGCGAACACGGCCAGGTTGGCGATCTGCTGCAGCTCCTTGTCCTCGCCGTAGGCGGTGAGCAGGCCGTCGATGTTCTTGCGCCGGTCCGGCCGGCTGATGGCCAGGATCAGCGGCTTGTTGGCGTCGTAGAGGAAGCGCGCGATCTCCTGCCGCATACGGACCCGGGCGCGCACCACGTCCTCCCCGGGATCGAAGCCTTCGTCGAGATCGTAGTAGAAGGGGTAGAAGGTGTCGACCTCGATGCCGGGCGGGATCACATGGTAGTTCGCCTCGCTGCTGGCGTCGTAGAGCTCGTACCCGTGGTCCACCTCGTGGCGGGTGCTGGCGACGACCAGGTCCGCCTTGGCCAGCACCTCCTCTTCCACATCGATGCGGTGCCGGATCTGGTACTGCCGGTCGATCTCCCCGACGTCCATGCCGGAAGCCTGGAGAACGCGCAGCTTGTTGCGCCCCAGCGAGTGGCCGGTGAACACCAACGGCACCCCCAGCACGCTGGCGAGCTGCAACGCCACGTATCCCGCGTCGGCGTAGTGCCCGTGCACGATGTCGGGTCGGACGCCGTTCCGGCGGTTGAACCGCAGCACGCCCTCGACGAACTCATCCAGCAACGGCCACAGCAACTCCTTGCGACGGTAGCGTGACCCGCCGGCTTTGATGCGCACCAGGCGGGCGTTCTCGCCCAGCTCCTCGACCTCGCGACCGTAGTCTTCCGACACACGCGGATCGTCGATGAGTCGGGTGAACAGATCGACCTGCCTCACGCCCTCGTGGCGGCCCAGCGCACGCGCCAGCTCCACCACGTACTTGGTCTGGCCGCCCGTGTCGGAATCGTGACCCAGCTCCAGGTTATGGCCACGGATCAGGCCGTGAACGCTGAACATCTGGATGACGAGGCCGTCGCCATGGTTGCCGGTTGCGTCTTCGGGCATGGTCGGACTATCCTCCGTGAACAGCCTAGCAGCCGCGTTCACGAACGACCGTATGGGAGGGTGGGCCGCGGGTTGGGCGGGCCGCGGTCGCGGGTGCTATCCTGCGCCCGGAGGAGCGATGCCGCTGTTCACCAAGCCCCCCGCCGTCCTGGCCCTGGAAGACGGAACTGTCTACTACGGCTACGCCTTCGGCTTCCCCGGTCGCACGGTCGGCGAGGTGGTCTTCAACACCTCGATGACGGGGTATCAGGAGATCCTGACCGACCCGAGTTACAAGGGGCAGATCGTCACCATGACGTATCCCCACATCGGCAACTACGGCGTCAGCGTCTACGATATGGAGTCGAACCGCCCGTACGCGCAGGGGTTCATCGTGCGCGAGTTCAGTCGCACCGCCTCCAACCACCGGGCCAATCAGGACCTGCAGAGTTTCATGGAGCAACACCGTATCGTGGGCATCGAGGGGATCGATACCCGTGCCCTGACACGTCGCCTGCGTACGGGAGGGGTGGTGAAGGGGGTCATCCACCACGGCGCCGTCGACGAGGCGATCGAAGCCGAGCTGATCTCGATCGCACGCTTGCATCCCGACATCGACGGGCGCGACATGACGCCCGAGGTCACCACGCCGCTGCCCTACGCCCGGCCGTCGTTCAACGATCACCCGCGGGTGGTGGTGATGGACTTCGGCATCAAGCACTCCATCGTGTACAAGCTGGAGCAGGCGGGGGCCGAGGTGATCGTGGTGCCGGCGCAGACGACCCCGGCGCAGATCATGGCGCTCGATCCCTACGGGCTGGTGCTATCCAATGGGCCCGGCGACCCCGGCGGCCCGAAGTACGCGCACGACACGGTGTGGCAGCTCCTAGGGCTGCTGCCGACCTACGGCATCTGCCTCGGGCACCAACTCCTGGGTCTGGCGGTGGGCGGGCGCACCTTCAAGCTGCGCTACGGTCACCACGGCGCCAACACGCCGGTCAAGAACGTCGTCACCGGGGCGGTCGAGATCACCAGCCAGAACCACAACTACGCTGTCGACATCGACTCCATCCCGGGGCGCCAGTTCGTCGCCACCCACATCAACCTCAACGACGGCACGCTGGAGGGGATGGCGCACCAGCGTTATCCGGTGTTCAGCGTCCAATACCACCCCGAGGCGAGCCCCGGGCCGCACGACGCCAACTACCTGTTCCAACGCTTCATCGAGGAAGTGAACGCCTTCGAGGGTGCCACCGCCCTGCCGGCGGCGGCCGATCAGACGCTCACCGGCATGCTGTGAGGTTCGCCGCGCTCAGTTGACGACGCGCGTGGGCGACTGGCGGTTCTTGCGCCAGCGCACCAGCAGGTAGGCGGCGAGGCCCACCGGTCCGAGCAGCCAGGTGGCCACCACGAACGGCGCTGCCGCGAGCGACCAGTAGCGGGCGTCGCGGAAGATCCACACGCCGGCGAAGAGCGACAACGTGGCGAGGTCGGCGACCGCCAGCAGCGCGCCCCAGTCCGTGCCCAGCAGGCCCTTGGCGTCGTGGAGCGTGAGGCTCGGCACGCCGCTGGCGAGCAGAGCGCCGACCAGGGGCGCCAGCGCCAGCGCGCCCAGACCCACGAAGGGCCATGGCGACTGCACCGCAGCGATCGTGAAGCGCCGACGTGGGAACAGCAGCATCGCTCCCCACAGCAGCAGGGGGGCGAGCACGAACAGGTTGAACAGGCCGTCCATGCCGCGAGTGTACCGTCGGCTGCCGCCTTCGACCGGTCACGGCCGTTATGCAACCGTGACAGACGCGTGGCACACTGGACGCAGCATGGCTGGCGAACGACTGCTGCTCGTCGAGGACGACCGCGATATCGCGCGTGTCGTCGAGCTCCACGCCACCGATCTGGGTCACGAGGTGGTGTGGACGCCTTCGGGCGAGGAGGGGCTCGAGCTGGCTCTGTCGGGCCGTTTCGCGCTGGTGGTGCTGGATCTGATGCTGCCCGATCTCGACGGGCTGGAGGTGTGCCGGTCGCTGCGCTCGAAGCGCCCCGAGGTCCTGATCCTGATGCTCACCGCGCGCTCCTCGGAGCTCGACAGGGTGGTGGGGCTCGAGCTCGGGGCCGACGACTACCTGGGCAAGCCGTTCGGCGTGCGCGAGCTGCAGGCCCGCATCAAGGCGCTGCTGCGCCGCAAGCGCGACGCGCTGAAGGCCGAGCATGCGCCCGAGAACGTCCGCGTGGGCGAGCTCGAGATCGATGCCCGCGCGCGCGAGGTGCGGCTGGCGGGTGAGATCGTCCACCTCACCGCGCGCGAGTTCGACCTGCTGGTGCAGTTCGCCCGCAACCCGGGCCGCGTCTACAGTCGCGCACAGCTGCTCGACCTGGTGTGGGGGCATGGGTTCGATGGCTTCGAGCACACCGTCAACTCGCACATCAACCGCCTGCGGGGCAAGATCGAGCCCGATCCCGCCCAACCGCGCTACATCCACACCGTGTGGGGCGTGGGCTACCGGTTCGTCGGGCCCGAAGCGTGACCACCGCGTGAGAACGCTCCACGCGCGGCTGATGCTGGTGCTGGCGCTGACGCTGATGCCGGCCGGAGCGGCGCTGCTGGCGCTCACCACCCGCAGCGCCCGCGCCTACTACCAGGAGGTGACGCAGCGACAGAACGCGGGCGTGGCGGCCAACCTGGTATCGCAGCACGACCTGATGATCGGCCGCGACGTCGACCGGCAGAAGCTGGCGGAGGTGGCGAAGAACCTGGCGATGACCAACCCCGGCGTCGAGGTGTACGTGCTCGACCCTTCCGGGCGCGTCCTGGCGGGGAGCATCCCGGCCGATCAGCGGAGCCGGGAGGCGGTGGCGCTGGCGCCGGTGCAGGCGTTCGTGCGGGGCGGGCAGCGCTTCCCGCTCCTCGGCACCGATCCCAGGAGGGGAGACCGGACGGTGTTCTCCGCTGCACCGCTGGCCGGTGGTGGAGGCTACCTCTACGTCGTGCTCACCGACGAGCTGCGGGCCGGCATCATGCGCGAGGTCCAGGGCAGCACCGCCCTGCGCGTGGCTCTGTACGGCAGCGTCACGATCCTGGCGCTGGTGCTGCTCGGCGGCGCGCTGTCGTTCTTCCTGCTGACCCGGAGGCTGCGGCGCCTGCAACGCGCCATGAGCGCCTTCCGGAGTGCCGGCGGGGATGCAGGCGCGGCGCTGCTGACGCCCGTGGCAGGCCCTGCCGACGAGATCGACGCCCTGCGCAACGACTTCGTGGCCCTCACGGAGCGCATCGGGCAGCAGGTGGACGCCCTCCGGCGCGCCGACCGGGTACGGCGTGAGCTGGTCACCAACGTGTCGCACGACCTTCGCACGCCGCTGGCCGCGCTGCGGGGATCGCTCGAGACGCTGCTGCTGAAGGGGGACGGGTTGGACGACGACGCGCGCGCCGAGTTCCTGACCACCGCCCAGGCGCAATCGGAGCGGTTGGGTCGGCTGATCGACCAACTCTTCGAGCTGTCGCTGCTCGACGGCGATTCGTCGCCGCTGCAGGCCGAAGACTTCCCGCTGGCGGAGCTCGTCTCCGACGCGGTGATCAAGGAGCGCCCGCGCGCCGAGGCGGCGGGCGTGACGTTGAGCGTCGAGGCGCCGGGCAGCCTGCCGTTCGTGCGTGGCGACCTCGGCCTCATCGAACGTACGGTCCTCAACCTGCTCGACAACGCGTTGCGGCACACACCGGCCGGCGGAGCGGTGAGGGTGAGCATGCGTCCGGACGACCGCGGCCGCGTGGTGGTGGAGGTGAGCGACACCGGCGAGGGCATCGCGCCGGAGCATCAGCAACGCGTGTTCGAGCGCTTCTATCGGGTCGGCAGCGGTCCGCGCGGTGACGGCGGCACCGGCCTCGGGCTGGCCATCGCGGCGCGGGTCGCGGAGTTGCACGGCGGAACGCTGACGGTTGACAGCCGGCTCGGGGAGGGCAGCCGCTTCCGTTTCGACCTGCCGCCGGCGCCGTCTTGTGACCGTTCGGTGAACGATCGTGATGGGGGCGCCAGACCCGGAACCTAGGCTCGAGCTCGAAAGGGGTGAGAGCCTTGAGGAGAGTACGGTTCGGACTGTGGATCGGCCTGGTCATCGCCGCGTGGGGAGTGGCGTCGGCCCAGGACTCGATGGCGATGGGTGGACACACCGTTTCGGTCACCATCACCAACACCACCGAACACCAGACGTTCAGCGCGCCGGTGCTGGTGGCGCACGATGCCAGCTACCGTCCCTTCGCCCTGGGCAAGCCGGCCTTGTCGGAGCTGATCCCGCTGGCCGAGGACGGCATGACGCACGACTTCGAGACCGTCGCCAGGGTCGAGTCGTCGATCCTGGACTTCGCCGTCGCCAAGGACCCGCTGGCGCCCGGGCAGAGCGTCACGCTGAAGGTGCACGTGGACGACCGGCACCCGTTGCTCTCGGCGTTCGGCATGCTGGTGACGACCAACGATGCGGTCTTCTACTACGGCAACGACCTGTCGATGTCCGGGGCCGCCGGCGGCTCGGCGATGGCCCCCGGCTCCGACACGACGGCCTCGAAGGACAGCATGGGTTCGTCCGACGGGATGGCCTCGAAGGACAGCATGGGTTCTTCGGATGCCATGGGCGACAGCGGCGCCATGGGCGACAGCGGCGCGGGCGGCGCCATGGACGAGCCCATCGACCTGTACGACGGCACGGTGCGGGTCCTGGACGCCGGTAGCGAAGCGAACACCGAGTCCTGCAGCGACGTCCCGGGACCGCCCTGCAACAGCGTGGGTGTGCGCCACACCTCCATGGCCGAAGGGATGGTGACGCTCCACCAGGGACTCACCGGGTCCGGTGACCTCGACCCCGCGGTCTACGGCTGGCACGATCCCGTGGCGGCGGTGCGGGTGTCCATGCCCTGAGCCCGTCATCGGGACGGCGTCGGGGGGCGGCCGCCAGGCGGCCGCCCCCCCGACGCGTGCGTGAGCAGGGGATCTCGACGCCGGCCCCGGCCCTAGCCGAAGAGTTCCTCACTGTCTAGCCACAGGGTCACCGGACCGCGATTGAGGAGATCCACCTCCATCAGCTCACCGAAGCGGCCCGTGGCCACCGGCACGCCCGCTCCGTCGAGTGCGGCGACGAAGCGCCGGTAGAGGCGGTCGGCGCGCTCGGGCGGAGCTGCGTTGCTGAAGCCTGGGCGGTTGCCGCTCCTGATGTCGGCGTACAGCGTGAACTGGCTGACGACCAGGCAGCCTCCCCCCACGTCCTGCACGGAACGGTTCATGAGGCCGCGCTCGTCTTCGAACAGGCGCAGCTTGCGGACCTTGTCGGCGAGCTTGTCGGCCACCGCCTCGTCGTCGAGAGGGCCTACGCCCAGCAGGACGAGCAGACCGTTGTCGATGCCCCCCACCACGTCGCCGTCGACCCGGACCGACGCCCGGCTCACCCGTTGCACCAGCGCCCTCACGGGCTGCCGCCACCGGGCTCGTCCTCGCCGACCGGCGCCATGGGCAACAGGGTGCCGCCCCGGGTCGTGTCGTCGGCTTCGGGATCGAGCCGCCGGCGGGCCCGGTCGACCCTGGCGCGCAGCGTGCGCAGCGCGGTCCACAGGGCGTCACGTTCGGTCTCGCCGAGATTGCCGGCGGTCTTCACCTGGAGCATCTCCAGGAGCCCCAGGCTGCGTTCCGCGGCGGACAGGCCGCGTACGCCGTCGCGCGCGGCGTGCGCGCGCAGCGGGGTGTCGTCGTCGCCGAGCGCTACCTCGGCCGACGAGCGGACCGCGTGCAGCAGCCCCATGAAGCGTGGATCCGGGGTACTCAGAACAGTCCCTCCTGCTGGGCGGTATCGATCGGGGCGACCGGCCCCTTCGGCGGAAGGCCGTCCAACACTCGCACCAACTCCTGCATGTCCTGCCAGGTCAGCCACTTCGGTCCGCCGCGTTCGCGGCTCGGGTTGCGCAGCAGGTAGGCGGGGTGGAACAGGGGGAAGATGCGGATGCCGTGCCAGTCGAACCACTGACCGTGCGTGCGGGTGATGCCGTCCTTGGAGCCGAGGAAGTACTGGCTGGGAACATTGCCCAGCGTTCCGATGATCTGCGGCCGGATGAGTCTGATCTGGGTCAGTAGCACCGGCTCGCTGGCGGCGATCTCCTCGGGCCGGGGATTGCGGTTCCCTGGGGGACGGTACTTCACCATGTTGGTGATGTAGAGGTCGTCCCGGTCCAGCCCCACCGATGCGAGCACGCGGTCGAGCAACTGTCCGGCGCGCCCCACGAACGGGCGTCCCGACTGGTCCTCCTCCTCGCCCGGCGCCTCCCCGATCAACATCAGGCGGGCATCGGGATGACCCTCGCCGAAGACCAGACGGCTCGAGAGCTCGTGCAGCGCCGCGGGCCGTTCCAGAGCCTGTCGTTCCAACTCGTCCAGCGTCACGGACTAGTCATAACACGCGCGTGGCACGTGCTCGGGACCCTCGGCGGGGACCGACGGGCCGCGGCTCAGCTCGGCGGAGAGCTCATGGGCGGGCGCTGGCTGCGGACCTCGCGCCGCACCTTGGGCTCGAGCCCGATCATCAGGAAGAAGTTCTCCAGGGCGTTCTCCTCGCCCTTGATCTCGGTGTAGGTGCCGTCATCGGTGCCGGTGACGAACGGGAGTTCCTGGTAGCGGCGCAGGGCCTCGAGCACGACGTCCGAGGGGCTCTGAGTCTGGGCGATCTCGGTCAGGTGGGCGTAGACCGTTCTGCGCGCTTCGGCGTGGCGGCGGAAGGCGTCGGGGTTGTCGGTCTCGGCCGAGCGCAGGAGGTCCTGCTTGGCGATGCGCCGATAGTGCTTCAGCCCCCTGATGATCTCGTCCGAGCTGAGAACCACCTTGACGTCCATAGTCTCTCCCTTCGGGCGCCGAAGCGCCACAGAGCGACGCGCCGCGGCCGTGCGGGCCGAGGTTGCCGGTCGATCGTCGTGTTGGAGACCATCAAGCGTCCCGCCGCCCGCACGCACGGCCGGCGTCGCGGCGGGTGCGGGCGTGCGTCGTTCATCGTGCTTCATGCCTCGATCGGGGACATCGGAACCGGGGGCAGATCGGCCTCGGCGCCGGGGGACTCGAGCAGATCACCGGTGTAGCGTTGCAGCGCGCTGAGCTCCTCGGCGTCGGAGCGGTAGCCGCACGCCCGGCACTCGAGCTCGCTGAACCCTTCCACGTAGTGATAGGTGATGGTGTCCCGGCTCCCGCATTCCGGGCAGGGAGAGTGTTCGCGTCGGCCTTCTGCGTCCACCAGACCAGCTCCTTGCGCCAGTCTAGCGCACTCTCCAGGGAGCTGTGGGAGGGCCGGGGAACATCAGCTGCGCTTGCGTCCCGAACGGGTTCCGCCGAGCTCGGCGGGGACCCCGGCGGGTCCCTGGGGCGCAGCGTCGGCCTGCTCGAGGAGCTCCTCGGCGTGGTGCAGTGACGCCTCCGTCACGCGTCCGGAGAGCATCCGCGCCAGCTCCTCGAGCCGTGACGGGCGGTCCAGACGGGCTACCCGCGTGACCGTGCGTCCGCCCAGCTCCTCCTTGGTGACCGCGTACTGGGCGTCGGCGAAGGCGGCGACCTGGGGGAGGTGGGTGACGACCAGCACCTGGTGCCGTTCGGACAGACGCTTGAGCAGGGCGCCGACGGCCCGCGCGGTGCGCCCGCCGATGCCGGCGTCGATCTCGTCGAAGGCGAGCACCGGCAGCTCGTTGCCGGTGACCAGGTTGAGCGCGAGCATCACGCGCGACAGCTCTCCGCCCGATGCCACGTCGGACAGTGGCGCAGGCGGCTCACCGGGGTGCGCCACGAATCGGAAGCGCACCCCGTCGCGCCCGTGGGGCCCGAGCTCCTCCGTCGTCTCCAACTCGACTTCGAAACGGGCGCGGTCCATGCCGAGCTCGGCCAGTAGGGGTAGCAGTTCGCTCCCCAGCTCGTCCGCCGCGCGCTGTCGGGCGGCCGTGAGCGTGCCTGCGGACGCCTCGAGCTGCTCGCGCAGGTGCGCTGCCTCCTGCTCCAGCGCCCGTGTGTCGGCCTCCACATGCTCGAGCCGCTCCCGCTCGCGTGACGCCCCGTCCCGGAAGTCGAGCACGTCGGCCACGCTGGCGCCGTACTTGCGGCGCAGGGTCTCGATGGCGGCCAGTCGCCCCTGAGCCACGTCGAGGCGCGCGGGATCGGCCTGGAAGTCCGACAGGAAGCTCCCCACCTCGTCGGCGACGGCCTGCAGCGCCGTAGCTGCCTGTTCGAGGTCGGTGACCAGCGCTTCCAGCCGGGCATCGTGGCGCGCCGCGGTGCGCAGCTCGCGCAGACCCTCGGCCGCCCGCTCGACCGCGTTCGGCTCGGCATCGGCGAGCGCGGAGAAGGCGTGAGACGCGGACAGCGCGATGCGCTCGGCGTGCCGCAGCCGCTCGACCTCGGCCTCGAGGCGCGTCTCCTCGCCGGGGGTCAGTTCGGCGGCCTCGATCTCGCCGATCTGGAAGGCGAGCATGTCGAGCCGGCGCGCGCGATCGCGGGCGGCCTCACGCAGCTCGCTCAGAGCTGCCGTGACCTCGCGGTAGCGACGGAAGGCCTGGTGGTAGCGCTGCAACTCGTCGGCGGCGTCGGCGCTTAGCATGCGGTCGAGCTGGCGGCGTTGCGCTCCCGGTCGCATGAGCTCGGTCGCGCCATGCTGGCCGAAGATGGCCACCAGCTCCGCGCTCCGCTCCACGAGCTCGGAGACGGTGACGACCTCACCGTCGATGCGGGCGTTGTGCCGTCCGTTGCGGCTGAGCCGTCGCGAGGCGCTCTCGAAGGGAGCGTCCTCGAACAGGCCCTGCACCAGCGCGGCGTCGCGCCCGGCGCGGATGAGCGTGCTGTCGGCTCGTCCCCCCGTCAGCAGCGACAGGGCGTCGATCAGGATCGACTTGCCCGCCCCGGTCTCGCCCGTCAGGGCGTTGAAGCCCGGCTCGAGCTCGAGGGCGAGTGCGTCGACGATCGCGAAATCGCGCAGCTCCAGGGTCCGCAGCACGGCGTCCAGTATAGGGCCGGGGGTCGGGGCCGGCCACCGCCGGTCGGCAGCCGCCGAGATCGCCGCGCCGCCCGCAGGCGCGGCGCCCACGCGACCTGCCGGCCATCCACACCTGGGCCGCGCGTCCGCGGGTGCGCGCTAGACTCCTGACATGCCCGACGGAAGCGGTCCCGGAACGCTCACCTGGGTGGAGTGCCCGAGGGACGCCTGGCAGGGGATGGCACGCAGCATCCCCACCGAGCGCAAGCGAGCGCACCTCCAGGCGCTGTTGCGGGCCGGCTTCCGGCACCTCGACCTCGGCTCCTTCGTGTCCCCTCGGGCGGTGCCCCAGCTCGCCGATACCGAGGCGGTGCTGGCCGGGCTCGACCGCCCTGTCGGCGCCGACTTCCTGTGCATCATCGGCAACGAGCGCGGCCTGGAGCGCGCTGCCGAGGCGACGGGAGTGAGCAGCGTGGGGTTCCCACTCTCGGTGAACGAGACCTTCCAGCAGCGCAACCTGGGCCGGTCGCTGGCGTCGTCCTGGGAGCTGGTCGAGCGGTTGGTCGAGGGAAGCGCCGAGCACGGCCTCGAGCTGGTGCTCTACCTGTCGATGGGCTTCGGCAACCCCTACAGCGATCCGTGGCGCCCTGCCGACACGGCCGAGGCCGTGGCGCGCGCGCGCGATCTCGGGGTGCGTCGCATCGCGTTGGCCGACACCGTGGGGCGCGCCGACGCCGTCGCCGTGTCGAGCGTGCTGTCTGCCATCGAGCACGTCCCCGAGCTCGGCCTGCACCTCCATGCGCGTCCCGACGGCTGGCAACCATTGATCGCTGCAGGCGTGGCGGCAGGGATCCGGTGGTTCGAGGGGGCCCTGTCCGGCGTCGGCGGCTGTCCCTTCGCCGGCGACGCCCTGGTCGGCAACTTGCCCACCGAACACGTGCTCCCGTGGCTCGCCGCCCGGGGCGGCGATGCCGGCGTGGCGCTCGAAGCGCTTCCCGAGCTGGCGGCGGACGCCGCTGCCATCGCCGACGGGTACGCGGTGGACCGCTGAGTTGCGCCGCGCCGCCGAGCGAAGCCGAGCCGCCCCGCCAAGCCGAGCTCAGGCGTTCGCCGCGGCCCCCCAGCGCTCGAGCTCGTGCCGGGTGGCATCGGTCAGCTGCCGCATCGCCTCGTCCATGTTCCCGTGGACGGTCGCTCCCGCGGCGGCGACGTGGCCGCCACCGCCGAGCTCGCGGCAGATGGCCTGCGCCGACACGCCGCCGCGGCTGCGCACGCTGAGCTTGACGCCTCCGTCACGCTCCTTGAGCAGGACCGCCACCAGCGTTCCCTCCGCGTAGCGGATCAGCCCTACGAAATCGTCGGAGTCGTCGTCGCTCTCGCCGATGCGCTCGCGCATCGCGCGGGTGAGGCGAGCGGTGACCAGGCGCCCGTCGAGGTGGAAGGCGACGGTGCCCATCACCTCGCCCAGCATCTTGAAGTAATCGGGGTGGCGCCACTGCAGCCGGTCGGTCAGCTCGGCGTAGGGGACACCGACGTCGATGAGCGCGCCCGCCGCCTCCAGCACCGAGCGGTCGGTGTTGCCGTGACGGAAGTTGCCCGTGTCGGTCAGCATGCCGGTGAGGCAAGGCGTGGCCACCTCGACCGTCCAGGAGACGCCCATGGTGTCGAGCAGGTCCTTCACCATCAGCGCCGTCGCCGCCTTGTCGGGCTCGACCAGGCAGAGGTCGCCGAAGTGGTCGTTGGTGCCGTGGTGATCGATGTTGATGAGGCTGTCCGCGCCGACCAGCGGCGCACCGGTGGCCCGCGAGCGGTCGGCGACGTCGAGCACGACCAGCAGGCAGCGCTCCGGCAGCGACGCGAGGGGCGGGCTGAGCTCTCCGTCCTCGGCCAGGAAGGCGAGGAAGCTCGGAGGCTCGAGCGGCAGCGTGACGTGCTTTCCCAGACGCTCCAAGGCGCGCTTCAGGGCCAGGCTGCTGCCGAATGCGTCCCCGTCGGGGTCGACGTGGCTGACGATGACGATGGGACCGTGCCAGTCACGTAGCACGCCCCCGATCTCGAGGAGCCGGCTGTGGTAGTCGGGGTCGCCGGCCGGTTCGGTCGCGGCGCCGCGGGGTGCTCGATCCATGCGGGCCATGATACCGCCCGGGGGTCGGCGCTCCGCCCCGGCGTCTTCGCCCGGGCGTCCCCGCTGTGACCGCGCCCCGCTGCCGCGGCCGGTGCTCCTTCCGAGGGGTCCGCGACAACGTCGCCGACGGCGCTCTGTCGTTCGCTCGGCGCCCCGCGACGGGCCGGCTGGGCATAATGGCGTCATGGACCAAGACGACGACGTCGCGGGTTCGCCGCCGGAGCGGTCCCCCACGT
>Ga0307440_1000562_pt1 | contig 18326 bp, 13 predicted proteins | sample SalMarWE160410MG_FD_202150 | JGI IMG/M metagenome (GOLD analysis project Ga0307440, IMG submission 202150) | Salt marsh sediment microbial communities from the Plum Island Ecosystem LTER, Massachusetts, United States - WE1604-10 | ecosystem: Environmental > Aquatic > Marine > Intertidal zone >... | reverse complement strand
TCTATGAGGTTTCGACGGCGACCTCGGTCGCGGAGACCGTCCAGGAAGCCCTTCCGATGCTTGTCGGACGTATCGGTCAGTATCTCCACGCCCAGGTCGGAGCGTTGCTCCTCAAAGATCCGAACAGGCCGGTCCTGAACGTATTGAGCCCGATCTGGACGATCGGGCACCAGCTCGAGGTCGAGGGGTATCGCCTGCCGCTTCACGGCGGAGGCGACCTGGAGCGCGTCTACACCTCGGGCCGTCCGATGATCTTCAACGATCTCGACAAGAACCCCGAGCACCACGGGCTTCTCGGCGAACTCGGCGTCCGCAACGCGATCGCGACCCCCGTTCGGGTAGAGGATCGTGCGCTGGGTGTGATGGTCATCGCTGACAGGACCGAAGGCTCGTTCACCGCCCAGGACCTCGACCGCCTCGTGTCACTTTCGACGCCGACGGCGCTGGCAATCGCACAGCTTCGACGGATTCAGGAGGCGGCGGAAACGAGCCGCAAGATGGAGGAGCTCGCTGTGATGAAGTCTGACTTCGTGTCGGTCGTGAGCCACGAGCTGAGAACGCCGTTGACGTCGATCATCGGTTCGCTCGCGACCTTGGCACGTCCTGAGCTGCCGCGCGACAGCGACATGGCCAAGGACCTCCTCGAGTCTGCGAGATCACAAGCGAACCGGCTGAACTATCTCATCGAGGATCTGCTCATCGTCTCCCGGATCGAAGGCAAGGCGCTGCCTATGGCGACAGAGGCTATCGATCTCGTCCCGTTGCTCCAGGACACGGTACGGGAGGTACCCGACTCGAGTCGTGTCACGGTCACCGGCCCCACCATCGAACTCATCTCTGATCCCGAACACATCAGACGCATCATGATCAACCTCGTCCAGAATGCCATCCGCTACGCACCTGAATCGCCCGTCGAGGTGACAGCGCACGAGGCCCAGGACGCTGTCACAGTATCGGTCATCGACCATGGGCCCGGCATCCCTGCACAGGATCGAGAGCGCGTGTTCGAACGATTCACGCAGCTCGAGCCGTCCGCGACGCGACGGCAGGGAGGCACCGGACTGGGACTCGCCATCGTGCGCGGTCTCAGCTCGACCATCGGGGGAACGGTCAGGATCAAGGACACTCCCGGGGGAGGTGCAACGTTCGAGGTCTGGATCCCCAAGGCTCCGCCAACCAGCATGGGGCCCCGTCGCGCCTGGATCGATCAGTCCTCGGGTGGTACCGCCAACGCGATCGAGTGAAACCCGCCATCGACGTGGACCATCTCACCGGTCGTCATGGGCGTCCAGTCGGAGAGCAGGAGACACACCATCTTGGCGACTGGCACGGGATCAGTGACATCCCAGGAGAGTGGTGATCGCTCCAACCACGCGTCCTCAAAGCGACCGAATCCCGGGATCGACTTGGCGGCAACCGTTTGGAGTGGACCGGCTGCGACGGCGTTCACCCTGATCCCTCGGGGCCCGAGGTCGCGCGCGAGATATCGAGTTACCGATTCGAGTGCCGCCTTCGCCACGCCCATCCAGTCGTACGCCGGCCATGCCTGTCGGTTGTCGAAGTCGAGCGTGACCAGCGATCCTCCCTGCAACATAAGTGGCGCGAGCGCCACCGCAAGCGTCTTGAATGAGAACGCGGAAGTCATGAATGCAGTCTGCGCGCTCTCGGGTGGAGTCGTGAGAAACGCACCTCCGAGTGCGTCTGGCGGCGCATAGGCAATCGCGTGGAGAGCGCCATCGACGGTTCCCCAACGCCCCGCCAGGTCGTCCACGACCGCCTGCACCTGCTGAGGATCGTTGATGTCCATCTCGAGTACGTCAGGGGGCTCCGGGAGGCGTCTCGCGGAACGTTCGGTGATTCGGACGCCACGACCGAATCCGGTGAGGATCAGCTCAGCTCCTTGCTCCTGTGCGATTCGGGCGGCGTGCCAAGCGATCGAGTCGTCGGTCAAGACTCCCGTGATGAGCAATCGTTTCTCAGCCAACAACATCACATGCTCCTCTCAGCCTGCATAGGTCATCACCGCTCTCAGACCTAGTCCGGCGAGAAACAGGCAGAAGAGCCCCCAGCGGAGTGCTGTATGCCTCTCGTTCATCTCGCCCCGATACACGTAGATGATTGCGAGCGAGATTGCAGTCAAGACACCGTAGAACACGTGCATCCTGCCGGGTCGCTCGCCGAGGGCGTACAGGATGACCCCGACGGTGACCTGAACGAGTGATACCACGATTGCCGCACCAACTGCTGCTCTGAAAGCCCTGCCCGGCACGCGTTTCAGAATCGCTGACCCGATCCCGTAGAAGCCGGCGATCGCATCAACACCGATGGCGACCCATCCCCATACGGAGTGGAACGTTCCGAGCAACGGCTACCGCCGTCGGTTCGTCGGGCGCAGATCGACGACCTCTTCTTTCGTGACATCGACCACGAACTCTCGCCCGCTTCGGGAGTCGCCGATCCACAACGCTATTCGCCCACCCTGCTCTCGTGCGATCCACCAGGCGTACTCGTGACGGTCGCCGTACGCCGCTCTCGCTGCCCTCGCTCTCGCGACAGCCTCGTTTTCGCTCTCGAAGACTCCGAGCAGGGTCTCGACCGAGGTACCGGTCGGGATCCCGTCGACTTCCTCCTCGACGTACTCGATGGTCTCGTACTTGCTCACTCTCGCCCCCACGATACCGCTCATTGCTGTCCATATCCAGAAGTGGGCGCGAAGAAGCTCCGGTTTCCCGGAGCCTCATCGCGGCAAGGGCCTCGGTCGAACCAGGTGGGCTGGACTTCCTGCATCGACCTGCAAGACAAGTCACCCCTCGGGGCGAAGCGTTACAGGTGAACCACGAGGAAAACCCCGAGGGAGCTTCTGCCGAAACATCTGCCCTCTCGGGGTTCCTACCCCACGGGAACTCCGAGACCCCCGAAAGGGTCGGTCTCCCCGGTGGGGAACCCAGGATGGTCTCTCGACCGTCTCGGGTACGTTCCGAAGTTGCCTTCGAAGCGCACCCCCTTTCTACCCCACCCCACGACCACCCGCAACTCCACATCACACACAGATTTCGCGACCGGACACCCAGATTTCGCGAGCTCCCCGAATGAGGCCCGAACGAGGAAAACCCCGAGGGAGCTTCTGCCGAAACATCCACCCTCTCGGGGTTCTTCTCTCCCGCCGAATCGGCGTCGAAACACCGACCGACGGGTCCGAAACCGGAAACCGGCCTCGGATTCCGCAGCTCTGCGGCTCGACGGAAACCCGCCGAGTTCGAACTCCGGTGAACCGGAGCTCCTGCCCCACTCGAACTCGAGATCCGAGCAAAGCACCTTCCGTTTCCGGAAGTGCTCGCCAGCCCGATCATGCGACCCGAAGGCCTCACGATCTCCTCCTCACGGAGGGCGGCTCCCATGGAGCGTGAGCGGTGAGCCCTCGCTCGCCGACCGGTTACCCGGTCGCCGAGCGCCTACATCGAACGTCTCCAACGTAGGAGTCAGGAATGTACGGGCTCGACTCCTCGAGGGCAAACCGTCCTGCTTCCTGGTTTTCGCGACCGTGCCGCGGGTTTTCGCGATCTGTCACAGGGACTCGCTAACGTCCGCATCATGAGCCTCGAAACCCTGTCTCCGAGCCGGGCCGGCGACTTCAAAACCTGTCCGCAGCTGTTCAAGTTCAGAGCAATCGACAGACTTCCAGAGCCAACGACCGTTTACCAGGCGCGCGGGACGACCGCGCATTTGGCGCTGGAGCGGCTCTACGATCTCCCTGCTCCTGAACGCACCGCCGAGCGCCTTTACCAGCTATTCCGTGACGCGTGGACGGAGCTACGCGGTACGGACGAGTACTCGCTCCTGTTCGACGACAACGAGACCGAGCGGCGGTGGGGACTCGAGAGTCTCTCGCTCCTCGCGAACTACTTCGCGCTCGAAGATCCGACGGAGGTCGCTCCTCTTCACCGGGAGCTGGACATGCTCGAGGATCTCGACGGTATGACAATTCGAGGGATTCTCGACCGCATCGACGAAACGGACGACGGGGACTTGGTGATCCTCGACTACAAGACCGGCAAGGCACCACCGGAGCGCTATGCGATGTCTGCGTTCTTCGCGCTCAAGATCTACGCATTGCTCATCCGCACCCGGATGGGCCAGACACCTTCGGAAGTCCGACTGCTCTATCTGAACGGCCCGGTGCTGTACAGGCTCCCGATCGATGACGCGACCCTCGATGCGACCGAACGCACGCTGCGCGCCCTCTGGAATCGCATCAATGAGGCAATCGACACAGACAACTTCCCCACGAAGCCGGGCATCCTGTGTGATTGGTGCTCATTCAAGGATGTGTGCCCCGCGTGGGCCTGACCCTACGGATAGACGCCTCGCGCAAGCTTGGCAGCGGCGACCCGTCGAACGCCCTTGATCAACGCTGCGGTGCGCATGTCGACCTTGTCTCTGATGCTGATGGAGAGCACCTCGTCGAACGCCTTTGCCATGATTTCCCGTAGGCGAGCCACCGTCTCGTTCTCGGACCAGAAGTAGTTCTGGAGGTCCTGCACCCACTCGAAGTAGGAAACGGTAACCCCGCCCGAGTTGGCGAGGACGTCCGGGATCACGAACACCCCTTTGTCCGCCAGTATTGCGTCGGCCTCCATGGTTGTCGGCCCGTTGGCCCCCTCAGCGACGATGCGGGCTTGGACCTTATCGGCGTTGCCCGCGTGGATGACACCGGCGATCGCTGCCGGGATGAGGATGTCGCACGGAAGCTCCAGCAGCTCCGAGTTGGGGAGGTGTTCGGCATCCGGGTATTCGTCGAGGAAGCCGTGCTCGTCGATCCATGCAACGACCTTGCCCAGCTCGAGGCCGTTCGGGTCATAGATGGCTCCATGAACGTCCGATACGCCGACAACCGTGCAGCCGAGTTCGGCCGCCGCGATCGCTGCGTACCTGCCAACATTCCCGAATCCTTGAACGACCACCCTGGCACCCGCGAGACTGAGCCCGGCGTGAGCTGCAGCACTCGGCAGGAGGCTCACCAGACCCCTGCCTGTCGCTTCCCGTCGGGCGACCGACCCACCAAGTGCCGGCGGTTTCCCTGTGACGACGGCCGGCTCCGTGTGCCCCACCTGCTGGCTATACGTGTCCATGATCCACGCCATCGTCTGCTCGTTGGTTCCCATGTCGGGCGCAGGGATGTCCTTGTTCGGACCAATGAAGTTGATGATCTCCGCCGTGTACCGTCTCGTCACCCGCTGGAGTTCCGGGAAGCTCAACTCCGTCGGATCCACCCGCACGCCACCTTTGGCCCCACCAAACGGGAGACCGACGATCGACGTCTTCCACGTCATCAGCATCGCGAGCGCTGCGACTTCCCCCAGGTTCACATCGGGGGCGTACCGGATGCCCCCCTTGGTCGGGCCCATGCTCAACACGTGTTGTACCCGGTATCCGAACAAGGTTTCCACGTCCGAGTACTTGTCCTTGCGGTATGGGAACGTCACGACGAGCGATCGCTGCGGATACCGGAGGCGTTCCCAGATGTTGTGGTCGAGGTCAATGAGTCCGGCCACCCGATCGAGCTGGGCGACCGCTTCCCGGTACATCTGGGACTGCCACTCGCGGGTCTCTACGCCTTGTGCAATGCTTTCCATACGCCTCCTACTCAACAACAATCTACACCGAGCACATGCCAGACCGACTTCCCATCTTCACGATCGGCCACGGGGCAAACGACTTCCGTACGATCGCCGACTTCCTCAACCGATTCGGCATCGCGACGGTGATCGACGTTCGATCTCGCCCGTACTCGCGTCACGCGCCGGAGTTCAACAAGGACTCGATCGCGGAGCTCGCGGCGACGGCAGGGTTCGGCTATCGATGGATGGGAGACACACTCGGAGGTCTCGGGGGCACACCCGACCCCGCATCGTTCCTCGCCTCGCTGCACCAGGTTCTGACGCTCGCCCACAGTGCCCCCGTCGTGTTGTTGTGTGCGGAGGGCGAGCCTTCTCGCTGCCACCGCTCCACGGTGCTGGCACCGCCTCTCGAACAGATGGGAGCTCGGATCATGCACATTCTCCCGAACGGATCGACGCAACTCCATCAGCCGTCTTTCGACTGGTGATGTCACAGGTCGCCTCTACGCTGTCCTTGTGATCGAGCGACGGGTCAACCCATCTGAGTGGACCTCGGTGATCGAGGATACCGACGGCCGGCAGCTGGTGGTCGGGGGCCCTGGCACCGGCAAGACGGAGTTTCTCGTCCGGCGTGCCGAGTCGCTGATCGAACACGGCGCAGCGCCCGACGACCTGCTCCTCCTCTCGTTCTCGAGACGGGGTGTCGCCGACATGAAGAGTCGTCTACACCGTCGAATTGATCGCACGAGCGTTTCCATACCGGCGATGACGTTTCACGCCCTGGCCGCTCGCATCCTCGAGACCACCGACACCGTGCCGGCATTGCTGACCGGCCCGGAACAGGTCGCTCTCGTCCATCACCTCCTCGTCCGGGAGGACCCGCGCGACTGGCCATTGCCGTTGCGGTCGTTGCTGACGACCGACTCCTTCGCAACCGAGGTGACCGACTTCCTGCTTCGATGCAGCGAACAGCTCATCGACCCCGACGAGCTCGAGACCTTCGACAGAGCCGACTGGACCGCACTGCCGGGACTCCTCGAGCGGTACCGAGCGCATCTCGCCGAAGTCGGACGGATCGACTACGGTACGCTGCTCGTCGAAGCCATCCGCGTGATCGACGACGACGACACCGTGATCCCCTACCGCTACGTCCTCGTTGACGAGTACCAGGACACGACGGCGGCGCAAGCCGGCCTCCTCGACCGACTCACCACCGGGAACATCACCGTCGCCGCCGATCCCTACCAGTCGATCTACAGCTTCCGAGGAACCGACCTGAACAACGTCGCTCGTTTCTCACGATCAGCTCGTCGTCTGGTGCTGACCACGTCCTTCAGGGTTCCGGCGGAGATCCTGTCTGCGGCCGAACGGGTGGTTGCCGGCGGATCCCTTCCGGGTGCGGCGGGTCCGGTCGAAGCGGCACCGGGCACGGGGAGCGTCGAGACGTACCGCTTCACCCAGCAGAGCGAGGAAGCGGAGTGGCTCGCCAGGGAGGTGCAGCGACTCCACCTCGAACAGGGATACCCCTACTCGTCGATGGCCCTCTTCGTGCGTTCGAAGCGCCGTTTCCTCCCTGAGCTGTCGAGGGCACTGGAACGCCGCGGCATCCCACACGATGAACCGGACGCCCGGCTCGTCGATCACCCGGCCGTGAGAGCGGTGTTCGACTGTGCGCTGGCCGCCACGTCCACGGGAACGGAGCGGGACAGGGCGGTGAGACGCATCCTTCTCGGGAAGCTCTTCGAGGTCCCGCTTGGGAGCATGCGCGAGATGGCGCGCCTCCACGTCGCGACACCATGGCCGGAGGTGATCCGTGCACGTGTCGACGACGGAGGTTCCCTCGCCGCTCTGCTCGAGGACCCGACCTGGGCGATCGAGGCGTCCGCGATCGATGGACTCTGGGAAGTGTGGACCGGACTTCCCCAGATGGCGCCGGTCGCAACGGATTCCGGCCGAGCTGATGAGCGCGCCGCTCTCACGTCGCTTGCTCAGGCGCTGGGACGACTTGCCGAGCGTGACCCAACGATGTCGCTCGACACGTATCGGAGGATGGCCGGTGAGGAAGACTTCGAGGCCACTCCCCTGCTCTCGTACCGAGCTCCCGACGAGGACCGGTTGACACTCACGACGCTGCATCAATCGAAGGGACTCCAATTCGACTTCGTGTTCATCGCCGACGCTGTCGAAGGCACTTTCCCGGACCTCCGTCCGCGAGAGTCGCTGCTCGGTTCCCGTCACCTGAACCCATCGCTCCCAGAGGACACCCCCGGCTATCTACGGTTCCGTCTCCAAGAGGAGATGCGCCTCGCGTACACAGCGATGAGCAGGGCGCGCAGGCGGGTGGTGTGGACCTGCACGTCGCGCGGTTTCGACGAAGGCCGGGGCATGCCGAGCCGCTTCCTCGCGTCGGTTGCCGGTGTCGACACCGTGGAGTTGGCGCTCAAGCGCCCGGCCACCGACTTCACACCGGTGACACCACTGGAGAGCGAGGCATGGCTTCGGCGCATCGCGGGTGATCCCGAGGAGCCCGTCGCCAGGAGAGCCGCGGCCATCTCCCTGCTCATCGACGGCTCAACGTGGAAGATGCGACCGTGGCGCGAATTCGCGGGGACCACGCCTCGCGGTGTCGACACGGGGCTGATCGGCACCCACCTGACCATGTCGCCATCGCGAGCGGAAGCGTATGTCGCCTGCCCCCGACGTTTCGCGTTCGAGCGTCTTCTGCAGATCGGAGGCGAACCCAGCGCCTACGCCACCCTCGGCCTGGTGATCCACGATGTGCTCGAGCATGTGGAACGAGCGGCAATGCGACGCGGCGACGCGCATGGAACGCTCGAGGAGGCGCTGGGATGCCTGAGCGATCTCTGGGATCCAGAGCAGTTCGCCGGCCGGCCTTGGGCCGGCTCGTGGAAGCGGAGAGCCGAGTTCATCCTGGAGCGCCTCTACACGCAGTGGCCGGGTTCCGGTGTTCCGATCGCACTCGAGCAGAAGCTGGCGCTCGTACGCGACGGCGTCGAATGGAAGGGCAGAGCGGACAGGATCGAACAGCGAGACGGTCGGCTCGCGGTCGTCGACTACAAGACAAGCGCAACCCCCCTCACGTTCGAAGAAGCTGCCGCGTCCCTACAGCTCGGGTTCTACGCGATCGCTACCTCCGAAGCCTTCCAGCAGGACGACGTCGTGGCGGAGATGTGGTACCCGGCAAAGAAGGGGCAGAAGTCGATTCCGGTCAGGAGTCTCGACACCGGCCGGCTCGGAGAGGTCGAGGAGGCGATGCGCATCGCTGCGACCGGCATCAGGCACGAGGAGTGGGTCCCCACCCCTAGCAGCTCCTGCGAACGCTGTGCCGTTCGACTCGTGTGCCCAGAGTGGCCCGAAGGCCAGGAGGCGTTCGTCCAGTGAACCCGACTCGCGAACAGCAGCGCATCATCGATCATCCGCTCGCCCCTCTTCGGGTCGCCGCGGGGGCCGGAACCGGCAAGACCACGACGATCGCCATGCGGCTCGCGTCGCTGGTGCTGCGAGACCAAATCGAACCTGAGGCTGCACTGGGTATCACCTTCACGAACAAGGCAGCGTCGGAACTGGCGGATCGACTCCGACACCACCTCCCGGAACTCGCCAACGAGGGTCGGGAAGTCGAGGTGACCACCTACCACGGCTTCGCACACCGCCTCCTCTCCGAGTTCGGCCCGACGATCGGGTTTCCACGCGATGTCACCGTCATCGGACCCGGCTATCAGCGCCAGCTCCTGCTGGACGCGCTCTCGACAACCCCGACCTCAATGCTGGATCTGACGTCTCCCCCTCGACGGGTCGATGAACTCGTGACACTCTCCTCGCGCCTTGGAGATCACCTACGTTCCCCCGCCGATCTCCTGCACTTCGACGACGCCGGAGAGGTCGCAGAGATTCGACGCGAAATGGCGAAGGTCCTCGAGACCTATGACACATTGAAGGCACGGCTCGGTGTGGTCGACTACGCAGATCTCATCCGCATCGCCCATAGGATCGTCTCGGACGCCCTGATAGCCGACCGCGTCCGCGACCGCTACCGCCTCGTTCTCCTCGACGAGTACCAGGACACGAACCCGGCTCAGAGGGAACTTCTCTTGTCCCTGTTCGGAAACGGGTTCCCTGTCACCGCCGTGGGAGATCCTGACCAGACGATCTACGAATGGCGAGGAGCGTCGTTGGAGAACTTCTCGAGCTTCCCCACCCACTTCGCGACCGGTACCACCCTCGCGCCAACCCTCCGTCTGGGACTGAACCGTCGTTCCGACCGCGCCATCATCTCGGCCGCGAACCTCGTGAAGGGCAGGATCGCCGCCGCCGGCTCGATCGAACGGCTCGAACCGAGGATCGACGCGGATATAGGACACGTCGAGCTGGGATGGTTCCGCTCGGCAGCGGACGAGGCCCGTTGGATCGCCGAAGCGGTGCGCCGTCTCCACGACGAGGATGAGTACCCATGGAAGGAGATCGCGCTCCTCTTCCGCAAGAACAGCTCGATCCCCCTCGTTCGCCAGGCACTCGAAGCGCTCGACATCCCCATCGAGGTTGCGGCGCTGGGCGGACTCCTGCAGGTTCCCGAGGTCGCCGACCTCCACGCATGGATGCGTCTGCTCGCCAGACCCGACGACGCCCCAGCGCTTGCCCGAATCCTCATGGGATCGACCTACCGCCTCGGGCTCGGAGACCTCGCGGTCCTGCGAGACCGAGACCGACCGATGGTGGAGGTGATCGACGACCACCCGCTGAACCTCTCTGCGGAGATGGACGCTCGACTGTCCGAGTTCCAACGCCGCTACCGCACACTGCTGTCACTGGCGCAGGGTGTCACGTTGGTTGAGCTGGCCCGGCGCATCCTGGATGTGACCGGTGCATGGGCAGAGGTGGAGACCATGGATGGAGCACGACGGCTCTCGACCCGACTGAACCTGTACCGCTTTCTCGACCTGGCCGAGGAGTGGAGCCCTCTCGAAGGACGACCATCGCTGGAAGCGTTCCTCGACTACCTCGAGCTCCTCCAGGAGGATGGCGCATCGGAGGAGCTCGACACGGCGACACTCAGCGGTGAGGATGCCGTTTCACTGTTGACCGTGCATCGTTCGAAGGGTCTCGAGTGGTCCGCCGTGTTCCTCCCGGCCGTCTGCAGAGGCACGTTCCCCTCATCCCCGCACGGTGGTCTCGACGATCCAGAACGGTACCCGAAATCCGTGCCGTTCGACCTTCGTCTCGACAAGGAACGGGGCGACCTTCGGGCCCGTCACGACGGCCAGGAGTGGAGAACCGCCTACGTCGCCCTCACCAGAGCGAAACACCACGTGACCCTCACTGGCGCATACTGGTACACGCTCGGCCAGGCGAAGAAGCCAAGTCCCTTGTGGGAGTTGCTTGCAACCCTGGACGGAGTGGATATGGCGGCGGTGTGTGATGATCCGGGCAGCCCGCCCGCCACGCTGCGCTCGACCCTCCATGCTCCGACGCCGGATCCCCTGTTTGGATCGTGGGAGGAAGCATTCCCGCGGGCCGACGCGGACCCGTCATGGCTTCGCAGCCTTGCCGATGATCCCGTCGGTTTCGACGAGGAACGCCGGCAGCTCCAGCTGGTCCTCGATGGCCTCCCAGAAGAAGCCGAACCGGCACCGGCGGACAGCAGGCTCCGCGTATCCGTCTCGAATCTCGTCACCTACGCCACGTGCCCTTTGCGCTACTTCTGGACGTCCGTTGATCCCCTCCCGCGCCGTTCGTCAACGGCCGCGCGCAGAGGGATCGACGTGCACCGTCGCATTGAACTCCACAATCGTGGCGTGATCCCGCTCACCGACGAGTACGACATCGCCGAGAGCGAGGTCGCGCATGGCCCCGCCCCCTTCTCGGTGTACCTGTCCTCGCGGTTCGCCAAAGAGCCACCTCTCCACATCGAAACACCATTCGACCTCGTCTTGTCCCCCGACGCAACCATCACGGGCCGGATCGACGCGATCTACCGATGGGGTGACGACGGGTGGGAGATCGTGGACTTCAAGAGCGGCCGACCATCCGACAATCCGGCCGTCAAGGTGCAGCTCGAGGCCTACGCGTTGGCGGCGAGAGCCGTGAACCCGGGCATCGACCTGTCGGTTTCGTTTGCCTATCTCGGTGACGGACTGGACGTTCGGACAGAGCACGCCGATGAGCCCTGGCTCGAGGCCGCTCGCTCCCGACTCATCGCCCTGACCGAGGCGATCAGGGGCGGGCGATTCTCACCGTCTCCGTCGCCGAGCTGCCGGTGGTGCGACTTCCTTCCCTTCTGTGAGCGAGGACGGGCCTTCCTCGACGATCGCTAGCCTCAGATCGTGGCAAACACCAGCCGCATCCGCCTCATCGAACTCCTGGCTGTGCCCGGTCTCGCCACCGCCGCCGTCTCCTCGGCCCTTGCGCTCTTTGTGGGACACCGGACGCGCTGGGAACGCTGCTTCGCCGATCAGGCAACCAGCAGCGCGACAAGTGCGACTAGAACGCCGGCGATCAACGACACCGGACGATTCGGGTGAACGGCGCGCTTGACTCTATGGGTAGGTTGGAGTCTGAGAGGAGTGCCATGGCAGTGATCACCGTGTGGAGCGACATGTTCTGCCCCTGGGGATACGTGGCGGGGTTGCGTCTCAGGAGGATGCGAGACGAGCTCGGCGCGGACGTGTCGTTCGACTTTCGAGCGTGGCCGCTCGACGTGGCGTTCCGGCCTCAACAAGCAACCAGGGTACGAGCGGAGATTGTCGCGCTCGCCCAACACGAGCCGAGCGCGTTCACCCTGTACGAGGGGGACCTGCCAACCTCGTCCGTCCTCGCCTCTGAAGCCCAGAAGTGGGGGTACAGCTACGGCGACGAGGTCGGCGAGTACTTCGATCTCGCGATCCGGAGGGCGGTGTTTCTCCATTCGCGAAACCTGGGAGTGCACTCCGAGCTTCTCGCCGTTGCGAAAACCGAAGGTCTCGACACCGATGCGCTCTCGGAGGCGTTGTCGACGGGCACGTACCGTGCAGAGGTGAACGCCGACATCGAGGCGGGGCGTGCTCTGCCCGTGGAAGGGAGCCCAACAGTGATGCTGCCAGATGGCAGCGTGTTCTCGAATCCGGGCTTCGAGGTCAACCGGGTTCGGGAGATACCCATCATCATTGGTGATCATCTGGCGACCATCCGCGACCTCATACGGCGGGCCGCCTGGCTCGACTAGACAACTCTGCCATTCTCGACATCGACGATCACGGTGACCGGTCCCTCGTTGTCGAGTGACACGAGCATGCGCCCGCCGAAGGTGCCCGTCGCGACCGCGAGCCCCTCCGCTTCGAGATGCCCGACCATCGCCTCGAGCATCGACTCTGCCTGACTCCGATCGGCCGCTCGTGCGAACGACGGACGGTTCCCCTTGCGAACGTCGGCGCAGAGCGTGAATTGACTGACGACGAGTATCTTGCCGCCGATATCGATCACGGATCTGTTCATCCGGCCCTGTTCATCCGGGAAGATTCGCAACCGCGCGAGCTTGCCGGCCATGGCAACTACGTCGTCCGGCCCATCGCCTTCTGCGACGCAGACGAGTGCGAGAAGTCCTCGATCGATCATCCCCACATTCACCCCGTCTACCGTCACGGACGCACGGCCGACTCTCTGGACAACGGCTCTCACCTGGTCAATGTAGCCCTCAACTGAAGATCGGAATCGCCGATACCTGGGCAATGGCCCTACCTGTCGACATTTCCGAGCGCGTCGTCGTTCGGGGTTTGGAGTTGCCGCGCTCGTCGCGGCCGTTCAGCTATTGGTGGCGGCACTGCTGTTCGCCAACAGGCACCTCCTTCTCGCTTCGCTTCCTGCGCTGGTTGTCGGGATAGCCATCATCGGTGCCACCACATGGGCACGGGCGTCCGCGCCGCTGGCAATGATGGCGACGTCGGTTGCGATCGCAGTCGAGGTGGGATTGGTCGACGAGCCACGTGTGCGTACATTCGGCTTCGGAACGATCATCGTCCTCGGGCTCATCGCGGTGATGATGTCCTCGCAGCGCTGGATGTTCCACATGCCCGACTACGAGTTGTCCGTCATTGTCGACTCAACACGGCTTCGCCAGATCCTCGGAAACCTCCTGACGAACGCTCGGCGCTACGGGGGAAGCCGCGTAGCGGTTGGGGCCGGCAGCGAGAACGAGCGTGTCTGGATCGAGATACGGGACAACGGCCTCGGTGTGGAGCCGGCCGACGAGAGTCGCATCTTCCTCCCCTATGAGACAGCACACCAACGGGCCGGTGTCACGGCATCTGTGGGACTGGGTTTGGCAGTCGCCCAACAGCTCGCACATCTGATACACGGAGAGTCGTCCTATGAGCGCCGGCATCGGCTGACGGTCTTTCGCCTCGACTTCCCCGAAGCTCGGGCCGAGCAAGCTCAGCTTCTTTAGACTCGCGACCAATGAAGCGCGTCGAACGCCACGTCTTCCTCATCGATGCATCGAGTGTCATCGAACGGCGCCTCCTGGAACGATGGGTGGAACGCAACCACCCGGATGCGACAGCCACCCTGTGCATTCCCCCATCTCGCAAGCCGGGAAAGCGCTGCCCTGATCGGTCCCGGCTCCAAGCGATCCTGGACACAGATGCAACCCTCACACCGATTCGGGTGGCGTGGCTCGCCCCCCGACACAACGGCCGGCGGTCCGTGTCGTTCGTCGACCTCTTCCGTCTCGTCGATCCTCGGGTTCCCGACCCGCTGCGCCAGCTCCTGATCCTGTGGTCCAACGCCGACCGGACATGGGTGGTGGTGGGCGAGCCTGCCACCGCGTCGGCGCTCCGTGAGAACTGGAAGGCGAGTCCAGATGATGTCGGGCTCATCGACTTCGTCCACCGCAGGGCTGCACTCGCACTTGATAGGGCCGAGCGACGTCTCAGAGGGAACCGCTACAAAGTCCCCCACTTCGTTCGCCGTGACATCCTCAGCACGCCGTCCTTCAGGGAGCACGTGGCGCAGATTGCCGCTCAGGAGGAACGTTCGCAGGATGCCACCTTCACGAGGGCCTCGCGGTACTTGCGAGAGATCGCGGCCTCCCATAGCCCGTACTTGATCGATCTCGTCGCCAACGGCATCCGCTGGCTCTACCGGCGCGGGTATAGGGCGATCCTGTATTCGTCGGATGAACTCGGGAGCATCCTGACACTCGGCCAGCGCTATCCGCTCGTGTTCCTCCCTTCACACAAGTCGAATCTCGACCACCTTTCCTTGCAGTACGTCCTTTGGGAGAACGATGCTCCCTCCAACCACACCGCGGGTGGGATCAACATGAACTTCTTCCCGATCGGCCCGATCATCCGGCGGACCGGCGTGTTCTTCATCCGCCGGACGTTCAAGAGCAACCCCCTCTACAAGCTGGTTCTGCAGAGCTACCTCGACTATCTGATCGAGAAACGGTTCCCTCTGGAGTGGTATCTGGAGGGTGGGCGATCTCGTTCAGGCAAGCTCCTCCCGCCTCGGTACGGCATGCTCACCTACGTCGCCGACGCGTACGCTCGCGGCAAGAGTGACGATGTGTATCTCGTGCCCTTGTCGATCATCTACGACCACGTCCAGGATGTCGAATCCTATGCGGCGGAACAACGAGGCGAGCAGAAGGAACGCGAGAGCTTTGGCTGGTTGGTGAGGAATATCAGGGCATTCGGCCATCGGTTCGGCAACATCCACCTTCGCTTCGGCAACCCCATTCCCATCTCGAGCCATGTCGAACAGGGAGCGCCGATCGAACCGATCACCGTGCAGAAACTCGCTTTCGAGGTGAGCACCCACATCAACAACGTGACTCCGATCACCCCGACGGCGCTGGTGACGATCGCACTCCTGTCAGCAGGTGACAAGGCATCCACCCTCGAGGAGATTCGGGAGGAGCTGCGACAGCTGGACTATCTCATCACCCAGAGGAACCTGCCCGTGACCGAGCGAGTGTCGCCGGAGAACAGGGCACAGCTCGAAGTGATCCTCAGACGACTCGAAGAGCATGACATCGTGACGGGATTCGATGCAGGTCCTGAACCCGTGTACCTGATCACTCCCGATCAGCGACTCACCGCGGCGTACTACGCGAACACGGTCGTGCATTTCTTCGTCAATGCGGCGATCACCGAACTGTCCCTGCTTGCCGCGGCAGACTCCGGCGAAGAGAGCGCCGAGCGTTTCTGGAACTCGGTCATGCAGCTGCGGGATCTCCTGAAGTTCGAGTTCTTCTTCGCGGACAAGGACGAGTTCAGACAGGAGATTTGGAACGAACTCCTTCACAAGGATGGGCACTGGGCGGAGCGGGTTCTGAGAGGCGAAGCCCGCCAGCTCCTCCGTGAGCTGCACCCACTGACGAGCTACTGGGTGCTGCGACCGTATCTCGAGGCATATCGGGTCGTCGCCGACGCACTCGCGTCGCACTCGCCGTATGTCCCGATCAACGAACGCAAGTTTCTCGCCGAATGCCTCGCACTGGGAAAGCAGTACCGGTTGCAGCGGCTCATTCACGGCGACGAGTCCGTGTCGCAGGTTCTGTTGGCGTCGGCGCTGAAACTCGCCGGCAACCGGGGCTTGCTCGATGTCGACGATCCCGACCTGGACAGCCGCAGGAGAGGGTTCGTGCTGGAGATCCGCGAGGCGCTGGACAGGATCGAGTCGATCGAGGCACTCGCTGGAGGCAGACGCGCAGGCTTCTAGCCGCACCTCTTCCATCGTGACGTCTCGCCCCATACGCTGCGCGTCGTGTTGAGGCGCTTCGATCCGGACGTGGCGAGACAGATCGCTGTGCGAATGGAACGCGTCGGCGGTGACGCCACGGCGAGCTTCTCCGCCGCGGTCATGCTGCTCCCAGGATCCCCGTCCGCCGCTCGGGGTCGGGCCGCCGCGGGGTGGTGGTACGAGGAGGCGTCACGAATGCGCGCGAGAGCGAACCTCATCGAGCTACGCGGTCCCGATCCCACTGCACTCCAGCACCTCCACGCAGATCTCGACGGGCTGGAGCGCCGGCGGGAGGAGCTGTCGATGCAGTCACCATTCATCCGCTGGTTCGCATCCTGGTTCCCGCCGTTGCGGGAATCGATGCATGGCATGGATCGGACCCTCGATGAGCTGAACGCAACCATCGACGATCGGAGGTCGTGGGCCGATCGACAGATCATCGAGTACGAGGTAACGGGCGATGGCCGGATCGTCGAGGTGATCGGCGACCTACGGTCCGCCCGAAACATCGCGGTGCTGGTACCGGGCGTCGGTACCGATCTCGACACCTACGAGCAGGTGTTTCATCGGGACGCTCAGAACCTGGCCGATCGACTCGCCGGCACCGACACCGCCGTGATCGCGTGGCTGGGATACGATCCCCCTGACTCGGTGGTCGCGGCCATCAACGAGGACCCGGCAAGGGACGGCGCCACTTCACTTGCCTCGTTCGTTGCGTCGCTGCCTCCGGCACACATCACCGTCGTCGGTCACTCCTACGGCTCGCTGGTCGTCGGGCTCGCCGTCGGTGAGAAGGGCATGGTTGCGGACGAGGTGGTGTTCATCGGCAGCCCCGGAGTCGGTGCCGATACCGTCTCTGACCTTCACCTGCCTCCATCGTCGACGGTGTGGACCGGCCTCACACCCCTCGATCCGATCCGGCTCGCTCGAGCGGAGTGCCTGACCGAACCCGGCGAGTGTCTCTCTTCGCCGGAGGTCGTCTTCGGCATCGACCCGCACTCATCGGCATTCGGGGCCCGGACGTTCGATGCCGGAGATGCTCCGTTCTGGAACGCCCATTCCGCCTACTACACACCTGGTACGAACGCGCTCGACAACATCGCACGAATCGTCACCGGGGACGACGACCACGTGACCTAGTCACGCTCTCGTCAGTGTGCGACGGAGCAACCACGTGGCGGCACCCAGCAGGACGATCGCGTACCCGATGAGCACGGCGAGATCCGGAATGATGTTCGAGACATGCCCCTGAAGCTGCACGATCTTCGAGAACGCCTCCAACGCCCACGCGTGGGGAGTGATATGCGCGACGTGATACATCGTCGGAGCGAAGATCTCGAATACCTGCAGGGGGACCATGCAGCCGCCCAGCGCGGCGAGTCCGAGGCCCAGGAGTATGCCGATCCCCGAGGCCTGGGCGACGTTGCTAAACAACGATCCCATCACCATTGCAGCACCGGCTCCGACCAGCGAGAAGGTGACGAGCAGCAGCCCGGTCGCGAGCGGATCCCCCCAGTTGACACGGAACAGAAGCCAGGTCCCGATGACGACGAAGAGACCTTGGATCATGGCAACACCGAACCGCCCGAGTGCCTCTCCGACGAGGATGGTGCCCATCCGCGTCGGTGTTGCCAGCATCCTGCGACTCACCCCGTAGGTCCTCGACTGGATCAAGGCTGCGGATCCCGTCAGCGAGGTGAGGAAGATGAAGAGCACGAGTTCCGACTGTGCGCCGAGGTCGAAACGGCCACCCTGCGTGAACGAGTACGGCTGGCCGACTGACTGCGTTTGCACGTCGATACGTTCGACGTTCGCGAGTTCGGCGTGCGCCGTCGAGACGGCATCGGAGTACGAGGCGACGCCTTGGGAGCTCGCGAAGCCGGCGGCCCGCAGAATGGCGTTCTGCTGTGCGATCACCTGATCGATGCCGGTCTGCAACTGGATCTGCTGCTGCAGGTCCCGCGCCGTGAA
>Ga0307440_1000560_pt1 | contig 18333 bp, 13 predicted proteins | sample SalMarWE160410MG_FD_202150 | JGI IMG/M metagenome (GOLD analysis project Ga0307440, IMG submission 202150) | Salt marsh sediment microbial communities from the Plum Island Ecosystem LTER, Massachusetts, United States - WE1604-10 | ecosystem: Environmental > Aquatic > Marine > Intertidal zone >... | reverse complement strand
AGGACGCCTATTCTCTCCGGTGCATGCCCCAGGTCCACGGCACGGCGAGAGATGCGCTCGCGTACGTGGAAAAGGTGCTGGAGGTGGAGATGAACGCCGCCACCGACAACCCCATGATCTTCGCGTCCGAAGGAGAAATCATTTCGGGCGGAAACTTCCACGGCGCTCCCGCCGCCCTCGCCGCGGACATCCTGGCCATCGCGCTGACGGACCTGGCCAGCATGAGCGAAAGACGCACGGCAAGGCTCGTCGACGGAAGGCTCTCGGGCCTTCCCGATTTTCTGGTCCGCCATGGCGGTCTTAACTCGGGCTTCATGATGCCCCAGGTCACCGCCGCCGCGCTCGTGTCGGAGTGCAAAACCCTTGCCCACCCGGCGAGCGTGGACAGTATCCCCACGTCCGCAGGCCAGGAGGATCACGTGTCCATGGGGTTCTGGGCGGCCAGAAAAGCACGGAGGGTCGCATGTAATGCGGCACGGGTCTTTGCAGTGGAGGCCAGGGCCGCGCTGCAGGGACTTTACCTGCTCGAGCCGATGGAACCCGCAAGGGCGCTGAGGGCCGTAGTGAAAGCCGCGATCAGAGATTTTCCACCGGTGGAGGGGGATCGTTTCATTCAGCCGGAATTGGAAAGCCTGGGTGAATGGATCGCCGGAGGCCGGTTTGCGGACATCGTGCGTAAAGGGGGCCTCTCCCTGGAATGAATGAAATCGCGGGCAACGCGACCTGTGGGGAGTTCTTCAGCAGCCAGTTCGGTGGTATAGTGCGGGAGGCGGCAAGCCATTCAAGAGCACAACCATATGAATGGAGGATTGAAAGAAATGGACGTTAAACTCTTCGGCGTGGTCGGGGGCGGGACCATGGGCAACGGCATAGCGCACGCGGCGGCCAACACGGGCTTTTCCGTGCTGCTTTGCGAGGTGAACGAGGCCCTCTGCGAAAAGGCCTTCAAGACCATAGACAAGAATCTCCAGCGCGGTGTGGACAAGGGCCGGATGACGGCCGATGAGAAAGGGGCCGTGCTGGCCCGCATCAGGACCACCACGAAACTCGAGGACATGGCCGGCGCCGACATCGTCGTCGAAGCCGTCGTCGAGAACTACGACGTGAAAAGAGCGGTCTTCCAGACCCTGGACGGGGTGTGCGGCCCGGATGCGGTCCTCGCCAGCAATACGTCTTCCATTTCAATCACCAAGCTCGGAGCGTGCACCGGGAGGCCGGGAAAGGTCATCGGGATGCATTTCATGAACCCGGTCCCGGTCATGAAGCTCGTGGAGGTGATCCGCGGAATCGCCACCGAGGACGACGTCCTGGCGGACGTGATGAAGCTGTCCGAGGCGATGGGAAAGACCCCCGTGGAGGTGAACGATTATCCCGGCTTCGTGAGCAACCGCGTCCTCATGCCGATGATCAACGAGGCGATCTACTGTCTCATGGAAGGCGTGGGGTCGCCGGAGGCGATCGACACCGTCATGAAGCTGGGCATGAACCACCCGATGGGCCCCCTGACTCTCGCGGACCTCATCGGCCTGGACACCTGCCTCTTCATTCTCGAAGTGCTTCACGAGGGGCTGGGAGACCCCAAGTACCGTCCCTGCCCGCTGCTGATCAAGATGGTGGACGCGGGATACCTCGGCCGCAAGACGGGCCGGGGGTTCTACACGTACTGAATCCCCTGGCGTCTGCAGGGTAAAAGGAGCAGCCGTGTATTGCCAGCGTTGCGGTAAGAAAAACAAGCCGGAGGTCGAAAACTGCAAGTTCTGCGGTGCCCCGCTGCTCGTTCTCAAGCAGGAGCGCACGGGCGAGGCGGCCGACATGCAGTCCTTCTTCAGCGTCGAAGAATACGTCATCGACAAGATTTCGAATGTCGAGAAGCAGGCCCACAGGTCCTCGGAGGACGTAGATCTCCTCGTCCAGGCCGTGGATTTTCTCGAACGCAACGTTATGGTCAACAGGGCCGGCACCAACGTGCTGGTCCGCATGCTCCGCGAGAAGGGGATCCTGGATCCCTACGAATTCAACAGGCGCTGGCGCGAGCGAACGCTCTCGAACCTCATGGGGCTCTACAGGAAGGAGCGGTTCCAGGACGCCAAGCCGCACATCCTCGGAGCTTTCTCCGGCAGGAACAGGAGGCGCTTCGAGGACCGAGTGCTGCAGGCCGAGGATCTCCTGTACGCCTTCAGGCCTATAGAGGCCGTGGCGAGCCTGGAGGAGGCGCTCGCGCTGGACCCGAACAACGGTCCGTTGCTGAACTACCTTGGGGATGCCTATCTCGGGTTGAAGGACTATGACAGCGCCGTTCGCTGTCTTTCCAAGTCCATGGCTCTCAAGGGGCAATCGGCGGAAGCCATGATTCCGTACGCTCAGATCAAGCTCATGGAAGGGGACGTAGTAGAGGCCGAAAAGATCCTTCAAAGAGTGGTCAGGCGGGAAAAGGCAAGCGTCGATGCCTGGACTCTCCTCTCCCTCGTCCACGGCCTCAAGGGCGAATGGAAGCAGTGCCGGGAGAACGCCGAGAAGGCGCTGACCCTCGAACACGCGCCGGCTCCGCTGTTCCTCCAGGCCCACGCGCTTCTGCAGCAGAAAAAGATCACCGCGGCCGAGACCAGACTGGACCAGCTCCTCGCCGATTACCCGGATGTCGAGGAACCTCTCCTCCAGAGGGCCCTGCTCTTCCTTGCGAGGGGTTGGTGGTCGAGGGCCTCCGAGATCCTGGCGCGCCTCAAGGCGCTTAACCGTGACGTCGATACCGAAGCGCTGGTGGAGACCTTCAAGAAGGCCGCCGCCCCCGGCCGCCGGGCCATGAGCGTGCGGCCCCTGACGTCGGAGCAGGTATTGGACATGATGGACACGGTCGCGGAGGAGGCCAGCATGTACCTCAGGCAGATGGACATGGAAAAGTGACGTGTTCTCATGCGGCCCGGTGACCGATGCGAGGTGAGAAATTGAATCAGAGTATCCGGTTCGGAACGGATGGCTGGCGAGGCGTCATCGCAGAGGACTTCACGTTCGATAACCTGAGGATGGTCGCCCAGGCCCTGTCGGACTACCTCGAAGAGAAGGGCGAAGACAGGCGGGTTGCGATCGGTTACGACTTCCGTTTCATGTCCGAGGATTTCGCGCGGACGGTCGCGGAAGTCCTCACGGCCAACGGCATCACCGTCTACCTGAGCCCGCGGGCATGCCCGACCCCTCACGTCTCGTACTTCGTGCAGAAGAACGACCTGCCCATCGGCGTCGTCATCACCGCGAGCCACAATCCCTACAAGTACAACGGCTTCAAAATCAAGGAGCGGTTCGGCGGTAGCGCACTGCCCGAGACGACCCGCAGCATTGAAAGGCTTCTGGGCCAAAATCCGGTGCGGAGCATGCCGTTGCGCGAGGCGAAGACGTCCGGAAAATTCATAGAAACGCCCCTCGACGAAGGGTACGACAACCTGATCGAGAGCATCGTGGATATCAATGCCATCCGAAGGGCGAAACTCACGGTCGTGGCCGATTCCATGAACGGCGTCGGTGAAAACAGGCTGAGCAAGTGGGTTTCGAGTCCCTCGTGCCTTGTCGTGACTCTCAGGGACAAGCGCGACCCGCTCTTCGGCCTGCGCGCCCCCGAACCCAAGGAGGAGTACCTGGACTTTCTGAGGGCCGCGGTGGTTTCCGAGAAGGCCTCCGTAGGACTCGCCACCGACGGCGACGGAGACCGATCCGGGGGCGTACACCGCGACGGGAGCATCTTCACGCCGCTCGAAATGATCGCTCTCCTGGCCCTGTACATGGTGGAACATCGTGGCCAGAAGGGAGTGCTGGCCTCCACCAACGCGAACACGCTCTACCTGAAGCGCATCGCCGAGGCCACCGGCCTGCCCTACGTAAACAAGCCGGTCGGATTTAAACACATCGCACAGCTCATGCAGGAAGAGAACGTGCTCATCGGCGGTGAGGAAAGCGGGGGTATCGCCGTGCAGGGCTTCCTCCCCGAGCGGGACGGCGTCCTCATCAACCTTCTCCTGCTGGAGATGATGGTCAAGCGCGGCAAGGACTCGCTCGAGCTGCTGAAGGAGCTGTACGAGCGCTTTGGCGAGTTCCACTTCCGCAGACGCGATTTCCCCGTCGTGCCGCAGAAGGGGCTCCGGCAGGTCGCAAGACTGGCCGAAAATCCGCCGAAGAGCGTCATGGGGCTGAAGGTGGAATCTATCGACACGCTCGACGGAGTCAAGCTCTTTTTCACCGACGGGTCGTGGCTTCTGTTCCGCCAGTCGGGGACTGAACCGAGCCTGCGCGTCTACTGTGAAACGTCCGATCCAGGCAGCCTGGACGATTTCATCGAGGCGGGGATGAAGGCCCTCGGAGAGGCGGCCCGGGGATAAGTCCCGGTGGCCGTCCCGTCGGCCGGAGCGGCACATGACCGACTATCGCGTCTGGGGCATCCGGCTTCCCCTCGGAAAGGGCGGCGACGAGCACCTGCGAAAGACGCTCGCCAGAATGCTCGACGTACGAATCGAAGCGATTGACAGCTTATCCGTCGTTCGAAAGTCGCTCGACGCGCGCGGTCGAAAACGTCCTCCCAGCTGGGTCTTCACGGTCGACTGCACGCTTTTGAACCGGCCCGGGCGCCGCCCGCCCGGTGTCAGGGTGGAACCGGTGCCCGCGACGCGGAGGGCGGCGATCCCTGAAGACAAGAGTCTCGAAGGTCTCGATGCTGCGGTAGTCGGAACGGGCCCCGCCGGTCTCTTCGCCGCAGCGGCCCTGGCGGCTCGCGGCGCGACGGTAACGGTGCTCGAGCAGGGACCTCCCCTCGAGGACCGGGTTTCGGCCGTCCGGAATCTCTGGCGCGCCGGAGCCCTCAGCGGAGACGCGAACGTGCAGTTCGGGGAGGGCGGTGCGGGCACCTTCTCGGACGGTAAGCTCACCACGCGCATCAAGGATCCCCTGGTGGCCGTCGTTCTGTCCCGGTTCGTGGGTGCAGGTGCGTCCGAAACGATACTCTCGGAAGCTCATCCCCACCTGGGGACGGACGGCGTAAGGCGGGTGGTGCGGGCCATGCGGGAGCAACTGGAGGCCCGTGGCGCCGCCTTTCAGTTCAGACGGACCGTATTGTCCGTGCGGCGTTCGGGCGCCGGCTACGAGGTGGAAACCGGTGACGGGCGTGCCCGTGCGGACGCCGTGTTTCTCGCCGTGGGGCACTCCTCGCGCCCGTTGTTCAGGTCGCTCATGGCCATGGGCGTGACGTTCAGGCCCAAGGGCATGGCGGTCGGCGTCCGCGTCGAACACCCCCAATCCTGGGCGGACGCCTGTCAGTACGGCCGGTACGCCGGCCATCCCGACCTGCCGCCTTCCGAGTACTTTCTGACCTTCAAGGATGGGCCTACCGGCAGGGGCGTTTACTCCTTCTGCATGTGTCCGGGCGGCGTGGTGGTCAACTCCGCATCGGAGCCCGACAGCCTCGTTACTAACGGAATGAGCATGTCCCACCGCGCCTCAGGGCGTGCAAACGCCGGCATCGTCGTGACGGTGGAACCTCTGGATTTCGGGGGCGATCCCTTGAGGGGGGTGGTCTTTCAGGAAGAGCTGGAAAGGCGCGCCTTCCTTCTCGGGGGCGGGGGCTACCGTGCCCCGGCGCAGCGCATCCGGTCCTTCCTCGGCGGCCGTTCCGACGAAGCTCCGCTGAAAACCACGTTCAAGCCCGGCGTCAGCGCCGTGGACCTGAGGGGTTTTTTCCCTCCCTGGATCGAGGGACCGCTCGCTCGGGCATTCGTCCGCTTCGACCGCACAATGCCGGGGTTCATCGAATACGGCGTCATGCTCGCTCCGGAAACCAGGACCTCCAGCCCCCTCCAGGTGGAAAGGGGAGAGGACGGTTGCGCGCGGGGTTTTCCCGGACTGTGCCTGGTCGGCGAGGGCGCAGGCTGGTCCGGCGGCATCGTCTCGTCGGGCGTGGACGCGCTCCGATGCGTGGAGGTTTTCGCAAAGGCCCGTAGCTGATTGGTTGCCCGGTCCCGCCCCGACCGCCACCCGTTGCGCCACTCCGGTAAGAGACCGGCGCCTCGGCGGATCATCGAAATGGTTCGCCACCGCGTCACGCGCCGAGAGGGAAGGGGGCACCCCCTTTCCCCTCGGAAAAAGGAAAGAGGCCCACCCGGGGAGGGTGGGCCAATTCAGGGTAGAGGAATGGAGGAAGAGGGAGAGTGAGTGCGACAGACGAAAGTCGTCTCGGGGGATCGCACTCACCCTTATAGACGTATGGGAACGACCGGCGTCTATCGAGGAGGGGCGAGCGCCCGTTATCCTTCAGGTCCGGAGCGGGCTCCACCCCGGTTGATGCGCGCCGCTTCATCCGCCGTCTGGACGCCCCGCGAGTACACCTCGTGTCGGAAGGCGTCTTTGCCCGAACGTTTGACCGCGTACATGAGCGCGTCCACGATCTCCAGCATGGCGTTATAGGAAGGGGGCGGGTCGAGAAAGGTGACGGCCCCCACGCTCATGGTCACGCGCGCGGGCCCGCCCGAGAGCTCGTCCCTGAGCCGTCCGCGAATCCTCTCCAGGACTTCGGGCGCGTAATCGGGCCCGCATTCGGGCAGGAGCAGGGCGAACTCGTCTCCTCCTATGCGGGCGAAGACGTCACTGCCGCGGACGTTCTTCATGATAGCCCCGGACACCGCCAGGAGGATCAAATCGCCGGCCGAGTGGCCGTGCCTGTCGTTGATGGCCTTGAAGTCGTCGAGGTCCACGTAGGCCACGGTGAACGGCTTGTGGTTGCGGCCCGCCCTCGCCATCTCCCTTTCGGCGTACTCCTGGAAGGCACGGCTGTTCAACGCGCCGGTGCGGTAATCCGTCCGCGCGGAGCGCCTCTCTCTTTCCAGAGTCCTGCGCAGCGATGTGGTCAGGTGGATCGCAAACAGGAACAGAACCAGTTCGAGGACCACGTGCCAGTGGTCCAGGCTACCCCTGCGGGAGACCTCACCGGACAAAACGGGCGCCACGTACCAGTCGAGCACGCTCAGGACGACGGCGACCAGGCCCGCCCAGCGTCCGACGAACCACGAAAGAAGGATGATCGGTACCAGGTAGAAGACGGAGAAAGAGAGGACCACTCCGCTCACGTAGTCCAGAACGCCCACCAGCACGAGCAGGACGAGGCCGAAGACGAACCACAGGGACTTCTCGTTCTCTTTGATGCGCCTGCCGAACGCCACGGCCATCCTCCCGGGGGCATCCTGATTTCACATGGATGTCGACTTTATTCATTCTAACCCAATCGGGCCGTAGTTTGTCTTCGGCGGGGGCGTCGCGGCCGTTGAGGGGCCTCGGCGAGGGCTTCGCCGGCAGGGCCTCCCGTGGCGGAATAACGGCCGGGGCGCCAAGTTGTATGTGGTACGCGGGGCGCGCCCTCCCGCAGGGCGCGCGGAAGCCGTACCGGAGGAGGTTAGAAGATGGCGGAATTCGAGAATCATCTCGCAGGGGAGTCGAGCCCTTACCTTCTTCAGCACCTGCACAACCCAGTGGACTGGTACCCCTGGAACAAAGACGCCCTCGAGAAGGCCCGGAGAGAAGACAGGCCCATCTTTCTCTCCATCGGTTATTCGGCCTGCCACTGGTGCCACGTGATGGCCCACGAGAGCTTCGAGGACCCCGAGATTGCCGCCTACCTCAACGAGCACTTCGTGTGCATCAAGGTGGATCGGGAAGAAAGGCCGGATCTGGACTCCCTCTACATGCGTTCCGTGATGCTGATGACGGGATCGGGCGGCTGGCCCCTGACCGTATTTCTGACGCCCGGGCGCAGGCCTTTCTACGGGGGCACCTATTTTCCGAAGGAGCCGCGCTTCGGCATACCGGGCTTCATGCAGGTGATGGCGGGCGTCGTGAAGGCCTTCAATGAGCAGAGGCACGGCCTGGAAGGTTCGGCCGACAAGGTCCTGGCGGCGGTCTCCGAATCATTCGCGGGTCCCTCTCCATCCGACTTTTCCGCCGTCGATGTCGCTCGCCGGGCGGTCGGGGACATCCTCGCGAGGCTCGATCCGGTGGACGGCGGCTTCGGCCGGGGCCCAAAGTTTCCCCAGCCCCCGCTGTTGTGCTTTCTCCTCGACGAGGCAGCGAGGAGCCGGGACCGCGGACTCATGGAAAAGGTCCTGCTCACGCTGGGGAAGATGGAGGCCGGAGGGGTCCGCGACCAGGTGGGGGGAGGTTTTCACAGGTACTCGGTGGACGGGAAATGGCGCGTGCCTCACTACGAGAAAATGCTCTACGACAACGCCCAGCTCGCCTCGCTCTACTTTCGGGCGTACACCGCGGCGGGCGACGAGGCGTTCAGGGCGGTCGCCGAGCAAGTCCTCGCCGACGTGTGTTCCTGCATGGACGCCGAAGGCGGGGGGTTCACGGCGGCGCTGGACGCCGACTCGGGCGGAGGAGAAGGCCTCTTCTACCTGTGGTCTCCTCCGGAGATCGAGGCCGTTCTCGGGCGGGAACGGGGGCGGCGCATCACCCGGCTTTACGGCATCGGAGAAGGAGACGGCCTGGCAGAGCGGACGCCGCACCGAATCATGAGCCTGCGGCAGTTTGCCGGGCAGACGGGCATGGAGGTCGCGGCCCTGAAAACGGAGGTCGCCCAGTGCCTCCTGGAACTTCGGGCCGCCCGTGAATCGCGGCCCCATCCCGGAGCGGACACCAAGGTCCTCACGGACTGGAACGCCCTTGCCGCGCTGGCGTTCCTCGACGGGTTCGGCGCAACAGGCGACGAGGGCCTTCTCGAAAAGGGCCGCGATACGCTCTCCGGACTATGGCGCCGGTGCTGGGACGGGACGACGCTGCGTCACGTCTGGGACGGCGGGAAGGCCAAGGTCGACGGGCTCCTCTCCGACTACGCCTACCTGGCCCTCGCCGAATGGCGCGCCTTCGAAATGATCGGGGATCCCGGCCACCTCGAGCGGGTTAGAACGCTTCTTGACGTGGCCGCCGCGATTTTCCGCGACGAAGATACGGGCCTGTTCTACGACAGCCCCCTCTCCGAAAGCGGAGACCTGCTCTCGCCCGTGCGGGACGGGGATGACGGCGTCCTGCCTTCGCCCGTCGGCGTGCTGGCCCGCGTGCTGTGGAACTGGGAACGGCTGACCGGTGAGGAGAAGGTGCGGGGTTCGCTCGACGATCTTCTGCACGCCGAATCCGGCCAGTTGACCGCGTCCCCCGGCACCCGCCCCGCGCTGGCCGAACTCGCCGTCTCCCGCCACCTCCCGTACGTGGACGTGGTGGTGGCATTCGGCCGGGACACGCCCGCGGCGCACGGCCTCCTGGCCGAGGCCCGCCGGGTCGCATTTCCAGGTCTCCTGGTGCTGCCCCTTTCGGCCGAGCGTATGGACGGGGCATCGGCCGGCGCCTTCGGCCTCTTCGAGGGGCGGTACACGCTGGAGGGCTGCCGCGCTTTCGTCTGTGTGGCGGGGACATGCGAGAAGCCCGTCAGCGAAAGGGAGGCGTTGCGGCGCGTCCTCGACGGGGCCTTCAACCGGGTCCGGGAGAAGGCGTCCCGTCCGGATGCGGATTGATTGGCGCGCTCTTTCCGCCCGAGGGCGCTTCACCGGGTGAAGGAGCGGGCGGGTTCGTTTCGCCGGCCGCTCCGGTTCCCTCCGGTGCCTTTCCGGCGCCGGCCTCGGGAGGGGGCGTGGGGGGCGGCGGCAGGGGTCCCGACTGGAAGTGGCCTCCCATCAAGATGGGGGAGGGCCTCTCTTTCGAACCGGGGGGTGCCGGCGGAGAACAGGTCAGGGTGAACCCATTGCGGGAACTGATGACCGATATGGCTCCATCGAAGCCGTCTACCACCGGGCACTCCGGAATGTAGTCCGGCTCCAGGAGGGCCTTGAGTCTCATGATTCCGCTGACGTCTGGATACCCGCCGTTCTCCTGGCGATAGCGCTCGAGGGCGCCCGATATGGCGGTCAGCCTGAATCGGCTTATGCTCATTTTCTGCTCGTAAACCTGGTCCACCTTCCACTGGAAGAAGAGGCCTGCCTCCGCAAAAAAGAGAGCCATTCCCAGGGCGCACACGCCGAGTCCCATCCAGATGCGCGCCTTGCCCGTGAACTTCTCCGGGTAACGGGTGCAGAGAAAGAGGCTCAGGATGGCGTTGAGGCAGGCCAGGACGGAGGTCGCGGGAGCGACGATCGGGACCAGGCTCAGCCACCCGAACCACCACGTCAGGTTCGCGGGGTATCTCCTGGGTTCGTTGGCGGGGAGTCTCGGGCTCACGGCATATCCTCTTCGAGACGGCCGGCGCCGCAGCGGCAGCGGGCATTTTCGTGTCCGCAGAACCAGGCATGCGCGGACGTTTTCAGCACCGCCGCCATCAGTCCTCTCCCGGGAAAACGAGGCTGAGCGCGTGGGGTTCAAAGACGAGCGATCCAGGCGTCATGCCGCCGCGGTCGCCGTCCACCTGGATTGGCATAGGTTCCTCGGAGAGAATCCTGACCTCCGTGCCATCGAAGGATTCCACGCCCCGTTTGCCGTCGATTTCCCCGCGGATGAGGCCCGCCAGGAGGTGCGGCATGCGGAGGGCCAGAGGAGGACGGATGACGAGAACGCGGAAGGCCGGCGAGCGAAGGCCGACGTGCGTGGTCAGCCTGATGAAACCCGCCCCGTAGCGGGTGGCCCTCAGCACGAAAACCTGCGAGCCGGGAATCCTCCTTCCGTCGGCCGATTCCACGACGAGGCGGGGCGCCGGCCTCGACAGCATGCCGCGCAGGCCCGCGTAGAGATAAGCCCACGCGCCCGTCTGACGCTTCATTTTGAGATCGATGTCCGACACGGCGAGAGAGTCCGGGCCGCATGACGCACAGAAGGTGAACACTTCGGAGCCGTTGAGCCTTCCCAGGCCGATCCGGGCCTCTGTTCCTCCCCCTGCGATCCCGGCGCATGCAAGAGGACTACGGGGCAGGTCCATTTCCCGGGCCAGTATGTTGGCCGTACCCAGGGGCACGACGGCCAGCGGCACGTCCGTTCCCGCGAGTCCGGACGCGGCCTCGCGAATGCTCCCGTCGCCGCCGCAGACGACCACGCGCTCGGCGCCGTCCGCGACCGCCTGCGCGGCGATGCGGGTGAGGTCCCCGCGCGAGCGCGACCGGGCCGTCTCCACCGTGAATCCGCCGAGCTCCACACAGTGGGTTATGGCGCCGAACAAGCCCGGATCGGGGGCGCCTCGGGCGGCGGGATTGTACATTACGATGGCCCGTGCCATACGGCCTCCCGGTCATGAGGGGCGTCGAACGGGTTCCGGTTCAGCGATTGACGCGGCGGATGCCCAGTATTCCGTTCGTTTTTCCTATCCTGGTGAGAAGCTGGTTCAGGTGGCCCTTGTCCCGAATCATGATCGAGAGATGAACCTGCCCCTTTCCCTTTTCGTTGACGTTGGCGTCGATATGTCTCAAGGGAGCCTTGGCGTCGGCCACGATCTGGGTGATGGTGGCGACGATTCCCACCTTGTCTTCCGTCATCAGTCTGAGGTGCACCTCGTGGTTCGCGGAGGATTTGTCCTTTTCGCTCCACCGGACTTCCATGAACCGGTCCTGGTTGTAGGCGACCCTGCTGACGTTGGGGCAGTCGGCCCGGTGGATGACGAGTCCCCGGCCCTTGGAGATGAACCCGACGATCTCGTCGCCCGGGATGGGACGGCAACAACGGGCTATGGTCGTGAGGAGGTCGGTGGCTCCCCGCACGATAATCGCCGGCTCGTGATACCCGGGGTCATCCGCCGAGAGCGAGGGGCCGGCGACCTCCTCGACTGGGGCCGCGAGCCTCTTGGCGAAAACCCTGGCCGAGATCTTTCCGTAGCCGATTTCCGCGTGCAGGGCATCCAGATCGGAGATGGAGACCTTCTTGAGCGCCGCTGCCAGGGAGCCCGACTCCTGGGATCCCCTGATGCTGACCTTGAGACGCTTGCACTCCCGGTCGAGGGCCGCCTTTCCTATTTCCACTGCCCGGGCCTTTTCCTGCGCGTTCAGCCAGCTCTTGATCTTCGAGAGGGCGCGGCCGGTGATGGCCGACTTGAGCCAGTCCCTCGAGGGCTTGCCCGCCGGACTTGTGACGATCTCGATGCGGTCGCCGCTCTGCAGCGGCGTCTTGAGCGGTACGAGCTTTCCGTTGACCTTGGCGCCCACGCAGTGGTGCCCCACATCCGTATGGATGGAATAGGCGAAGTCGATGGGCGTCGCCCCGCGGGGGAAGGACAGGACCTGGCCCTTGGGCGTGAAGACGTAGACTTCCTTCGGGTAGAGGTCGACCTTCAGGTTCTGTACGAATTCCGTGTCGGTATTGCCGTCCTGCTTCCATTCCATGAGCTGGCGCAACCACTGCATGGTGTCCGTCTCGTCTTCCTGCGAGAGCTTTCCCTCTTTGTACTGCCAGTGCGCCGCGATCCCGTTTTCCGCCTCGTCGTGCATCTGGCGGGTGCGGATCTGGATCTCGAAGGGCTGGCCGTCGGGGCCTATGACCGAATTGTGCAGGGACCGATAGTGGTTTTCCTTGGGGATGGCGATGAAGTCCTTGAACCGCCCGGGAATGGGCTTCCATTTGCTGTGAATGCCGCCCAGAACGGCGTAGCAGTCCTTGACCGTGTCGACCAGGATGCGGAAGGCCATGTAGTCGTAGACCTGCTCTACGCCTATTCCCTGTCTGGACAGCTTCTGGTGGATGCTGTAGAGGTGTTTGACCCGGCCGAAGACCTCGCCCTGCAGCCCGAGGGAGCCGAGGATCTTCCGGATCTGCTCGGACGTTTCCTTCATGAAGTTCTGACTGTAGGAGCGCTTGTCCTGGAGGGCCTCCGAGAGGCGTTCGAATTCCTCGGGATAGGAATACTTGAACCCGAGATCCTCGAGTTCGATCTTGAGCTTGCCCAGCCCGAGGCGGTAGGCGATGGGCGCGTAAATTTGCAGCGTTTCCAGTGCCTTGAATGGTCTCCGGTGCTCTGGGAGGTACTCCATCGTGCGGAGGTTATGGAGCCGGTCGGCCAGCTTGACCAGCACCACGCGGATGTCGTCCACCATGGCCAGAACGACCTTCCGCAGGGAGGCCCACTCTCGCTCCTCCCGGGTCTTGACGGGCACCTTCTCCTCGATCTTGGTCACGCCGTCCACGATGTGGGCGACCTCTTTGCCGAATCGCTTTTCGATGTCTCCGAGCGTCACGCTGTGGTTGTCCTCCACGACGTCGTGCAGGAGGCCGGCCACGAGGGCGATATCGTCGGCCTTGAGGTCGGACAGGATGTCCGTGACGGCCACGGGATGAACGAGGTAGGGCTCGCCCGAGACCCGGGTCTGACCTTCGTGCGCCATGGCGGAGAAGAGATAGGCCTTCTGGAGGAGCCTGGAGTCGGAACTCGGGTTGTAGCTCTTTACCTTTTCGATGACACGGTCTATTCGAGGAAGCATAAAGGTCCGTTCCAGCCTTGAGGATCCTTCGCCCTCGGACATTCCAGGAGGCCAGTCAGAGCGGTTCAGGATCCGGATCACCGTCCCAAAGCGTCGGAAGGCTGTCCACCCTTCGGGACCGGGGCAGTCGACGCGCCCCGCTTTGTCATCGTGCGGCGGCCCTCCCATCATACCAGCCGTTCCGCAGAAGCCAAGGCCATCCGCCGGATCATCCCGGCGAACCACCGTCCTAATCTAATATAATTTGGCCCGGCCTGGAAATTATGCAACGCGGGGCACCTACTTCCGACCGCTCACCGCCGTCGGTCAATTCATCGCCGGGCCACCGGGTCACACGATCACACGATCGCTCGATCACTCTATTCATTGACACTAAAGGTGTCCGGCCGATATTATAAAAAGGCCTTTATGGAGGGGCCTTTGCTGAATCGAGCCTGGTGGAAAGCGTTGTCGGCGGGTATCCTTTGCGTTTTCATTCTGGCCGTGCTGGCGGGGCTGGTCCTTCCCTCCGGGACATTCTCGGGACGATTCTGGCTCTTCCTGGTCATCGCCGGCGCCGTGGCCGCTCTCGCGGCGATGTTCTCGACGGGGGCGGTGCGCAGCACGGCAAGGGATACGCTCGACGATTTGCTGAGGAAAATGGCAGCCGGTAATCTGGCTATCCGTCGGGATCTGCACACCCGCGAAGTAATGGACGAGTATCCCGGCTTTCTACGGGTTCTGCGTTCATTCCAGAGCATCATCGGTTACCTCCAGGACACCGCAGACAGCGTCTCGATCGCCTCCAACAGAATTTCCGCCAAGGCCAAAGCCCTCTTCACAGGGGCGGAAGAACAGGTTGAGTCGGTGGGACAGGTCCGGAATTCCATCGACCAACTGGAGGGGGAGATCGAAAACGTTGTGTCGGGGGTCGATACCCTGTCCGGCTTCACCGAGAAGACCAGCAGCGCCATCCTGGAGATGCGGGCCTCCATCGAGGAAGTCGTGAATGCAACGCACAACCTTTCGTCTTTCGTAGACGAAATCGGCGCATCGATAGAAGAGATGGCCCGGTCGGTCGAGGAAGTGGCGGGCCACGGAGAAAGCCTGTCGTCCTTCGCCATCCAGAACTCGTCGGCCATGGTCCAGATGGACGCGACCATCGGACAGATTGAAGAGAACATCAGGGAAACGGAGGTCGCGTCCCAGCACGTCCAGGAAGTGGCCGGTACGGGCGTATTGGTAGTGAGGAACACGGTGGTTGCCCTCGAGACGATCCACAACGCCATGACGACGAACCTCTCGGCCATGGATTCTCTGGGCGAGCGGTCCAAGGACATCGGCAAAATCCTCAAGGTGATCCGTGAGATCGCCGATCAGACCAACCTCCTGGCCCTGAACGCGGCGATCATCGCCGCGCAGGCGGGCGAACACGGCCGCAGCTTCGGCGTAGTCGCCGAGGAGATCCGTGACCTGTCGGAGCGGACGACCGCGTCCACCGGCGAGGTCGGCGCGATCATCAAGACGATACAGAGGGAGGTCGATTCGGCAGGAAAGGTGGCCCGCGAGGGCATGGTCAAGGTCGAGGAAGGGCTCAAGCTCGGCCGGGATTCCGAAGAGAACCTTACCAACATCAGCCAGGCCATTGAAACGGCCGGCACGAGCATCAGCCACATCGCCCGTGCCGCGAGCGAACAGGCGAAGGGCAGCCGCCAGGTCACGGATGCCATCGAGGAAATGACCAAGCGTATCGAGCGCATTTCGATCGCCACCCGAGAGCAGGCCAAGACGTCCCGGCTCATCAACCAGAAGGCCGTGGTCATGAAGGACCTCACGCGTAGCGTGGACCGTGCCATGGAGGAGGAAGCGCAGGGCAGCAACACAATCGCCGAGGGCATGGACCAGGTGCGGCACTCGGTGGAGGATATCCAGAAGGCACTCATCAGGATGTCGCAGGCGGGCCAGAAGATCATGACCGCCATCGACGTCATCAGCGGGTCCGCCGAGCAGAACCTGCACGGCGCCCGAGACCTCTCCGGAACCTCCTCCAACCTCAAGCAGGATGCGCTCCTGCTGGTCGAGGAGCTGGACACCTTCACGCTCCCGCAGGCCGTCCGGGGCGGGCACATACGCGTGGGATGCGTGAACTACGACTTCAACCTGGATCCCGTTTTCGCCAACAACATACGGGACAGCGAACTCGTCCACAACTTCTCCGTCGGCCTCATCCAGTTGGGCTACGGGACGCAGATTCTCCCGGGCCTGGCCGAATCGTGGGAGCTCAGTACGGACGGCAAGGTCTACACCTTCACCCTGCGTCCGAACCTCACCTTCCACAACGGCCGACGCCTCACGTCGAGCGACGTGATCTACTCGTGGCAGCGGGCGCTCTCGCCCAAGCTCAATTCGGTGGGCAGGGCCTTTCTCGCGTGGGTCGAGGGAATCGATGAGTTCATCGAGGGAAAAGTCCCCAGGGTGTCCGGGCTCTCCACGCCCGATGACCGGACCGTTGAAATCCGCTTGAAAGAGCCGCTGGCCTTCTTCCTCTACCTGCTCACCACGCCGGAGGCCACCGTCGTCCCGAGGGAAGCCGTGGACGAGAAGACGGACAAGCTCATCAAACCTATGGGCTGCGGTCCCTTCATGGTATCCGAGCACTCACCGGAAAAACTCGTCCTGGACCGTTTCAGTGGGTACTTCGACAGCGCGATTCCCTACGTGGACCGGCTTACCTTCAACCTGGGCTTCCGAACCGAAGAAGCCCTCCAGTCGGCCCTGGAGAAGGGCGACGTGCACTACGTGTCCACCTTCTCCAACGACCAGATCGAAGTCCTCCTCTCCGACCCGTTCTGGCAGAACAACACCGAGAGCACGGTCCTCCTCAGCACGATCATCATCAGCATCCGCAACGATCTCGCTCCCTACAACATCAAGGAAGTCCGGCAGGCGTTCAACTACGCAGTGGACAGGGAGAGGCTCGTCTCCCAGTACCGTCACAGCAAGGCCACGCCGGCGAGAGGTGTCCTGCCGCCCGGCATCGTCGGCTACAGACCCACCCTCAAGGGCTACTACTACGATCCCGAGAAGGCCAGGTGGCTCCTTAAGAGCGCCGGTTTCCCAGACGGGCTCGACCTCGACGTCACCGTGGACGCTGGCAGGATACGCCAAGCCAAGGAATTCGCCCTCCTTGTCGACATGCTCCGTGAGGTCGGCATCCGCATCAAGACCGAGACCGTAAGCCACCAGGTTTTCGCCGCCAGGGAACGCGAGCACGGCCGACCCGGCTTGTATGCGACCGGCTGGTACGCCGATTATCCGGATCCGGATTCCTTCCTGTACTTCCTGTTCTATTCCAAGGGAGGGGACTCCCTGGAGCTCAAGTACAAGAATGTGGAACTGGACGAACTGGTGGAGAGGGGGAGGCGGACCCTGGATGTCGAAGAGCGCATCGCCATCTACCAGCGGGCGGAGGACATCGTCATCGAAGACTCGCCGTGCATCGTTCTCTACCACAGCCGCGGTCTCGTGCCGCACAGACCGGAGATCTCGGGCATGAAGCTGTCTCTCACGCCGCCGATGGTGCGCCCGGACAGGATATGGCTCAGCTCAGAAAGCGAAAGCTGAGGATCTCGTCCGAATTAACGAAAATGTGGACGTTGTTCGAGTGCGGATTGAGCGGGGTCACGAAGAACCCGCTCGTGGGCTTGGTGCTGAGCGTCGTCACGCCCTGCAGTCTCTCTCCGTCGCGGAATGTGATCTCCACGGTTCGCCCGGGGACGGGCTGGTAGATCAGCCGCCCGAATGTCTCGTGGCCGTTGTGGTCCTCGGCGGTAAACTCCCTGACAAAACAGACGAGCTTGACGTCCCCGAGCACCACCGTGTGCAGGTGATCATCGAGATCTTGCACGAGGATCTCCGCATCGCCGGGCATGAAGTTGTCCCCGAAGCCCCTCAGCGTTGTCCCATCTTTGAATCGAACGACCACCTTTTCATCGAACATGGCTGACTACAATATTAGAGTTCGTTTGCGGCCTTTGCAAGAAGCAAAGGGAAATTCGGGAAATCGGGAATCTGGATTGCGGATTCGAAGGCGACCGGGGGAGGGCACTCGAAGGCCTTCCCTCGATTGGATCACTAGGTCTCCTGACCACCTTCGGGGAAGGCTGAGGATTAAGGCCGAAAGGCAGAAGGGAAGACGGCAGACGGCAGACGGCAGACGGGATGTGACCGTAGCTGCCGGCTTCCATCGGCCGACGCCTCCGCCCGTCACCGGTTCACCTGATGCCTTGATCACCCCCGATCTTGCAGGGCGGCGGGCGTTCGGCTATTCTACACCGGGAGGCGATATGAACAGGGAAGAATTGGCGGTCGTCGTCAGCGAGATCCTCCTCAAGCACCTGCCGGAAACCGCCCGCCCGGACGCCGTGGAGTCTGTCGTGGCGGACCTCGTCCGTTTTCTTGAGACCTCGGGGCTCCGGGAAGCCGAGAGAACGGACAGTCGGTTCATCGTCTTCACGACACTGGGCGCCAACCGCTCCGGCATCGTCTTTGCATTCTCGTCCGTTCTGGCCGACCTGAGAATCGACATCGTAGACATAAACCAGACGATCGTACACGGCAATTTCGCGATGATGATGATCCTGGACCCGACAGGCAGCGAGGCTTCCTTCGCGGACCTCAAGAGCGCCTTGAAAAAGCGGGGGCAGGAGCTGGGCGTCCAGGTCTACGTGCAGTACGAAGACATGATGCGGGCGGTCAACCGCGTCTGATCCCCGCCACTCTAGAGAAAAATCGAGATGACGTACACGCGACGGGAAATACTGGAAACGCTCCGCATGACGGAGCTCGAGCACTTCGACATACGCACCGTGACCATGGGCATCAACCTGCTCGACTGCGCGCACGATGATCCGGAGGAAGCCGGCCGTCGCGTCTACGAGAAGCTCAA
>Ga0307440_1000559_pt1 | contig 18349 bp, 14 predicted proteins | sample SalMarWE160410MG_FD_202150 | JGI IMG/M metagenome (GOLD analysis project Ga0307440, IMG submission 202150) | Salt marsh sediment microbial communities from the Plum Island Ecosystem LTER, Massachusetts, United States - WE1604-10 | ecosystem: Environmental > Aquatic > Marine > Intertidal zone >... | reverse complement strand
CCGCGCCGGGCGTGGACTCCAGCCGGCGGATGTAGAGCACCCCGGCGTCGCGCGTCGGTCTCAGCAGGTTCTCGTCCTGCCAGCCCTCGAGCAGGTCGGCGATGCCGCGCCGATAGGTGCGGAGCGTGTGCCGACTGGCCCGTGAGCCCTTGGAACCATGCAGGAACAGATAGGCTTCGGTCAGCGCCCACAGCTCGTCGAGGTCGCGGGCGTTGGCCGCACGGGCGGCCCGGCGCCGGAGCTCGTCCGCGGGCAGCGAGGCCCAACCCTCGGCCCGGTTGAGAGCGTCGCCCTGGTAGCGTTGGAGGTCGCTCACAGCGCGTCCCGTCCGGCCGACCCGGGGCGTCGTGATAGTGCACAGCAGCGTTTCATGGAGGCAGGATATCAACACCTGATAAGACGAGTTATCAGGTTTTTAACACTCCGGCACTCCGCCGAAGCGTCCGGTTGCCGCCGCGCTCCCACCAGACAGCGGACGGTCCAGGAACGCCGATCGCTGCAGCGTCGGACCAAGGTGTGCGCTCGGTAGCGGGTCCACTCGTCCGAAATCCACTCGGCCCCTCGTTCCCTCGGCGGCGGGTCCAAGCCGGCGCACGACCACGCCGGCGCAGTCCCCGGCCCCGCTCCGGCGCAGGCGCCCGCGCCTACCCGCGGGTCGGCGCTCCGACGCGATCTCGAAGACGCGCTCGGCGCCCCCGATGCGGCGCCGGTCGGCTCACACCACCAGGGTCGCTTCAATACGCTTCTGCAACGCACGCACTCGTTGCGCGGGGCCTGTTCGGCTGCACCTGCCGGGATGGAGATCCGTCTGTTTCGTTGATCATTCTTTATACAGACGGGTCGGTATAGGCCTGACAGGGCGTCCCACACGACATCGCGAGTCATGCGCTGGTGGGTTCGGCGTGGAGCGTCCGACCGCGCGGGGAGGTGGTTGAGGTTCAAAGGGATTTGATAACACTCATTTTCTACGGTCCGAGGCCGGATCCGTATGTCGCGCCGCCGCAGGCGCGCGATCAGGGCGGTGCTGGCATGCGTCCCCACTACTCGCGGCCACCACGGTCTCCCGCGGTCTCCCACGGTCGCACACTGGCCGGCCGGGGGCCGCGGTGGCCGCGCCTCTCCGACCGCTAGTCGCCGCCGGAGGCCGAGCGCCCGCGATGCGTCTTGCCGTAGGCGTGGAGAGGCGTCTGGATGCGGTCTAGGAAGGCGCGATGCCGAGGTCCGCTGAGATCCAAGTGGTGGTAGGTCGCGAGCTTCGCCCAGTCCTCGATGAAGATCCAGACCAGGCAGTACCCCCAGATCAGCCCGATGTCCAGCCACGAGATGGGCGCGACCAGGCCCAGTCCGAAGGCCACCAGCAACGTGGCCGCGATCTTGGTCACGATGGCCGACCACAGCACTACCGGCGCCGGGTGCGGTCGGCTCAGGAACGGCTTGCGGGTGCGCGTCACGAACAGCGTAAGGTGGCCGGCCACGGCCAGCTTCAGGAAGATGAAGCTCTGGATCTGGGCGTTGTCGAGCTGGAGCCACACACGCCCGAGGACCAGCAGGCCGAAGGTCTCGATCACACCGATCAGCCCCAGGACGGTCGAGACAGTAAGGATCCGGCGCATGTCCCAACGCACGGGCTTCGGGTCGAGCCAGGTGTTGTCGTAGGCGATGGCCATGATGGGCACATCGTTGAAGAACGCCAGCAGGATGATCATGATGGCGGTGATCGGATAGACGTTGAACACCGTCATGGCCAGGACCACGAACACCATGATGCGGATCGTCTCGGTGATGCGGTAGATGGCATAGCTGTTCATGCGCTCGAAGATCTTGCGGGCCTCTTCGATGGCGCGCACGATGACCGACAGCCCCGGCGCGACGAGAACTAGGTCAGAGGCCGCGCGGGCGGCATCGGTGGCCCCGCTCACGGCGACGCCGGTGTCCGCCTGCTTGAGTGCCGGGGCATCGTTCACCCCGTCACCGGTCATGCCGACGATGTGACCCAAGGCCTGTAGGCGCTTCACGATGCGGTACTTGTGCTCCGGGAACACCTGCGCGAAGCCATCGGCGTCCTCGACCGCTCCATCGTCGAAAGCGCCGTCCGCGTCGTCCGTGGACAGGTCCTCGACCGCCCGGATGTTCTGCCCCAGGCCGAGCCGTCCGCTCATCTCGCGTGCGATCGCCACGTTGTCGCCGGTGACCATCTTGACCTCGACGCCGTGCTCACGCGCCCGTCGGATGGTCTCGGGCGAGTCCTCCCGTGGCGGATCGAACAGCGGCAGGATCCCCAGGAACGTCCACCCCTGTCCACCGTCCGACCGGGCCACACCCAGGGTGCGATAGCCCTTCGCGGCCAGGTCGTCGATCGTCTGCTCGGCCCGGGCCCGGACCGACGGCGCGGTCCGGCACAGGTCGAGGATCACCTGCGGCGCCCCCTTGCTGACCCGGAACGAGCCACCTGCGGGGTCGTCGATCGTCGCTTCCGTGCGCTTGCCGACGGGGTCGAACGGCGTGAACGACCGCCGCCGGAACGTTGCCGCCATGGACGCTTCCTCCAACCCGCCCAGCACGGCAAGGTCGATGGCGTCCTGGTCCTCCTCCACCGAGGCCAGCGCCGCGGCCAGGATGAGTTGCTGCGCGTCGACCGCCCCGAACAGCACAGGGTCGCCCAGGGTCAGGCTGTTCTGCGTCAGGGTGCCCGTCTTGTCCGAGCACAGGATGTCCATGCCCGCCATCTCTTCGATCGACTCGAGCCGCGTGACGATGGCCTTCATCCCGGCCAGAGTCCTGGCCCCGATCGCCATGGTGACCGACAGCACCGCCGGCATCGCCACGGGGATCGCCGCCACCACCAAGATCAGCGTGAACTGCGCCAGCGTCACCAACCGCGCCCCACGGCCGACCTGCACCAACACCAGCACGGCGGCGAGCACCAGGCTCAGGTAGATCAGGTAGTCACCGATGCGCAACACCGCACGCTGGAAGTGCGACACCGACTTCGCCTCGCCCACCAGCCTGGCCGTCTTGCCGAAGAAGGTACTGCTCCCGGTGGCCGTCACCACCGCCACCATCTCCCCCTGCTTCACGACGGACCCCGAGTACGCGGCGTCACCCGCCCGCTTCTGGACCGGCAACGACTCGCCCGTCAACGCCGACTGGTCGACGCTGAGGAAGTCGCCGTCCGCCAGCTTGACGTCCCCGGGCACGATGTCCCCGAGCCGGAGGCGCAACACGTCGCCCGGTACGAGCTCGGCAGCATCGATCTGCCGCCAGCTGCCGTCACGGCGCACCCGGGCCTTCAGCGCGAGCTGCCTCTTCAAGGCGTCCACCGCGTTGGTGGCCTGGAACTCCTGGAAGAAGCCCACGGCTGCGTTGAATAGCAGGAGCGTCACGATGATGACGAGGTCCGCCCAATGCCGGTCGATGACGGAAAGGATCGCCGCGACCTCGATCATCCAGGGGATCGGGCCCCACAGATAGGACAGGAACTGGCCCAGCGGGTTGCGCGTGCGCTCCGCCAGCGCGTTGCGGCCGTAGCGCTCCAGGCGCTCAGCCGCCTCTTCCCCGCTCAGGCCATCGAGCGTGGTGTCGAGGGAATGCAGCACGTCGTCGAGCTGGTCGGCATCCTTCACAGGAGTCTGAGCGTCTGAAGTCGGAGGGATTCCACGTGGCCGTGTCATAGGCACCTCCCGCACGAGCCCACGATACGTCGGTGCTGCAGGGACATTCGGCTCCCTCCAGGGCCGAACGCCGCGGACGTCATCGACTACGCCACAGGGCGTCTACAGCGGAGTGCCTATAGCAGTGTGCCGGTCAACAGCGCCGCCGCCACCGTGAAGAAGATGATGATCCCCGTCACGTCCACGATCGTCGCCACGAAGGGCGCCGACGACGACGCCGGGTCGGCGCCGATGCGCTTGAGCACGATCGGCAGCAGCGAACCCGCCAGCGAACCCCACAGCACCACACCGATCAGCGAGAAGAAGATGGTCGCGGCGATGAGGGGCCAGTGCGGGCCGTACATCTTGAACGCAAGGGCCCACACGGTGATGCGCGCGAAGCCCACGGCACCGAGGATGACGCCGAGCGACAGCCCGGCGAGCAGCTCGCGCCGCGTGACGCGCCACCAGTCGCGCATCGTGACCTCGCCCAGCGCCATCGCCCGGGTGACCAGGGTGGCCGCCTGCGAGCCGGAGTTGCCGCCGCTGGAGATGATGAGCGGGATGAACAGCGACAGCACCACCGCCTTGGCGATCTCGTTCTGGAAGAACCCCATCGCCGTGGCAGTGAGCATCTCGCCGATGAACAGCATCACCAGCCACACCGCCCGCTTGCGGACCAGGACCGGGATCGCGATGCGGAGGTAGGGCTCGTCGAACGCCTCGACACCGCCGAGCTTGTGGAAGTCCTCGGTGGCTTCCTCCTCGGCCACGTCCAGCACGTCGTCCACCGTCACGATGCCGACCAGGATGCCGCCGGTGTCGGTGACCGGCAGCGCGGTACGGTCCAGCCTCCTGAAGGCGCTGACCGCCTCCTCCTGGTCCTGGGTCGCCTCCAGCGCCACGAACTGGCGGTCCATCAACGCCTCGATACGGGTGTCCGGATCGACCAGCAGCAGCTCGCGCATGCGCAGGTCGTCGATGAGCCGGCCGCCCTTGGCCGTCACGTAGAGGATGTTGAGGGTCTCCGAGTCACTGCCGAACTCGCGGATGTGCGTGAGAGCGTCGCTGACCGTCCAGTGCGGCTTGACGGCCACGTAGTCGGGCGTCATGAGTCGTCCGACCGAGTCTTCGGGGTAACCGAGCAAGCGTGTCGCCACGCTGCGCTCGTCGGGCGCCAGCAGGTTGAGCAGCCGTTTGGTCACCTTGCCGGGCAGTTCCTCGAGCAGCGCGGTGCGATCGTCCGGCGACATGTCGTTGAGGATGAGCGTCACCTCGCGGTCGCCCATCGCCCTGAGCAACCGCTCCTGGGCGTCCACCCGCAGGTACTCGAAGGTGTCTGCGGCCAGCTCGCGCGGCAGGATGCGGAACACCACGGCCTCGGCTTCGTGCGGCAGGTCGTCCATCAGCTCGGCGAGGTCGTGCGGCTCACGGTCGCGAAGCCGCGACCGCAGTTCCTCGAAGCGTCGCGCCTCGACCAGCTCCAGGAGCTCCTCACGCTGAGCCTCCAGGTCGCGAGCCTGAACCATGTCGCCTCACCTCCGCCCGTCGCCGGCGATCTGCCGCGTGTCCGTCGCGTCCGGCGCCAGAGAAGTCTACCAGCCGGGCGTCGCTCTTCCCCGCCGCTCCCCGTTACCGACGTTCGCGTCCGCCGTGCCGTCGTGCGCACGAAGTCACAAGGTGTCCGCTCGTGCGCTCGTGAATCCCGGCGCCGCAGCTCAGTTCAGCTCGTCGAGTGTCAACTGGAAGCTCGGCGCGAAGGTCTCCAGGAAGTACGCGACCTCCGGTTCCTCGATGGCGGCGAGATCGGAGCGGATGACCTGCTCCGCGCGAGCGAACTCCTCGTTGCCCGCCTTCGCCTCCTCCACGCACTTGAGGTAGGCGCTCAGCTTGTCGGCGAGCTTGACCAGTCGCCACTCGGCAGCGTCCGCGCTGGCCGGGAACAACAGGTCGTGATAGGCGCCGCGGAGCTCGTCCGGCAGCATCGCCAACAGACGATCGCGGGCTACGTCCCGGATCCCGTCCATCGCCTCGGCCACCTTGGGGTTGAAGTACTTGATGGGGGTCGGCACGTCGCCGGTGATGACCTCCTCGGCGTCGTGGAACACCGCCAGCAACGCGGTACGATCGGGATCGACGGAGCCGCCGTAGACGCGGTTGCGGATCACCGCCAGGGCATGCGCCACCATCGCCACCTGTAGGCTGTGCTCCTGCGTGTTCTCCGGGCGAGTGTTGCGCATCAGGCCCCACCGCAGGATGTACTTCAACCGTGCAAGGTAAGCGAAGTAGTGGCTACTCACGCCGGATATCGTACCGTGAGCAGCGGACGGGCCCGCCCGCAGGCTATGAAACATCCCATTGACGCAGGGCGCCGCGCTCCGTAGGCTCTGGTGAACGAGGAGGAGACCGTGAAGCGTCTTGCCTGGATAGCGCTCGGGTTGCTCGCCATCACGCTGGCAGCATGCGCACCCACCACCGCGGTGGAGACCAACGTGACCCCGACCCTGATCTCCGTCACGTCGCCGCAGACGAAGGGCGGCACCGTCGTGCTCCAGGGCCGCTACTTCGGCGACGGCCATGGTGGCACGGGAGCGAACAGCTACGTCCTGATCGGGGCGAACATGAACCTCGAGGGCGGCATGAAGGTGAAGCCGACATCGTGGAGCCCCAGCCGCATCGAGTTCCCTGAACCGCAGAACGCGGGATACGGCTTCGTCTTCGTCGTGGTCGACGGCCAGGCCAGCAACGGCCTGCCCGCCAACTTCCCCTGAGCCGAATCTCGCGAGCGGCGTGACGCCGCCCAACGACCTGCGGGGCCGCCATCGGCGGCCCCGTTGCTCGTGGCGCGCGCAGCGGGGCGCGGTAGACTCGGACCCTATGAAACCGCAAGCCGTGAAGGGCACCCACGACGTCCTGCCCGACGAGCAGCCGCTCTGGCGGCATCTGCTGGCCGCGGTCGAGCTCGAGCTCTCGCGCGCCGGCGCCCGCCGCCTGACGACGCCGGTGTTCGAATACAGCGAGGTCTTCGACAAGTCGGTGGGAGATTCCGCCGACCTGGTGGTTCAGAAGGAGATGTACAGCTTCGAGGATCGCGGCGGACGGCAACTGACGCTGCGGCCGGAGTTCACCGCCGGCGTGTTGCGCGCCTTCATCGAGCACGGCATGCACACGCTGCCGCGGCCCGTGAAGCTATGGAGCGCCGGTCCTCTGTTCCGCGCCGAGAACGTGCAGCGCGGCCGCTACCGCCAGTTCCACCAGATCAACCTCGAGATCGTGGGGCTCCCCCAGGCGCTCGCCGACGCCGAGGCGGTCCAGCTCCTGTACCGGGTCCTGCACCGCAGCGGGCTGCGCCGGCATCACGTGCGGCTGGGCTCGGTCGGCGACCCTCAGGACCGCGCGGCCTACAACGCCTACCTGCGCGAGCAGCTCGCCCCGAAGGTCGAAGCGCTGTCGGAGACGAGCCGACGGCGGCTGGAACTCAACCCCATGCGGGTGCTCGACAGCAAGGCCGATCAGGACCAGGCCCTGCTGGTGGGACTCAAGCGCCCCATCGACTTCCTGGGCGAGGGCGCCCGCGCACACCTGGACGAGGTGCGCGGCTATCTGGACGCGTGGGGCGTGCCCTACGAGATCGACCCTGCCATCGTGCGCGGGCTCGACTACTACCGCCGGACGGCCTTCGAGGTCCATTTCGAGGGGATCGGCGCCCAGTCGGCGCTGGGCGGCGGCGGCCGTTACGACGGCCTGATCGAGAGACTCGGCGGCCCCCCGCTCCCGGGCGTGGGCTGGGCGGTCGGCATCGAGCGGGTGTTCGACGCCCTGGCCCAGGAAGGGGTGGCGCCGGTCGACGAGGACCGCCCCGCGCTCTTCCTGGTGCCGCTCGACGAGCCGGCGGTGCTGGAGGTCACGCGGCTGGCCATCGCCCTGCGGGACCATGTCCGGGTCGAGCACAGCTACCAGCCGCGCAATCCCGGCAAGGGGCTGAAGGAGGCCGATCGCAGCGGCGCGGCGTTCGCCGGCCTGCGCGGCGGCAGCGAACGGGAGCAAGGGGTTCTGCAGGTCAAGCACCTGGCCAGTGGGGAGCAGGCACCGGTCGCCGAGGGCGAGCTGCTGCGCTACCTGCTCGAGCGACGGTGAGGCGCCCGCCGGGCGAACCCCGGCCGGGACCCAACTCCCACCGGCGACCCCAGCGGTGCGCACGGCGCGCTCTGATAAGCTCACGGGCATGAGACGAAGCCATTCCTGCGGGGCGTTGCGCGCCTCGCACGCCGCCCAGGATGTCGTGCTGCAGGGTTGGGTCAACCGCAGGCGCGACCTCGGCGGACTCATCTTCTTCGACCTACGCGATCGCGAGGGCCTCACCCAGATCGTGGTGGAGCCCGGCGACAGCGAGGCGTTCAGCGCCGCCCAGAGCATCCGGAGCGAGTTCGTGGTCGAGCTCGAGGGCGAGGTGCGCCTGCGCCCGGCCGAGCAGCGCGCCGCGCACAACCCCACCGGCGAGGTCGAGGTGGTGGCCCGGCGGCTCGAGGTGCTCTCGGCGGCCCGCACCCCGCCGTTCCTGGTCGACGGCAGCGTCGACGCCGGCGAGGTCAGCGAGGACCTGCGCCTCAAGCACCGCTACCTCGACCTGCGGCGCCCGCAGGCGCTGGCACCGTTGCGCGTGCGCCACCGCGTGACCAAGGCCATCTGGGACTACCTCGATGCGCGCGGCTTCGTGCAGGTCGAGACCCCGCTGCTCACCCTGTCGACCCCCGAAGGCGCGCGCGACTACGTGGTACCGGCGCGGCTCAGGCCGGGCTCGTTCTACGCCCTGCCCCAGTCGCCGCAGCTGTTCAAGCAGATGTTGATGATGGCGGGCGTGGACCGCTACTTCCAGGTGGCGCGGTGCTTCCGTGACGAGGACCTGCGCGCCGACCGTCAGCCCGACTTCACCCAGCTCGACCTGGAGATGGCGTTCGTCGATCAGGACGACGTGCTGGACCTCAGCGAAGGGCTGATGGAAGCGGTCGTCGAGGCGGCCACGGGCACCGCGATCGACACGCCGTTCCCACGCCTGAGCTACCGCGAAGCGATGGACCGCTACGGCAGCGACAAGCCCGACACCCGCTTCGATCTCTTCCTCGCCGACGCCTCGCCGGCGTTCGAAGGTACCGCCTTCCGGGGCTTCGCTTCGGTGCTCGACGCCGGCGGTGTGGTGAAGGCACTACGGGTGCCCGCCTCCGAGGCCGCTCCGCTGACGCGCCGCGCGCTCGACGAGCTGGAGGCTCACGCCAAGCGGCACGGCGCCAAGGGCATGGCATGGTTGAAGTACGGCGGCGACGGTGGCTTCAACGGGCCCATCGCCAAGTTCCTGGGCGAGTACGAGCGGGTGCGGCTACAGGAGCTGTCCGTGGATGAGGGCGACGTCCTGCTGCTGGTCGCGGACCGCTGGGAGGAGGCCTGCACGGCCCTCGGCGCGGTGCGCTCGCGGCTGCCCGGGGTACTCGGCATCGACCTGCCCGACCGGCTCGACTTCCTCTGGGTGGTGGACTTCCCGCTCCTGGAGCCGGACGAGGAGAGCGGGGGCTGGACCTTCAAACACCACCCCTTCACCCGCCCCAACGACGCGGATCTGGACCGGCTGGAGAGCGATCCCGGCTCGGTCCAGGCGTACGCCTACGACCTGGTGCTGAACGGCAACGAGATCGGAGGCGGCAGCCTCAGGATCTACCGCCTCGACCTCCAGCGCCGCATGTTCCGAGCGCTGGGATTCAGCGACGACGAGGCCGAACGCCGTTTCGGCTTCTTCCTGGAGGCGCTGTCCTACGGCGCGCCGCCCCACGGCGGCATCGCCTGGGGGCTCGACCGTCTGGTCATGCTGTTGAGCGGTGCCACCAGCCTTCGTGACGTGATCGCCTTCCCCAAGAACCAGCGGGGCGGCGACCCGCTGACGGGCGCCCCGTCGCCGTTGGAGACCGACCAGCTCCACGAGCTGGGACTCACCGTGGCAAGCGAGAGACCATGATCCCCCTCGTCGTCCTCGACCTCGACGGCACCCTCATCGGCGCCCAGGGCGTGGTGCAGTCTTGTGTGTGGGACGCCGCCGAGCGCGTCCGCGAGGCGGGCATCAAGCTGGTGGTGTGCACCGGCCGCCCGGCGTTCGGCGTCGCGCAGCGGGTGGCGCAACGGCTGGGGCCGACGTCGCCGCACGTGTTCCAGTCGGGCGCTCACATCGCCTATCCCGACGGCGAGACGCTCAAGGCGTCGGCGCTCAGGGAGGCGACGGCACGCCACATCATCGAGCAGGCTCGGAAGCTCGGCAGCGTGCTGGAGCTCTACACCCCGAGCAACCTGTTCGTCGAGCGCAAGACCGACATGAGCGAGGCGCACGCCAAGATGATCGGTGTCAACGCCATCGTTCGCGACCTCGAGGACGTGGTCGCGAACGAACCGGTGGTGCGGGCCCAGTGGATCGTGCCGATCGATGAGATCGCTGCGGTGACGGGCATCTCGGGGGACGGCGTGCAGGTCTCCAGCGCGACCAGCCCGGCCTTGAAGGACACCGCCTTCGTGAGCGTGACACGCGAGGGCGTGTCCAAGGCCAGCGCCATCCGGCACGTCGCCGAGGTGCTGCGGGTGCCCCTCGCGGACGTCATGGCGGTCGGTGACAGCCTGGGCGACCTGTCCATGCTCGAGATCGTGGGCCACCCGGTGGTCATGGCGAACAGCGCCCCGGAGCTGCTCGCGCGCTTCGCCGACGTGGCCGGCGACGTGGAGTCGTGCGGCGTGGTGGAGGCGCTCGACGAGGCGCTGACGCTCGACCCGGCCTGAGCCCGAACCGTCGGTCCGCCCCCCTGGTAGACTCGCACGCATGGCTACGACATCGATCCTGCGGCTTCCCGAGCATGTCGGCGAAGCCGTCGAGGTGCGGGGCTGGATCACCAACCTCCGCTCGAGTGGCAAGATCGCCTTCCTCCAACTGCGCGACGGAAGCGGCTTCGTGCAGGGGGTCATCACACGCAACGAGGCCGGCGACGAGGCGTTCGAGAGAGCCCGCTCGCTGACCCAGGAGAGCAGCGTGGTGGTGCGCGGCCGGGTGCGGGAGGACGCGCGCGCGCCCAGCGGCGTGGAGCTCGGGGTCGAGGACGTGACGGTGGTGTCACCGGCCCACGACTATCCCATCACGCCCAAGGAACACGGCGTGGACTTCCTGTTCGAGAACCGGCACCTCTACCTGCGGCACCGCGGTCCGTGGGCGACGTTACGGGTACGTGACGAGCTGGAGCGCGCCATCCACGACTTCTTCGCCGAGCGCGACTTCCTTCGCTTCGACGCCCCGTTCTTCATGCCGACGGCCGTGGAGGGCACCACCAACCTCTTCGAGATCGAGCTGTTCGAGCAGGACAACGCCTACCTGTCGCAGTCCGGCCAACTCTACGCCGAAGCGGGCGCCCTGGCCTTCGGCAAGGTGTACACCTTCGGGCCCGCCTTCCGCGCGGAGAAGAGCAAGACGCGGCGCCACCTGCTGGAGTTCTGGATGATCGAGCCCGAGGTGGCCTACCTCGAGCACGAGGGGAACATGCGGCTCCAGGAGGAGCTGGTGGCCTACCTGGTAGGTCGCGTGCTGGAGCGCCGTGCGAGCGAGCTGGAGATGCTCGGACGCGACCCCAAACGGTTGGAGCCCAGCGCGACCGGGGGCTTCCCGCGGTTGAGCTACGACGAGGCGCTGGCGCTGCTGGCCGACAAGGGCGAGACCCTGGACTGGGGCGAGGACTTCGGCGCCCCCCACGAGACCTTGCTGGGCGAGCACTTCGATCGGCCGGTGTTGATCGAGCGCTGGCCCACCGAGACCAAGGCGTTCTACATGCAACCGGTCGAGGGCGACCCGACGCGGGTGCTGTGTGACGACATGATCGCTCCCGAGGGCTACGGCGAGATCATCGGCGGCTCGCAGCGCATCCACGACCTGGCCCTGCTCGAGGAGCGCATCGCGGCGCACGGCTTGCCGGCCGCGGCGTTCGGCTGGTACGTCGATCTGCGCCGCTTCGGAAGCGTGCCGCACTCGGGCTTCGGCCTGGGGCTGGAACGGACGCTGGCGTGGATCGTCGGCGCCAAGCACCTGCGCGAGGTGGTGCCCTTCCCACGCATGCTCACCCGCATGTACCCCTGATCAGAGGGCGGAGTCGACCGCCACGTGGCCGAGGAGCGTGTGCGCCGGCCGCCCATCGCGGAGGAAGCGCACCTCGTCGGCCCCGTTGTTGAGCACGGTCTGCCGGATGGAGTGCAGGAGTTGCAGCTCCTCCCCCACCCCTACGGCCACCGGGGCACTCTCCTGCAGATCGAGGATCGCGACCTGCTTGCGGTTGACCTGCTCGACGAAGACCTCGGGCGTCTGCAGGCCCTGCGGCCAGCTCCCTGCCTGGTCCATGGCCTTGCGCAGGGCTCCCAGGATGACCTGCAGCCGGGCCGCAGGATCGGACGGCAGCGTCAGCGTGACGAAGTCGGGCCGCGCCAGCCCGCTGGCGTCCACCAGCTCCAACCGGACCTCGCCGCTGGACCCCTGCAGCTGCTGTTGGACGGGCTTGATGTCGACCGGCCCGGGCTTGGCGACGCGCGCGCCGTGACCCCCGAGGAAGAACACCAGGCTCGCCAGGAACGCCAGCGCCGCCACCGCCACGTAGGGGGTCGCCAGGTGCTTGAAGCGGGCGAGCCCGCGCCGTCTCGGCTCGCTCATGGCGTGGCGCCCCCCGAGCCGAGCAGCGCCGCCAGCGCGCTCGCCAGGTCGCCGGGCAGGGCGTTGGAGGCCAGGTCCTGAGGGCTGAACTCCAGCAGGATCCCCCGACCGGCGGCCCCTCCGAGCACGTACAGCGGTGCTCCGGCGGTGGTGCTCGACCGGTAGCCCCCGTTCTGGAAGAGCTGCGTGCCCAGTCCCTCCGCGAAGCTGCGGCCGACGTCGAGCTGCGGCAGCAGTCCGAGCAGGATCTTGCGGCGCAGGGCGTTCACGTCCTGGCTCTGCACCGCACTCTGAGCGTTCTTGCGGATGGCGGCGTCGAGTGAGCTCACGCCGCTGGCATCGGCCAGATAGTAGGCGTTGAACTGCCCGGCCGGCAGCACCGCGCCGTGGATCGACACGAACAGGTCGGCGCCGACGCCGTCGCGCGAACGCGCGGCGGCGCTCACGGCGTAATCGCCGGTGCGCGTCAACGACACGTCGAAGCCCCGCAGCTCGAGCGCCTTCTGGAGCTGATCGGCGAACGCAAGCGTGAGCGACGCCTCGCTGCCGTAGCCGGGGAAGGCAACGCCCGGGTCTCCCCCGCCGTGGCCGGGGTCGATCACGATGCGCGCTCCGGTCCGCACGGTCGCGCCCGTGGGCGTGAACGCCACCACGACCCGGAAGCCGTTGCCGTCGGGCAGGCTGTACACCTGATAGCTGGTACCGGGGGCGAGTTGCACGCGAACGTCGGCGCCTCCGCCCGACGTCCCGGCGTCGGCCCGCACGAACGCGTCGCCCACCACGCCGCTCACGTCCGGCGCCACGTCGGTGCGGTCGAAGTGGAGCTGCAACGTCCCCACCGGCTCGTTGTAGAACTGCGAGAACCCGACCGGAGCCGACACTCGTATCGACAGCCGCTGCTGCGGGCTGCTGCCCTGAGCGGTGAGCGCGGTGAGCTGTGCCCGCGGCTGCACCACCACGACCGTGTGGTCCTTCTGGAGGTAGGCGACCCGACCGCCGAGCGCCTCGGCGACCGGCTTCACCGGCACCAGCACGTCACCGTTGTTCAGGACCCCCGCCGGCCCGGCGACGGGCCTCCCGTCGAGATGCAGCGCCGTACCCTGTGCGCCCGCCTGGGCAGGGTCGCTCACGACCGCCACGGACAGCAGGTGCCCTCCGAGCTGGAGCGTGGCCATGGTGGTGTCGGCATCGGTGTAGTAGCGGGCGCCGAGGGCGCTGGCCAGGGCGGCCGCGGGCGCGTAGCTGGTCCCGGCGACCAGTTCGGTGGTGCCGTCGACCGTCACGCCGTTGACCACCAGCGCGTTCTGCGCGCCGGCGGACGCCGCGGCCAGCCACAGCACGATGACGATCAGGCGCGCGAGCCGGGCGCGCGAGACGACGCTCACGACTCGCGCCCGCGCCGGCTCATGGCCCGATCGATCTCGCGCTGCGCGTCCTTCTTGGCTTCGGTCCGGCGCTTGTCGTGGAGCTTCTTACCGCGAGCAAGGCCGATCTCGATCTTGGCCCAACCGCCCTTGAAGTAGAGCTTCAGGGGCACCAGGGTCAGCCCCCTACGCTCGAGCCCTCGACCGATCTCGGCGATCTCACGCCTGTTCAGCAGCAGCCGGCGGGCCCGCAGCGGTTCATGGTTGTTGTAGCTCGCCTCGGTGTAGACCGGGATCGTCATGCCTTCCAGGAACACCTCTCCCCCGCGCAGCCGTGCGAACGCCTCGGCGATCGAGCCGCCCCCCTGCCGCAGAGCCTTGACCTCGCTGCCGGTGAGCTCCATGCCGGCCTCGAAGCGCTCGAGGATCTCGAAATCGTGGGTGGCGCGCCGGTTTCTGAGCATGTTCCAGTCCGCTGCACATGATAGCCAGGGCGCGTGAGAAAGGCAAAGCGCGCCGCTCCCGCGCCGGCCCCCGGGGAGGGCACATGGTCACGAGCACTCACCAAGTGCGCGGGTTCACATGCAGCGATCTCGGCCCCCTCACTCCAACAGCTCGCCCACGTCCCGGGGATCGACATCGACACGCAACCGAGCCCGCCCCATCCTGGGCGGCAGGCCCGCCAGGATCTGCTCCATGCGGTCGCCGGCCGGAAGCCGCAGCAACACCTGGTAGGCGTAGCGACCCTTGAGGCGGGCGACCGGGGCCGGTGCCGGGCCGAGCACCTCGTCCTCCTTCGCCCCGCGCCTCCGCAACTCCTCGGCGAGCGCCGACGCCGCCTCGGAGGCCGCGCTGCGATCGCGAGCGGCGAGCTGGAGCTTGGCCAGAGCTCCGAACGGCGGGTAGGCGAACCGCCGGCGGCGTTCCAGCAGGCGTCCCACCAGCGCCTCCACGGCGGCATCGGGGGGATCGGCCGCGAGCGCTGTCAGCACCGGGTGCTCCGGCTGGTAGGTCTGCACCAGCACCAGCGGCCGACGCTGCCGCGACAGCTCCCCCAGCTCGAGCAGCATCCGCAACGCCTCCTCCTCGGCCCGGAAGTCGGCCAGCGCGAGATGGGTGTCGAACAGCGTCAGCGCCACCAACGACAACGCGGGCAGGGGCGGCAGTCGCAACACCGCGGTGGTACCCACCACCACGCCGGGCTCCCCCCGCAGCAGGGGCTCCGGGTCGTCGCGGCGATCGCGGTCGAACCGCAGCACCGGGAAGCCGTCCAGCATCCCGACGAGCCGCTCGGCCACCCACTGCGTGCCGGCGCCCCGCAGCGGCGCCAGGGCCGTTCCGCCGCAGGAGGGGCAGGCCGAGGGCGGCGCCTGCTCGTGGCCGCACTGGTGACAGCGCAGACGCCCGTCCTGGCGGTGGTAGCGCAGGCTCAAGTCGCAGTTCGGGCACTGCGCCGTCCAGCCGCACGCCTCGCAGCCCAGCGCCGCCGAGAAGCCGCGGCGCGGCGCGATCAGCACCGCCTGACGGCCGCGTTCCCGCACCTGCTTCAGCAATCGCAACAGGTCGGGATGGAGCGGCCAGTTGCCGCTTCCCCCCATGTCGGCGGCGTGCAGCCGGAGGCGCGGCAGCGGCAGCGTCCGGCGTGCTCCCTCCGGAAGCCGCACCAGCGTGTCCGGGCCGGCCACCACGTCGCTCAGCGTAAGCGCGGCGCCGCTCGCTTCAGCCAGCAGCGCCGCGGCGTCCGGCACGAACAGGCGCGCACCGGCCTGCAGCTTGTAGCTGCCACTGGCGGCCTCCGTCACCACCACCCGTCCCAGCCGCGGCAGCGGCGCCAGCAGCGCCAGGTAGGTTCCGAGCACCACCACCGGGCCCGACGACGGCAGCTCCTCGAACAGCCGCAAACGCTGCTCGTCGTCCAGCTCGCCCGAGAGCAGGAACAGCGGCAACGAGGCGAGCGCCTCGGCCGCCTCGTTGAGCCGCGCCTGCTCCGGCGCCAGCACCAGCACGCTGCGCCCGTCGTCGAGATCGTTGCGCAGGCGTGGCAGCAACGCGGCCAGACGCTGGCGGCGGAGCCCGCCAAGGATGCCGCCGTCGCCGGCCGGCGGCACCGCATCGACGGGCGCCGGCGCCGGCAACGGCGCGTCGGGCGAGGGGCGCGGCAGCCCCGGCGGCGGCGCCTCGACCTCCCGGTAGGCGACGTAGCCCTTGGCCACCAGCGCCCGCACGGCGCTCTCGGGCACATCGGCGTCGCGCGCGAGCGCGGCCGCGCTGTCGGCGCCCTCGAGCTGCCACAGCCGCTCGAGGGCCGCCCGCTGGTTCGCGCGACGGGCCCCGATCAATCCCTCGTCCACCTGCGCCACCGGCGCCAGCACCCGCACGGTGGGCCGGACCCGCACCACCTGCTCCTCGACCAGCCCCTGCGCACGCAACCAGTCGAGGTGCTCCAGCGAGATCGTCGACGCCTCGAGCCAGTCGGCGTCGCGCTCCAGGCCGGGCACGTCGGCACCCGCCAGCGGCCGCACCCGGTGACGCAGCGGGTCCCGGAACCCCCACGGCAGCAGGGTGGCGAGCGCCACCCCCGCCGGCACGGCGGCGCGACGCGCGATGCGGAGCAGGGCGTCCACCGCCTCCGGCGTCACGAAGGGAGCGCGGTCGAGCCCGTCGATCGCCTCCCGGAGCTCGATGCCGCGTCCCGCCGCCACCTCGCGCCGGCCCACCACCAGCCCGATGCGGGCGCCTCCCTGCCAGGGAACGGCCACCCGCGCCCCGATCGCCGGCGTCGGCCCGGCCGAGGGCGGCAGGTAGCTGAGCGGCTCCAGCGGCAGCGGTACGAGCACCTCGATGGCGGTGGGCACGGGTCAGTCTACCCAGCCGCCGGACCCCCGCCGGTGGCCGGCGGGCCCCACTCCGGGCGCGCCGGCAAGGGACGTATAGTGTCGGTCATGACGAGCGGCAAGGGCGGCTACCGTGAGGCAGGGGTGGATCTGGCGTCGGCGGACGACGCCCTGCGACGGGTCAAGGAACTCGTCGCGAGCACCTACACGCCGGGGGTGCTGAAGGGCCTCGGGGCCTTCGGCGGGCTGTTCGAGCTGCCCGGCGACATCGAGCATCCGGTGCTGGTGGCGTCGACCGACGGCGTCGGGACCAAGACCATGGTGGCCACACGGCAACGGGCCTACGCGGGCATCGGCCGGGACCTGGTCGATCACTGCGTGAACGACATCCTGGTCCAGGGCGCCCGACCGCTGTTCTTCCTTGACTACGTGGCCAGCTCCCGGCTCGAGCCGGCCGTGACGGCGGCGGTGGTGGAGGGCGTCGCCGCCGCCTGCCGGGCCAACGGCGCGGCACTGCTCGGCGGCGAGATGGCCGAGATGCCGGGCGTGTACCGGGAGGGCGAGCTCGATGTGGTCGGCACCGTCGTCGGCATCGTGGAGCGCCGCCACGTCGTGGACGGCGCGAGCGTGCGCGAAGGCGACGTCCTGCTGGGGCTGGCGTCGGGCGGGCTGCAGACCAACGGCTTCAGCCTGGCACGCCACGTGCTCGGCGACGCGCTCGACGAGCCCTTCGGCGACGGGACCGTGGCCGACGCCTTGCTGGCGCCGCACCGGAGCTTCCTTCCGGCCGTGGCGCCCCTGTTATTGGCGGGCGACCTGGTGAAGGGCATGGCCCACATCACCGGCGGCGGCCTGCCGGGGAACGTGCCGCGCTCCCTGCCCGACGGACTCGGCGCGGTGGTCCACCGCGGGAGCTGGCAAGAGCCCGCCATCTTCGCGCTGCTCCGCGAACGGGGCGCGCTCGACGAGGACGAGATGGCACGGGTGTTCAACCTGGGCGTGGGCTTCGTGCTGGTGGTCGCGCCGGAGCGGGTCGTTCAGGCGCGGGACCTGTGCCCCGAGCCGCTGGCGACGATCGGCCACGTGGAGGCCGGCTCGGGTGTGCGCTTCGGCTAGCGTCGCGGGCGAGCCGGGGAGCGAGGATCCGGGAACCCGATCGCTAGCTACCCAGCGGCCACAGGCCGGGCGCCACGGCGCCGAGCACGTCGATCAGCACCACCGCACCGACCAGCGCAGCGGCCTGCAGACGGGCGCCACGGCTGGGATGGATCGCCAGACGGACCGCCCACGCCAGACCCGCCACCTCGGTTGCAGCCTGCCAGCGCGCGACGCCGTGCAGCAGCACGGCTCCGGCTCCGACCAGCAGCCAGACCAGTGCCGTCGCGCGCCAGGGCGGGACGGGTCTGCGCTCGAAGCGCCTCACCGCGGCCGGACCGTGGGCGATGGGGAGCGGGGGGTTGGAGGGGCTCGGTGCGGGCATGGGGCGCTCCGTCGCGCTTCGACCCCTCGGGGTCGCCTGCGGCGGGACCCTTAGCCTAGAGAAGTGTCCCCAACGGAACTCTCACCAAGCCGCCGTCGGGATCGGCCGCCACCGCGCAGGTCGCGTCAGCCGACGTCGCGGCGGTTGAAGACGCCGGCGCCATCGCTGAGCTCGCCTCGTGGCGCCGGAGGCGTCTCGCTGAGCTTGGGGTCGAGGGCGGGAAGGGTCACGGTGAACACCGTGCCCTCCCCCACGCGCGACTCGACCTTCACTCTGCCCCCGTGCTGCTGGACGATCCAGCGCACGAT
>Ga0307440_1000557_pt1 | contig 18386 bp, 17 predicted proteins | sample SalMarWE160410MG_FD_202150 | JGI IMG/M metagenome (GOLD analysis project Ga0307440, IMG submission 202150) | Salt marsh sediment microbial communities from the Plum Island Ecosystem LTER, Massachusetts, United States - WE1604-10 | ecosystem: Environmental > Aquatic > Marine > Intertidal zone >... | reverse complement strand
TCGCTCGCGCCGGGTATTCTGTACCGGCGACATTGTAGGTCCAATCCATGATCGCTCCCACAAGCATCGCTTTTTGCGTGTCTTCGTTGACAAAGATATTGCCGTTGGGATCCTCGTTCTGGTCCAAAATGTGTTGGCAGCCCTGTCGCAGGGCATCCTCAGCCTTCACCGCTTGCGCCGGATTAGGAGCCCCGGGCCCGAACGCACCCACGCGCGTGCCGGCCTGCAGCAGTTTGAATGCAGCATCCCCGGTCAGGCCTTCAAGCCCCGCGCCTCCGATGATCAACTGCTGAATCTGCCAGGTGAGCGCCTGGGCAAAGGTTTCGACGTTGTCCTGTCCGAAGAAGCGTTTTTCGCACTTGCGCAGATTTCTCAAAGTGTTGAGGAACTGCTCCGCCTTTGCCAAATTATCCATCACCTGGTCCATGCTCCAGTTGGGAAAGGCATCCACCATTTGGTTGACATCATGGACGTACTGTGTGATGGCGTTGAAGAGTGGTGATTGGCTCGGGTCGGGATTGCCACCGGTGAAGAGGGTTTGCAGTTGTTTGAGTTGGTCCTGAATCTCACTCGTGTCGCGCACCAGCATCATGGATCCATCGAGGTCGGACGACAGGCCGACACCTTGGTAGGCTTGCTCAACCGCCCACTGGAAGTCCCCGTAGGCCTCGTCACACTCGGCGAACAAGATTGTGACCTTCATCGTCGGGATGGCATCTGTCGTGCCGATCGGGAAGGAAGACGCTTTCCCCCCAGACTCCACCCTGATGGTCCCGGTCGTGTGACTCGATCCAGCAAGAGAGAGCACTTGGTTGTCGCCGCCAACCGTGCCAGGCCCGGAGAACGTCGTGTCGGCATCGGCGTGGGCCTTGTGACCCGCGATGGACCCATCCATAGTCATGGTTGCCGATCCCTGGTGAGACCAGGATCCGTCAACGGGTCCGTCGGAGCTCACGCTGAGGTTCAAATCGACGGTCACTGAACCATCCCAGGTCATATCCATACCAGCCTGGCTTGCCGTGGCCACACCCGATGCTTGCCCAGATCCCGACCAGGGGCCGTATTCAAGCTGCGGCGTATCCGGAGCATCCTGCGCGCCGGCCGGGCTGCCGCGCAGCAGCCCCCCCATCAGCAGGGGCAGGACAACTGCCAGTCGCCAGGCGCGTGAAATCCAAGTCTGGAAACGTTCCATACCTACCTCCTTCGACGTACTTCAGCTTGTCATCCGTCCAGCGCGGCGCTGGGCAGGGAGCGGAGCCGCTGCCCCCGGTTGGGTCCTAGGAAGGTCAGGGCGGCAAGCGAGCGGGCCGCACTCTATCACTGGGTGGGCTAGCGGGCAAGTTGAGCAGGGGAGGTCGCCAAACACATTAACCCAGCGCGATGGGTGCTGGATCGGTTAGAAGATTGAGGGGAAAAAGGAACGGGGTCAGGGATCGACAGGCAACCTCAGGCGAAGTGTCGTGCCCTGACCAGAGGCGCTCTCGGCCTCCAGCTCACCTCCGTGCGCCTCGACCAGCCGGCGAGCAATGGCCAATCCCAGCCCACTGCCTGCGGAATCGGCAGCCCTGGAGAATCGCTCGAAGAGATGAGGCAGGAGGTCGGCCGGAATGCCGGGCCCCTGATCGCTGACCGTGATCTCCGCCCAGCCCTCATCCAACCTGCGAGCGGCGAGCCGAATCTCGCTATTGGCTGGACTGAAACGCAGGGCGTTGGCGAGCAGGTTAACCAGAACCTGGCGCAGCCTCCCCGGGTCGACATCGATGAGCGGAAAATCGGCCGGCAGATCCACCCGAATTCCCACGTCCTGCTCGGCGGCCGCCGGGCGGAAGACAGCCACCGCCTCTTCCGCCAAGACCCCCAGATCTGTCGGCTCACGCCGAAGGTCCAGGCCGCCGGCTTCCGCCTCTGACAGGGTGCGCAGATCATCGAGCAGTCGGGAGAGCTGTCGGAGTTCCTCCAAGACGGGAACCAGGTGCGCAGGGTCGGCCGGGTAGACGCCATCGACCAGGCCCTCCAGGTTGCCTTGGATGACGGTCAGAGGCGTGCGCAGTTCATGGGTGACATCCGCCAAGAGGGCTCTTCGTTGCGCCTCGGTCTTGCTCAACCGCTCGGCCATCGCATTGAACGAACGGGCAAGGGCGCGCACCTCACGTGGGCCACGAACCGCCACTTCCACATCGTAGTCCCCGTCCTCGACGCGCCCAGCGGCCTCGATCAGTTCGCCGATCGGCAATCCGAAGCGCCGCAGCCCGGCCACGATCATGGCCATTACGGCCCCGATTCCGAAGCCCAAGCCAAGGATGATCGGCCAATTCGGTCCCGTACCGGCGCTGGCCACGCCCGCCAGTGTGTTGGCGAGCCATGTGACGAGGGTACAGCCTGCCAGAAGCAGGATGCCCACGGTTCCGGCGAACAGGGCCAGCCGAAGCATGAAAAATCGCCGCAGGTGTCTAAAGGAACCGCGGGAGGGGCGATGGGCTGGCGGCCACGGTTCCCCTTCAGGCCACCAGGGCGGCTTGCGACGGTGCCACCGCCGGCTGGGTCTTGCCCCGCGGGGCGATTCGCGGTTGGAAGTTTGCGTCGGATTAGGCATCGGCGAAACGGTAGCCCACACCATAGACGGTCAGCAGGTAGCGCGGCTGGCGGGGATCTGCCTCGAGCTTGCGGCGCAGGTTCTTGATGTGCGTATCGACGGCGCGCTCGTAGGATTCGAAGGCCACCCCGTGCAGCGTCTCGAGCAGCTGGGCACGCGTGAAGATTCTTCCCGGCTGCCGCATCATGGTTTCGAGCAGGGTGAATTCCGCCCCAGTCAGGTCGATAGGTTCTCCTGCCCTTTCGACACGCATTTTGGGAACATCCAGGGTGATATCCAGGACACGCAGCGTCTCCACTCGGCCGGAACCCGGTACAAGCTCGGCGCGGCGCAGCACGGCGCGCACACGTGCCACCAATTCCTTGGGACTGAATGGCTTGACAATGTAATCATCCGCGCCCAGCTCCAATCCGACGACCCGATCGGATTCGTCACCGCGGGCGGTGAGGATGATGATCGGAACGTTAGACGTCTGGCGCAGGCTGCGTATGACATCCAGGCCGTCCATGCCTGGAAGCCCCAGATCAAGGACGATCACGTTGGGGCGATCCGCCCGCGCCGCTCTCAGCCCGTCCTGGCCATTGCCAGCCTCGAACACCTCGAATCCGCCGTGTTCGAGGTAGTCCCTGGCCAGCTGCACAATCTTGGGTTCGTCGTCAACGATCAAGACACGATTCATGATCTGCCCAAATCATACGGTGAGGGCGCATTTAGGGGAAGCGCACCTCCGCCCAGGAAGCAGCTCGGCCTCCTGGGCGGAGGGATCGATCAATCGGAATTCGGGTCGTTTGGTCCGTCTTCCTTGGTCTCACCATGCGCTCGACGATGCCATGCATCGAAGAAGGGAGGGTAGTCCTTTTCCCAGCCCGTATGACCTCGCCGATGATGCCCCCACCCCGGATATACCCCGCCCGGCCCCCATGGCCTGAACCAGAACAGCCGACGCAGGAACCCAAACAAAACCAGGACCAGCAACAGTGGGATCAAACACCCAAGAGGTCCAAATCCCCAAATGTGGGGATAGCCATGCCAGGCATAGGGTCCGGGGACGGCGCTTCCCGCCGCGGGAGCAACCCAATTGCCGCTCTCTGCCACGCCTTGGGCCACGCCGGCATTGAACACAACCAGACCCAATCCGACCAATCCAGCCGTCAAGATTAGCGCCAGGATCACACTGCCCCAAATCGTTCTTTTCACGTTCGCCTCCTAGAGTGAAATGGTTATCTGGAGACGATCATGCTCCCGAATTGTGAGCCAATTGTGGATCGGATATGGAGAGATCTCATGCTCGCGCGATCAGCGCAGGCAGACAAATTGTGAAACAATTCACAAGTCGTGGGAGGCCTGGCTTGCCCTGGGACCAGCCTTACCTGTAAACTTGCCAGCTCCAGAATATCTTCACAGCATCTGGCCAGGTGCACGTTCATTTAGGAGAAGAGGAGCAGACCATGTTGCCAACGAGAATGCGGCGAATCGGGTGGATTGCTTTCAGATTGTTGTGGATCCCGTTCATCCTGATCTTCGTCGGCATGTTCAGCATGCCTTCCGGGAGCTACGACTGGGTCGACCTTCCAAGCATCACTCGCATCGGCATTATTGGCACGGCGGTCCTTGGCGCCCTGGCCATGATATTGCTGGCCGGCTCAGTGATCCTGAGTTCGCTCAACAATCTGGATCTGCAAACCGATGGCATGAAGGCTCAGGCCACCGTCCTCGAAGTTCGCGACACGGGAACCACCATCAACCAGAACCCGCTTGTTCACCTGAAGCTCAAGGTTGAGCCCGGGAATCAGCCCAGCTTCGAAGCCGAAACCGAACAGGTGATCGGACGGCTCCAGGTGCCACAGGTTCAGCCCGGCGCCAAGGTTGCGGTGCGCTACAATCCCTACTCGCACGCCGTGGCGTTGGACACAACCTGAACCGCCTGCATCTGCCAGAACATTCCTCCCAGAACGGGGTCGCCACGGGCTTGGGCAATCTTGAAACGGACTTGCCTTCCCATGCCGCCGCGTCCCTTTGTGCCCCTTGTCACAAGCCGGCTGGGGTCATCCGCTGAGTGGGCAAGTTGCCATCCTGCGTAATCTCCGCAAGAATAGACTTGCGGCCTTTTCAACCTTGCCGATCCACCACGCAGCCCACAGGAGTATCGCATGGCCATTACGACCGTCGATGCATACATCGAAAGTCTCCCGACTGAGCAGGCGAAGATCGTATCGGCGCTGAGGAAGGTCATTCTCAAGGCCGCACCCGAGGCGAAGGAATCGTTCAAATGGGCCCAGCCGGTGTACGAGAGCAGCGGGCCATTCTGCTACATCAAAGCCTTCAAGACTTCGGTTAACTTCGGCTTCTGGCGAGGGGTTGACCTGGACGACCCGGACGGGCGGTTGGAAGGATCGGGCCAGAAAATGCGCCACGTCAAGATCGAAGAATTGTCGCAGATCGACGAGAAGGCTTTTGCCGCCTATGTCAACCAGGCGGTCCAGCTCAACGCCGCCAAGGGTGACCCCAGCCGCAACAAGTAGTTCTCGGGCGGGTGGGGAGAATCGTCATTGCGCTGGGCTCCATCCCCAGAAAGGTAACCATGGCGGAAATCAAGCAGTTTCCATTCACGCCGATCTTGGGTTGGTCGTCGACTCGCTACGACATGTTCTCCCTGTGCCGGCGGCGGTACTTCTACCATTACTACGGCAAGTACGACCAGGATTTCCCGATCCGCAAGATTCAGGCCATGAAGAACTTGGTCACCGTTGCGCTCGAGATCGGAAGCATCGTCCACGTCGTTATCGAGACGCTTCTCAATCGCCTCAAGGTCACCACCGAAGACATCGATCTGGACAAATTCTACGATTACGCCAAGCGCGGCACGGAACACCGACTCAAAACCCAAGCCTTCGAAGAGGTTTTCTACGGCGAACGGCCATCCATTGAGCTGGAGGATGTCTATCCCCGGATCACGGAGAGCCTGCGCAGCTTGCTCGAGAGCCCGCGCATGACCTGGCTCCAGGAGCGACCGCAGTCGACGCGCTCGGGGTGGATTGTCGACCCCCCAGGCTACGGCGAGACACGTCTTGGTGACCTCAAGATCTACTGCAAGGTCGACTTCCTGTGCCCGTCGGATGATGGCTACCAGATTATTGACTGGAAGACCGGGAAGGTCCTCCCCGACAAGCATCGCAAGCAGCTCATCGGATATTCTGCCTGGGCCGCATATCATTTCGAAACCACCCCAGACAAGGTCACCCCGACCCTCGCCTATCTTTTCCCCGAATACCGTGAGGTCGAGGAGACGTTCAACCAGTTTGATCTTGAAAACTTCGCCGTCCAAGTGCGCGCCGAGACTGACGAAATGTATGAGTACTGCCGCGATGTCGAACGCAACATCCCCTTGGACAAATCGGAGTTCCCATTGATCGACGACGAGCGCATTTGCTCTAAGTGCAACTTCCGCGGATTGTGCTTTCCGCAGCGCTACCCGGTGGCCTCATCCGGTTCCGTGTAGGTCGCAGATGACGAGTTCAGCCCTTGGGCCGAACGCAACCGCGGCGCAGGTAGGGTCTACGATTGCTGCGCTCATCGTTCTCACGGTGTCCGCTTGTTCAAACCCTCCCAAACCGCCGCCTCCCACTCAGACCCGGATGCCTTCACAGTCCGTATCAACGGCCGCCGGTCCCACGGCATCGGCCTCGGCGAGCCAAGGACAAACCACGCCGACTGTCTCCGTCGAATGGCAGACCTACCGCAATCAGACCTTCGGCTTCTCATTTGAGTACCCTGTGGCGTACGACCTCCCAGAGAACAAGACTCAATGCGGGCTGTGGGAAGAAGCCGATGGAGACGGCGTCGTCGTCCATTGGGGTTCCCGCTCTGCACTCAACGCCTTCCCAAGCCAAGGCGAGTCCCCCGCCGAACTGATCTCGGCACGGATCGACCAGGCCGCCAGCGACGTGGAGATAATGGCCTTCTCAGCCGATGGCGTCCCCGGGCTGAGAGCCACCTTTCGCTTCGGCGGCTTGGCCCGCTTCGGCGAGATCTATGCCTTTGAGCATCAGGGCTACGACTACGTGGCGGCGTTCACGGCAGGGGCCATGTGCGAACCGCGGGGCCTATCTCTCCTCGAGCCGGCGGCCTTCGACCACGCGGTCCAATCGCTGTCTTTCCAGCCGTAGGCTGCATCCCTTACTCGCCAAACTCACACCTTCCCTCTTTCCACGCTATGCCGCTTGTATGGTAGATTTCGCCATCAGACTTCCTCAGGAGGAACATCGGACATGCAGCTCTTGCGAACGGCTGCCCTGCCGCTCTGCTTGACCTTCTCGCTCAGCGCCTGTGGCGCCCCCGGGACATCGGGATCGGCGACGGCTACGGCGGACACGCCCATCTCTTCGCCTGCTGTGCCGACCGCCGAGCCGACCCTCGCGCCGACGGCTGCCCCCACAATGGATCCGGCCGCTTACGCGACCGGCGCCGGCCTGTCGCTGAGCACGGCAGACGGGCTGTGGCAGGTGGGTGAAGACGGCAGCCTGAATCTCGTTGTCGACTCCAGTTCCGCCAGGCTCTCACCAGACAGCCAGATGGTCGCCTTCCTGCAGGTGGACCCTGACACGGGCGCCGATGATGTGTGGCTGCTGAATGTGGCTACCGGCGAGCGTGCCAACCTGACCAACACACCCGATCGCTACGAAGAGACTCCCCTGTGGTGGGTAGGGCGACCCGGCATGCTGGAATTCGGATCCGACACTGTCTCAGGCATGGGAAACCACGGCTATCCGACCGTAGTCCTGACGGACGGGAGCGGCTATCAGGTTCTTGACATTGAACAAGGCGGCCCGCAGGCACTGTCCCCCGACGGTTCGGCCATCGCCTACGGCGGCTATGATGCCCCTGGAGCGATCTACCGCTGGGGTACGGGAGTCGAGGCCTTCAACCCGGCCGACTTCGGCGTCGATGTCAACAAGCTCCTGGCGCCGGGCTTTTCCCCTGATGGCTCGAAGATTGCCTGGATAGTCGCCAACACCGCGTCTGACGGCAGCGGGAACTTCGTCGGCCTGGCCGTCTTTGATTTGCAGGCCCGCACCGGGCAGCTCTTCCACTCATTCCAACCCGCGGGCGGCGGCAGCGCCCCCCAAGCGGTGGCCTGGAGTCCCGAAGGAACGTGGATTGCCTTTCCCACATTTGGCGAACCACCGGTATCCGGCCGAGCACCCAAGCTATGGGTCATTCACCCCGACGGCAGCGGTGAAACTTATGTCGGCGAGGGGCTCAATCCGATCTGGAGCCCTGACGGCTCCCAACTGGCCTTCCTTCCGACCGGGGCTGACGGCAATCAAGAGGTGTGGATTGCGCCCTCCGATACATGGCAGCCGACCCAGCTCAATCTTCCGGATCAGGCCAAGAGGACCTTGTTACTGATGGGATGGACCAAGCCCTAGTGACCAGTTGGGGCGCCGCTACAACGCCCCAGGCACCGTGGGCGTTGGCCACGATCGACCCGCCACTCTGGCCAAGTGGCGCAAGACATCCCAGAAGCGGCCCGACCTGGCGACCCGGTGAAGCTTGAGATGGCTTGGAGAGGCATGTTAGATCCGACGATGGGCCCTGAGACGTATTGCGCTTCCCTAAGGGGCCAAAACGACGGAAAAGATGGCTCTTCCCCGATGGGCTGTGTATACGGTCTTGTAGTTGGAGTAGATGCCTGGGTCGCGCTTCGTCTGAATGCAGACAATCGCCAGTTCGGGCTTGGATCTTGCTTCACGGTCCAAGGAAACGTTCAAGTCGCTTCGTGCAAATGATTCGGCGGAAGGCAGGGCTCCCGCAACCGCTACATCGGCACCCTTGGTCGCCACCCGGTCGACGTAGTCCATCGCCTCCCGATAGGAAACACACCAGTAGTCCATTTCATAACGGCCATAGGCCCCCTCGACTCCCCCGACCAGTACGTTGTAATAAATGTATTCGTAGGGGTGCAACCTGACGATGCCGACCAGCCCAGGTACGAGCAGCGCCACAGCGACGGCGGTCTTCAGGGCGAAGGGTAAGTGTACGCGAGAGACGGCTTGAATGCCTATGCCGGCCAGCACAAACAGCGCTGGTACAACAAAAAGGACATGTCGAAAGTTGTTGTAGGCTTGAAGAAAGTCAGTCATCACAGCCAATGCAGGAACCCCGATCCAGATGGCGATCACCGACAAGTCGACCACGCGTTCATGGCTTCGAAAAAAGGCTCTGGCGGAAAAGACCGTCCCAAGGAGGATGCACGCAACCGCTGGAAGGGACAGCTGGATGCTAAGTAGCCACGGAAGGTAGTGCCAGGGAAGGCTCGTGGAGTTGTACACATGGCCGGCATAGAGAACGTCAAAGCTAGGCAGGACTGAGGTCTGGCCGGAGTGCCTCAACAGCGCATTGATCGGATCTCCCCAAAGGATCGGCCAACACAAGTACATCGTGGCAACTGCCGCAAAAAAATACACTATCAATACGGATATTCCCTTGCGGCCGAGGATGACCAGTATCAGGAAGGCCACAATCACTCCGGCCAATGGGCCTACGAGGCGGATGGCTGTCGTGACTCCCACCAAAGCTCCCGCAAGTACGACACTCCCCCAACGCCTCAGCCGAGGCTCAACCGTCTTCGGGAAAGTTTTGGTTGCTCCCCATAACGCAGCAGCTGTTAGGACAGTCGTGATCGCGAGCTTCAACCAGATCGCGGCAAGCCTGGCCTTTTCGATGTAGGTGTCCACAGGGGTCTTGTAGGCGTCCGTGGCGAAATGAGCGAACAATCGATTGACCCACGGGAGAGAGGCATTGCCGTAGGCATCCCGGATGATGCTCTCGATTGCCCTGGGAAGGACACCAAATACCCAGAGATCCAAGGCAAGGCCCAGCCCAAACACTATCGCTACCACCACGCCGAACTTGGCGGCCCGGCTCAATCGTTGCCAATCGTCCGCCAACCCCGATCCTTTGGTATCAACATGGTGTGCCACCTTCCAGTGATCGACGGCATCCCATCCAAATGTGACGGACACCACAAAGAACACCATCAACGGAATATCCTTCTGGTTGATGAACGCGTGTCCGAAGATAAGAGGCTGACTGGCGAACAAGGCCGTCGTCAGGAGTCCAATTCTGGGAGAAACAAAACGTCGACTGAGTCGGAAGAAGAACCACAGGCCGACCAAGAACGTCATAAAGGTCGTGAAGTGCCGGCCATCAACCACCAACCAAGAAGGAATCGCCCAATGGAACACCTGTCCCCCCAAGACCCACAGCATCATAAAGAAAGGGCCATTGTAGTAGTCGATCTGAGGATTACTCAGCAGGCTGCCGGTCTCATAGGTGTGCAGGAAGCGCCAACCGTAGGCGCTGTTGATCGCTTCGTCGAGGCCCTGACCGTAGTCCCGCACGACGAACGCTCCGATGATCGCCACGGCAGCCAACCCGACGAGTAGCCAATGGGCCGAATCCAGATGGAGACGCCAGAAACCTGTCTTTTGGTCCCGGAGCATCACCTTCTCGCCTGCATCGTTACGGCAGGCGAGTACAGGCTTGCTTCCATGCACGTAGGACCGTTACCGACCCCGAGGTCGCGCAGCCGGCTCCGCCGCCCTTTTTGGAACGTCATCTTGCGAGTTCCAGTTCCTTGATATCTTTCCCAAATGGTGGGGGCGCCAATACCGGAATGAGGTCTACCGGTCCGCCCGTGGAAAGTGGTGAAGAGGCTGCGCTGGACTGACATCGGCAGCATTCGCAGCGTGAACCTATCCCAAGCACAAGTCGCCTGGGATTCCCACAGCACGAGGCCCACAGTCGCGCCCGCTGATGAATCTCTACGTCGAACTGGCAGACACGCATGAAAGCCTCCGGCAGGCAGCTTGTGAGGTTGATTGACTTCATCCTCAATCTCCGACCACACTTCGGTCCAGGCACGGGCCAGGAGTTAGCCGTCAACGCATCCAGTGCTCTCTGTATGCGCCATTATATGGCTCATACAGTCTACACCGTCGTGTCCAAGACATGCGGTGGATGCTCATTTACGAGCAATCCTAGTGCCTACTCCTAGGTCCGCCTAACCGACGAGGTCCACCGCTACTTTACCGAGAAGTCGGATATGCTTTAGAGGCATCTCAACTGCATCCAGCCCGAAAGCAGGCCCGATATGAACTTACAGACCGGCGAACACGAAACCATCCTCAACGGCATCCGCATCCACTACACGATTCGCGGCAGCGGCCCGCCTCTGATCGCCATCTCCGGCGGTCCGGGCATGGACGCCCGTGTGTGGGATGATTTTGGAGGGATCGATGATTTCGTGACGGTCATCGCCATCCATCCGCGCGGCTCGGGGCTCTCCGGAGATTCACCTGACGAGGCGTATGGCTTGTCCGACTACGCAGCAGACGTCGACGCCCTGCGGAGTCATCTCGGCCTCCATCGCCCGATCATCGCCGGTTGGTCTCATGGTGGCATCGTCGCCCAGCAGGTTGCCATAAGGCATCCGGACGACTTGTCCCGCTTGATCTTGATCGGAACTGCAGCCTATTTGGGCGAGTTCTCAGATGATGCGGAAGCGGCGGTGGCTGCTTTTCGGGACGAGTCATGGTACGCCGCGTCTCTGGAGGCTCTCAAGAAGGAATGGGCTGGGGAGTATGAAACCGATGAAGACATGGCCGCCTTGTGGGCAGAGGAGGTGAAGTTCTATTTCGCCCAGTTCGATGAGCGAGCCCGCACCTACCACGAACGTACCAAGGACCTGCCCATTCGGATCACACCGCTCAAGCTCTTCAACGAGAATGAGGCCCCGACCCTGGATCTGCGCCCGTCTCTGGCCAAGGTGAAGGTTCCAACCCTGATTATCGTCGGTCGCCATGATCTCATCACCAATGTCGCCATGGCCGAAGAGATCGACCGGCATATTCCCAACTCACAGTTGGCTGTGTTTGAAGACTCCGGGCACTTCCCGCTGATCGAAGAGCGGCAGAAGTTCTACCAGGTCATTCGCGATTTCGTCTCTCCCTGACTCCATGCATACGCACCGGCTGCCGACGAACAAGAAGGGCCAGGCATGCCTGGCCAAGGGCAGGTCTGGCGTTCGAGAACCGCGGCCCGATTTCAGTTTGTGACATTTTTCGTACATAGCATGGCAAAGCATGCTGCACCTGGGAAACGATCGGCCCAACCCCGCATCATCTGATCCCCCTTTGGATGATCCTCACGCTACCAATCCAACCAGCTCCATCTCCGACCCAAACGTTGGGCATTCTGGTACCCTTCTTGAGTGTTCGCCAGACAGACTTCTCCCCAAGCAGAGTTTGCGGTGAGCTCTAGAAACATCCGGAGAGCATAATCTCATGGCCGCCTTTCAGGCGTATATGCAGTCGACCGACAAAGATGATGCCTCAGCCGAATCCGTGCGCCGCTATCTGAATTGGCGCGCGGCGCATAGCCGTCCTGAAGAGCCGACCGATACAGACGACGTCGACCTGCGCACGTACCTCATGCGGCTCCGCACGCAGGGCTGGGATGCCGAGAGTTTGCGCGCCCACACCGAAGCCATCGAGGCATACTACGCCTGGGCTCGAGACACCGGCCGGATTCTAAGCAGCCCCTTCGACGAGTACGATTTCCACCGCCCCTATCTAAGCCGCGACCAGATCAGGCGGCGGCAGAGCGTCCTGGGCGAACACGACGATGTCACCACCGAAATCGCCCACCTGCGCGGGCTGTATCAGTTGGCTGCGGCGCTGAATCGGGCGCCAGACGTCCACACGGTGTTTGCGCTGGCGCTGGAGACCCTTGCCGAGACGATCCATTTGGAGTCCGCCTGGGCATTCGTCACCAAGGACAGCGGCCTGATGCCAGCCCCAACCTCCGGCGATGTCGATCATGGATTTATCCTGGCCGCCTGTCGCGGCCTGCCTCCCGGCCTGGCGCGTCAGGACAACCATTTCTTGCGCAGGTCACCGGACTGCCACTGCCAGAGTCTGCTCCAATCCGAACAGCTTGTGCGCGCCGTCAACATTGTCGAATGCAGCCGACTTCAGGATTCCGCCGAGCACGATGGCGAAAACCTGGGATTGCGCTTCCATGCCTCAACGCCCATCCTGGCCAATGACCGACTGCTCGGAATCATCAACGTTGCTACGGAGGAATGGCAGTTCTTGAGCGCGGCCGACCTGTCATTCCTATCGGCGGCGGGTGTGCAAGTATCGGCCGCCCTAGAACGCGCCCGCATGTATGACGTGTCTCAGGCTCGCCGCGGCAGGCTGGAACGCGAGCTGGAGATGGCCCGCACCGTTCAGGCCAGCCTACTGCCTCAACAGCCACCAACCATCGACGGGTACGAAGTAGCCGCCGATTGGCACTCAGCCTTCCGGGTGGCCGGCGATTTCTACGATTGGTTTGAACTCCCGGATGGACGATGGTTGTTCCTTATCGGCGATGTCACCGACAAGGGCGCCCCCGCTGCCCTGTACATGGCCATGGTCCGCGGCCTGCTTCGCTCCCTGGCGCCTTCAGCCACGGATCCCGGCACCCTGCTCACCAACGTCAACCACGAGTTGTTCCGGTATGCGTCCACCGGGATGTTCGTGACCGTCTTCTGCGCTGTCCTCGATGACAAGGCCGGGGAGATCACCTATGCCAACGCCGGCCACAACCCGCCGTTGTTGACCAGATCGGAAGGGCGCGTGGAAGAACTGTGGCCGACAGGACCGCTTTTGGGGGTGATGGAGTCCGTTGACATCGCCACCCGATCGGCCAAGCTCAATCCCAACGACACCTTGCTGGTGTACACAGACGGCCTGTCAGATGCCCTCAACCCCGGCGGCGAGGTCTTCGACCTGCCAGCCAGAGCATCCCAACTGACCGGACGTGAAGGAGCGGAGGCGGCCCTGAGGCAGATCATAGGTGACCTACAGCGTTTCACGGCAGGGGTGCGCCAGGGCGACGACATCACCCTGTGGGTCCTCACCCGTTCCCAACCCACCGCCACCGACACCAGGTTCGAGTAACTGCGACAAGAAGTGGGGCCAGACGATGACGCTCAGCCGTGAAGACCTCAGCCATTTGCGGGAAAGCTTCCGTGTCGCCGAACGGGCCCGACAGTCGGGAAATCATCCCTTCGGCGCAATACTCGCCGATCGGCGGGGTCGGTTCTTTTTGGAAACTGGAAACAGTGTTGTTTCCGACCACGATCCTACCGCCCATGCTGAGCGCAACCTGGTTGCTTCGGCCCATCAACATGGGTTGACCCCGGCGGATCTGGCGGAATGCACGCTGTACGCCAGCACCGAACCGTGCCCGATGTGCGCCGGCGCCATCTACTGGGGTGGCATCGGCCGGGTCGTCTTTGGACTGGGTCAGGCGGCGTTGTACGAGCTTATCCGGCAGGAGTCGGGCGCGGACACAGCCTTCCTGCTCTCATGCGTCGAGGTGGTGTCGAGGGGCTCGCGCCCGACCGAGGTCCTCGGTCCAGCCCTCGAAGACGAAGCCATCGTCGTGCACCACGGGTTCTGGGCCACAGCTTGAGCGAGTCCTGCCCTGCGTAAGGATGGCAGGGCATAGGCCAGGCTCCGCCTTCGCCATGAGGGGAACAGACTGAGAAGAGAGCACCCCCGGCAGAGAGGGCCTTATCCACCAGGGCCCTTGACCACGGCCAGCACAGCAGCACCCCTATGCACGACGAAGACATCCTCCAGGCTTGGAAACAGCCGGCTGACGTCCCCCCGTTCACACGCCAGCCCCAAATCGGGCGTCGTTTTGCCGGGGCGGTCCAGGTAGAGCTTGAGGTCCGGCCGGGCGAAAGGCGTGGCGTTGGTCAACGCTCCCGTCACAGCCACCTCCCCTCCCAGCGGCGCGTGCTCATCGATGTAGGTCATCGCCTCGCGGTAGGAGGTGCACCAGTAGTCCATTTCGTAGCGGCCGGCAGCCCCGCCCGTCCCCCCGACCAGCGCGTTGCAGTAGATGTATTCATAAGGGTGCAGCCGGATGATCCCAGCCAGACCCGGCAGGATCAAGAGCGCCACGAGGGCGATCTTGAGATATCGCTGCAATGGGACCTGAGACGCCCATTGAAGACCCATTCCCGCCAATACGAAGAGAGGTGGCATGATGAAGAGTTCGTGCCGGAAGTTGTTGTACACAGAGACCCACCCGAACACGACCGCCGCCGCCGGAACACCTGCCCAAAGGGCGATGACCACAAGGCCGAGCCTATCGGGCCGATGCGTGAGCCCACGTCGGATGGCCTGGCCAAATCCCGCCACCACCGCCGCCACTGCGGGCAGGGTCAGCTGGATCATCAGCAACCAGGGCAGATAGTGCCATGGCAGGTTGGTGGACTCGTAGTGGCTGCCGGCATAGAGCACGCTGAAAGAGGTGAACTCGGTGGTCTGTCCAATATGGGCGAGGAACTGTCCCACAGGATCGCCCCACAGCACCGGCCACGTCAGATACGTTGTCAACACAGCGATCAAGCCCATAGCCGTAGCCGGGATGATGCTGCGGCGGCCGAGTTTCGCCAACAGAATCAAGACCACCAGCCCGCCGGCGAATGGCCCCACAATGCGAATGGATGTCGTGGCGCCGATGAGAAAGCCGGCCAAAGCCAGAAGGCCCCAGTCACTTGAGAGCCTCCGAAGCCTGCGGCCTGCCGACTGCGGGAACCACGCCAAAGCACCCCACCACGCCCCTGCCAATACCACGGCTGTTGCCGGCAGCCTGAACCAGAACGCCGCTCGGTCGAGCTTACCAATGTAGAGCGACACGGGTGTCTTGTATGCATCGGTCGCCACACGCTCGAACACCCGGTTGACCAGGGACCAAGACTCCCCCTGATACGCACTCCGAACAACGCTTTCGCCCAAGCGCAGCAACCCATGCACGACCCACAGGTCCAACAAGAGGGCGCCCCCGGCCACGCCCCCCAGCGCGATGACGAGCCTGGTGCGCCCGCTGAGCGCGCGCCAATCATCGGCCATCCTCGCTGGCGGGCGCTCGCCCGACCCCTTGTTCATCAACCGGTCGGCCGCCGCCCAACCAACCACCACCGAGGCCAAGAAAGACACCATTTACGGCGTGTCCTTCTGGTTGAGGAAGGCGTGCCCGAACAGGACCGGCTGCGACGCGAACAAGGCCACAGTCAACAGCGCGATGCGGGGTGACGTGAATCGCAGGCACAACTTGTACATCAGCCACAGCCCGACGATAAACGTCATGAAGGTGGTGAAATGACGACCATCCACCAGCATCCAGGATGGGATCGCCCAGTGCAGGGCTTGCCCAACCACCACCCAAATCATCATGAAGAACGGACCGTTGAAATAGTCGATGCCAGGATTGATCAGCAGGCTGTAGTTCTCATACGCATGGACGAAGGCCCAGCCGAAGAAGGCATTGTGCCATTCATCCACCCCCTCCCCGTAGTGCCGTACGATCACAACCCCGATGGCGGCCAATCCGGCCAACCCAAACCAAAGCGCGCGCTCGGCCGTCAGGCGTTCAATGCCCTTTCGCCATCTCGTTGCCGCGTCTGCCATGGGCTGTTCCGACATGCCTCGCTAATGCCTCAGGGGCGCCAAACCCCTCGGGCCCGCCCCAAAGACCCAGTTTACCCGGATTTGTGGCCTCCGTTTTGCCCCGGCTGCACGGTCGTCAAGCCCAACCGCCTCCCCCAAATGAGGACTTTGTGATAGATTTCACAAGCTCAATGGGGGTTTCCGATCACAGATGTGAAGATCGCTCTGTTGACCGTCACTCGCCAAATCGCCTCCGCCTAGGTTATCCAACCACAACGACGCACTGGTCGACCGCCGAGGCCGCATGCTAGAATCGCCTGCTCTCATGCCTACTGCGGAAGGTTCAGACCATCGTATGCGTCCACCAACAGAAGCAGAACGCGGCTCAATCCGTGTCGACCTGCTGCAAGATCCCCCTCATGTGAAGGACTCCGCGCTTCGCATTCCGCCTCGGACAGTTCACGTCTGGGGTTTTGATGTTGGCAGCCTCGAAGATCAGTCGGAAGACTACCAAGATGATCTGGATGGTAAAGAGAAGTCGCGTGCCGCCAAGTTCGCCTTCCCCAAGGACCGGCGCGCCTATGTCCTTCGCCATGCTCTTCTAAGAAGGCTTGTCGGGGCCTATCTCGGGGTTCGCGCTTCGCGGCCAGAGTTTGTGGCTGGCCGCATAGGAAAGCCCGCTCTCAAGTCAGCTCCCAATCGGAGTCGGCTGGCCTTCAGCATGGCGGCTTCCTGGCCGATCGTCCTGTTTGCATTTGCCAGCCGACACGAGCTGGGCGTGGACGTCGAACGCATCCGCCCAATTGACGAAGCAGCCGACATCGCGGCGACCCACTTTACCGCTCAGGAGCAGCGGGCGCTTAGCGCCGCCCTACCAGCGGATCAACCACGCACATTTTTTAGAATTTGGACCCGCAAGGAGGCACTGGTCAAAGCCATCGGCATCGGCCTGACCGCCGACCTGTCCAGCGTGGACGTGCTCGGCCGCCCGGAGCCGGTACCGCACGCCAGCCCGTCCGCAGTGAAGATCTCAGAAGACTGGGCGCTGGCCGATCTCGACCTGGGCCCTGGGCTCGCAGCCGCGCTTTGCCTTCCCGCAGGCTGGGCCATCGTCGCCTCACCCGGCCCAGATTAGCCGGAGGCGTCAGGGTCAATTCCGTCGATGACATGCCGCTTGATGATGGGCGCTGTCAGGAAACGCCACATCAGCTTCGGCCTTGTCAGCCATTTGATCTGCGCGCCGTTCTTCTCATTGGCCAGCACCTGATCCGCCATCCAGGGTGCCACCGTCTCTGCCCGATCGGCAATGATGTTGAAGATGGATTTGACGCGGTCCCACGCCTCCGGGCGGCCCCGGTACTGGCCGACCACGAGATCCGTCAGAATCATCCCCGGCTGGAGGGAGCCGACGCGCACCGACGTGTCGCTGGCTTCCTGCGCCAGCGCCTGGTTGAAGTAGCGCAGACCGTATTTGCTGGTACCGTAGAAAATGAGGCCATGCTGCTGGCGGCCGTCGCTGCCCATGCCCTCCATGTTGTAAATGTCCCCCCCGCCTTGGGCCAGCATGCCTTTCATGGCCACCATGGAGCCAAACATCGCACCGACAAGATTGGTCTCTATGACCGATCGGATGACTTCCGGCGGCTGTTCCCAGGGCACGATCGGCCGATGGCCGAGGCCGGCGTTGTTGATCCAGATATCCACTCGGCCGAAGTGGTCCAGTGCCGCATTCCACAACCTCTGAACCTGTTCGTGGACAGTCACATCGGCGGCGTGACCGACCACCCGCTCCGCGCCCACTTTGGCCGCCAACGATGCCACGGACGCCTCAGTGCTGGAAGCGGCTCGTCCATTGAGCATCACCGCACAGCCTCGATCCAAGAAGGCCCGGGCAAGACTCAAGCCGATGCCTCGTGTGCTTCCCGTGATTACGATGTTGGTCATTTTTAGCCTCAAGTGTCTCACCAAACGATGGGCCGATCCCGCCTACTCAGTCTACCGCGACGCCGTTGTCGGGAGTGGCGCACGCCTTGGTTCCAGGTCTACGTGGGGGCAAGAAGAGAGTCATGTCCATATTGTGAAAAATGCCACTAATGGCCGGGGCACATTGTGGGGATGACAGGTGATGCCCTCAACGACGCCCCAGCGCTAATGAAAGCCGATGCCGGCGTAGCGTGGCCGGTGCCACCGACTGACATCCGCAGCTTGTCGCTGGCGGAAGCCTTTCGTGATCCAATCAAACTGGCCCAAGTCTCCCGAATTGTTGGGATCGTCCGCTT
>Ga0307440_1000556_pt1 | contig 18388 bp, 19 predicted proteins | sample SalMarWE160410MG_FD_202150 | JGI IMG/M metagenome (GOLD analysis project Ga0307440, IMG submission 202150) | Salt marsh sediment microbial communities from the Plum Island Ecosystem LTER, Massachusetts, United States - WE1604-10 | ecosystem: Environmental > Aquatic > Marine > Intertidal zone >... | reverse complement strand
ACCCAAAAAGCATTTAGTCATCGTGGCGGGAAAATAATAGAAATAGAGAAATTGAAACGCTTTGGGTACAAGGTGATTCAGTATTCGATACCAATATATTCTGGTAATGCAATACTAGCTAATGGGGGGCAAATCGTAGTAACCAGGAACAATTGCAAAAGGGCGTGGAGAACTACGGTTTATGGGATTACTTCTATCAACATTTTCCGGCAACAGTCTAAAATTTACTTGGAGGCGGTAATGTACGCTGTTGGAGCTGACGGGTACACTCCTTCGATTAAGGTATTTCGTCTGTCGGGACTATGTAACATGGGGAGTTGAGAGTACCTGTAATCGATTGAATGGCCGTAATGGAGCGGGTTTCTGAATGGCGGAAATTGGCCGAGCAACGACGTTGAAGCAGAGACCTGAATCTGGTCATTCAGAGCCGACATGGACGAAGACGTTCTTACGCCGACCAAGTCATTTAGGCCGATCGCCGGAACAGCTTCTATGTTCCTTTAGTCCGTTCCGCCGACGGTGAGCTTGTCAAGCTTCACGGTGGGCATGCCGACGCCGACCGGGACGCTCTGGCCTTCCTTACCGCACACGCCGACGCCTTCGTCCAACGCCAGGTCGTTGCCTACCATAGAGACTTGAGTCAGCACGTCGGGCCCATTGCCCACCAGGGTCGCACCCCGGACCGGGCGAGTTACCTTGCCCTTCTCGATCAGGTAGGCCTCGCTCGCCGAGAACACGAACTTGCCTGAGGTGATGTCGACCTGGCCGCCACCGAAGTTGACCGCATACAGTCCCCGTTCGACCGAGGCAATAATCTCTTCCGGATCGTGCGGACCGGCGAGCATGTAGGTGTTGGTCATGCGCGGCATCGGACGATGGGCAAAAGATTCACGGCGTCCGCTGCCAGTGGAATTCGTTCCGGCGAGGCGGGCATTCTGCTTGTCATAGAGAAAACCTTTGAGCACACCATTTTCGATCAGCACGTTGTGCTGGGTTGGAGTCCCCTCATCGTCAATGGACAAAGAGCCCCGGCGCCCGGGTAAAGTGCCGTCATCGACCACCGTGCATAGCGGGCTGGCCACGCGCTCGCCCACCCGGCCAGCGAAGGCCGACGTCCCCTTGCGGATGAAGTCGCCCTCCAGACCGTGACCCACCGCTTCGTGCAGCAGCACGCCCGGCCAACCGGGGCCGAGCACCACGGGCATGGCACCCGCCGGCGCGGCCTGGGCCTCGAGTGCAGTCAAAGCCTGGCGCACGGCCTCGCGTGCATACCCGAGCGCGCGGTCTTCATGCTCGAGCACGTCGAATCCGTAACGTCCACCACCGCCGGCAAAACCGGATTCCCGGCGGCCGTTCTGTTCGGCAATGACACTGACGTTGATGCGTACCAGCGGGCGCACGTCGGCTGCAAGGCGGCCGTCGCTGGCCGCAACCAACACCACTTCATGACGCGCTACCAAGCTGGCCGACACTTGAGTCACACGCGGATCCTGTCGGCGCGCTTCTTTATCGATGGCTTCCAACAAGGCCACCTTGGCGGGTGAATCGAGACTCGCGATCGGATCGAGCGGTTCGTAGAGCCGCGCCGGCATACGGTCGTTCCAGGCCTTGATGCGGGCCGGTCCGCCCTGTTGCGCTATCGCGCGCGCCGCTTCCGATGCGGCCTGCAGTGCAGGCATTTCCACGTCGTCGGAATAGGCGAAACCGGTGCGCTCGCCCACACAGGCACGCACGCCCACGCCACGGGAGCTGTTGGCGCTTCCGGAACGCACGATCCCGTCCTCGAGGGCCCAACTTTCCGCGCGCTCGGCCTGGAAATACAAGTCGGCGTAGTCGAGACGACGGGCCAGCAAATGGCCAAAAATCTTTTCCAGATGCTGCTCGTCGAGCCCGCCCGGCGCAAGCAGGGTTTCGCGGGCGATGGCCAGACTGGAAGCGGTATCCGTGTCAGCGGTCGAGTTACTCATGCCCTCTATTGTACGAGCGCTGTCCAAGGCGCACATGGTCGAGCACGGGGAAACGGCGCCGCAGCCGCTGCTGGGCGGCTAGGTCGAGCAGCGCCTCTGCCATTCCGGGGCGGCGTGCCAGCTGCGCCAGTGTTTCACCCCACGGATCCACGATCAGGCTGTGTCCCCACGTTTCACGCCCGTCCGGGTGCCGCCCGGACTGCGCGGCAGCCAACAAAAAGCATTGATTCTCCACGGCGCGGGCACGCGCCAGCAGGGACCAGTGCGCGCACCCCGTCGTGGCCGTAAAGGCACTCGGCACCGCGAAAGCCACGCACTTGTGCCTAAGCGCAAGCTCACGGAAGAACTCCGGAAAGCGCAGGTCATAGCAAACCCCAATACCCAGCCGTCCGATCGGCGTATCGAGTGCGACCAGCCGGCGCCCCGGAACAAAATACGCCGACTCACGGTAACGCTCGCGCTTTCCGGGTACATCCACGTCGAACAGATGCATCTTGTCGTAGCGCGCCACCCGGCGACCCCGATCGTCGAATACCAGAACGGCGGCGGCTACTCGTGGATCCCGCGCGTGCTTCAGTGGCAGCGTTCCTCCAACGATCCACAAGCCCAGTTTCAACGCGGAGTCGGCAAGAAAGTCCTGGATCGGCCCGCGCCCCGGCATTTCGGCAGCACGCCGTCGATCGGCGCGGGTGCCCGGCATGCAGGCAAAATTTTCCGGCAATACGGCCAGGGCAGCGCCCGCATCACGTGCGCGCTCGAGCAGATGCCGGGTGCGGCGCAGGTTACCGCTTACATCGGCATTGGAGTTGAGCTGGATGACCGCGGCGCGGGGCATGGTCAACCTTTCGGCGCGGGCTCGATCTGCAACCGGATCCGGCCGGGCTTGATGGCGCCTATACGATCGACAATGCGATCGGTGGGCACACCGAGAGACACCAGCCAGCCTTCAAGATTTGAAGCCCAGAACAGCCCATCCTCACCGCCATTGTGTACGACCACCAGCCGTGCCCCGGGTTGCGCATCCAAGGCCTTGACGGCCTGGCGCAATGGTGTAATCGCCACCACCTGGGAGGCCTGCGTAACCCCGCTCCATTGCGCTTGAGTCAACATCCACCCACCATTATCAGCTGCCTGGGCTCCCAGACAGCCGGTCGCCAACAGGATGGAAAGGAACAGCTTTTTCATCATTTGCTTCCCGCGGACGTTTGTTTGCCGTTGTGAGCCGCCGGTGTGGATTTGACCGGCTTGACCAGCGGATGACTGAAAGGTCCGGTAATAGAGTAGTTGAGTTGCGACGCCTGCGCGATCACACCGCTGAATATTTTGGTGATAGCGAACACGGCAGCACCCACGCCCAGACCACCGACAAGGGCACCGATAATGGGCAGAGAACCCGTATAGTTCGGCTCAATAAGCGCATTCTGGTTCAAGGTCTGATCGTCGAAATTGAGTGCGCCTGTCAACTTGATCCAGGCTACCGAACTGTCTATGACCAAGCCCTTGGTGTCGGCCACGCCCTGATTGATGTCGTAATCCCCGTATATGCGATTGAAAGGAAATCCCTTCCCCATGAGGTTATGAAAATTGAATGTCAGGTAACGCGGGATATTCGCAAGGTTCAACAGGGAAAGCAGCCGACCGGCACCCGGATTGACCTGCGAAATTTCCCCATCGCGTAAATCCATGCTGACCTTGCCGAGCAGTTGGTCAGTGAACTTGGCGCCCTGCAAACTTTGCTCCGACCAAGCCAGGGACGCACTCACGGCACCATGCCCGGTCACCACCGGACCGAGTCCTACACCCTTGAGCAAGGTGCCGAGACTGTGCACATGCGCCAGGAATTTCAGGGCCCCCTGACCGTGTCCCGTTTGACCGTCCGGCTTTATCCACACCAGCGTACCGTCGAAATCCAGTGTGCCTTTGCCTATGCGTAACGGATTGATGAGAATGCCGCCCGGCACCCTCGCCGCCTTGACCAATACATCATTGAACGACGCCTGACCCAGTGCGATGCTATCGGCATGCAAGACGAAAGGCGGCACATCCTGCGGGCGCATGGATTTGCCCTTTGATGCCGCCACGCCCGCTTGCGCTTTTCCGGTGGTCGCGGCTGCCGGACTGGTAGCAGCAGCCAGGGCCGTCGCCCTGGTTGCCGGCACTGCCGCAGTGGTCGTCGATGGCGAACTGACCACTGACTTGGACGGTACGGTAAAACGGCCATGAGTGATTTCAGCCACAATGGGATTGTCGTTGGTTGGCCACCGCGGAATTTGCGCCTTGCCCGCCAAGTCCTCTCCCTCGAACATCATTTGCAACCGTTGCTGCCTGAGCCGGCCGGAGACACGTTCGTCCTTGAATGACTGGTGCATCAATGTCAGAGCACCAAAGTGGACATTGAATGCCAGGGCATCGAAGCGCTGCCCGACATCCTTTTTACTGCCGGCGAAAACTCCCTTGGGCGCCAATTTCAGCCAGGGGCCCAGATCGAGCTTCGGCCAACTGCCCGTAACCAAAAGCCCTGGTGCCGGCGTCGAACACCCCTGGGATCCCAGCAACACATGCAAGCCACGCACAGCGGGTGAACTCGCTCCGACATCAATATCGGCACAGCCGGAGACCTTGTCACCGTAATGCGCGGCGGCCACCAAACGCGCACCGTGAATGTCGAGGTGCGCGGCCATCGGAACGGCCGCGGTCGCACTCTTGCCCAGGGGTGCAGGCAGCTTGATAGCCAGGCCCTTGAGCGAGGAATCGATGTCGAGCGAAATGGGCGGCCCCTTATGGGCGAGTGGCACTGTCAGGGTGAGTTGCAACGGCAGCGAGCCGGACAGGTACTTGCCGGGTGTCAATTTCATGGTCGAGGCCACCGCCTGCGCAGGCAGCTTTCCCGTCAGAGTCGCCAACACGGCCTTCTTCTTCGCCGAACGGCCGAGCTTGAGCACGACCGGCGCGCCCTTCAATCGCGCGCTAAAACGTCCGCCCAGCGGGCCCTTGCCGTCGTAGACATCACTTCCCTTCATGTCGGTGAGGGCAAACGGCAGTTGGCCATAACGTGCCGTCACACCATTCAATATCAACTGGCCCTTCAAGTGGAACTTGTTGGGATGCATGACCGGCAGGTCGAGCTCGAGCTTCGTGCGCGTCGGCCCGTCTGCATGCAAGGGGTTCAGCGCACCGCCCAGTTGCTTCGAGACCGGGCTGTGGCGCAGAAAATCGAGAAAGTCCTCGGCATTGCCCGCCACATCGGCATGTACGTGCAGCTGCACGTCAAAAAAGTCGGGGATGGCCGCCGAACCGCTGATTACATGTGCACCGGATATCGCGCCTCCGGTGATGCTGGCATACATGCCGTTGTTATGAAACTGTACCCGGCCGCTGAGCTTTTCCATCGGCGTCCAGCCGAAGCCCGGACTCAGACTGACACCCCTATAACCAAAATTCACGCCGAAGTAGCCACCGCCGTCTTTGTAAGGAAACATGTTCACGGGACCGTCGAAATACAAACGGGCATCGGTAATTCGTCCGCCACTGAAACTTTTCATCAGCCAATTGTCGAGCGGTTTGGGTAACAAGCCGTGGGGCAGATAATGCTTGCGGGCAGTAACCGCATCCGCTCCTCGGGCGTAAGCTGCCAGCTGGATGAAAGGCGAACCCTTGTGCGGCACCCGAATGACCCCCTTTACGGCGCCCGACAACGCGGGGCCGGTGAGTGTCATGCGCGGCATCCCGATCATGACATCGCTCGCGGTACTGGCAACGAGGACCTTTCCGCGCACCGTATCCAGGGCCACTGCGTGCCCGAACAGCTTGGGCATCAATAACGTCAAGCCCGGCGCGTCGACATCCACTTGGCCCACCCCGTGCCGGATAGCGACGCGGGCACTGAGATGTTCGAAACCCGGCAGGTTGCCAACGTGATTGATGGAAACATCATGCAACACGGCCTCCATACCAAAATCGGGCCGGCCGGGCGTCAGGGAAAAAAGCAGGTTATCCACCCGGCCGGAGGGCCGCATGGCAGCCAACTGTTGTGCCAACTTGCTCTGGGCCGGAGGTAAAAAACCAGCCAGCTCGGGCACGATATCGAGCGGTAGTTTTTGTACGCCGAAATGCAGACGGCCGGTTGCATCATGGCTAAACTGCAGGCGTCCCGGCTGCCAGACCTGGTGCTTGAGCACCATCTGAGGATCCGCCAAAGACAACGTCTGTGCTTGGCCGCCCGTATAGGTGAAACTGCTCTGGAAGTGCCCGATGCGCTCCCGACCCGCAGTCAACTTATCGAGGCTGATACGCCCCGCTGCATTGCCGGGCGCTTTGCCCTTGCCCCTGAATTGACTGCTCAGTGCCAACGACCCCGAGATGGTCGGCGCGGAGTCGGGCAGAAAACGGTTGAGGCCATCCAGCTGCAGGCGGTCGAGTGTCATATGCCCGCGCCATGTCCAGTGGGCAAATTCGGCATCCAGCGTGGTCACCACGCCGGCCAATTGCAGGCGCCCCTTGCCTAGCGCTTGCGGAAGAGTGACTCCCAGCTTCACGCTGTGGCGGTGTCCAGAACCGATTTCAAGCTTGAGCTTATCGAAATGCCAGATAGCCGGCTGCTTCCCTCCGAGTTCGAGACGCAACCGGCCGTCCCGCACTGTTATGGAATCGCGCAGCATCGACTTCAACTGCGACCCCCCTCGGCCCGCGGGCATGTGCAGCCCAGGGACTACGAACTGTCCTCCAGGCAACTGTTTAAGCGTGATCCGCGGACTGATTACATTGAAACCCGCGGGCCTCGCGGCAGTGCCGTGCACCAGGGCCCAAGCCGTGAAATCGAGCCGCAACACCTTTGCGCTGATGACCACTGGCGCCTTCTTAGAACCGCGTACACGCACGTCATGGAATACCAGGGCGGGCCCCCAGCCACGCCAGACCAGCGAGATGGCTCCGATCTCCACTTTTGCATGCAACTGCACTGCGATCTGCTGCTGGATTTCGTCATGGTAGCGCGGCAGCAAATTGGCCGCTATGCGAAACAGGCCCACGAGAATACTGGCCAGGATGATGATGCCGGCCAGCGTGCCGAGCGACCATTTCAACAGCCGCCTGCGGGGATGCCGGCTGGCCCTCATTTCTCACCAGCCGGCCGCGGGCCCGAAACAAACTGTATTTTCAAATAGGGCTGAATCCTCACGGATTTCTCCCATGCCGACAACGACTTGGCGGCAGGCCCATGACCGGCTGGTGAGAAATGCGGGCTAAAGCGGGATGACATCGAATTGCCCGGGATGGTACTGCGTTTCCACCTGTAATCGCACATTACGCCCCAGCGTAGTCGATAACTCGGCGAGATTGGTGGATTCCTCGTCAAGTAAAAGCTCGATCACTTCCGCTGTCGCGAGCACCAGGTACTCGTTGGCTTGATACTGGCCATTGAGCCGGATCAGGTCGCGATATAGATCGAAGCACACGCTTTCCGGTGTCTTGACCATGCCCCGTCCGTCGCAATGCGCACAGGGCTGCATCATGACGTGCCCCAGGCTCTCCCGGGCACGCTTGCGCGTCATTTGCACCAGACCGAGCGTGGTCACTTCGCTGACCACGCAGTGGGCCCGATCGCCTGCCAGTTCTCGCTTGAGCGTTTCCAACACCAGTTGCCGATGCTCCGGACGGGCGAGGTCAATGAAATCGATGATGATGATCCCGCCCAGATTGCGCAAGCGCAACTGGCGAGCAATGACCTGGGCGGCTTCGAGATTGGTCTTGAGGAACGCTTCGTCCGAGTTGCGATTACCGGTATAGGCGCCGGTATTCACGTCGACCGTGGTCATCGCCTCAGTCTGGTCGAACACGAGGTAACCGCCGGACTTGAGATTGACACGCCGTTCCAGCGCACGTTCGATCTCGTCCTCGACCCCATAGAGATCGAAGATCGGCCGTTCACCTTCATACATCGCGATACGCTCGGCAAAACCGGGCAAAAACAAGCTTGCAAAGTGCCGCATTCGCTCGCACCACTCGAGCGAATCCACGCGCAGCTGCACCACCTGCTCATCCAGCAGGTCACGCATGATACGTAGCGGCAACGGTAGATCTTCGTGCACCAGAGCCGGGCAGGAGGCATCTCTCGCCTCGATTTCCAATGCGGCCCAGAATCGCGACAGGTAGAGCATGTCGGCACGCAGGGCATCGCGCTCCGCGCCCTCGCCCGCCGTGCGCACGATATAACCGCCGGTGCCGCCTTCGGGACGGGCGAGCTCGACCAGTTCACGCAATCGCCCACGTTCGTCCGCATCCTCGATGCGAGTGGATACACCGACGCTGGAACCGCCCGGCACATAAACCATGTACCGCGAGGGAATACTGATACGCGTGGTGACCCGGGCACCCTTGGTGCCGATCGGATCCTTGAGCACCTGCACCAATACGGTTTCGCCTTCAGTCAACAAGGCCTGGATGGCGGGCGCGCCGTCGCCATTGGCACCGGCTTCCACATACGGCATCTTGGCGACATCGCCGGCGTGCAAAAACGCATTGCGCTCATCGCCGATATCGATGAAGGCAGCCTGCATGCCCGGCATGACCCGTGCGACCCGCCCCTTGTAGATATTGCCGACGATACCGAGACGGCGCGGCAGCTCGATATAAAGCTCCTGCACCAACCCATGCTCGACGATGGCTACGCGGGTCTCGTAAGGCATGGCGTTGACCAGGATTTCAGTGCTCACGTCCCGTGCTCCCTATCCCGCAGCAATCGCACAACCTCGGACAATGGCAGGCCGACTACGTTCGTGTAGCTGCCAACCACGCGCGAGATGAAGCGGGCCGCCCCACCCTGGATGGCATAACCGCCGGCGGCATCCAGCGGTTCTCCTCCAGCCGCATAGCGGGCTATCTCTTCGCTGGTCAACATACGGAACCAGACGCGTGACACCGCGCAAGCCTCGGCAATGACGTCTCCCTCAGCCAACGCCAGACCGGTCACCACCTGGTGCTCCGCGCCCGACAGCGTTTCCAGCATCTCCCTCGCTTCGGCTGCGTTTACCGGTTTGCCGAGTATCGACGCTTCCCTGGCGACAACGGTATCCGCGCCCAGTATCCGCTCCGCGGACCGCTCCTGCACGCCGGCAAGCGCCTTGGCACGGGCCAGGCGTAGCGCCAGGGCCTCCGCATCTTCACCGCGTTGCGGCGTTTCATCTACAGCAACCGGCCGCACCTCGAATTCCAGTCCCAGCCGTGCCAGCAATTCGCGGCGGCGGGGCGAGGCGGAAGCGAGGATCAGCCGTTTCATCTCACCAGCTTACCCGAGGCGACCACGTTCAGGCGCGGTGGTAGGGGTGGCCCGCGTTAAGACTCCAGGCACGGTAGAGCTGCTCGACCACCAGCACCCGCACCAGCGCGTGCGGCAAGGTCAGCGGAGACAACGACCAGCGCTGGTCGGCTTTTTCAAGGCAGGCGGGAGCAAGGCCGTCCGCCCCGCCGATCATCAACGCCACATCACGTCCGTCCATTTCCCAGGCGGCAAGTCGCTTGGCCAGGGTTTGCGTCGACCAGGCGGTTCCTCGCTCATCGAGCGCAACCATATGATCGCGAGGCCCCAATGCCGCCAGCAGGCGCTCTCCTTCGTCATTGCGGGCACGCTCGACGTCGCTGCCGTGCCCACGCGCCGGCGCAATCAGGCGCGCCTGGAGCCCGAAAGTGCCGGGCAAACGGCGTGCATATTCGGAAAATGCCTCCTCGGCCCAACGCGGCGGCCGCCGGCCCACGGCAAGAAGGCGGATGTGCATGGATCAGTCGCTGGCAAGCGGCGCATCGAGCGACCACAGGCGTTCGAGGTCGTAAAAGGCACGCGTGGCGGGACGCATCAAGTGTACGACGCAATCAGCCAAGTCGATCAGCACCCATTCGGAATCGCCCCGCTCACCTTCGATGCCCAGCGGCTTTTGTCCGAGCTTCCGGGCCGCCTCGATTACCGCCTGGCGCAAAGTCGCCAGATGACGATCCGAATTGCCGCTTGCTATAACGAGGTAATCGGTCAGGGGCGTTTTGCCGCGCACGTCTATGACGATCGGCTCGACAGCCTTGACCTCTTCCAGCGCCGCTACCAGCGCATCACTGAGGACTCGCCCCGGATCGGCGTCTGCCTCAGCGTTGCCGGTAGCAACCGGTTTTTTCGATGTACTCACGCACCACCTCCGGTACCAGAAAATGAATGTCTTCGCCCGCACTCGCGGCGGCCCGCACGGCCGTCGCGGAAATCTCCAGCTGCGTCACGGCCACCAGCGCGATGCGCCCGGCGGGCGCCTGTGCCAAGCCGCCCGGTTCGGCGACCAGGCGATCGCGGGTCAACTCGCCCAGCCCCGTGCCGTCCTCCAGCGACCAGCCGGGACGATGCGCGACGGCAATGTGCGCCAATTCCAGCAAGGCTCGCCAGCCATGCCACCCGGGCAAGCCGAGGAATGCATCAGTACCCAACAAAAGCACCAAGCGCTCGTCGGGCATTTCCTGGCGCAGGGCGGCCAGCGTGTCGAGGGTGTAGGACGGTCCCTCGCGGTACAGCTCGCGGCGATCCAGGGTAAAGCCCTTGACTCCCTTGATGGCCAGCTCCACCATCTCCGCCCGCGCCTGGGGTGAGGCGACCGGTGCCGCGCGGTGCGGCGGCTGCCTGCAGGGGACGAAGCGGACCTCGTCCAGATCGAGCGCCTGCCGCAATTCGAGTGCGGGGCGCAAGTGTCCATGATGTATGGGGTCGAAGGTGCCTCCGAACACACCGACTCCGCTCATGCAGCCGCCCCCGGTCGCACGCCCGCCATCGCATAGACCAGACGTTCCAGCCGCTGCCAGGCATTGCCGGATTCGCGCCCCTTGTTGATGCGGTCAATCCGCGCCGCCTCAACCAGCAGAGCCTGCCATCCCCGCGTACGCCGCCGGCGCAAGGCGGCATTCACCCGGGCGGCCCGGTTGCGGGGCCAGATCTGCGGCGGCGCTGCCTGATGCTCGTGTGCCCAGGCCAAGCCGCCCAGCAAGCGCAAGTCTCGCGCCAGCACCCACAGCACCTGCTCGGGGGCGGAACCGGTTTCGCGCAAGCGGGCCAGCATGCGCAATGCAGTTTGCGCATTGCCGGACAGCGCGGCATCGGCCAGGTCGAACAATCCGTAGCGCGCTTCGTCAACCGCCGCTTCGCGGACCGCCTCCAGTCCGGTCCGGCCATCCGCACCGAGCAGGCCCAGCCGCTCAATCGTCTGTGCCGCAGCATGCAGATTGCCTTGCGCACGTTCGGCGATCAGTTCGACACCGTCCCGGGAGACCTGCAATCCCCGTGCGGACAAGCGAGCCTGGATCCATTGTTCCAGCGCGCGTGCGCCCATCAAACGACATTCGACCAGGACGCCGGCTGCCTCCAGGGGCTTGACCCAGGCCGCCTTGAAGGTTCTGTAGTCCGCGCCCAGCACGGTCACCAGAAGCAGTGTATCCGGCGGCGGATCGGCGGCGAATTCGGCAATGGCCTTCTGCCCGGCGGCATCGATGCGCCCGTTCATGATCTTGACTTCGATAAGCCGTTTGTTGCCGAACAGGGACCCACCGCTGGCCGCTTCGGCATGCAGATCGTTCCAACTGAATCCCGGCTCGACGAATAAAAGGACGCGCTCGTCAAAACCCTGGGCACGAGCTTCGGCCCGTACCGCATCCGCCGCTTCCAGCGCTGCGTAGGCTTCTTCTCCGAGAATCAGGTAGAACGGCTTGAGCTCCTTGCCCAATGCCCTGGCAAGCCCCTGAGGTGCGAGTTTCAAAAGCCTAGCTGGACCCCGTTGCGCATGAATTCATGATAGCTCATCACTCGCCGGGCTTCAGTCCTGCGAGTCACCGCACGAACCCGTGCGATGCGCCTTGATCGTGGTGTGGCCATTGAGCGCTTGTCCACTGACGGTGCCTATCGAATCAACTGCTCCGTGATAGGCCGTACTCGAATCGATGGTAATGCGGCCCTTGGCCGTTACCTCGTTGCCTTCGATCTTGCACTTCTGCGTGAAACTCAGCACACGGCCGGAATAACTGGCCGAAACGGTTGTGCACTCCTTGTTGCTGTTTTGCGCAAACCAGGTCTTTTTCAAATCTTCCTTCGTGACACACTTGCTGTGCTTGATCGTTTTCTCCGGTAACTTCATCGACCCGAGTTGCACGTTCGGCTCAACCACGAACGCCCACTGGCCCGGGCTGAGCACACTGGACATGTCAGGCAAAGACCCCGCTTGCGCAACTCCGGCTGCCCCCAGCAGAATCATCATTCCCACGGCTGGTAATTTCATGCTTCCTCCTGCCATTTCGGCACTGGCCAATCCAACTCTATTTCGTCGCCCAGAATAGCAGCCTGCTTCAGTCACCCTGCGGACCATCTTCTCCCTGCTGTTCGGCGCCACCCCCTTTACCCCGCGCAGCGCGGCGCGATCGGGCAATGGCCGGTGCGGCGATTATCGCAAGCAGGAAAATCACGCCGATCACGAACCATTGCCATACGCTGATGCCATTGAGTCCCATAGATATCCCGTTTATCCGGCTTGCCCCGATCATACCGCTATGAGGCGCGGGTTTCGAGCCAGAAGGTGACCGGACCGTCATTGATCAGCCCGACGCGCATGTGTGCTCCGAATCGGCCGCACTGCACGTTGTCATGACATCGCCGGGCCGCGGCAGCCAGATGCTTGAACAGCGCCCGGCCCTGCTCCGGCGGTGCCGAGCGTCCCAGGCCGGGCCTCATGCCCTTGCGGGTATCGGCGGCGAGTGTGAACTGCGGTACCAGCAGCAAACCGCCCCCAGTATCGGCCAAGCTGAGATTGAGCCGCCCCTCCCCATCACCAAAAACGCGGTAGCCGACAACGCGCTCGGCCATCCGCTCGGCCTGGGCTTCGGTATCGTCCCGTTCGACACAGGCCAAAACCAGCAATCCCGCGCCAATTGTGGCAATACGTTCACCCTCGACCTCTACGAAGGCTTCCGTTACGCGTTGCAGAAGCCCGATCACGCCAAAATCTGCCAATGCATTTGTCTAAAAAATCCTACAGACATTCTTGAATACTTATGCCACTCTGTACCTGAGGGTTGCGGGAGGCGACCATTCCGTTGGAATGGAATCGCCGATTCGGAGTCTGACTCCGAGGATCGCAACCTCCTCCGAGGGGCTTGGCCCCGGCTTTGGCCGGGGCCATTTTTTTTGCCTGAATCAAAGCTCTAGCATGATCGCGTCTTCCTCCGGCGAAGGCAGGAAGCCGCGGTCCCCGTAATGAGTGAAAATCCGCTCAACCACATCAACCGGCTTGTCCACCAAGTGGACCAGATTGAGATCCTCCTCGTCAATCATGCCATGGGCCAATAACTGGTTGCGGAACCACGCCAGCAAATCCTTCCAGAACTCGGTACCCAGGAGAATGATGGGGATACGCCGGCTTTTCTGCGTCTGAACCAGCGTCAAGATCTCGAAAAACTCGTCCAACGTGCCGAAACCGCCGGGCATGATCACGTAGGCGGAGGCGTATTTCACGAACATCACCTTGCGGGCAAAAAAATGACGGAACGACAAGGTGATGTCCTGGTAAGCATTCGCCTTTTGTTCGTGAGGCAATTGAATGTTCAGCCCGACCGAAGGCGACTTGCCGCGAAAGGCACCCTTGTTGGCGGCTTCCATCAAGCCGCCGCCACCGCCGGTGACCACAGAGAACCCGGCCCGCGAGAGCTCATAGCCCAGTTCTTCGGTCAGTTCGTAATAAGGATGACCCGGCTTGATACGTGCTGAACCGAAAAACGACACGGAAGGACGGATACGCGCCAGACGTTCGTAGCCTTCCACAAACTCGGCCATGATCTGGAAAATCTTCCATGACTCGCGCGAGAGCATGCCATCGTTAACCGGCTCTTTCCGGGAATGCGCGCCCGGCAAGTCGAACTTCTCTTTTTCCATGACTACCCCTGCTTGTCCAGCCGTTTCAGAAACACCTGCATTTCACGCCCCGCCTGCCGGTCGCCATGACGCTCGGCCGCCTGCAGGCCGTTTTGCCAGGCTGCGCGGGCCTCGGTGTCGCGACCCGCCGCCACCAAGGCATGACCATAAAATTTCCACGCAGCCGTATAGCCCGGATCCTGCTCCAGAGCCTGTTCGAGATGCGTGACGGCAGCCTCGGAATCACCGCGCGCCAGGCACGCTTGCGCCAGGGAGACGCGAAGTTGCGGCGCATCCTTGCCTGCAACGAGCAGTGCTTCCAGTTTCTCTTCCAGTCCCATCTCTTCATCATAAGGGAACTGCCTGCCGGACTCACTTAGATCCAAGCAAGCCAGGCTCAGCTCGCGCGCAGGAGAGAAACCTGGCGGCTCCGGCGCAGAAAACGCAAGGCCAACAGAACCCCGGCGACGCTCAATCCCGCAATAAGCCCGACCCAGACACCAACTGGCCCGATAGTCAGTCGAAATCCGAACCACCACGCCAGGGGGAGCCCGGTCCCCCAGTAGGCCAGCACCGTGATCCACATCGGCACGCGCACGTCCTTGAGCCCGCGCAGGGCACCCGCGCTCGCCACCTGCAATCCGTCCGACAACTGGAAAGCCGCGGCCAGCACCAGCAGGCGAACCGCCAAGTCAACTACGGCTTCGCTGGTCGTGAAAAGCTCGGCAATCGGCCGGCGAAGCAGAAGAATGAGCATGGCTGCGACCAGCTCGAAGGCCAGCGACAGGCCAATGCCCACCCAACCGGCCCGCCGTGCCTCGGCCAAACGCCCCGCACCGACGGCTTGTCCAACCACGACGGCTATGCCGGTAGCCAGCCCCATCGGGAACATGAACGAAAACGAAGAGACCGCGATGGCGATCTGGTGGGCCGCGGCCGTTACCGCTCCGAACGACGCCATGAGCAAGGCCACCGCCCCGAACAGGCTCACTTCGGCAAAGAGCATGACGCCAATGGGCACGCCAAGCCCGGCCAGGGATTTCAATTCACCCAGATGCGGCCTGTCGAAGTGCGTAAAAAGCCCCAACGGACGGTAACGCCGGCGAGCCAGACCGATATAGGCGAGCATGACGCCGAGTTGCGTCCACATCGCCAGCGCGGACGCATAGCCGCAACCCACCGCGCCGATACCTTTCAGTCCGAACCCACCATACATAAACCAGTAATCGAGAGGGATGTTCGCCAAAAATGCCGCGAGCGCCACATACAACATGGGACGCGTGTGGCCGATGCCCTCGCTGGCAAAACGCAGTACCAGATAGAGGTAAATGGCCGGCAGCCCCCAGGCCATCGCAGTGATGTAAGTGGTCGCTTCACGTGCCAGGCTCTCTTCTATATGCAGAGCGGCGAATAATGGTGAGCAGAACCTGAAACCCGCCATCAGGATTCCCGCGACCAGCAGGGCCAGCCAGGCCCCCTGCCGCGCCAGCGGCCCGATGGCATGGGTGCGTCCCGCCCCATGCAACTGAGCACTCGAGGGACTGATCGCGGCGAGGATCCCCAACGCCAACAGGAAAAAGGGGATATAGACACTTGCACCCACGGAAATGGCGGCCAGATCATGCGCTGAAAGCCGTCCCGCCATGACCGTGTCGGTGAGTTGCATGCCCGTGGTGAGCAAATTGTTCGCGATCAGCGGCAACGCAATCACTGTCATCTTCTGCGCCAGCACACGCCGGGAAGGCAGGAATGGGGAAGAGGGGCCGGGCACGCTCATGCCATACCAGTCGCTGGTCAGGCGACGATGATAACGGCTTGTGGGGGTTGACGAACGCGCCTTATAATGGGTGCAACTCGCAATGGAGCGCGCCATGAATCAGACAGCGCTCGCCGGGCGGCTGCGGTCCGCCGGAATCGGCCCTACCTCTCAGCGATTACGCATCGCTGGAGTCCTGTTGAAAGCCCCGCGCCACCTGTGCGCCGACCAGGTCCTCGAAGAAGTCAACAGCGAGGCTGCCTTCGTCTCCAAGGCTACCATTTACAACACGCTGCGCCTGTTCAGCGAACGTGGCCTGGTGCGCGAAATCTTCGTCGATCCCGACCGGGTTTTCTATGACTCCAGCACGACGCCGCATCACCACTTTTACAATACCGACACGGGCGAGCTGACCGACATCCCCGCAGATACCGTGAAGATCAGCGGCCTCCCGCCGGCCCCCGAAGGCACCGAGGCCGAGAAGGTGGAAGTGATCGTGCGGCTCCGCCAGCGCGCCTCCGCCTGACAGCCTCGCCGTCCAAACGAAAGCAGGGGCAAACCGGCCCTCAACCTGCTAAAATTGCCACCCCGTGCCGGAATAGCTCAGCTGGTAGAGCAACGCATTCGTAATGCGTGGGTCGGGGGTTCAAATCCCTCTTCCGGCACCATTTCTCGACGTGAATGGCGGAATTGGCTCAAACCGCCCACGTCTGCACCTATTCACCGAAAAACCATTCGCATGCCTGACATGCGATGCCATTGCCGCAAGGTTCAGGCTTTTCCGGATTGGCGCTTGTAGCGGGTGTTAAGGATATAGTCCCATAGCGGCGTGGTCACACCGTAATTCTTGTCCGCGTGGTAATGATGTATGTGGTGGACCGCCGCCCAGCGCATGAGAACCCGGTTGCGGAAACGCACATGATGGATGACGAAATGGCTCAGCCCGTAAAACACGTAGCCAAACGTCACCGCAGCCATCATGAAACAGACAAAACCTTCGGGCAGAAACAGTAAGAAAAGCGCCGTGAGGCCCACGGACAGCATCGCGGGAAGGAAAAACGGCAATGCATCATAACCCAGTGGATTGTCGTGATGCTTGCGATGTCCTTCGGCAAACAGCGGAATACGCGTGTGAAACAGCCAACGGTGGAAACCGTATTCGGTAAAGCTGAAACCGAGAAACCCAACGGCAACAGCAAGCACGAACAGACCGATACCACCCGTATTGTGCTGCCAGCCCACATAGATCAAGGCCACAATGAGCGAGACATCCAAGCAGTATTCGGCCCAGTAATTGACACGGGTCGTGGACAGCCACGCCATGGACCTTGCCAGCGAACCCGCAATATATCCGGTAATTTTACTCAGCATGTCCATTACCTTACAGGAAAATTTGGCGCAAATCCCACAATTTCCAATTACACAAAATTAATTTGTCGTCCAACATTCAATGTCTTACCGTGTCAAGAGACGCATTGGGTCACCCATCTGAACGCCAGTTTCAAGGATGTTGGGAAATGCAGGTCACGACGCGAATTATGCCGCATCATAAACTCGTAGCCCAACCGTCTGGAACGGATGCGGCACAGGGTAACGAGTAGCCTCGACTTGTATGATGGCCGCATCCAGACTGGAAACGCCCTGTCATCATGACACCCGCCTCCCCCATTCGCGGCCGTTTCGCCCCCACACCCAGCGGTCCGTTGCATTTCGGTTCCCTGGTCGCCGCACTGGCGAGTTACCTGGATGCGCGTTCACGCGGCGGCGAATGGCTTCTGCGCATCGACGATCTGGACCATGACCGGGAAGTTGCCGGAGCCCGTGAAACCATCCTCGAGGACCTCTCAGCGCTCGGTTTCCATTGGGACGGTCCTGTGTACGTGCAGCACGATCGCAGCAAGCGTTACCGCGAAGCGGCGGACCGGTTGCTGGCGAAGGGATTGGCTTTCCCGTGTGCCTGCACGCGAAAGGACATCCAGGAACAGAGCGACCCCGGGGAGCCCGTGGCGATTTATCCGGGCACGTGCCGCAACGGACTGCCTGCCGGGAAGGAGGCGAGAAGCATTCGCCTGCATGTATCCGACCGGGTCATAGAGTTCAAAGATGAGTGGGCCGGCCCGACGCGGCAGGACATGGCGCGGGAGGTCGGCGATTTCGTGATCTGGCGCGTGGAAGACATTGCGTCCTACCACTTGGCAACCGTACTCGACGATGCCGATGCCGGTATCACCCGGGTCGTGCGCGGCGCCGATCTGCTCGATTCCACCCCGCGCCAGATCCTGCTGCAACACCTGCTCGGCTTGCCCACCCCCGCCTACGCACACTTCCCCGTCGTGCGTGCTGAAGACGGGCGCAAGCTCGGGAAACAGACCCAGGCTCCCCGGATCGATACGAGCCGCCCGGCGAAAATCCTGTCCATGGCGCTCGCGTTTCTGCGCCAGTCACCACCCGTGACCCTGGCCTCGGCGTCACTCGAGGACGTCTGGCAATGGGCGTTCACTAATTGGGCTCCACAGGCAGTAAAGTCGCCCTTGCCATGAATGACATTCCGGCGTCGAAACGCATTCGCGCATCCGGTTTCCGTCCGTTCCCGGGCCTGCGCAATGCGCACTTGCAGACGCTCTCAGGCGGCTTGCTCCCGGCCCGTCTGCATGCGCCGGTCACCCGCGAACGCTGGGAGTTGCCCGATGGCGATTTCGCGGATGTGGACTGGGCCGAACCCGAAGCGCCGCAGGGTTGGGCCCTGATCAT
>Ga0307440_1000553_pt1 | contig 18432 bp, 15 predicted proteins | sample SalMarWE160410MG_FD_202150 | JGI IMG/M metagenome (GOLD analysis project Ga0307440, IMG submission 202150) | Salt marsh sediment microbial communities from the Plum Island Ecosystem LTER, Massachusetts, United States - WE1604-10 | ecosystem: Environmental > Aquatic > Marine > Intertidal zone >... | reverse complement strand
GTACGCCTCGGGCAGGCGGAACGTGCCCATGACATCATATTCCTCAAACGATACCGGCTGCACCTTGCCGAGCACGCGCTGATCGCTGACTTTTGCACGTATGGCGATGTTGAGCAGCTTGAGATCGGCTGCGTAAGCGGGCCGTGCGCAAACCACAAGCATGGCCAGCATGGCCAGCATCGGGTAGCGCCGGCGGTGCTGACTGCGCATTCGTGCAGAAATCGATTTCGGAAGCTGTTTCATTCCTCATTGACTGTAGACCATGCGCGTTTGATCGCGAGCGGCTGCTATTAGCCTTCGGCCGCATCCCAGGCGGTGAGGAACTCGGCGAGATGGGGGCGGGATTCGGCCTCGGCCTGCAGGTAGTTGCGCATGCCGAGCACGGTGCGCGCATAGGCGCCGTCGGTCAGCGCACCCGAGAAGCGCTGCCAGGCGAGCAGGATCAGGGCGGTGGTCAGCACGTCCGTCTCGCAATAGTTGCGGATGGCCTCGATGTCCCCGGCCTCATACAGACCGCGCACGTCGGCGCCCGAGGTGTCGAGCTTTCCAGGTAATCCCAAGACCGCGGCGATCTCGTCCATGGAGCAGCGGGCCGAGGCGCCGTAGTCGGAGAGCACCTCCATCAGGTCCATGTGGTAGGTCGAGTTGTAGCGGGTATCGTAGTTGGTCCACTTGTCGCCCTCGGAGAACCAGCGCGGGCAGGCCACACCCTGCACCATGGCGCGGTGTTTGAGCACCGGCACGTCGAAGCCGCGGCCGTTGTAGGACACGAGCTGCGGGGCGCGGGACTGGATCAGGCCGAAGAAGCCGTCGACGAGCTCGCGCTCGTCGGACTTCACATCGCCGCCGCTGCCCACGCGCTTCAACACAAGCTCCGAGCCTTCCTCGCCGGGCTCGCGCGTGAACTGCACGTAGCTGATCGCCACCACCCGATGGAAGGGCTGGCGCGGGAAATCGTTGCGCCCGTCGGTCTTTTCCAGGAAGTAGGCGGAAAGCGCATCGCGTGCCTCGGCATCGCTCAGCCCGGGCTGGCGCAGCAGGCGACGGGCCGCATCGGCATCGACCACGGTCTCGATATCGAACACGAATACATCACGGCGCATGGGTATCCTCCCGGGTCTTCTGTGGGCGGCGGAAGCCGAGGCTGGGTCGCTCTCCCAGCAGCCAGGCACCGACAAAGAATACCGCCATGCTGCCGCCGATGGCGGCCGTGAGCCAGGCTGCCTGCGGCCACTTGTCGGTGGTCGGGAAGGGCCAGGCATGCTGCAGGCCCACGATGGCGGCCAGCATCGCCAGGCTGGCCAGCACGGCGCGGCCGATGCGGGCGAGGCTGGCGGCATCGAACACGGTGCCGTGCAGGCGGCGCACCCGCAGTACCAGCATCGTCACGTTGGCGAAGGCTGAGAGCGACGTGGCCAGGGCCAGTCCGACATATCCGAACGGGCGCATCAGCAGCACGGCCAGCACGATGTTGATGCCGACGGCGATAGCGGCGTAGCGCGTCGGGGATTTGGCGTCCTTCTCGGCGTAGCAGGCGGCAGAGAGCACACGCACCCAGCAGAAGGCCAGCAGCCCGATGGCATAGGCCTGCAGCGTGTGCGCCGTGGCCAGGGTGTCGGCATGGGTGAAGCGGCCACGCTCGAACAGCACGCCGATGATCGGCTCGGCCAGCCAGAAGGCGCCGACGATGGCGGGCAGGGTGATCCAGGTCATCCAGGCCAGGCCGTGGCGCAGGTCGCGGCGAGCCTCCTCGTGCCGGCCGTGGGCAGCGTGGTCGGATAGGGTCGGCAGCAGTGCCGTACCCATGGCGATGCCGAACAGGGCCAGCGGCAGCTGCACAATGCGGTCGGCGTAGTACAGGTAGGAGACGGCGCCGGTCGGCAACAGCGTGGCCAGGATGGTGCCGATCAGGATGTTGATCTGCACCGCCGCCACGCCGAGCACGGCCGGACCGAACAGGCGCAGGGTGCGCCCGATCGCCGGAAGGCGCGGATGCCACGCGAATCTCGGTGTCCAGCCGATGCGCTTCAGCGCCGGCAGCTGGATGCCCAGCTGCAACGCGCCACCCAGCAGCACCCCGAAGGCGATCGCCAGGGCCGGGTTGGAAAAGCCCGGAGCCAGCACGATGGCGGCGAAGATGATGGCGATGTTCAACAATGCCGGGCTGGCGGCGGCCAGCGAGAAGCGGCGGTAGGCATTGAGCACACCCCAGGCCAGCGCGGTCAGCGAGATCAACAGCAGGTAGGGGAACATCCAGCGCGCCAACAACAGGGCCGCATGCCAGCGTCCGGGATCGTGGCGGAAGCCAGGCGCGAAGAGCAGCAACAGCCAGGGCATCAGCAGCATGCCGAGCACGGTGAAGGCCACGAGCACGGCCAGCAGCAGCGAAGCCAGGGCGTCCAGGTAGTGGCGGGCCTGATCCTCGCCCTGCTTCCGCTCCTCGGCCAGCACCGGCACCATGGCGACGGTCAGCGTACCCTCGGCGAACATGCGCCTAAAGAAGTTCGGCAGCCGGAAGGCGACGAAGAAGGCATCGGCCAGTGGGCCGGCACCCAGCACGCGCGCCAGCAGCACGTCGCGCACGAAGCCGAGCAGGCGGGAGGACAGCGTCCAGCCGCCGACGGTGGAGGCTGCGCGCAGCAGTCCGCCGCCGGGCCGCGGTGATGCAGGATTTGACTTGTCTGCCGATGCCATGATAATCCGTCGCCCTTCCCTGTTTTCGGGCAGCCTATGCGCCGTCGGCGCAAACGGAAAGCCAAAGGCAGGGATCATGCCGGATTACGGAACGAAGGAGGTGATTTTCCATGCCGGGTGTCAAGATACACCAGGATGAGCCGTTCGAGTTGGCGCTGAAGCGTTTTCGCCGTCAGGTCGAGAAGGCCGGCGTCATCACCGAATGCCGTCGCCGCGAGGCTTATGAGAAACCCTCCGTCCAGGCCAAACGCAAGGAGGCTGCGGCCCGCAAGCGCCTGAACAAGCGCCTGCGACGCATCCGCATGCGCGAACAGCGGAACTACTGAGTTCCGTCCGTGCCGCGTGCACACCACAGGATGCCGGGCGCCGCTGCGTCCGGCATCTTATTTTCTGCCGGTGCAGAATCATGACCGGTAAACCAGGGGAATGCCCATGCTGACGCAGCGTATTGCCGATGACATGAAGGAAGCGATGCGGGCGGGCGACAAGGCGCGGCTGTCGGCCATCCGCATGCTGCGTGCCGCCATCAAGGATCAGGAGATCGAACTCGGGCGCACATTGGTGGATGAGAATGTGCTGCAACTGGTGTCCAAGCAAATCAAGCAGCGCCGGGAGTCGGCGGCCCAGTACGGAGAGGCCGGCCGGGCCGACCTTGAGCAGCGGGAGCTGGCCGAGGCCGAGGTGCTGGCGGCATACCTGCCGGCGCAGCTGTCGGAATCCGAACTCGCGAGCATCATCGACGAGGGCATCGAGGAGACGGCTGCCTGCAACGTGCGCGACATGGGCAAGCTGATGGCCTGGCTGCGCCCGCGTGTGCTGGGGCGCAGCGACATGGGGGAGGTGTCGGCCAAGGTCAAGGAGCGGCTGCAGGGCGACTGACGTGCTTGGCCTTGCCAAACCACCCTTGCGGGTTTAATTAGTACCATGGCACGCTTTTCCCCAGCCTTCATCGACGAGGTGGTGTCGCGCAGCGACCTGGTCGAGGTCATCGGCCGCCACGTCGATCTGAAGAAATCCGGCTCCAATCTGATGGGACTGTGTCCCTTTCACCATGAAAAGAGCCCCTCGTTCTCGGTGTCCCCGGACAAGCAGCTGTATTACTGCTTCGGTTGCGGCAAGGGTGGCGGCGTCATCCAGTTTCTGACCGAGCATGACGGCTACTCCTTTCCGGAGGCCATCGAATATCTGGCGGAAAAGGCCGGTATGGCTCTGCCGGCCGATGTCGTTGAAAGGCCCGAGGAAGAGGAGAAAAGGCACCGGGGCCTGGATCTGCTGGCCCGCGCCGCCGCGGCCTTCGCCAAGCAACTGGAATCCCCGCAGGGCAAGGGGGCCCGCGATTATCTCGCTAAGCGCGGCATGTCGGATCAGATCATTCGCCACTATCAGTTGGGCTATGCGCCGCCGGGCTACGGTTTCATGCAGAAGGCCCTGGGAGGCGAGGGTCAGGCCATGGCGCTGGCCGAGACGGCCGGCCTGGTGTTCAAGAACGATCGTGGCGGCTATGGGGACCGCTTCCGCGACCGCGTGATGTTTCCGATCCGGGACCGGCGCGGCCATATCGTCGGCTTCGGCGGCCGTGTGCTGGGTGAGGGTGAACCGAAATACCTGAATTCGCCGGAAACGCCGTTCTTCCACAAGTCTGAACTGCTGTACGGCTTGTCAGAACACCGCGACAGCATCCGCGGCCGCAAGCAATTGGTGGTGGTCGAGGGCTATATGGACGTGCTGGCCATGGCGGCGCACGGATTGGCCGTGGCCGTGGCGCCGCTGGGCACCGCCATCGGCGAGCGGCAGATCCGTGAGATCCTGCGCCTGCGCGAGTCGCCGGTATTCAGCTTCGATGGCGATCGCGCCGGCCGCCAGGCCGCCTGGCGCGCCCTGGAACAGATGCTGCCGGTGCTGAAGGCCGAACATACGCCGCGTTTCCTGTACCTGCCGGAGGGCGAGGATCCGGATTCGCTGCTGGCCGCAGAGGGAGCGGAGGCTTTTGCACACCGCCTCGCGGACGAGGCCAGGCCGGTGCTCGATACCTGGCTGCATGGGCTGAGGCTGCTGGCAGGCCAGGGGGCGGACGGCCGGGCGCGCATGGCCAAGAAAGCGGACCAGATGCTGGCCACGATGGCCGATGACTACCTGAAACAGGCATGGCGGCAGGAGGCCGAAAAGGCCACGGGCCTGAGCCTGAGCCAGGGTGCGGTGCGGCCCCGCAGACCCTCCGCTCCGGCGCGCCCGCCGTCACTGACGCTGGCAGACCAGTTCATGGCTGCGTTGTTGCAGCAGCCCGAGCGCCTGTCCAAACTCACAAACGACGATTTAGGGTTTATACTTGACGGAGATGGCATGGATCGGGTATACACGCGCGCTTTTGACCTTGGTAAACGGCAGCCGCTTGTCGGCAATGCGCTGCTGAAGGTTCTGATGCAGGAGTATCCCGATGACCCGCTGATCCCCCGCTGGGCGAACCAGCCGGCGGTGGATGAGGCTGCATTCGATGCCCTGCTGGTGGCCATGAGGGCCGAGAGCATCCGCCGCCGCTTGCAGGAGCGCCGGCACGAGATGGGATTGGAAGAAACGATGCGCCTGCAACGGCAATTGCAGACGCTGAATCAACAACGTAGAGGTTAGCATGACGTCAAAGCAGGATCAGATCCGTATCCGCAAACTCGGGACACTGATGGCCAAGGGCAAGCAGTCCGGTTTCATCACCTATGAAGAGCTGAACAAGCATCTGCCCGAGGGCTTGGTGTCCGCCGACCAGGTAGAGAACATCATCAATATCTTCACCGAGATGGGTGTGGAGGTGGTGGATCCCGAGCGCGCGCCGACCGGGGCCTATGCCATGCGCAAGGACCGGTTGCGCAAGGAGGACTCCGCCCTGCGTGCCGATACCACGACGCTGGGTACGGTGGTGCGCATCGATGATCCGGTGCGCATGTACCTGCGCGAGATGGGCACGGTCGAGCTGTTGACCCGCGAGGGCGAGATCGAGATCGCCCGCCGCATCGAGGAAGGCCGCATGCAGGTGCACGAGGCCATCTGCCGCTGCCCGAGTACATTCCGCGAGATCATGCTGCTGGGCGAGCAGGTGCTGCAGATCCGCAACGAGGCGCTGGAACTGGAGGAGGAGCCGAACTTCCGCGATATCCTCGATATCGACGACAAGGTGGTGAATGCCGCGGCGATCGCCGAGTACGAATCGCGCCTGGAGCGCAGCGAGGAGGATGATGACGAGACGGCCGAGGATGAGCCGAAGTTCGATGCGGACCAGCTGTCCGAGGCGATCAAGGCGCGCATGGCCACGCCCGACGGTACGCCGATGCAGGAGACGGTGATCACCAAGCAGGAGCAGCTCGATGCGGCGCTGGCGCATTTCGCTGCAGCCAAGCATCTGCACGACGACTACATGAAGTGCAAGAAGAAGCTCGACAAGAATCCCGACGATGCCAAGACCCTCGAGCGTTCCGAGACGTTGATGAAGTCCATGCTGATGGAGCTGGTGAACATTCCGTTCTCCAGCCGCCAGATCGATCTGCTGGTGCAGCGCTTCAAGAATTCGATCGAGCGTGTGCGCAAGTATGAGCGGGACATCCGCGATCTGGCCCTGGCCGCCAAGATGCCGCGCAAGCTGTTCCTCGAAACCTTCCCGAGCCAGGAAACGGAGGAGCGCTGGGTGGACGATATCATTCGCCAGAATGCCGGCGCCCCTTGGCTGGAGGCATTTGAGGGCATGGCTGGCAAGGTCCGCGAGAACCAGCGCCGGCTCAAGCGCGTCGAGCAGGAGACCGAGATGAGCGTCGAGGAGCTCAAATCCGTGGCGCGTATGCTGACGATGGGCGAGGCCAAGGCCCGCCAGGCCAAGCGGGAGATGATCGAGGCCAACCTGCGCCTGGTGATCTCCATCGCCAAGAAATACACCAACCGCGGCCTGGGCTTCCTCGACCTGATCCAGGAAGGCAACATCGGTCTGATGAAGGCCGTGGACAAGTTCGAGTGGCGCCGCGGCTACAAGTTCTCGACCTATGCCACCTGGTGGATCCGCCAGGCCATCACCCGCTCGATCGCCGATCAGGCCCGCACCATCCGCATTCCGGTGCACATGATCGAGACGATCAACAAGATGATGCGCGTTTCCCGCCAGATCGCCCAGGAGATCGGTCGCGAGCCGACCCCGGAGGAGTTGGCGCAGTACCTGGAAATGCCGGTGGACAAGGTCGAGCAGATACTCGAGGTGGCCAAGGAGCCGGTGTCCCTGGAGACGCCGATTGGCGACGAGGAGGACTCGGAACTCGGCGATTTCGTCGAGGACGAGAACGCGGAGGACCCGCTGGATGCGGCCATCGGTGCGGCATTGCAGGAGGCCACGCTGGAGGTTCTGGAGGGGCTGACCGACCGCGAGCAGAAGGTACTGCGCATGCGTTTCGGCATCGGCATGAACACCGACCATACGCTGGAGGAGGTCGGCAAGCAGTTCGGCGTGACGCGCGAGCGCATCCGTCAGATCGAGGCCAAGGCCCTGCGCAAACTGCGTCATCCGTCGCGCTCGACGAAGCTGCGTACCTTCGCCGACTTCATCGACACCTCGTCGCTGGGTTGAGTCCCGGACGAGTCCATGAACGAAGAGCGGCGCCCCCGGGCGCCGCTTTTTTTGTGCATCGCACGGTGATCGGTTCAGTCGATCGGTACTGGCTACTGGCAGTAGAACCATCCACTTGTTCTTTCTTGCTCAGCCAAGAAAGAACCAAAGAAGGCTGCCCGCAAGGCCGGCGCGTCACCCGCCTGGCCGGGCCGCGAACGGGCGCAACATTTTGCGCTGATCCGTTCGCCAGCCCCGCCCATGCGGCGCCCCGGCAAGCGGGGCGGAAATCCCCCTTCTTGCTCTTGATTCCCCGTTAGCAGCCTGCCGAGACAAGTGTTCAAAAGCGGAGTAGAGCGGCAGGGCCGCGGCCGTTTTTGAACATGCAGGATCGGGGACCCGAAGGGCAGGCTGGTTCCGGGGTGCCTTTCTTTGGTTCTTTCTTGGGCATGCAAGAAAGAACAGGTGCTTGGTTTTGGTGTTCACGCCGCAATGATGCGGTGTGCTTGTTATTCGGCGGGCGGGACGTGGATGCGCCGGATGGCCGTGGCCCGGCGCGTGCGGCTGTCCACGGTGACCAGGGTGGCGTAGATGCTGCCGCCGCGTTCCACCGCCTCGAAGCGCTGCGGCAGGCGCTCGATCATGCGCCTCAATGCTCCGTCCACCCGCATGCCGATGATGGACTGGTAGCTGCCGGTCATGCCGATGTCGGTCTGATAGGCGGTGCCCTGGGGACGAATGGTTTCGTCGCAGGTCGGCACATGGGTATGCGTGCCATAGACGAAGGAGGCACGGCCGTTGAGGTGCCAGCCCATGGCCATCTTTTCGCTCGTGGCTTCGGCATGCATGTCCACGACGATGGCGCTGACATCATCCGGGATCTCTTCCATGGCGCGGTCGACGGCGGCGAACGGGCAGTCCCATGCCCCCATGAACACCTGGCCGATGACGTTCAGTACGGCGATGCGGTGCCCGGCGGCCGTTTCCTGGATGGTCATGCCGCGGCCGGGGGCATGTGCCGAGAAGTTCAGCGGACGTATGCAGCGCTTCTCCTGCTCGATGAACGACAGAAACTCGCGTTGGTCCCAGCAATGGTTGCCGTTGGTCAGCACATGCACACCGAGTGCGAACATCTCGTCCGCGGTCTTGGCGGTGATGCCGAAACCGGCGGCCAGGTTCTCACCATTGGCGATGACGAAATCGACGCGATGCTCGTCAATCAGCCGCGGCAGGTGGTCGTCGAGGGCTCGGCGCCCCGCTCTGCCGATGACATCACCGAGCACGAGGATATTCAGGGCGTCGGACATGCGATAACCTCTCGTTCGGTCAGGATCATGTGCATGGGGATATCGTGGTCCTCGGCGGGCAATGCCGGCCATTCCTGGCAGGCGTAGGCCAGGCCGACCATCAGGTCCAGGCTGGCCCGGTGCGTAGCCAGCCATCGATCGAAACAGCCGAGGCCCATGCCGAGACGGTGTCCGCGGCGGTCGAAGCCCGTCATCGGGCAGATCAATGCCGCCGGACGCATACCGGTGTCCCATGGCTCACCCTGCTGCGGTTCCATGACGCCGAAACAGCCGCGCCGCCACAGGCTGTCGGAACGGATGTGCAGCCACGCCATATGGTCCGCATGCAATGTGCGCGGGGCGTATATGCGCCACGCATCGCTGCCGGCCAGGATCAGGTCGGTGGCGACCTCGTCACCCATGGCGCGATAGACCAGCACATGCCGGATACCGCGTTCATTCAGCAGGGCGAGCAGGGTGTTCTGGATGGTTTCGGAGAAGCCCCGACGCTGTTCGGGGGAAAGCGCGCGCCGTCTGGCCAGCAGCAGCTTGCGCAGTTCGGATTTGTCGGCACTGGACACGGAATTCCTTTATAGCCGGCGCAGCACATATGTGCAAAGCCGGGAAGGGGGCGCCCCCGCACTGCCGTTGACGGCACGCTGTTGTCGAACCCTCTTTACAGAGGTGGGCGCCGCACCCCGACGTCAGGTATCCCCAAGGGGACGCGCACGGTCGGAGTAGTTGAGCTCCCATTCGACATGTATCGGCTCAGGCAACGCGGTGCCAGGCGATCAGCGCAGGGGCGCTTTTGCTAAACCCTCTGCTTGTGATACTACATGATCCAGCGATGAGAGCAAGTCGTCGATATGCTCGACCTGACCGTGCTCCTTCTGCAGCAATTCGCCCGCCAGATTCAGGGCGACGAGGGCCAGCAGGCGGTCGGATGCCACGGCAGCACCCATGCTGCGCAGCTCATCCACCTTGGATTGCACGATGCTGGCGGCCGCCATGACCTGCTCGGGGTCATCGTCGGTGCGGATGGTGAAGGTGCGGCCCATCAGGGTGACCTCGACGGCATGGCTCATGGCTGACTCATTGCGGGCTGCTGTTGTCGGTCTGGGCCATCAGTTCATCGAGCTTTTCCATCGCGTGCTCGACGCGGGCCTTGGCTTCCAGTCGATCGTTCTGCAACCCGTGGATCTCGTTTTCCAGATTCTGTACCTGATCGCGCCGCTTGCGCAGTTCGCTTTCGGCCAGGCGGATGACCTCGCGCATGCGCTGGTTCTCGGCCATCAGCCGTTCCATGGCCCGGCGGATCTCGGCCATGGCTTCGTTCAGTCGCTCGACGCGCCGGGCGATCGCATCATGGTTGGAGTCGGTATCCATGCAAAGCATTGAAGCACCCCGTATGCACAGGGTCAACAAGGTGTGAGGTCAACCTCAGTGGCCGATGGTGGTCCCGATGTGGGCCAGCCACGGCAGATAGCGGATGATCCAGCCGGAGATGATGCTGAAGCTGCCGAGGAGGATCAGCAGGCCGACGGCAAACAGCAGCACCCCGGAGACGACTTCCACCGCGTGCAGATGTCGGCGGAAGCGCTTGGCCCAGCGCAGGAAGGCGCCGGTGGCGAAGGCGGCCAGCAGGAACGGGATGGCCAGACCTGCCGAGTAGACAGCCAGCAGGCCGATGCCTCGTCCCAGCTGGCTCTGGGCCCCGGCCAGCGCCAGGATCGCGCCGAGGATCGGGCCGATACACGGGGTCCAGCCGAAGGCAAAGGCCCCGCCGAGCAGCACGGCGCCGAGGGCGTGGCCGGGATTGACCTTCGAGGTGTCGAGCCTGGCTTCCATCATCAGGAACGGGATGCGGATCAGGCCGATATAGTGCAGGCCGAATACCATGATCAGCAGACCGGCGATCTTGGCGAGCACCGCCATATGCACCAGCAGCCATTGGCCGATGAACGAGGCCGATGCCCCCAGGGCGATGAACACGAGGCTGAAGCCGGCCACGAACCACAGCGATTGCGCCAGCACATGCCGCCGCGCGCGTCCCTGCTCGGGGCCGTCGTTCTGCAGCGCGTCCACGGAGACGCCGCTGATATAGGACAGGTATGCGGGCACCAGCGGCAGCACGCAGGGCGACAGAAAGGACAACAGTCCGGCCAGCAGGGCGCCGGCAAAGGTGACATCAATCATGGGTCGGCCTCCGGTGTCGAACGGTCATGACGGTTGACCGGGGGTGGTGACCGCCTCGCTGATCCAGGCGGCATAGGCCGCCGATGCCGATCCGTCAAATCGGACGATCTCAGGCAGTTCGTAGGGGTGATGGCGCGTAAGCCAGCTCGTGACATGGCCGGCCTGTCCGGCAGCGGTCTTGATCTGGAGCAGGAATTCGCCAGCCTCCTCCGTTTTCCCCTGCCAGCGATAGAATGAGCGCATGCGGGGCAGCATCTGCACGCAGGCAGCCAGGCGCTGATCCACCAGGGAGCGGGCCAGGCGCTGCGCGACATCCTCGTCATCGACCGTGGTCAGGATCAGGCAGATTTCCCCGGACATGCGGCGCAGCCTACGCCGAAACGGCGTCATTGACAGCCGCACTTTTATTGGGGCCGCGATTCGCCGTCCTTCGCTTCGATTGCTAGACTGGTCCGCATTCCATTCATGGGGGGATGCCATGTCAGAAGAGATCATGTCGGTTCTTGATGAACATCGCCAGTTTACGCCGCCGGCACAGGCGGATGCCCGCGTTGGTTCGCTCGACGATTACCATGCCCTGTGCCACCGCTTCTCCACGGACATGGAGGGCGCGTGGAGGGATCTGGCGCGGGAGCATCTGAACTGGCAGAAGGATTTCTTCCAGGTGCTGGATCGGACCGATGCCCCGTTTTTCCGCTGGTTCGCCGACGGCACGCTGAACGTGTCCGAGAACTGCCTGGACCGCCATGTCGAGGCCGGCCTGGGCGAACGCACCGCCATCATCTGGGAAGGGGAGCCCGGAGAGGTGCGGCGCATCTCCTACGCGGAGCTCTTGGCCGAGGTGTGCCGGGCCGCAAATGCGATGAAGGAGCTCGGTGTCGAGGCCGGCGACCGGGTGGTGATCTACATGCCGATGATACCGGAGGCGGCGATCGCCATGCTGGCATGTACCCGCATCGGCGCCACGCATTCGGTGGTATTCGGCGCCTTTTCCTCGCAGGCACTCAGGGAACGCATCGCCGACGCCGGTGCCCGCCTGGTGATCACCGCCGATGGCGGCTATCGCCGCGGCGAGGTGCATGCGCTGAAGCCCAACGTCGACGAGGCCTTGGCCAAGGATTGCGAATGCGTGCGCCATGTGCTGGTGATGCGCCGGGGCGACAACGAAATCGACTGGCACAAGGGACGGGATCTGGACTGGCAGCAGGCCATGGATGCCCAGTCCCCGGATTGCCCGCCGGCGGAAGTATCCGCGGAGCATCCGCTGTTCATCCTTTACACCTCCGGTTCGACCGGCAAGCCCAAGGGTATCGTGCACTCCACCGCAGGCTATCTGCTGTGGGCGCGGCTGACCATGCAGTGGGTGTTCGATTTCCGGGCGGACAGCGACGTGTTCTGGTGCACGGCCGATATCGGCTGGATCACCGGCCACACCTATTCGGTGTACGGGCCGCTGGCCTGCGGCGGCACCACCCTGATGTACGAAGGGGTGCCGACGTATCCGGATCCCGGGCGCATGTGGAAGATCTGCGATGATCATCAGGTGACGCTGTTCTACACCGCCCCGACGGCCATCCGCGCCCTGATCAAGGCTGGCGACGAATGGCCGGCGAAACACGATCTGAGCCGCCTGCGCGTGCTCGGCACGGTCGGCGAGCCGATCAACCCGGAGGCATGGATGTGGTATCACCGGGTCATCGGCGGTGGACGCTGCCCCATCGTCGATACCTGGTGGCAGACCGAGACCGGCGGGCACATGATCGCCCCCCTGCCCTTCGCCACCCCCACCAAACCCGGTTCGGCCACCCTGCCGCTGCCCGGCATTTTCGCCGAGGTGGTGGACCGGGAGGGCGTGCCGATGATGCCGGGCGTCGGAGGCCTGCTGGTGATCACCCAGCCCTGGCCGTCGATGCTGCGGGGCGTCTGGGGTGATGAGAAGCGCTATGTCGACACCTACTGGCGCCGCTTCGACAATCGCTATTATTTTGCCGGCGATGGCGCCCGTTGCGATGACGACGGGTATTTCTGGATCATGGGACGCGTCGATGACGTGCTCAATGTCTCCGGGCACCGGCTCGGCACCATGGAAATCGAATCGGCGCTGGGTTCGCACGAAGCGGTGGCCGAATCGGCCGTGGTCGGGCGGCCGGACGACATCAAGGGTGAGGCGATCTGCGCCTTCGTGGTGCTCAAGCACAAACCGGACGACATCGAGGCGCTGAAGCAGGCCCTGCGCCAGCATGTGGCCGAACAGATCGGGCCGATCGCCAAGCCCGATGACATCCGCTTCGCCGACGGCCTGCCCAAGACCCGGTCCGGCAAGATCATGCGCAGGCTGCTGCGCGATATCGCCGCCGGCCGCGATATCGTCCAGGATACCAGCACCCTCGAGGATCAGGCCGTCATCCACCAGCTGCAGCAGCCCTGAGTTCCGCACAACCGGTCAGGAGCCATGCCCCACCAGCACCTGTTCCGCCATCCGGTCGGCTTCTTTCCCGCCCGGGCGCGCTGGTATCTGGCCGGGATCAGTATGCTGGCGCTGCTGCTGGTGGCGGCGCACTTCGCCCTGCAGGTACATACGCAGGATGTGGCGCGCACCACCGTGAACCAGTGGCTGCGCCGGTCCGGCGGCAGCGTCGACAAGGTGCGGTTTCACCTGTTGCGCAACGCCCTGACGCTGGACGGCGTGCATCTGCAATCCGGCAAGCTGACGATTTCCATCCCCGAGGTGTTGCTGTACGGCCACGTGGATTCCCTGCTCGGCGGGCACCCGGCGCTTTCCCGCGTCACCTTGACCTCTCCCCGACTGCAACTGCCGGCGGCCTCGGCGCTGCGCCTGCTGGCCTCACAGGCGGTGGCGGGGGATACCATGTTCGAACAGATATGGCGGCTGGCCCGGCACCTGGAGATCCGGGGCGGCAGCCTGGAGCTGTTTGCGGGCAAGGGTGGCAGCCGCCACTGGACCTTCGATGGCCTGAATCTGCTGATCCGGGATCAACCTGGGGGCAGGATGATCCAGGGCAGCTTCCGCTACCGTGGCTCCCCGCTGGCGGTGCAGAGCCGGATGCGTCCGGGCACGGGCGGGGCGGCGGGCTCGATCACCGTAAGCTGGGATAGGCTGGACGGGCGTGCAGTCGGTCGCGAGCTCATGGGCCTTGCACCGCTCAATGGTGAGCTCAGCGGGCAGGCGCAATGGCAATGGCAGGCGGATGCGGCCGGCCAGGTCACGCGCTCGCAGTTGCAGGGCGAGATGCGCGTGGTCACGAACGCGCTGGTTGTCGATGACACCTCGGTGGTGCCATCGCTGCAGTGGCAGGCCGACCAGGCGAACGATCGCTGGCAGGCACATGTTTCGGCCAAGTCCTGGTCCCTGATGCCCCTGCTGGGCCTGGCGCCGGTCTGGTATGGCCACCGACTGGTTTCCGGACGCTTTTCCGGCGATGTCGACGCCGCGTGGACGGCTGCCGATCCGTCAGCGGGAAGCTTCCGGATCGCCAAGGGGGTGATTCGCGGCCTCGACTATGTCCCGGTAACCTGGCCCGGAGATGCCCAGGACCGACCGGACTGGCACATCGACCGCATCGATGTCGCGGATGCGGTGGTGGATCCGCACCGGTCAGCATTCGTCATCGGCAAGCTGAAGATGGCCGGCGGCGAGATCAGGCTGGCGCCGGGCCAGGCGCCGGCGCCGGTCTCCCCGGATTCCTGGGCGTTGGAGGTCAAACAGGCGCGCATCAGCCATGTGGCGGCGGTGCTGGTCTTCGCCGATGGACGGCCTGTGCTGCGTACCCTGCCATTATCCGGCCAGGCCCGGATCGCCGGCGGTTCCTTTCAGTGCAACCTGGCCGCCGCCGATGCCCCCGTGACCTGGAACATCAGGGGGCAGGGGCATTGGCCCTGGCCGGCTGCGGCCGCGGTGAAGCTGAATGTGGACGCCGCCGGTTTGCCGCTGATCCAGATGCGGGCCCTGTTGCCCTTTGCCGAAGGGACCCGGACGGGCTCGGCCGTGGAACTGGCGGGCCAGGCCGGCTTCTCCCTGGCCGTCGATATCAGTGGGGATCAGTGGACGGCATCCGGTAATATGGATGCCCGGAATGTGGCGGTGTCCTGGCAGGGAAACAGCTGGCATGCGGCCCAGGTAAAAGCGGATCTGGACCGGATCGGCACGGGGATGCCGGCGCAGGCCCTCAGAAGCCTGCAGGCGAGCGGTTGGCAGTACCAGGGAGCCCTGCAGTCGTTGACCTCCGCCCCGGATGCAGCGGCCGGAGGCTCGGATAGCCTGCTGCCGCTGCGCAGCGGTAGCCACTGGCGCATCGGCACGATGGCATGGCAGGGAGGGACGGTCAGTTTTGGCCGTGCCGATGCCATCTGGGGCCGCAACGTCGATATGCAGATGTCGGGTTGGGCCGAAGGCCGGATGGCACCGTTGAAACTGTCCGGGAACATCGGCGGTGGCGCGTTCCAGGTGGTCGGCACCCTCGGTCGCATTGATGGGTATCTGCACGCGAACCTGAAAGGCGGGGTGACGAATGCCCGCCCCTTTTTCCTGAACGATTGGCTGCAGGTTTCCGGCGCCCCGCGCGTCATCCGCGGCGACTGGTCATCGCAGTTCACATGGAAGGATGACGATCACGGCCTCGGCCATGGCCATCTGCGGCTGTGGCTGCGGCGCTGGCAGCTGGAATCGGGCGCGTTCCCGAACGATCCCTTTCTGGCCCGTGCGGGCTTCGGAGCCCATGACCTGCTGCGGCGGCTCGGGGCCGGGCGCCTGGCGGTGCTCGATGCCGACTATGTGCAGGCCGCACCGGGGTCGTTTGCATGGTCCGATCTCGGCGATGCGCTGCTGGCCGTGATCAGGAATAAGGCGGAGTCCGCGGCCGCCCCGAGCGGCACATCACCATCCGCGCCGAGGATGGAGACGCGGATCCGCCTGCACGGCAAGGTGGGGCTCAGCTACAACGAACGGCTGCGGCTGTATCGGGTCCGGCGGTTTCTGGCCGCGCATAAGAAGCTCGTGGCCGATCTGCTGCCGCAGCTGGGGACCCAGGCGTTGAACGCGGACATCGTGGCCACGATACGCCATACGCAGGATATGATCGAACAGTACATGATCGAGCGGGGCATCGCGCGCAGACGCCTGTTCCCTGTTTGGCCGACTTCGGCCAATGGTGGGCAGGGCTCTCTCGGCATCCGTGTCGAGGTGCGCCAGCCCTAGCGAGGCTCGCCGCGGCGGCTCCGTTTTATTAGGGTTCGTGCCCGATCTGCAAGTTTAGGAGATTCCATGACCGTCCGTACCCGCTTCGCGCCCTCGCCCACCGGCATGCTGCATATTGGCGGCGCCCGCACGGCGCTGTTTTCCTGGCTGTATGCCAGGCATCACGGCGGGCAGTTTCTGCTGCGCATCGAGGATACCGACCGTGAGCGCTCCACCGACGAGGCAAGGCAGGTCATTCTCGATGGGCTCGCCTGGCTGGGTCTGGATTGGGACGGCGATGTCGTGTTCCAGAGCCAGCGTGAGGCGCAGCATGTGGCGGCGGTCAACCGGCTGCTGGCGGAGGGCAAGGCCTACCGGTGCTACTGCTCGAAGGCGGAGCTTGATGCCCTGCGAGAGGCGCAACGGGCGGCCGGTGTCAAACCGAGATATGACGGCCGCTGCCGCCATCGTACCGATCAGCCGGAGGGCGTGCCGCACGTGATCCGCTTTCTGTCCCCGGATGACGGCGAGACGCTGGTGCGTGACCTGGTGCTGGGGGACGTGAGATTTGCCAACCAGGAGCTGGATGATCTGATCCTGATGCGTTCGGACGGCACACCGACCTACAACCTGGCGGTCGTGGTGGATGATGCCGAAATGGGCATTACGCATGTGATTCGCGGCTCCGACCACCTGAACAACACGCCGCGCCAGATGCAGCTGTACCGGGCGCTGGATCTGCCGGTGCCGCAGTTCGCGCATATCCCGCTGATCCATGGCCCGGACGGGGCCAAGATGTCCAAGCGTCACGGTGCGGTGGCGATCACCGACTATCGCCGGACGGGTTACCTGCCCGAGGCCGTGATCAATTATCTGGCCAGGCTGGGTTGGTCGCACGGGGATAGCGAGGTGTTCAGCCGCGCGGATCTGGTGCGCCTGTTCGATATCAAGGATGTGGGCAAGACCGCGGCGCGTTTCGACCAACAGAAGCTGGACTGGCTGAACGCCCACTACCTTCGTGCCGCGGAGCCCGAGGCGCTGCAAGCCGAGATCGCTTCCCGCCTGCGGGCGGCGGCCGTGGAACCCAGCGATGGGCCACAGCTGGAGGCGGTGATCGCCGCCCTGCAGGAACGCTCGAAGGGGCTGGACGATCTGGCCGAGTCGGCGCTGATGTTCTACCGGGCGCCCGAGGCCTACGATGAGAAGGCGGTGGCCAAGCATTTCGGCGCCGATGCCTTCGCCCTGTTGCAGGCCTTCGTCGACGAGGCCGAGCAACTGGAACACTGGCATGCCGAGCATATCCATCCGGTGTTGCATCGGGTATGCGAGCAGGCGGATGCCAAGCTCGGTCATCTGGCTCAGCCGATACGCGTACTGGTCGCCGGCGTGCCGGTGTCGCCACCGATCGATCTGACGCTGGCCCTGTTGGGCAAGGCCGAGTCGCTGACGCGCATCCGTGCCGGAATGGCACGGTTGCGACCGGCATGATGTCGCAAAAAACTCTCCGATGCAGTAAAATATCCGGTTCCTGCCATGTCGATGACGATCGGTTTTGTGTTGCGCTTCGATCAGGCTCCCGCAGCGCCGGCGCCACCGCCCGTGGTTTCCACCACGGCAGTCGAAGCTCATTGGCACAATCCCGAGGTGGTGGCAGAGACACAGGGCGCGGCATCCTCCCGCTGATTGCCTTCCTCCGGCCGCTTCCCCGCCCATGCCTCCACGACCTACGGCCCCCGTGGCGAGCCCAATCGCCCATGGCTGCCTCAACAGAGCCGCATCGATCTGTAGCCTGATCGTCCTTGGGACGGCTGCCGATGCGCTCTTGTATTCACAACGATCCACAGTAACATGCGCCGCTCAAGCCGGCATAGCTCAGTTGGTAGAGCAGCTGATTTGTAATCAGCAGGCCACGGGTTCGAATCCTGTTGCCGGCTCCAGCTAGGCGGATGACGGGCTTGAGGTTGACAGCGCGCGGTAAAGATGCACAATCGCGCGCCCTTTCGTGCGGCTCTGGGCGTAGGGAAGGGGGATGCGGAGAGGTTCCCGAGCGGTCAAAGGGGGCAGACTGTAAATCTGCTGGCGCAGCCTTCGTTGGTTCGAATCCAGCCCTCTCCACCAGCTTGAGCGTTGGGCCTCTTGGGCATTGGCGGGTGTAGTTCAACGGTAGAACCCCAGCCTTCCAAGCTGGTGGTACGGGTTCGATTCCCGTCACCCGCTCCAGGCGTGGCAGAGCGCCCAGGTAGCTCAGGGGTAGAGCACATCCTTGGTAAGGATGAGGTCGCGGGTTCAATTCCCGCTCTGGGCTCCAGATTTCAGATGCGTCGCAAGGCGTATCGCCATACTGAGTGAAACGGAGAAGGACATGTCTAAGGCAAAATTTGAGCGTACGAAGCCGCACGTAAACATTGGCACGATTGGTCACGTTGACCATGGCAAGACAACGTTGACGGCAGCGATCACGAAGGTTCTGGCGCAGACGGGCCAGGCGG
>Ga0307440_1000552_pt1 | contig 18448 bp, 15 predicted proteins | sample SalMarWE160410MG_FD_202150 | JGI IMG/M metagenome (GOLD analysis project Ga0307440, IMG submission 202150) | Salt marsh sediment microbial communities from the Plum Island Ecosystem LTER, Massachusetts, United States - WE1604-10 | ecosystem: Environmental > Aquatic > Marine > Intertidal zone >... | reverse complement strand
ACTGGAGAAGTACATCACCGGCGGTTAGTTACGTATTGAAGGGATATGCTTCCCGGAAAAACAATGAACTGCCATCTCGGCCATGATGTTGCTGCCGTCTTTGATGTTGGCCGTCTCCCCTTAGATTTCCAAAGCGGTTCCGGTTTACAAATACGTCTGCTACGGGGTTCTTCAGACGGATTCTTGACAGATGCGGTCATATTCGCGATATTTTTTTTTAGAAGCCATCTCAAAAAAGTCTTTTCGTCCGATATCGGCGTTGAGCCCTCGCTTCAAGTCCTCAACATACTTAAGTATGCCTGCGGGTTGGATCTCGGCCTCGTCTTGATCTCGACCGAAAATCCTAATTTTGAGATGGCTTCTAGTAAAATATAATAACTTAAAATCATAATAAAAAATTAAGAAAAGAGAAACAGATGGAACTTGATCAAATATTGGAAACGTACGGTTTCGAGACCTCAACAAGTTGTAGCGGTTTTGAGTGGTATGTCAAAGGCATCGTGTATGAAGGAAATGACGCATTTGTCACAATTACCGCCGATGATGAGCTTCACCTGCCCGAATCCATGGACGAGCCGGTCGTCGTGAGTATCACGGACCGGGATTCCGGCAATGAACTTCAATCGCCCCAGCGTTTTGAATCCTTGAAGTCGTATCTGGATACACTTAATATCTGATTGACAAAAAGCGAAGTTATCATTAAGATACCTTTCGAATTTTAGAGCGGCATAGCGCTGATTTCAATCAAAATCAAACAGGTGTTATCGGAAATTTGTAAATGAAAAATGCATCGGAAAACGAGTATCACGGAGGGGCGCCTGTTCGGCTGCTCGTGAGCGAAGAAAGGGCGGCCACACTCAAAGATATCGCTCTGAACCTTCCGGACATCATCCTGAACGACCGTCAACTTTGCGATCTTGAACTTTTGGCAACCGGGGTCTTTTCTCCTCTATACGGCTTTATGCTCCGATCCGACTATGAATCCGTTCTTGACCGCATGCGTTTGCAAAGCAATGTGCTCTGGCCCATACCCGTATGCCTTGGCATTTCCGAAACCAAAGCCAGGACGCTGGAGGTTGGCCAATCCGTGACATTAAGGGATCATGAAGGATTTCTGCTGGCCATTATGCATATTGAAGATATGTGGCCGTCGGATCGGGAAAAGGAAGCATTGTTGCTATATGGCACGGCCGACACGGCACATCAGGGGGTTAAGTATCTGCTGAAAAGCGAGGGTGATTACTACATCGGGGGAAGACTTGAAGTCCTGAATACTCCCCTTCACTTTGACTTCAAACAGCTTCGCATGACACCCCATGAGATTCGGCGTGTTTATCAAAAACTGCATTGGAAGAGGATAATAGGTTTTCAGACTCGAAATCCCATTCAACGTCTTCAATTTGAAATGACCGTAAACGCAATGCGGCAGGCCAAGGCCAATCTACTTCTCCTTCCGGTTACCGGGATGACAAAACCCGGAGATTTCGATCATTACACGAGAGTTCGATGTTACCGGGCAGTGACCCACCATTATCCGCCGGATTCTTTTATACTGAACCTGTTGCCCCTTTCCATGCGCCTGGCCGGTCCCAGGGAGGCGCTTTTACATGCCATCATTGCCAAAAATTACGGCTGTACTCACTTTATTGTCGGACGGGACCATGGCAGCCCGGGAAATGATCCGGCTGGAAATTCCTTTTACAAAAGTCGTGCGGCCCAAAAAATGACGGAGGAATACAGCACGGAGATCGGGTTGAATATTATTCCTTTTGAAGAACTCGTTTATTTACCTTTTGAAGATGAATATCGTTCCTCTGACCAGATACCTGAAGGAGAACAGTTTATTTCTTTTTCCAGTTCGGATATTCGCGTACGAATCAGAAGCGGCCGCAGAATACCCGAGTGGGCAACATTCCCTGAAGTTAATGAAGAACTGAAAAAGGCATATCCGCCTCCGGGAAAACAGGGGTTTACCATATTTCTGACAGGGCTTTCAGGCGCCGGAAAATCGACTATTGCCAAGGTGCTCTATGCGCGGTTCTTGGAGATGGGCGATCGACCGGTTTCCCTGCTGGACGGGGATATTGTTCGGCGAAATTTGTCCAGCGGGTTGAGTTTTTCAAAGGAGGATAGAGATATCAATGTCCGGCGCATCGGTTTTGTGGCTGGGGAGATTACCAAGAACCGTGGCATCGCCATCTGTGCCCCCATCGCACCATACAATGCCACCAGGAAAGAAATAAGAAACGCCATCGAAAGTTACGGCGGGTTTATCGAAGTACATGTATCCACACCCTTAGAGGTGTGTGAAACAAGGGATCGAAAGGGGATGTATGCCAAAGCCAGAGCAGGTCTAATCAAGGGATTTACGGGAGTTGACGACCCCTATGAAATCCCGAAATCGCCAGAGGTGAGAATCAATACCACCGATCTTACCCCTACTGAAGCCGCCCAGGAGATCCTGCTACATTTGGGACAGAAAGGATATATTTAGAAACAATTTTAGGTAAAAAAGTATAAACAGTACCGGAGATGAAATGGCAGACAACTCATATTCGTTAACCCGTCCATTACTGATAGCGTTAAAGGCTGCCAAAGATGCCGGGCGTGCCGTTATCGATGTCTATAAACAAGATTTTGACGTATGGTATAAAGAGGACCGGTCGCCGCTGACGACTGCGGACCAGCTCTCTCACAAAATCATTGTTGGCGATCTGAACAAAGTAAGCATAAATCGCTTTCCGGTTCTCAGTGAGGAAGGGAAAGACATTCCTTTTGAACAAAGACGTGCATGGAAGTATTTCTGGCTGGTCGACCCCCTGGACGGGACCAAGGAATTTATTAAAAGAAACGGGGAATTTACCGTAAATATCGCTTTGATTTTTCAAAACCGGCCGGTTCTTGGGGTAATTTACGCTCCGGTAAAGAAGTATTTTTATTTCGCATCTAAGGATATCGGCGCTTACAGGCTTCGATATAATGATGCTGATGAGCGTTTGTATGATATGATTGTCGAAAGTGATGCGGATGAGGCGTTGGACGCCATATTGAAGCGGTCCGATAAACTGCCGTGTGTGGACTTGCGATCAGATACTTCCGATTCTCGGTTGATCATCGTCGGAAGCCGTTCACATCCTTCAAAAGAGTTTGAAGCCTTCGTGGAAAGCATGACGAGGAAGTATGCGAAAGTTGAAGTTGTATCTTCCGGCAGCTCCTTAAAGCTGTGTCTGGTCGCCGAAGGCGGGGCCGATATCTATCCCAGGTTGGGACCGACCATGGAATGGGATACGGCGGCCGGCCATGCTATTGTCGAACAGGCGAAGGGAAGCGTAGTAAATTATGAGACGGGTGAGCCGCTGGGGTACAACAAAAAAAACCTTTTGAACCCTTGGTTTATTGTCAAAGTCCATGAGTACCTGTAGGCTTTGAATCGGAAAATGAATATAAAAAGGGGCTACGGCATACTTCGCAGCCCCTTTTAATTTTGCTGGTAGGCGGTACTGGATTTGAACCAGTGACTTCTACCGTGTGAAGGTAGCACTCTCCCGCTGAGTTAACCGCCCGTCGTTATGGATTGTCCACACTTTCCTTTAAATCTTTGCCGACCTTGAAGAAGGGTAATTTTTTTGAAGTTACCTGAATCCGATCACCGGTTTTCGGGTTCCGCCCGACATAAGGTTTGTAATGTTTTACCGAAAAACTGCCAAAGCCCCTGATTTCGATCCGATCGCCATTTGCAAGGGTTTCTTTTAACGCGTCGAAAAATGTATTCACAACTTTGTCCGCATCTTTTCTGCTAAGCGTGACTTTATCCTTTAGTGCATCAATCAAATCGGATCTGTTCATGGCGGCTCCTTAAAAAATAAATCATTGGGTCATATAAAAACGCATTCATCCAGAATTACTGAAGGATATTCATTTATTATATAAGAATTAAAAAAATTTAAGTCAAGCACTTTTTAATATTTTTAAAACGCCGCCTTATTCCTTGTTTTCTGATACGGAATCATCAATTTCCGATATTTCTTTCGGGGTTGGAAGGTCTTCGAGATTTTTTAATTCGAACACTTCAAGAAATTGTTTTGTGGTTGCATAAACCAGCGGCCGGCCAGGAATGGCCTTTCTTCCCAGAACGCGGACCAATTTTCGCTCGAGCAGCATTCTAAGGATACCACCGCAATTGACACCACGGATATGCTCGATGTCGTTTCGGATGATCGGTTGTTTATAGGCAATAATCGCAAGTGTCTCAAGGGCGGCCTTACTCAGACGCATGGGTTTGGGTTGAATAAGACGTTTAATCCATTCCCTGTATTCCGGCCGGGTTCGGATTTGATATCCGCCGGCAACTTCTCGTAAAAAGAACCCTCCTTTTCGATTTTCATATTCCGACGACAATTCTTCCAGTGCGTTTTTGATCTCTTTTTTCTCCGCTTGATCGAGGATGTTTTTAATACGATCCACACTCAGCGGTTCATCGGCAACCAAAAGAAGGCTTTCAATTATGTTCTTAATTTGTTCCATCACAAGTAAAAGAGTCTGATGATTCCGGTTTGTGTATTCTGGACAATCGTAATCAAGGAGAGTCTGACCATTTCAAGAATCGCCAGAAACGTCACCACGACTTCGCTTTTATCGACATTGTTCGAAAAAAGTTCGTTAAACGCAACTGATTTTTTCGTTTCAAAAATTTCGATTAATTGGGCGATTCTATCCCGGACCGAAATTGTATCGGCGGTAAGAATATCCACTCCGCGTTGTGCGGATATTTTTTCAAGTATTTTTTGAAACGCATCAATGAGTTCAAATAACCCGACCTGTATGATGTCATCCTCTTGATCACCGCTAAAATTTTCCTGATGCGGGTGTCTGACAAAAGTATCTTCTCCCAAAAGATTTCTTGAAGCCAGCTCATCCGCCGCCGACCGAATTCGAAGGTATTCTTCCAGGGGTTTGACAATCTCCAAACGGGGATCTTCATCCTCATCTTCTTCTCCATGAACCGGAAGAAGCATCTTGGACTTAATTTTCGTCAGGGTCGATGCCATCAAGATAAAATCGCCGGCAATGTCTATATTGATCGATTTCATCCATTCAAGGTACTTGAGATACTGTTCAGTTATGAGCGCAATGGGAATATCATAGATGTCCATCTCGTGCTTTTTGATCAAATGGACCAAAAGATCCATTGGACCTTCAAAGATATTTTCGATCTGAACTTTGTAAATGTCTTCCTGCATTTTTATATTTTAATGACCCCTCTGACTTCCGCCATGGTTTGTCGGGCTACTCGCCGGGCTTTCTCACATCCATCTGCAATAATATCATCAACAAGTTCCGGGTGTGACTCGTAATCTTTTCTTTTTTGACCCATGGGTTCGAGAAAGGCGATGAGATATTCGGCCATGATCTTTTTACATTCAACACAGCCGATGTCGGCGGCCCGGCATTCCCGGTTGATTCTCTCAACGGTTTTATCATCGCTGTATAGTTTATGAAATTCGTAAACATTACAGACATCGGGATTTCCGGGATCGTTCTTTCTGGCACGCTGAGGATCCGTTAGCATTTTGGCAACTTTGGCAGAGATGACATCGGGACTGTCCGACAAAAAAATAGCATTGTCATAGCTCTTGCTCATTTTGCGTCCGTCGATGCCGAGTATTTTAGGGGTCTGCGTCAAAATCGATTCGGGTTCAGGAAATACTTCACCGTAGAAATAATTGAATCTTCTTGCAATTTCACGCGTTATTTCAACATGTGGCACCTGATCGACGCCGACGGGAACACCATAGGCTTTATACATTATAATGTCGGCGGCCTGGAGCACCGGATAGCCAAGAAAACCAAAGGTGGAAAGATCCTTGTTGCTCAGTTGAAGAATCTGATCTTTGTAAGTGGGATTTCTTTCCAGCCATGGTACCGGTGTAATCATTGATAAGATAAGAAACAGCTCGGCATGTTCTTTGATGCGGGACTGGATGAAAAGTGTGCTTTTGTCAGGCAAAAGACCGGCACTTAACCAGTCGATGAGCAGTTTTCGGACATACTCCGAGATATGTCCGGTATCTTCATAATCGCTGGTTAGGGCATGCCAGTCGGCGATAAAGAAAAAACAGTCATACTGTTCCTGCATGTTTATCCAATTCGCCAGTGCGCCATGTAAATTGCCAAGGTGAAGAGGTCCTGTAGGACGCATCCCGCTTAATACTCTTTTTTTCTCCGTCATTGAACATCTCCTTAACCGTAATTTCAAGCATTCAGTGAGTGCATCCGGTTTTATTTTTGGATACGAATTGAATGTCTTGGAACTTATATCGCTTAATGTATTTATGAATATTTAACGATGTTCGGACTTAATCGTTTTATCTTCCCAGCAAAATATTTAGCATCGGTGTTAAAAAAAATGACAGTAATCTATCTAGAACATTGGTGAGAAGCAAGAAAATAATGATGATCATGCCGAATCGTTCCAAACGGGCAAATTGCATTCTTAAGGAGGGAGGCAGAATCATGGCGAGGATTTTGCTCCCGTCGAGAGGAGGGACGGGAATCAGATTAAAGATTGCAAGGATTAAATTAATAATCACGCTGTAATAGAGCATAAAATAAAGATCCGTTATGATTGGACCGAAAATCGTCGTTTGCCATGCGGATTGATGGCGGGTCAGGATTTGGAAGAGAATCCCCGAGACAACTGCAAGCATGAAATTGACAAGAACACCTGCCGAGGCAACCAGGATGGTGCTTTTTCGAACGTCCTTTAAATTGGAAAAATTGACCGGTACGGGTTTGGCATAACCAAAAATTATCGGTGACCCGGTCAATTTCAAAATGAGAGGCAAAAGCAAAGAGCCAAAAAAATCAAGGTGCTTGATGGGGTTTAAAGTCAATCTCCCGGCCATCTTGGCGGTATTATCCCCTCTCAGCAAAGCCACGTATCCGTGGGCAACCTCGTGGAAGGCCACTGAAAACAACAGTGGAACGATCATCACGACCAACTGATTCATAGTTGAATTACTGAACATAATCTTTTACAAAAGAAAGCTCGTCATTATATGTTTTAATTCTGCCGTTTAACTTGCCGTCAAGGACGGCGTCCAGAATCTTGCGGTAAATCGGCCCGGGTTCTATGCCGAGTTCTTTCAAATCCTTTCCTTTTATGGTGGTGCTGATGTGCCTGAGCTGCGTAAAGTAGTTGGAGATGCACCGTTTCACTCGTTCATTTTTCGTGGCGGCCATCATATAAAGGATCAACTCGATCCTGAAAACGGAAATTTTCCGGTAAATAACATTGTTTTTTAGCGGTGAATTTCTCTCCAGCCATAAAATATGCTTATCAGCTTCGAAACGTTCTTTGCAAAAGATGGCGCTGTATCTCGGCGCTATTTCAATCCGCTTGCAAATTTCACGGGTGGTTTCCCTATCGCAGAATCTGACCAGTGCCAGAAAATACACGGCCCATTTCATATAAGGTTCTTCAAGAAAAAGCAAATCATGCCAGGACAGGACTTTTTTTGCTGAGTTAAATAAAGAGATCATATCGTCATTGAGTTGGATGGAAGGATGAATAACATCGAGCAGATGATATTCATTCATTCTCAAAATGGCGGATAAAGGCGTTTCTTCTTCGAGGATCTGCCGGACTTCGGTGAATACCCGCCGCCCGCTGAGCCTTTTGAAGAAATCCATTTTTACCGCATTTTCAATGAGTCCGGATGTCAGTTTGCCAATGGAAAAACCGAAACGCTGTTCGAATCTGATTGCGCGGAAAACCCGTGTCGGATCTTCAACAAAACTGAGATTGTGAAGTACCCTTATGGTTTTTTCTTTCAGGTCTTTTTGTGCCGAAAAAAAATCGACTAACGTACCGAATTTACCCGGGTTTAGTTGAATGGATAATGTATTCACCGTGAAATCCCGCCGAAAAAGATCGAGTTTTATGGAACTCATCTCAACGGTGGGGAGCGCGGCAGGGAATTTATAATATTCCATTCTTGCGGAAGCCACGTCGATTTTAAACCCATCAGGGAAGATGATAACGGCGGTACCGAATTTTGCATAGGAATGAATGCGCGCACCGACGAATTTTGCATATTGTTTGGCAAATTCGATACCGTCGCCTTCGATCACGATATCGATATCTTCATTATTGCGATACAAAAACAAATCCCGAACAAATCCGCCAACGACATATGCGCGATAACCGAGTTTTTGAGCTTTCATACCAATGGTCTCGAGGATTTCGATAATGCGTGTTGCCAAACGTTCTTTCATGAATTTTAAGATGTTTCTGGTTCTTGCATGGCGGTGTTCTTTTAGAAGATCGGGGGCGCCTGATTCCATGTTGTTGGATTGCCGAACCAGAACATTGAGCAGGTCGGTGCGGGTAATAACCCCTGAGATGACGTCGTTGTCGATAACAGGAAGGATACGCTGCTTGCTCTCAATAATTTTATCCTGTATCTCAGAGAGTTCAGCATTGGATTCAACAGACACCAGCTCAGTGGTCATATATTCTTTTACCGGGATATGATCGAGTCCGTGGAACATCGCTTTTTCAATGGTCTGCCGGGTTATGAATCCTTGAATGGTTTCTTTGTCGGTTTCTTTTTTGGTAACCAGAAGCGCATTGATATTATAGCGAGTGAGAAGTTCGCCGGCGTCTTTGCAGGAAACATCGTCACCGACGGCAATGGCCGGCGATGACATAAGGTCTTTGGCCCGGTTTCGAGATTTGATTTTCTTATAAAGGATCTCAATCAATTCATTTTCGATCTGTGCGAGTGTCTTTTCCTTTATCGTTGCGGCTGCCGCAAAAGTATGGCCCCCGCCCCCCAGATGCGTGACAATGGCACCGACATCGACTTCCGGGATTCTGCTGCGAGCGACGATATATATTTTGTCTGCCATGCGAGCGATGGCAAATATCGCGTCAAGATTTTCCATTTTAACCATTTTGTGAACCAAAAAAGCGTAATCGGATACATAATTGTCTGTGGAAACGCTGGTGATGACGATCTCAATGCCGTTGATATTATATCGGGTAGCGGCCTGAATCATGTCGTTCAGCAGTCCGACTTGTTCCGGACTGATTTCTCTGGAAATCAGATTTGATACAACATTCAAGTTGGCACCCTTTGAGAGCAAAAATGCAGCAGCATTGAAATCTGTTTCCGTGGTGGAAGGAAAAGTAAAGGACCCTGTGTCTTCATATATCCCGAGACACATAATCGTGGCTTCGTCCGGTGAAATATCGATATTTTTTTCTTTGATGATTTCCGTGAGAATCGTGACGGTGGAACCGGTCGGACGATGAACCTCGTAGTGTCCTTGAATGTCTCCGCCCATTGAAGGGTGGTGGTCGTAGATATGGATGTCGACATCCGGTCGATTCAGTATGGCCGAAAGCTTTCCGATTCGATTGGCCTGCCGGGTATCCACCAGGACCAGCTTTTTGATAGCGGCCAATTCAACATCTTTGATGTCGGCCATGTTAAATAGGTAGACCATCGATTTTATGAAAAAATTTCTTAAATTTTTTTCTTGGGAGCCGGGAAAGACAGCCACAGCGCCGGGATACAATTTTTGCGCAGCAAGCATTGACGCCATAGCATCAAAGTCGGCATTGATGTGTGTCGTAATGACCGTGAGCCCCTTGGTTTGATTTTTCTGCGGTTGTGCCACAATAACGCCTTTTTGATGGTCTTGAAAGATATTAAAATAGTTTAAAGTTTTTGGCAAAAAATATCGAATATCAAACATATGCATATATGCATGTGTTTATCAAGCGGTATAGTATCCTAATTGGCAATAAATTCTGCAAACGTATTGTTGTTTGGCCAGGATTATGATATTATAAAAATTATAGACACATAACCTGCGTCAGTTCCATGATAAGGAGGAAAAAATCATGCCGGTGTATTTATGGAAGGGGAAAGATCGACACGATAAAGTCAAAAAAGGTGAGATGGAGGCGCCATCCGAAGATATTGTGCGTTCGGAACTGACCAGACGAAAGCTTACGTCTGTCAAGATTAAAAAGAAACCAAAGGACTTGTTTGAAAATGTTTCTTTCATGCAGCCCAAGGTTAAACAGTCCGATATCATCATTTTTTGCCGGCAATTTTCCACGATGATCGATGCAGGGCTCCCCATTATCCAATGTCTCGATATCCTTTATGCCCAAAACGACAATAAAACGTTTAAAAAGATGCTCAAAGAGGTCAAAGCAAATGTCGAAAGCGGGCAAACCCTTTCGGAAGCATTGAAAAAATACCCCAAACAGTTCGATGAACTCTTTGTAAATATGATTGCCGCCGGAGAAGCCGGCGGCATCCTGGATTCGATTCTAAGGCGACTGTCAGCTTACCTGGAGAAAGCAGCGAAACTAAAATCCAAAATAAAAGGCGGCATGACCTATCCCCTTGTAACAATAGTTATCGCTATTGTTGTCGTTGCGATCATCATGGTTTTTGTCATTCCCGTGTTTGAGGAAATGTTTGCGGGCATGGGAAGCGCGCTTCCGGCTGCCACCCAGTTAGTCGTTAATTTGAGCAGAACCATTAAATCCAATATATTTTATATCGTTGGCGCGACAATTATCGTCATCATCGCCTTACGGCGTTTTTATAAAACGGAAAAAGGAAAGGTCCTGATCGATGACCTTATTCTGAAACTGCCATTGTTCGGGCCATTAATCCGCAAAGCGGCCGTTGCGAAATTTACGCGGACCATGGGAACGATGCTTACCAGCGGTGTTGCAATTCTGGATGCACTTGAAATTGTTGCGAAGACCGCCGGCAATAAAACCATTGAAAAAGCCGTGTTTGATACGCGAATGGCCATTGCGGAAGGTCGAACAATGTCCGATCCGCTCTCTGAAAGCGGGGTTTTTCCATCAATGGTTTGTCAAATGATTGCGGTTGGTGAATCCACGGGTGCGCTCGATGCAATGTTAACAAAAATCGCCGACTTTTATGAAGAAGAAGTCGATCAGGCAGTTGAAAACCTGACGTCACTGATAGAGCCGTTTATGATTGTGTTTTTGGGTGTGGTGATCGGCGGTCTGGTGGTGTCCATGTATTTGCCCATCTTTAAAATGGCAGGGGCCTTGGGTGGATGAATTATAAGGCCCCCAATGAACAGTATGAGCGGCCCTTCAATGAAGTCTGAGGGTGATTTATATCATAAGCTTAAATGGCTGATGCTTTTTCGGATCATTTTTGTCGCATTGTTGTTGGCTTCAACGATTTTTGCACAACTCAATGAAAAGACTTCCCCTTCGGCCAAATCATTTACGGTCCTTTACGGCCTCATCATTTTTATATTTCTGCTTTCGATTTGCTATGCCTTTATTTATCGCAGGCAAAAAATAAAGCTGCTTTTCCCGTATATCCAAATCGGAATCGATACCTTTTGTGTCACACTGATCATCCTCATTACCGGCGGTTTCACAAGTCTTTTTTCTTTTTTATACCTGGTGGTCATCATTTATTCCAGCATGATCATATTCAGAAAGGGGAGCATGATCATGGCCGCGCTTTGCAGCATCCAGTACGGCATTCTTATTGACCTGGAATATTATGGCGTTATCCGTTCTTATTTTTTGAAAGAGAGCAACGCAATCGGCAACTATACATGGGACTTTGTGCTTTTTAAAGTGGTGATTACCATGGTGGCATGTTTCGCCGTTGCCTTTTTAAGCGGTGTTCTGTCGGAACAGTTGAGACGGACAAAAAAAGAGCTTTCAGCCATTAAAGAGCGGATAGAGCGTGTGGAGAAGATGGCGTATCTGGGTGAAATGGCGGCCGGCATGACCCATGAAATCAAGAATCCTCTGGCATCTCTGGCGGGGTCGATTCAGATTTTAAGAAAAGAAATTCCTTACGATCCCGAAAATGATAAGCTGATGCGGATCGTTCTGCGTGAAACCGACCGTCTAACCGCCCTCGTGAATAACTTTCTGTTATTCGCAAAACCTCCGATCGGGAAAATCGAGAAAGTAGATCTCGAAAGCGCTTTGACGGAAGCCATCAAGCTTTTTGAAAAAAATCAGAACACCAGTTCCAAGGTATCGATTATAAGCGATTTTTCTCCCAATCTTTGGGTTGAAATGGATCCCGTTCATCTCCACCAAGTCATGTGGAATATCCTTCTGAACGCAGCCGAAGCGATTGAAATTGAAGGCCTTATCAAAATCAAGACATATCCTTTAAAACAGCGCTTTGCATGTATTGAAGTTAATGACAATGGTTGCGGCATGACAAAAACCCTCATACAGTCGATTTTTGACCCCTTTTTCACTACAAAACCAAGCGGAACCGGGCTTGGCCTTTCCATCGTTCACAGGATCCTCGAATCGTACAATACATGGCTCGATGTTGACAGCGAAGTCGGCAGAGGCACGCGATTTGTTTGGAAATTAGATCGGATAGATAATCAAACTTAATCTTGACACTTACGTGCAAATAGGTTAGCAAAACAAGTTTAATCGTTTGTAGGTATGGTTTCTTTGTGTTGGCTTTGCCCAAAAACGAAGATCAATAACATCGATTTGTTTCAAAGACCTAAACAGTTACGTATTTTTAAACATGGGTGGAAAATCCGATACGTTAAATTAACACAATAAGCACATGGATAAAAAGAGCGCTATCATAGAAAACCGGAAAAAAAAGATAACCGACTTAAAAAATAGCAATATTAATCTCTTCCCGAACGATTTTGTCGCATTGCATACGGTACGCGACATTATAGAAACCTTAGAGACGTCACCGGACCGCCTGACCCCCGATGATCCTGTTTTTGTCGTGGCCGGACGAATGATGGCCATCAACCGGTTCGGAAAGGCATCCTTTATCAGATTCAGGGATCGGACCGGCCAACTTCAGGCATATGTAAGAAAAGACAAGATAGGAAGCGAATCTTACCATCTTTTCAAACAAATGGATATCGGGGATTTCGTCGGTCTCAAAGGCGGAATGTTCCAAACCAGAACAGGAGAATGGACGCTTCTCGTCAATGAATTAAAGCTTGTATGCAAGTCAATGCGTCCCCTGCCGGAAAAATTTCATGGGCTCAAAGATCCTGAAAAACGGTATCGTCGGCGTTATATCGATTTACTAATGAATTCCGATGTGAGGGACATCTTTATAAAGCGGAGCAAAATCATTCAGGCGGTCCGCACGTTTCTTCTGGATCGCGATTTTCTTGAGGTGGAAACGCCGATGATGCAGCCGATTCCGGGCGGAGCAGAGGCGACACCTTTTGTCACACATCATAATGCCCTGGGAATAGATTTGTTTTTACGAATTGCGCCTGAATTATATCTTAAGCGTCTGGTCGTCGGCGGGTTTGAAAGGGTTTTCGAAATCAACAGGAATTTCAGAAATGAAGGTGTTTCAACCCGACACAATCCCGAATTTACCATGCTCGAATTTTACCAAGCCTATGCCGTGTATGAGCACATGATGGACCTTACGGAACAGATGTTTTGTTATATCGCCCGGGAGGTTATGGGTTCGACATCCATAACATACCAGGGGAATGCAATAGATCTGAGCGCGAAGTGGCGCCGAATGTCCCTTGTGCGCGCTTTGGAAGAATATGGAGGGATAGATCCCGGTCTATTGAACGACCGTAAAAGATTGCTTGAATTAGCGCATTCGAAAAATATCAAAATAACCAAAACCGGGCGTAAAGGAAAGATTATCACGAAGTTGTTTGATACGCTGGTGGAACCGAAACTCATGCAACCCACATTCATTACCGGATACCCCGTAGAGGTTTCACCCCTTTCCCGGAAGAATGAGACTGATCCGAATCTAACGGATCGATTCGAACTTTTCATTGCCGGGCATGAAATTGCAAACGGATTCTCAGAGCTCAATGACCCGGAAGACCAGGAACAGCGGTTTCTGCAACAGACCGCTGACAGAAAAGCCGGCGATGAGGAAGCCCATTATATGGACAAAGATTATATCGAAGCCTTGGAATACGGTATGCCTCCTACCGCCGGAGAAGGAATCGGAATAGATCGGCTGGTCATGCTTTTTGCGGATGTCGCGTCCATCAGAGAGGTGATCCTTTTTCCACATATGAAACCGATTGGAACCGATTTTCTAAAATAAACTTTCAACTACGCAAATTCCCGATGGGAATAACCATAGCCGGGTCCTTTGGGATAGGATTTTAACATGTCGTTTGAATATCTTATAGGCGGCCGCTATCTCCGGGCCAAACACAAAGAGACGTTCATTTCACTCATTACCTTCCTCTCCATTGCCGGCGTTACTGTCGGCGTAATGGCACTGATCGTCGTCATTGCCGTAATGGCAGGCTTTGAATCTGATCTCAAACAGCGGATACTCGGCGTAGAATCCCATATCGTGGTGATGCGCCACGGCGGTTCTTTTTCCGGATATCAAAAGATAACAAAGCAAATCGACGAAATGGATGGGGTTAAATCAGCTACGCCGTTTATCTATTCTCAAGTGATGCTGCGATCATCAACCGGAGTTTCGGGCGCAGTTTTAAGAGGCATAGATCCGGAATCCGCCGGTGACGTCATAAAAATTTTGAAAAAGCCCGCCTTACAGCGCTTAAAGCAGATGGATCATCAAAAAACTTCAAAGGCATTGACTCCGGGAATTATTCTCGGTAAAGAACTTGCCGGCAATCTGGGTGTCGTGAAAGGGGACTCGGTATATCTGATATCAACACGGGGCATGCTGTCTCCCATAGGATACCTGCCGTCCATGAAGCGGTTCGAGGTCGCGGGAATCTTTGTATCCGGTATGTACGAATATGACGGGTCTCTGGCGTATGTTGATTTGAAAGATGCCCAGAAAATGCTGCACATGAAAGACACGATAACCGGTATCGAAGTTCGTGTTCATGACATATACGATGCGGGAAATATAGAAAAAAAGATCGTTTCCAAATTAGGCTTCCCATTTTGGGCCAGGGACTGGATGCAGATGAACCATAATCTCTTCTCCGCACTTAAACTGGAAAAGACGGTGATGTTTATTATCCTGGCGCTTATCATTTTGGTTGCAGCGTTCAACATTGCCAGCACACTGATTATGATGGTTATGGGAAAAACAAAGGATATCGCTATATTAAAGGCTATGGGCGCCATGGATAGCAGTATTAGAAAAATTTTTATCTTTAAAGGCATGATTATCGGCGCCGTGGGCACGACACTGGGCGTATGTTTGGGGTTTACTTTGTGCAAGCTGCTGGAAAAATATAAATTCATCCATCTTCCGGGGGATGTTTATTATATTTCGACCCTGCCGGTGCGGCTTGAAGCGATGGATGTGATTACGATAGCTTCTGCGGCGATGATCATCTGTTTTTTTGCAACGCTCTATCCGGCGATTCAGGCATCAAAACTCAATCCCATAGAGGCGATTCGCTATGGGTAGCCTTCAAGGTCATGATAGAGACGCTTTTAGGGATCGTTTTATGTCCATTAGAGATCTATACAAAGGATATGACAACAGCAATTCCCGAATCGACATCCTAAAAGGAGTGAGTATTGATTTAAATGCCGGAGAGACGTTGGCGATTGTCGGCGCTTCGGGAATCGGAAAATCGACACTGCTCCATATTCTTGGAGCACTGGATCGCCCCGACAGCGGAACCTATTATTTTAAAGGGGAGGATATTCTTCTTTTCGATCAAACCCGGCTTGCTCGATTTCGAAATAAAACCGTAGGATTTGTATTTCAGTTTCATTACCTGCTCCCCGAATTTTCAGCACTCGAAAATACAATGATGCCGGCACTGATAAGCGGACAGAGTAAAAATAAAGCAAGAGCGTTTTCTGAGGCGATGCTCGTCCGGGTCGGTCTCAAGGACCGATTGAATTTCAGAATCGCTAAGCTTTCCGGAGGCGAACAGCAGCGGGTGGCCCTTGCCAGGAGCTTGGTGCTCAAACCTGAAATTCTCTTGGCCGACGAACCTACCGGCAATCTTGACAAGAAAAACAGCGAATATATCCATCAGCTGTTTTTGGAGTTAAATCACGAGTTGAATATGAGCTTGGTCGTGGTCACTCACAATACGGAGCTTGCATCCTATATGTCGCGTATCATGACCATTGCGGACGGCAAACTGATGGCATTGAAGGAGCAATAAAAATAGGATCGAGAATTTAAGTGTTGAAAACTTTAATTTATAGACACCTGAGCCTGATTACCATCGCAATACTATTCTTTTTACCGAATACTGCCCGATCTGCGGGCAGCGTCAAGGTGATGGTTCTGCCCTTCGACATTCATTCTGGTGAAAAACTTCCATCTCTACAGAGCGAAATTTTGAATGTCCTTCAAGCGTATATCCAAGAGGAAGGCGCCGCGACTGTGGCATCGGGAATCTCTTCTGAAGCGGCTTTGCAGGAAATATATCAAAGTTATGAAAAAATCCGGAATTTTGGCGTAAGCAAGGGTGCTGACTATGTTGTCTGGGGAAGTTTAACCTTAATCGGGCAAAAATTCAGCTTCGATGTAAAAATGATCAACGCATACAAAAAAGGCCCTCCGCTGTTTTTTATCAAAGAAGGCCAGGGCATAGAAAATTTGCCCGGAATCGTGAAACAAATTGCAAGTAATATCGGGATGAAACTTTTTAAGCGAGAGAAGGTCGTCAGTGTGGAAATTACCGGCAACAAACGAATAGAATCCGACGCCATAAAAAGGGTCATTAAAACCAAGCCCGGCGACATCTATATGCCAAAACGCCTATCCGAAGACTTGAAAGCAGTCTATGCAATGGGATATTTTGATGATATAAGAGTCGAAGCTGAAAATACGCCCGAAGGGAAAAAAATCATTTTCAAGGTTAAAGAAAAACCGACGATACGAGTCATTCGTTTTAAAGGGAATAAAGTATTCAAAGATGATAAAATCAAGGAAAATCTGACCATCAAAACAGGCTCGATTCTGAATACTTTTAAAATCCGCAGTAATGTTGCCCGAATAGAAGAACTTTACAAAGAAAAAAACTATCATAATGTAAAGGTGACCTATCATATTCATCATTTAAAGCATAACCAGGCTGATCTGGAGTTCGATATCGATGAAGGCAATAAGGTTTTGATCAAAAGCATAAAATTTGAAGGTAACAACGCTTATCCGGACGACCAATTAAAAAAAATAATGAAAACCTCTGAAAAAGGCTTTTTTTCCTGGCTGACCTCGTCCGGGGATCTGAAAAAGGAGGATCTTGACCAGGATATCACCAAATTGTCGGCATTTTATTATAACCACGGATACATACAAGCCAGGATAGGAGAACCGCAAATTCAATATAAGGGAAACTGGATTTATATCACCATAAAGATCGACGAAGGCCCGCAGTTCAAGGTCGGAAAGGTAGATATCAAGGGAGATCTGGTATTACCCAAAGATGACCTTATGAAACGTCTCAAAATTACACACGAGACGTATTATAATCGAGAAATCGTACGGGATGACGTTTTGGCCCTTACCGATCTCTATTCCGATGAAGGATATGCCTATGCCGATATATCGCCGACCATTGACAAAGATCTTAAGCATTTGAAGGTGGATATCACCTATGTCATTCACAAGGGTAAGCAGGTCTATTTTGAAAAAATTGTTATCGCGGGCAACACAAAAACGAGAGACAAGGTGATTCGACGGGAGCTTCAGGTGTATGAACAGGAACTTTACAGTGGCAAACAACTGAAACGAAGCGTTCGAAACCTTTACCGTCTCGATTATTTTGAAGACATAAAAGTCAATACGGTCAAAGGAAGTGCCGATGATAAGATGATATTGAAGATTGATGTTACCGAAAAACCCACCGGCACCATGGCTTTTGGCGCAGGATACAGCAGCGAAGAAGCTGTTTTCGGGACAGTGTCCGTTTCCCAGAGAAATCTCTTTGGCCGCGGGCAGACACTGGAGCTGGAAGGCCAGCTCGGCGGGCGGTCTACCCTCTATAAACTGAGTTTCACGGAACCCTGGCTTTTTGATATTCCCTTATCAGCGGGAATTGATCTATATAATTGGAACACCGATTATGATACGTATGACCGGAAAAGTATCGGCGGAGGATTCAGGCTGAGTTATCCTGTTTATGACTATTTAAGGGCGAGCATCCAATACAATTATGACGATGCCAATATTTCAAACATCACTGAAGATGCCGCTCAATCGATCAAAGACTTGGAAGGCGTCAATATCACAAGCAGTGTGACAGCGGGATTAACCTATGACTCCAGAAATAGAATTTTTAATCCGTCGGAAGGATCGAAAGACAGCATAATGGTTAAATATGCAGGCCTTGGCGGGAATGTCGGCTTTACCAAAATTATCGCAGAAACCGGATGGTATAAGCCTCTTTTTTGGGATACCGTCGGTTTCCTGCATGGTAAAGCAGGATGGGTCTCGAGAAATCCGGGCGCAGTTTTGCC
>Ga0307440_1000549_pt1 | contig 18475 bp, 16 predicted proteins | sample SalMarWE160410MG_FD_202150 | JGI IMG/M metagenome (GOLD analysis project Ga0307440, IMG submission 202150) | Salt marsh sediment microbial communities from the Plum Island Ecosystem LTER, Massachusetts, United States - WE1604-10 | ecosystem: Environmental > Aquatic > Marine > Intertidal zone >... | reverse complement strand
TCGCATAGCGAGGAAGGGGGAGCCGGAGGGGGATTCGAAAGAAAATCGCGGCGAAGATCGCCGCTCCCACAAGAGATGATGGGGAACCAGCCTGCGATTTTCCACCTGATCATTGCGGCCATAGCGGCCATAGCGGCCATAGCGGGCGTTGCGTCGTTGCGTCGTTGCGAGAATTTCAATCAGACAAAGTGCAATTTGAATTTCACGACCTTGAGGGCGCGCGCTTCTTCCATCAGATCCGTTGCGGTCAGTGGATGCTCATCCAGCCAACCGGGTGGAAATTCGAGAGTCAGAGACGACGGAGCACTTTCGGCACGCGGACGGACGGGCGACGTCGCCTTGCGCCCCCGGTGCAGCAGAACGGCCAAGCGCAGTGCTATGGCCAATAGCCGTCCCGCCTTGCGGAAACGGGGCGGCAACGATTCAAACACGTCCAGGTTCAGACGCCCGCGATGAGAGCGGATCAGGGCGGCGACCAACGCCTGTTCGGCCCGGGAAAAACCCATCAGATCGGCGTTCTCCACGATATAGGCGCCATGTTTGTGATAACCGGCATGGGACACGCCGAGCCCGATCTCATGGAGGCGTGCCGCCCAATCGAGGTACGCGGACAACGGCTCGACCTCCGGCGATTCACGCACGAAACTCGCGAGCAGCAATGTGGCCGTCACCGCGACCCGTTCGGCCTGCTCAAGATCCACACCGAAGCGCTCCGCCATCATGCGCACGCTCTGCGCGCGGATATCCCGATGCTCGCGCCGCTCTGCGAAATCCAGCAAGAGGCCTTCGCGCAACGCGGCGTCTGACACGTCCATGCTATCGATGCCCAGCACCTCGAACAATGCGGCCAGGATGACGGTGCCGCCCGGCAGGACATCGCGCCGCCGGGCGCTCAAGCCCTTGAGCTTGAGACGCTTCGCACTCTTGCTCGTGCGCAGGGTTTCACACAGCCGTTTCAGTCCTTCGCGCGTAATCGAGAAACCGGACCAGCCCTGCGCTTCCAATACCTTCTGAATCGCCCGCACCGTGCCCGACGCACCGATTGCGTGCTGCCACTGTTGGCTCATGAAAAGATCCGCGTAAGGCTCTACCTCTCGCTCCGCGTGCAGCAGAGCGGCACGCCAGGCCTTTTCGCCCATCTGTCCGTCTGGGAAGAAATGTTCGGACAAGGTCACGCAGCCCAGCGGCAGGCTCTCCATCAGGCGCGGCTGCGCCAGATGCCCAGCAATGATCTCCGTGCTGCCACCGCCGATATCGGCCACGAGGCGGCGGGACTGCTCGCCGGTCAGGCCGTGCACCACACCGGCATAGATAAGCCGCGCTTCCTCCACACCCGAAATGATTTCGATGGGATGGCCGAGAGCATTTTCCGCGTCCGGAATCACCTTGTCGGCATTGACCGCATCGCGCCAGGTATTGGTGCCCACGGCACGCACCTGTTCGCTGGGGAGACCGCGCAAACGCTGGCCAAAGCGGGCCAGGCACTCGAGGGCGCGCTCACGGGCAGCCTGGTCGATTGCGCCGTCCGCATCCAGGCCCGCAGCCAGGCGCACGGGTTCGCGGAGCTTGTCGATGATCTGAAAACCCGAACCCTCGATGCGTGCAATCAGCAAGTGAAAGCTGTTGGAGCCAAGATCGACCGCCGCCACAATCGTGTCTTCTCCGGCTTCCGGGGCTTGCACCTGATTCACGCCTGTGTGCTCCATCGATGAAACGCCTGGGTCCGCTGCCTGTCGGGCCTCAAACTAACACGGAGCGAGGGAATCGAGGCAGATATGCTGGCCGCCAAAAAGCGATCCGCCGGCACGAAACCGGCGGATCTCCCCGCCGATAGATGGCTATCACGACTAGGGAAACACGCAGCCATCACCGGGCGGGTAACCGTCCAGGGCAGGGCTCTGCATAAGGTCTCCCACCCGTGAAGCAGACTTTAAAAAAGCGATATGTCAGCTTTGTTAAACGGCGTAAATCCGCTATTGGCAACCCTCGCTGCGATTAACTTTGCGCGTCCGCGAACGCCTGCTGACGCCAGGCTTCGTAAAGCACCACGGCTACCGAATTCGAAAGATTCAGGCTGCGATTGCCTGGCCGCATGGGAATCGTGAGCCGATGATCGGGAGCGGCCAATAAGCGTATATCGCTAGGCAGGCCGCGCGTCTCGGCACCGAACACGAAGGCGTCGCCTGGCCGGTAATCCGGTTCCGTGTAGCGTCGGGTGGAATGCGAGGAGAGCATGAACATGCGCGCAGGATTAACCGCACCGATGAAGGCGTCGAAATTCTCGTGCTCGTGAACTTCGCTCATATGGTGGTAATCGAGCCCCGCGCGGCGCAACTGGCGGTCCTCCAACGTGAAGCCCAATGGGTGCACGAGGTGCAGACGCGCCCCCATATTGGCTGCAAGCCTTATGATATTGCCTGTATTCGGCGGGATTTCAGGGTGAACAAGCACAATCTCGAACATGCGGATTCCACGGACAACGATCCGCTCAAGATGCAGTTTCTGGGCCTGGAGTTCAACTCCCCGCTGGTCCTGCTCTCCGGCTGCGTGGGTTTCGGCCACGAATACCCCCGCGTCGCGGGCTTTTCCCACGCCGAGGTCGGTGCCGTGTGCCTAAAGGGCACCACCGGTTCCGCGCGGCTCGGCAACCCCGCGCACCGCGTCTACGAGACCCCGATGGGCATGCTCAACGCCATCGGACTGCAGAATCCGGGCGCCGAGGCCGTCGTGCGCGACATCCTGCCCACCCTCGATCCGGGAGAAACGCGCTGGATCGCCAATGTCTCCGGCGCCACGATCGAGGAATACGCCGAGGTCTGCCGAATCTTCGAGGACTCGCCGATCGACGCCATCGAGATCAACATCTCCTGCCCCAACGTCAAGGAAGGCGGCGTGATCTTCGGCAACTCGCCGGCCATGTCGGCCCGCGTGGTCGAGGCCTGCCGCAAGGCGACAAGAAAACCGCTGATTACCAAACTCTCGCCCAACCAGACCGACATCGCCGAAAACGCGCGCCTGTGCCTCGAGGCCGGGAGCGACGGGTTCGCCGTGATCAACACCCTCTCGGGAATGGCGATCGACATCGAGCGGCGCAAGCCCGTCATCGGCCATGGCCAGGGCGGCCTGTCGGGCCCGGCAATCAAGCCCGTCGCCCTGCTCAAGGTGCGTCAGGTCTACGAGGCCGTGGGCAAACATGGCGCCCCGATCATCGGCCAGGGCGGCGTGATGGACTGGCGCGACGCCGTGGAATTCCTGCTCGCCGGCGCCACGGCCGTGGGCGTGGGCACGGCCCTGTTCCGCGACCCGCTCGTGTGCGGCGAAATCAACACCGGCCTGCGCACCTATCTCGACCGCCACGGCTTCAGGCACGTGTCCGAACTCACGGGCGCGCTGAATACCCGCTAACAATTGAATCAGTTACGCTGCCGGACTGCTTAGCCGTTGCCCGTCGCGGCCCTGTCCTCCTGGAACCGCATCCAGATGGCTTGCAACTGCGTCGCAAGGGTAAATGGATCGAAGGGCTTCGGAATGACATCCAGCACTCCGAGTTCTCGATAGTCGTCGACCTCCTTGGGCTGTGCTTTCGCCGTCATGAACACTACCGGCAAGTCTTTGTAGCGTTCATCGGTCTGAAGCTGGGAAAACAAAGCCGGCCCTCCCATTCCCGGCATCATTACATCCAGGAGCAACAGATCCGGCTGCCAGTCGTTCAACCGCTGCAATGCCTTTTCCGCCGATTCTTCGGCTTTCACTTCGAAACCGCCTACCCGCTCGAGCGCGATTTTCGCTACCGTGCGGATATCGCCCTCGTCATCCACAAAGAGTATTTTTTCTAGATTTTTCAATTGCTTCCCTTCCTACGCATTTGTTCCTGATGCCTGTAAAGGAGGCGCTGAACCGTATGTACCAGCTCTGTGTTAGTCGTGCGTGCCTTGGCTAGCACGCCGTCCACCCGGGCAGCCAACGCCGGACCGGGCTCGTAAGCGCTGAACACCAGCACGGGGACTTGTGCGAGGCTAAGCGTTTCTATGTCGATCAGTTGGTCGCCCGAGCCGTCGGGAAGCATCAGGTCGAGGATCACGAGATCAAACGTCTCTTTTTCCAGCAGACGCCTGGCTTCCCGAATGTTGGCGGCAGAAACCACTTGAGCCTCTGGGGTGAGAGTACTGCGGACAACCGCCCTGAGATCGGCATCGTCTTCTACATGGAGGATACGCACGTCTTGCCGCCCCCCGAAGTGCAAGGAGTCGTGCAGCAATTTCAGTAGCGCATCCGGATCGATGGGCGGTTTCAACCAGTCGAGTGGTGCCAGCATACCGCCTCGAAGTGCTTCTTCCCGACCTTTCCCAAAAGTCATCGAAATCACAATGACCGGCAAGCCCACCGTTTCGGGACGGCTGCGTAGTTCCTTGAGGAAGGACAGACCATCTGCACCCGCCAAGAGGATATCCGTCACCAGTGCAGCATAACTTTTGGTGCTCAGTTTGTGACGAGCACTTTCCGCATCGGATGCCAGATCGACCCGGAATCCCCCTGCAATCAGGATATCCGCCAACTGCTTGGCCGTGCCGTGCTTTCCGTCGCACACCAGGATACGCGGCGATCCCGTTGCGGCCTCGTCTTCGATCTCAGCGCCCGTAGCCTGGACCAGAGGCAGATCGAAGTAAAAGAGACTGCCGCCGCCAGGGCGGGATGCATAGCCGATCGATCCACCCATACGCTCGACGATGGCCTTGCAGATATTGAGGCCCAGTCCCGTTCCACCCGTGCGGCGATGATCCGAGCTGTCGGCCTGTGCAAACCGCTCGAAAATGCGTGACTGAAAGTCCTCCGGGATGCCGCTGCCACGATCTGCGACGGACACACGCACGCCCAGGGGGCCGTTATCCACCAGCACCTCAACGGTCGAACCAGCCGGTGCAAACTTGCAGGCATTGGATAAAAGATTGGCCATGACCTGGGCAAATCGACCGGCATCCACACTGACCCAACTTTCCGGTAACGAATTGTGCAATGCCAGCTCCACATCATGCTGCCGGGCATACTCACGGTTGGCTGCCAATGCCTCTTCCAGACAGGAATCAAGGAGCAATGGCTTGAAATTGAAGGCCAGCTTCCCGACGGCAATTTTTTCCACATCAAGAATATCGTTGACCAGGCGGATCAACCGCTCGCTGTTGTTGTAGGCAATATGGATCAGTGACTGCTCTTCTCCCGTAGCATCATCGCTCTCTGCACTCTTTGTGACACCGCCCTCCAGCAGGGCCAGAGCGCCTCGAATCGAAGTCAAAGGCGTACGCAGTTCATGACTGACCGTGGAGATGAATTCACTTTTCATCCGATCCACTTCCAGACGCTGGGTGATATCGCTCGCTATTGCCAGAAAGCCCACGATCCCGCCTTCCGCATTACGCAGAGCCGTTACCGTCTGACTGACAGGGAAATAGCTTCCGTCCTTGCGGATGTAGCTCCATTGCTGCTCCACGGCAAGCCCCAGACGCGCCTTGGCAACCATAACCTCGAAGCCGGGCTCGATCGTCCTTTGCAGCTCCAGGGACAATTGCCGTGCATGCTCGGCCACTTCCTGCTCGTCATGCAGCACCATCAAACTTCGCTTGCCCACCATCTCCTCGGCGCTGTAGCCCAACCAGCGTTGCGCAGCACGATTGAAGGTGGTAATCACACCGTCAATCCCAACAGAAATAATGGAATGGTCAGCGCCTTCCAGGATCCCCGCAAGCGTCGCTTTTTCCTCGATCACCTTGTCGCTGATGCCGCGGACTTCCCGTAGCATCGCATTCAGGGGTGCGATCGCCAAAAGGATGAATATGATGAAAAAAATCATGCCCACCACGGTGAAAACGACCGCACTGCCGTCGAGGCTGTACCAGCCGGCTTTTTCACCGTTCAGTCTGAACCAGCCAATAGCCAACGGAATTATGACTGTAAGCGGCAACATACGGCGCAGCAGAATACTGCCCGCATTGCCTTCGGCCATATGCCGGATGAATCCGAAACCCGGGCGGGCGAACAGCACGCCCGTAGACAGTACAAACAGGGTGACACTGGTCAGGACCGACATGTCCGAATATGTCTGGATCGCGTGCAGGCCGCGGACGTCATCCAGATAGCCGATGATCGCCGCCAGCGAGATCAACCATACGGCAATGGCGGGAAGCTGAATCGCCCAGCCGTGGGCTGCGCCCTTGAGGTCGATCAACAACAACGCGACCCCTATGGCAAGGATGCAGAACGCCGTATTCAGCCCCATCTGGTTTGCGGGCGAAAACTGCGCAGCAAGGCCTCCGCCTCCAGACAATAGATGGTTAACTCCAGAGTGGCTCCGAAAAACCAGTACCAGCAGTGTGAAAGCCCCCAACAACGCTGCAAAAGCCGCAGCGGCATAGCCTAGCCTTCGCAGCCAGCGGCTTCGGCGCCTGGAGACCAGAAGCCAGAGCGAAAGCCCGGAAGCTAGCAGGCACAGCGCCGTATTCGGGCGCATGGCCACCACATCGCTCGAGATCCCATCCCACCGGGCAAGGCTAAGCGCGTTGAGTATCAGTACCGACACGGCAATAAACAGCGTCAGGACCCCCGCAACACCGGCCACGTTCATGAAACGGGCTTGAATCCGGGCATCACGTCGTTTGTCATCAAAAGGCAACTTGCTTCACCTCCCGCCAAAGCCTTGATGGTACTCCAGTTTGGCCGTAGTTCGATTAAAATTTTGGCATAATTATGCCATGCATTTAGATGTTTTTTGCGCTAATATAGCCATATATAGCTAACCCTCGGCCAGGAGACTGGAAATGATTAAAGGCATTACTACCCCAAAGCGTGTATTGATCGTTGAAGATAATGAGGATATCTCTTATTTGCTATCCTTTATCCTAAAACGGGAAGGTTTCGAAGTGGAGCAAGCAGCGGACGGTCAGGTTGCCGAAGCGCGTATCAACAGCAACGACCCCCCCAACGCAGTGCTGCTTGATATCATGCTTCCTTATACTGACGGCTTTACGCTGCTGCACCAGATACGGACCTCGCAAGGCTGGAAAACCGTCCCAGTATTGATGTTAACGGCAAAAACCCAGATAAATGACGCTGTAAAGGCTCTGGAGGCCGGTGCGAGCGATTATGTCTCCAAGCCCTTTCAACCCCAGGACGTATTGGCGCGGCTGCGCAGGATAATGCCCCAAGCCCAACAATGATCCGGAGTTTTATTGCCCTAGTGATGATCGCCTGTTCGCTGCCAACCCTGGCCGGACAGGCCTATACGGAAATAGGAGCCCTGGCGGGAGCAGAGAACATTACCGGCAATAGTGCGGCGTGGCGCCATCAGGAAGTGAACTGGGAGCACCGCGAAGCGGATGCGACGACGTATTACACAGCCGTAAGACACGATGAGCGTTTTGAGCTGAATGACAGTTCTGTGAAGGGCGGGCTGCATTGGCCGGCATCCAAGCACTGGGCGTTCAATGGCGAACTGACCCTCAGCCCAGAGCATCATTTCCTGCCCAAGGATTCGCTCTTTGCCGGACTCGACTTTACTGTAACCCGCGGCTGGATACTTCATGCCGGCATACGCCATTCACGCTATCAGGACTCGCAAGCCAATGTAGCCACGCTGGGAGCAGAAGCCTATCTCGGCGCCTGGCGCATCGCCTATACCCTGTTCGAAGGCACAATCGGTGGAGCCAGCGGCGCTTCAAACCTGGTCCAGGCCGACTGGTACTACGGCAACCGCTCCTTCGTCGGCCTGGGACTGGTACACGGACGGGAAGTGGAACTAATTGGCCCCACCCGCCTGGTAGTAACTCCGGTCAACGGAGCCTCGCTCAATGGTGAGCATGCCTTGTCGAACCACTGGGCAATCACCTACACGCTGGGCACCACCTCGCTGCAGGACTTCTATACACGCCGGGGAATTTCAGTTGGCGTGGCTTACAGGTACTGATCCATTCGTCCGATTCGCTGTCTGGGCAGGGATGATTTCTAGCGCGTCAGTTGTCTTATGCTTTCTCGCGATCCTGGCACTCCGCTTCATCTACCTCTGGCGCCAGCGTCATCTGACCCGCCTGTTGCCGATATGGCGCGATGCGCTTTCGGCAGGAACGGTTGGCGAACTGCCGACATTAACTGTCGCACGAAGCGACCGCTGGCATTTCATCAAGCTATGGAGCCAGCTCCACGATTCGGTTCGGGGCGAGGCACGTGAAGCCTTGAAGGCTCTGGCCCGTTCGCTGGGAATGCCTAAGTGGGCACTGGCACTGGCGGGGAAGCGGCGCCTCAAGGACCGTATCCTGGGACTCGGCGCACTCGGACGCCTGGGTGAATTCAAGGGCATAGACCGGCTCGAAAAACTGTTGGCCCACCCCGATACCGTTCTCTCCCTCACCGCGGCTCAGGCCTATGCCCGCCTTGTGCCTTACGAGGCGTTGCCGGCCATTCTACGTACCGCCTCCCAGCGCGATGACTGGCCTTCCGCTCGGCTGATGGACATTCTCCGCGAAGCAGGCACTGAAGCAGCCAGCAGCCCCCTGCTGGTTGCCGTATCGGGTGCCCAGGACAAATCCCGCAAACAACTCGTTCCCCTCCTGGTCGGCCTCAAGTCCTCCGACTGCGCCACCATGGTCAGGAGCCTGCTGAAACGCGAGAACGATGCGGAAACCCTGGCAGCCACATTACCGCTCGCAACACCCGACAACTTGGAGTTCGTGCGTGAGGCTGCCAAGCATCAGGCCTGGTTCGTACGCTCCAAAGCCTGTCAGGCACTGGGGCGTATCGGTTCGCATGAAGACCTGCCCCTGCTCACGAAACTGCTGGGAGATCCGCAGTGGTGGGTGCGATATCGGGCCACAGAGGCGCTGTTGAATTTGCCCGGAATAAAGACCGAGGACGTGCAGCATCTGGCTGAAACCCACTCCGATCGCTACGCCCGCGACATGTTGCATATGTGGTTGGACAGGATGGGAGAAACCACGTGAATACCGCGGTATATGCTTCGGAATGGTTTTTTCTAAGCTATTTCGTCTTGATGATACTGTGCTACCTCGCGCTCGACCTGCTGTCGCTCAGTGGACTTCGAGCCTACATGGACCGGCAGAGCATGGACGATCTACCCATGTTCTTTTCCGGTTTTGAACCACCCGTGAGCGTCCTCGTGCCTGCCTACAACGAAGCCTCCACAATTGCGACGTCCTTGCGTTCGCTACTGCAGCTGCATTACCCGGAATATGAAATTATCGTGGTGAATGACGGCTCCAAGGACGACACCCTTGAGGTATTGAAACGCGAATTCGACCTGGTGCCTTGCACCGTCGCCTGGTGCATCCAGATAGGAAGCAAGCCCGTGCGTGGCGTTTACATGTCGCGAAAGCACGAGAACCTGCGGGTTGTTGACAAGGAAAACGGCGGCAAGGCCGACTCACTCAATGCGGGCATCGATCACAGCCTTTATCCCTTGTTCTGCGCCGTGGATGCCGACTCCATCCTGCAACGCGATAGTCTACGCCGGGTTGTCCGACCGTTTATGGAAGACCCGCTCTGCGTTGCCGCCGGCGGCACGGTACGAATCGCCAACGGCTGCGAAGTGCGCAGCGGCTTTCTTACGCGCGTCGGCTTGCCGACGCATATGCTGCCACTGCTGCAGATCGTGGAGTATCTCAGAGCCTTTCTCTTCGGACGCCTGGGTTGGGATCCGTTGAACGGGCTACTCATCATCTCGGGGGCTTTCGGCCTGTTCAAACGCTCCGCCGTCGTGGCAGCCGGAGGCTACCGCACAGACACCATAGGCGAAGACATGGAAATAGTGGTCCGCCTGCAGCGGAAATTGCGCGAAGCGCGCACGCCTTTCCGCATCCATTTCCTTCCGGACCCGATCTGCTGGACCGACGCGCCGGAGGACCTCAAGACCCTGGCCAATCAGAGGACGCGCTGGCAGCGGGGTCTGTGCGAAAGCCTTGCATTCAACAAGCGCCTACTGTTCAGCCAGGGAGGCGGAGCGGCCGGCTGGCTGGCCTTTCCCTTCATGTTGTTGTTCGAGGGACTGGGGCCGGTGGTCGAATTGGTCGGCCTCACCTTCATGATTGCCGCAGGGATCACCGGCCTCGTCTCACTTAAAGTCATGTTCGCCTTTCTGTTCGTGGCCTTTGCCGCCGGTTTGTTCCTGTCAGTCACGGCCTTGCTGCTCGAGGAAATGTCCTTCCACCTCTACCTCAGGCCGAGACACCTCGCCACGCTTCTCGCTGCAGCCCTGATAGAGAACCTGGGCTATCGCCAGCTAAGCGTCTGGTGGCGGATCAAGGGAATGCTGGCATGGGCATTCCGGCGCGAGCAAAAGTGGGTGGTGTCGCCCCGCAACGCCGACTGGCAAAAACCGGACGCCTGACGCACGTTCTTGCGCCCCACGTGCCCGATTGCGCAATCCCACCCGGGAGCCCTGGACCAACCGGCAGGTTCCATGCGATGGACCTGCGCCAGGGGAACCTTCTCGAACACCGCCTCCGCCATGACAATGTCCACGCCCCGGGATGCATCGGCAAAGGAAACTCGGGCAATTGACCCGCCGGGCTGGTCGCGGGGACAGCCCCGCGCTGCTCAGGGGTTAGCGGTTCGCACCACGACCAGCTCCCCGGCGGAGAGGGTGGCGTCGAGGTCGTCGCGAACGTGCTCCGGGGTGGCCGCCGGGTCGAAGGCCGGTCCCGGGCGCAGCACCGCCCAGCCATTGCGCCCGGCCGCCTTCACGGCATAGAGCCCCAGGTCGGCGAGGGAGATCAACGTTTCCCAGGAGACGGCGTCCGGGTCGTTGCCCCCGAACGGATGCTCCACGGCGCCGATCGAACAGGTGACGGTCACCGCCTCCTCGCGTCCCAGATCGAAGGGCTTGGAGACCGCCTTCTGGATCCGATCCACCACCTTCGGGACTTCCTCGCGCGGAAGCGGGCGCAGCACGACCAGGAATTCCTCGCCCCCCCAGCGCACGCAGTAATCCCCGGCGCGCACCGCCTCCTGCAGTCGGCCCGCGAACTGGCGCAACAGCTCGTCGCCCGCCTCGTGGCCGAGCGAGTCGTTGACCCGCTTGAAGTGATCAAGGTCCAACAGCGCGAAGACCATCGCGACGCCCTCTTCCCCGGCCTTTCCGAGGTGGCGCCGGAACCAGGCCAGGTCGCTGGACAACTGCGCGCCCACGTAGCGGCGATTGTGCAGACCGGTCAGCGGATCCGTGTGGCTGGCTTCTTCCAGACGCAAATTGGCCTCGCTTAATTCGTTCGTTCGTGCTTCCACAAGGTTTTCGAGTTGGATTTGCCTCGCACGCATATAACGCAGCTGGAACCGGTACCCGGCTATTATCAGCAACAACAAGAACAGCGCAGCCAGTATCCGGAACCACCAGGTCTGATAGAAGTGGGGTTCGATTACAAATTCGAAGGCGGCATCGTGCAGAGACGGTACGCCAACGTCATTTTGGGCCCGGACCTGAAATACATAGTCGCCCGGCGGGAGATTGGTATAGTAGGCAATGCGTTGAGACGGATCCTCAAGGTTGTGCCAATTTTGGTCATAGCCCTTGAGCCGGTACCACAGTCGGACCCCGTTCGGCTTCTGGAAACTGAGCGCCGTAAAGCGAAAGGCGAAATCTCTTACAGACGCCGGAAGATCCAAACTTTCCGCCAGTGGCAACCGCTTCCACTTCCCCTGTATGCGAATCGCCTCAACAAGAACCGCGGGGGGGACTTTGTTGAAGTGGATGCCACGCGTATTCACGATGCCCACCCCACCTCGTGTCGGCAACCATAAACGATGATCCCAGAGCGTACCCTTGGAATTTCCGGCGCCATTGCAGCAATAGCCTTTCTGGCTGCCGCGCCAGTTGCCGCGTTCACTTAAAAGATACTGTGGGTGGAGTTTGCTCAGCTTATCCTTCGCCGCCTTCAAAAAAGCCTTGTAACGCACGCGGTACAGCCCACGAATTCCCGCTACCCAAAACCACCCCTGAGAGTCACGCACCATAAAAAACGGAGCACTTCTAGGCAAACCCTGTTTATCCGTAACCGAATACCAGTGCCCATGATCTGAAATGAACAACTGGTCGCCACTCAGCGTGCCCACGATGATCACGCCCGGCGAAGGATTCGCCAGCGCCGTTATATCGATACCGTTAAGCAGCCCCGACCCAGCTATGCGGACCAAACGCTCGCCGGAACGCTCGAACAATCCTGCCTGCGTGCCAACCAGCATCTTGCCGCTGTGGGTGAACAGTATTAGCCGGCATCGCAGCGGCCCATTGCCATCCTCTGCCTTGTAGTGCTTCAAGCGCCCCTGGTGAAGCCGGAAAAGTCCCAAATTGCTGGCAAACCACAAGTCACCCTTCGGGCCCTTTACGATGCCGCTAACCTGGGTATTGTCCAGGACCGCCACATCCTTCGGTATGTGAACATGGTTATGTTCGTAGACCGCCACGCCGCTGCGCGTGCCGACCCAGAGACGCGGTCCGTCTACCAGCAACGTATAAGCCTCCGGGTTGGGCAGGGCAGACGGCGGTATTACAAGATGGAAACGGCCATCTTCAAAACGCTCCACGCCCCGGCGCGTACCTACCCACCAGCCGCCCTGCGGAGCGCGGGCCAAGGACCAGATCAGCTCATCTTTCAACCCTTCCTCGCTGGATAGCCAACTGCCGTGCCCATTCCAGAACATCGCCACGCCGTGGACGTAGCTGCCCATCCACAGATCGTGTTCACGATCCTCCGTCATTGCCATGACGTCCTTGACGGCAGCGGGGTTGCTTTCCTTCACAAATTGCGCCAGGCGACCCTGATAGATGCGGGCAATACCCATGCCCGTTGTAGCCCATAGATTGTCAGAAGAGTCCACATAGAGCGTGTGTATCAAACTCGTGCTCAAACCATGCTCTTTACTGAACGCCTCCCATTGACGATTGACGTAACGGTACAGGCCGTGACTAGTCGCGATCCAGATGGTACCTTCGTAGTTCACCATGGCATTAATGACCGTATCCGGCCCACCCGGGGCTTTCAGTTTCACTGTTTTCCCGGCAGTCTGTTGCCACACGGCATCCACGCCTCCGACCCATAAACTGGCATCGTGAGTCAGCAGCGCATCCGTTCGAGTATGTCCCAGTACGGGATCACGAACCAGCTGTCCATCATGGACCCGGAACAGGCCGGTGTGCGTCGCCACGACAATCTGTCCCTTGGGGCCGGTCGTAATATCTTGCACAGTGGGTTTTGTTCCCTTCGGCGCGGGCACCCGTGTAAAGCGTCTGTCATGGTAGCGGGCAAGCCCCTTGTAGGTGCCGATCCACAGATTCCCGTGGCCATCGTTGTACAAGGTGTCTATCCAGGCACCCGGCAATGCCGGAGTATCGGTAGGTGTGAAACTGCGGAATCTTACACCGTCGAAGCGCGCGAGCGCAGCCTCCGTCCCGATCCACATATAGCCTTGTGGCCCCTGGGCCACACTGAACACGGTGATCTGGGGCAACCCCTGGTCGATCGACCAGGAAGCTTTCGCGTAATCATGGAAGGCCTTGTGAGGGTTCAGCGCCAAACCCGGGCGCGAGACCAGCAGCGACAACGTTGCCGCCAAACACAATATCCGTACAAAAGCATTATTTTGCTTATTACGGCAAGCAACAATTGTTTTGCCCACTATTTTTCTTTCCATGATTTAAGTATAGGAGCAAATTGGCGTTCTTACAGCTTCCTTTGCACAGGATCACACATAAAAGTAAAACCTCTGCAACACCGTTCGTCTCTGTTGCTTATCTGCCCGATTTCGGGCCGGCCCTAGGTAGTCCAGCAGTCCCTCTTACCCCGCTTCAACGTTCCGGTTACGCAGACACAAATCCGAGACCGGTCCCTGAAGAGTTCGATCCTCGGATACGGGAAATTGCCACTGCACCACGCCCCACCGCTCACCGCCGCCTAAAGCCCCCGATTGGCCGACAATACCGTTGATCCCTCCGCTGGTTCCTGAACATCACGCTGCCCGACGCAGACCAAGCAGCCTGTCCGCCAGTTACCAGGCTGGTGATGACGATTATCAATAATGCGCCCCTGATTTAATTAAATATTTTAATTTTAATATTGATTTTTTTAATTTTATTGAGTATATTGCTTGAAAAGGAGTGAAGCTCGATGGATATCTCGAAAGCCGTTTGCCCGGAATGCCAGACCCCTATGAGCATTCAAAGGCTCGTCTGCCCCCGGGGACACGTGGCCATGGAGGGCGAATTCGAAGCGCCGACCTTGGCCGGCTTGAGCCTCGAGGAGCAGCTCTTCGTGACCGCCTTCCTGCGCTGCCACGGCTCGATCAAGCGCATGGAAGACCTGTTCGAGGTCAGCTACCCGACGGTAAAGAATCGCTTGAACGCCATCGTGGACAAACTGGATCAGGCGCTCGATGCCCCATCTTCGAACCTGCAGATCCTCGAACGGTTGGAGCATGGCGAACTGACGGTAACGGAAGCATTGGCCAAGCTCCGTTGAGATGGCCACCGGGAATTAAACACTGCCGGTAAAAGGCAAACCAGGAGAAAGACGAATGAACGACGAACGACGCAAGGTGCTGGATATGCTCGCGGCGGGGAAGATCACGCCGGACGAAGCAGAACAGCTTCTCAACCGCCTGGCCCTGGATGACAAGGCGGCAAACGAGCCCGGGTGCGAAGCCGGGGGCAGCGAAAACGAAGGCACAGCACGTTCCGGGAAATTACGGTACCTGCGCGTTGTCGTAGACAAACCCAACCGCGACAACGTCAACATCCGGCTGCCGTTGAAACTCGTCATGACGGGCATGAAGCTGTCAGCCCTGGTGCCGGGAAAGGCGGGCAAACAGTTGTCCGAACAGGGTATCGACCTCTCGCACTTGGGAAAGTTGAAAGGCGAAGCACTGAATGAAGCGCTTTCTGAACTCGATATCGACATCGAGACCGAGAAGGGCGACAAGGTCAGGGTCTTCTGCGAATAGCAACCACCTCGGGGGCCTTAGGCCATGGCGCAGGTTGAGCGTCCTTCATCAGCCTGCCTGAATTACTGCCAGCCTTCGAGCCTGTGCCTGATAAATTATCAGCGCAAGGGCTCTCGGCTGCGGTCACGCATGAACCACAAGGCGGCAACCGAGACGGCCGAGGCCACCATCAGATAAGCGCCGGGTGCCGAGTGGACACCACTGACCTCTATCAACCACGTCGCGATCATAGGCGCTGTCCCGCCGGCTATACCCAGCCCCAGGTTGTAGGCCAGTGAATAACCGGTCAACCGATCCTCCACCGGGAACAGTTCGACCAGCATGGCAGGCGCCGCGCCCATCGGGATGGCCGTCAATGCAGCGAGAAGAAGCTGTCCCGAAGCCAGGCCCGCAATCGTCGTGCCGCTCAGCAATACGAGACCCCAACCGCAGGCAGCCATGATTGCGAATCCGATCATGAGTAATGTGCGGCGGCGCAAGAATCGATCCGAAATCCAACCGAACAATGGAATCAATGGCATGCAGAGCGCTATACCCGCACTATTGATCTGCAGTGCAAGACTGTTTGAGAGATGTCCTATCTCGCTTGCGTAGGTGGGCAGATAGACCAGCGGTATATAAAAGAAAACGCCATAGCCCGAGGCGAAAACGATGGCAAGAATTGTGCTTTTCCGGTCCCTGGTCAGCGCCTCGCGCAGCGGGGAATCCTTCTCATGCAGCCTCTCGTGGTGATCCATATACGGCGTGGCGTCCACATTACGCACGAAGACAAATGCAACCACAGCCAACAATCCGCCGATGATGAAAGGCAGCCGCCATCCCCAACTGTAGACGGCAGCTTGTGAAAACACCGTCGTAACCAATGCCGCCAGGCCCGAACCGAGCAATGTGCCCGCCATGCTGCCGAAGTTCGCCCAACTGCCTGCATACCCCCGCTTAGGCAGCGGGGAGGTTTCGACCATATAGGTAACGGAGCCACTGAACTCGCCGCCGACGGACAGCCCTTGCAGCAAGCGCACCACGAGCAATAAAAGCGCGCTCCAGAGCCCTATCTGCGCATGCGTCGGCAACACGCCAAGTAGAAAAGTTGCCATACCCATGGTCACGACCGATATCTTGAGCACTAACGCGCGCCCGAGTCGATCACCGATCCAGCCAAAGATAACGCCGCCCAGTGGGCGCATGAAAAAGCCCACGGCAAAAACGCCGAATGCGGCGATCAACGAGGCAATGTGATTATGCGACGGAAAAAACAGCTGTGAAATGACCGGAGCGAAAAATCCGTACAACGCGAAGTCGTACCACTCCATGACATTGCCGATAACGCCGGCGGTAACCGTACTCGGCGTGTGTCTCTTGCCCCGGTAAGGCCTGAAAGAATGCTGTCGTTTGTGTCTTTGGTGTTCCGTCATCAATCCACAGACTTATGCGTCCAGATTCCAGGGCGGTCCCTTGAGCTCGACTACGTTGCCCTCGGGATCGGTCACATAGATTGACGGTCCCTCGCCCTCGGCACCATAACGAGACTCTATCTGCCCCGGTTCACAGCCTTTGTCGCGCAGATAGCATAGAAGCTCTTCCCCGTCGAACGGTTCGATCTGCAGGCACAAATGATCGAGGTTCCGGCCTTCCTTGCCCGGCGCCGCGCCACCCAGCTTGCCGAGCTTGCCGTCCACGGGAATCAGATCGATCAGCGACGTACCCGCCCGCAATTGATACAGGCCAGCCTTCTCCTGAATCTTCTCCATCTCGCAGCCCAGCACGTCCCTGTAAAACTTCATCATCGATTGGATATCGACGACACGCAATACCAAATGATCTATCTGCTTTATTCTGAACATCACATCCCCTCATACATTGCTCTCATTCTAATGAGTTCAATTTTGACGGGCGGCCTTCAAGGCTTAGCGGGCGCCGCCGTAGCTACGGTACCAGACACCGGCGAAAAATCACTGAATTTAGACGTTTGGTCTTGGTTAATATGCTTCACCCAAAAGGCCTTCCCTTTCACTACACTGTGTACCATCGTCTTTACGATGGGGCCATCCTTCACGATACGTGCATACGTCACCTTCGTGTGAAATTTATTGATCGTCACAGCGAAATGGGGCGAAAAGGATTTGGCGGCATACCAATCCAGCGACAAAGGCCGATGGTCACTACGATTCACGACCAGGCGCATCAACGTATGTTTGAGCATGATACGAATCATTTTGGATTGGCCCGGCAACACCCGCGGCCGAATCTGGTAGACGAGCGTGTCTCCCTTGGACGGCAGCTGCTTGTATTCGCTCTTTTGCATCAGCTCGGTCATATCGAGTTTCACGCTTTCACCCGATCCGGACTTATTGTCCTTTGGTTTGTGCTTTGCAGTATCTACTGCGTTACGTCCGCCTTGCTTGGCCTGGCTTTTCATCCAGCGCTTCTTAGCCGCCGGACTGGGCGGTTTGCCGTTGATGCTCACCAGCTGCCAACGCTGACCCTGCGCCCGAGACGGATCGTAGGACAAGAGTTTTGTGCCCTTGGAATCAGTATCGAGCTCGTGGTATCGCCAGTCCCGCTTCAGAGCAGCATCGCCCGCGTTGATCATCCGTAGCGCATCCGCTGCCGGCGTTGGAATCTTCGACGTAGACGAGGGTGGCGCTGCGGCCAATGCCAGCGGCGCAAGTGCCGGTATTAACGCCAACATACCCGCTCTAAGCACCCGGCTGTGCCAGACACGCGCTGCAGTATCAGAAAATGCCATCATACCCCCCCAGAAGATGAGTTACTGTATTATAAGAGTATAACAGAGCTGCCGGCAACCATAGCTGACTGTTATCCCTCTTTCACCTTCAGGACTAACACTTCCGAAGGCACTGCAAACGGTGTCACAATCCCACGATGCAAGATCTGCCACGCTTGATGATTGACGACGCCATCAAGACGAAGGGGTCTGCATCCGCCGACCAGGGCGGGATTCAAACGGAACACGAACATCCACAGAGATGCAACGATACGCGATGGAATGCTCACGCCCCGGGTCAGGCTGGCAATGCAGACCTTGCCGCCGGGCACCAGCACCCGCTGTGATTCGGAGAAGAAGCGTTCTATGCCCACAACCGGGAGCAAATCGAGGACATACGTAGCGACAACCCGGTCGACCGAATGATCCGGGACGGGAAATTGAATCGCGCCCTCAGACAGGAGGATCTGTGCACGTTCGCCATAGGCTTCCAGCCGCTGTTTAGCGAGGTTCACCATGACGGGGCTGATGTCGCAGCCGAGATAGCTCGCCGTGGCCGGCAAAAGTTTTCCTAGAAGCCGGGCGGCAAACTTGCCGGTACCGCAGCCGAACTCGAATACGCGCCGTGCCTCTTGGAACCCGGCATGGGCCACCAGTTCATCGAGCGCGGGGTCTTCGTAAAAGCCCTGGCTGTCCTGCTTCTTCCCGAAGCGGTCGTAGTAAGCCTGCGCCGCGGCAGTATCCAGTACCCGTTCACTG
>Ga0307440_1000548_pt1 | contig 18484 bp, 13 predicted proteins | sample SalMarWE160410MG_FD_202150 | JGI IMG/M metagenome (GOLD analysis project Ga0307440, IMG submission 202150) | Salt marsh sediment microbial communities from the Plum Island Ecosystem LTER, Massachusetts, United States - WE1604-10 | ecosystem: Environmental > Aquatic > Marine > Intertidal zone >... | reverse complement strand
GTAGGGAGTAAATATATACGCCACAAAGAGTGAAGCAACGAGTGCTACAGGCACATTAAGCGGTATAGGCTTCATAAATGAGCCCATCATCCCACCAACAAAAGCCATAGGAACCATCGTAAGGATGATAGCAAGCGTAGCGATATTTGTAGGTGGCCCTATCTCATTGGTTGCTTCAACCAAAAGCTCTTCCATAGTCTCATGAGGCGAATCATGATCATGAAGATGCCTATGGATATTTTCTATAACAATAATAGCCGCATCAACTAAAAGTCCCAGAGAGAGCAGAAAAGCAAAAAGAGTGATACGATTTATACTCTGACCACCAAGATATGCGATAAAGAGCGTCACAGCCAAAATGGCAGGCACGGTAAAGGTGACGATGAGCGACTCTTTCCAACCAAGAGCAAACACAAGCATAATCGCGATAATAATGATTGTGATGACAAGATGGTGCATCAACTCATTAACGGCATTGTCTGCTCTCACGCCGTAATTTCGTGTAACTACATACCCTACTCCGGCATTATCGAGCGAACTCTCTTGGGATTTGAGATAGTCCAAAACCTCTTTTGCCACCACGACGGCATTGGTACCTGCAAGTTTGGAAATACTCAAAGTGGTTTGCTGAGTATCTTTGCTCAATGCTTCCTCTTTTGAATCCCTATAAGTGATAGTCGCTATCTTTTTGTTTTGTATGTCTGTACCCTCATATATCTTCGCAACATCCCTGAGATAAATCAGAGAACCGCCATATTGAGCAACGGCGATATCTTTTACATCCTCAATGCTCTCAATAGCATTTTTAAGTCCAAAAACAACCAATTTTCCATCGGGTGTTGTTGTGCTCACATCAGGAACACCTTTAGCTACTGATTGAATCGCCATCATTATCTGACCGAGTGAGAGATTATAACCTGCAAGTTTTCCCAAATCCACTTCGATGTTATATTGTGCCCTTCTATCACCTTTGAGATTTGTTTTTGAAACATTCTCTATGGCATTCACAGAGTGCTGAATATCACGAATCTTTTCATAAAATTTGATTTGATCTATTTTTGTGCTATCTTTTACATAAAATGCAACTGTTAATATGGGTATATCGATATCGATATCAAAAGGCTTGATAAGAGGTTGCATCGCGCCTTTTGGTATCAAGTCAAGATTTTGCATCACTTTATCGTAGAGTTTGAGATTTGAATCTTCTCTGTTTTGCCCTATATAGTACATCACATTGACGATTCCTACATCATTCATCGCCATGCCGTATATATGCTCTATACCGCTAATCTCCCGCAACTTTCTCTCTAAAGGATTGACAATCACCTTTTCTACTTCACTTGCATTGGCGCCCGGAAGTGCAACGATAACAGCACCACCCGAGATAGCAATTTGGGGATCCTCTTCTCTTGGCATAAAACTAAGTGCGATATACCCTACGAGGATTAAAAATGCAGCAAGCACCGAAGTGAGAGGATTTTTAAGAAAACCTTTTGCAAGCTTTCCGGCTATATCCATCGACTTTGAGCTATTCTCAATCTCTTTTCCCATCTATCATAACTCCAAAGTAACTCGAGCAAACATTCCAGGATAGACACTCTTTCCGGCTTTATCAAATTTTATCTTTGCTTTAAATTTATGCGTCATAGGATTAGAAGCCGGAATGATAGAGCTTATCTCGCCTTCTGTACTTAGCTCGATAGAAGGGATATCCACCTTTACCTTATCGCCTTTTTTGATATTTTTAAGATCATTCTCGCTAATTTCAATCACAATCCTTATATCTGTAAGATCGGTCAAGACAACAACAGGCATTCCCGGATTGACCATTTCACCTTCATTCATATTTTTTGATATTATTATCCCGTCGTTAGGTGCGATTACCTTAAGATACGCATCTTGAGCCTCAGCAATACTTAACATCTCTCTTTGATTTTGCGCAGCAAGTCTCATATTTTCAAGGTCATATTTTGAAACCATCCCTTTTTTAAACAATCTTTCATATCTCTCAAGATTTTTCAATATATTATTGAGCTGATTTCTATACATCTGTTTTTGTGCATTGACTTCTGTCGGGTCGATCTCATAGAGCAAATCACCTTTTTTGACCTCATCACCCTCGCTTACATTCATCTTTTTAAGGTAACCCATATTTCGGCTTGCTAAAACTTTTTGATTGTCCGATATGGCCGTACCGCTTAGTACAAGCTCGACAGCATTTGCAGAACTAAATAGCAATAAAAATGTAAAAATTAGAACTCTTATCATATCTCTTCCCCCCTATTTAGTAACATATCTAGCTCAAATATCTTTGTATTATACTTGTTTTTTACACTTAAAAGTTTTGTAAGAACTTCTAATTTTTTTGACTGCTTGATAAGCACATCACCGACAGGCACAATCCCCTCTTTATATCGCTCATTATAGGTAGCATAGACTCTTGATGCAAATTTATACTGCTTTTGATAACTTTTAATCTCTTCAAGAGCACTAAGCACCTCGGTTTGAAGTTTTTTTGTTTTGAGATAGATACCACTTTGGGCTAATTCAACCTGCTTTTGTGTTTTAAGATACTCTATTTTTGCTCTTTGTAGATTAGAGTAGTCACTGCCGCCGTTAAATATGTTCCAAGAGAGTTGCACACCTACGGTATAAAAATCTTTATCCTTGTCGAAATTTGCTTCATTATCAGCGCTTCCATACTCAGCAAACCCACCGATACTCGGCCCAAAATTTGCCCTTTGAACACTCACGGCTCTCTTACTTACATCAAGCCCCATTTTTGCTTTTTGTATGTCAAGGTTAGAAGCAATGACATCATCTCTTGTAATCTCTTTTGTAGTTGCCAGATTATTTTTTTGTATAACGATAGAGCTTACTTCCTCATTGAGCAAAAAAGAGAGGTATTGATATGCGAGATCCCTGTTAAGCTTCGCTTGAATATACATACTCTCTGCCTCAGCACCTTGTGCTTGCACCTCTAGCAAGTCTGATTCGAGTGCAAATCCCTCTTTTTTCATCTGTTTAACCGTCTGCTCTAATTGCGTTATATTTCTAGTAATAAGAGAGAGGTTTTTAATATACTCTTCGATAAGGCTAATATCATAAAAGGCTTTTTTCACCTGATAAATCTTCTCTTGTAAAACCTTTTTTGTATCAAGTTTGCTCATAAGAGCCAATTTTTTAGCGATTTTGCCATATTCGTATATTTTGCCGCTTGTATAGAGGGGGATTGAATATGTAATTTTTGTCAAATAGTGGTTTCTTGCTTCCGGATAATTGAGATCATAGGGCTGGATAGTGAGCACATCCGGATTTGACGGATCAAATTCTCCTGCACCAAAATCACCAAAATTTGCTTCTCGACTTTGGAGTTTAAAACCAAAAACATTTCCTGCATCATCAGATCGCATTGCACTAACAGCAGCATCGAGCTTCCCAAACTTCATCCCACTCACTGCTTGCGCCTCATAATATTTCATCTTTTCATCAAATTCGGCACTCTTTAGCTCCAAATTTGATCTTTTTAAAATCTCAATAGCATCATGAAGTCTAAGATTATTTAACCCGGCAAAAAGAGGCATGATCAAAATAAATGCTAAGATAAAATAACGAATCAAAATCCTCTCCTTTTATTGATGAAATTCAATATTGTACACGATATTGATTAACACGACAATAGACGCTTAAAGCACCGCATATGCAACACTTCTTATGCACGCATCCAAAGATTCTAGCTCATCGAGCAACTGTTTTGTGACATTTCCATCCACTCTTATAACTGCGAGTGCTTGTTTTTTTGCATCTCTCCCTAATCTAAAATCAGAGATATTAACACCATGCTGTGATATGATTCTGCCAACATCACCGATAACACCCGGAGTATCGGAATTTCTAAAGAATATCATAACCCCTTTTGGCTCAACATCCACCAAATAGTCGTCTATCTCGATTATTCTTTGAACAGTTCCGTCAAATACGGTACCGCCTAGTCTTATGACTCCATCCTGCGTTGTTACTTTAACAACAACCTTATTTGTAAAGCCGCTATCATTTGGTTTGCTCTCCTTGATAATCTCTATGCCTCTCTCTTGAGCAACAAACTCGGCATTAACATAATTCACTTGATCGGCAAGAGACTCCATCAAGACTCCTACGGTTGCAAAAGTCGTAAGTGATTCTATATATTCGCCTATTTCGCCAAACGCTACTACTTTGATAGATTTTATCGCACTTTTTTTCCGTACCTGCGCACATAGGTGTCCCATTTTTTGTGTTAACTCCAAATAAGGTCTTACAAAATCAGGTAATTCATTCTCTTTAATAGGCAGATTTAAAGCATTTGGATAAGAGATACCCTTAGCTGCCGCTATAGCATTTTCACTTGCTTGAATGGCAATATTCTCTTGTGATTCCAGTGTGTTTGCTCCAAGGTGAGGAGTAACAGTTACATTATTAAGGTCAAGCAGAGGATGATCAGTGGCAGGTTCTTTATTGAATACATCAATCCCTGCCATAGCTATTTTTTTTGACTTCAAACCTGCAAGAAGTGCTTCTTCATCATACAATCCACCTCTAGCACAATTGATAAGGATAACGCCGTCTTTCATGGCTGCTATCTCGTCTTTACCTATCATACCTACGGTTTCTTCTGTTTTTGGGGTGTGAATAGTGATGATATCACATGCTAAAATCTCTTTGAAATCTTTTGTGTAAGCAATGTCTAGATTGGTCGCTTTTGAAGGATCAATGTAAGGATCGTAAGCCACAACATCCATCTCAAAAGCTTTTGCTCTTTTGCCGACTCTTGAACCGATATTGCCAAAACCGATGATGCCAAGCTTCTTATCTTTAAGCTCAGTACCATACCAATCCTGTCTTCTCCAGACTCTATCAATCTTAAGATTATTATGTGCGTACGGAAATTGTCTCACACAAGAGAGCATATGCGCCATAGTAAGTTCAACAGCAGCGATAGTATTGGCTGTAGGGACATTCATCACAACGATACCACGCTTTGAGCATCCATCAATATCTACGTTATCAACACCAACCCCTGCTCTAACAACAGCCTTCAAGTCAGTAGCGTGTGTTAGAAAAAACTCATCAACATCAGTTGAGCTTCTTGTTATCGCTACATCGGCTTTTGGCAAAATCTCTTTAATTAGCTTATCTTTTGGCTCATCGGCTGCATTGATCATCTCTATATCGGCATCTTGCTCTAAAATAGCAAGACCCTTTGGATGAATATGGTCGCAAACCACAATTAAGTGCTTTGGCATTCAAATCCCCTCTAAATTATTTTTTTAATTGATCTTTTAGTATATCACCTAAAGTCATACTATCATCTTGGTCTGCATTTACTTTTGCAACCGCATCTTTCTCTTCTTGCATTTGAAGCTTTTTCACGGAAGCTCTTAAACGATCATTTTTTTCATCCATAAAGACAATAACTGCACTGATATCTTGATCTTTTTCAATCTCTTCGACTTTAAGTGGGAAGAGGTCTTCAGATCTTATGAGTGCATCTACTTGATCATCGATAGCAATAAATACACCAAAATCTTTTTTATCTTTTACTTTCCCTTGAACAATATCTCCAACTTTATGATTTTTAGCAAACATTTTTATAGGAGAATCGCTAAGCGCTTTCATGCTCAAAGATATTTTTCCGGCATCTTTATCAATTTTTATAATTTTAACTTCCACTTCATCACCCGGGTTAAAGCTATTTTTAGCATTTTGAGATTTATCCCAAGATATCTCTTGATTATGGAGTAAGCCTTCAACCTCATCCAATTTCACAAAAGCTCCAAAGTCTGTCACAGATGTAACTTCGCCTTTTAACACATCTCCGACTCTATTGTTTTGACAAAATTGATCGATTGGTTTAGAAAGTAAATTTTTCAAACTCACTCTTAATCTTTTTTCGTTTTTATCTATCTCAATCACTTCAACATTTATCTGCTCACCAACAGTGAGATGATCGCCGGGATGTTTCACATTTTTATCCCAAGATATCTCTGAAACATGCAAGAATGCTTCAAGATCGTTTCCGAGATCAACAAAGACACCATATGGTTCAATATTTCCTACAATAACAGCTACGGTATCGCCCTTTGAGACGATAGAATCTATATCACTCCACGGATCACTATGTGCATCTTTTATGGAAAGGGAGAGATGTTTTTTCTTTTTATCATATTCGAGTGCAATAACATTAACTTCATCACCTTCGCTAAAATATTTTGAAGGATTCACTGGACCTTTGTGGGAAATTTGTGAATAATGAACAAGTCCGTCAACTCCGCCTACATCAACAAAAGCACCATAACTTGTTATCTTTTTAACGACACCTTTAATGATATCTTTTGAACTCAAAAGAGCTTCAGCTATCTCGTCGATTTTCCCATTTTCTCTCTCGATAAGCTCTTTTCTAGATATGACTACAGAATTTTTATCTTTATCAACTTTTGTGATGACAGCTTTAACTTTTTTTCCGATAGGGTCAATTTTTTGAGACAAATAAGATAGTGTTCTTGGCATGAAAAAATCTAGACCGTCACATTCGATTATGTAACCACCTTTATTTTTTTTGATAACTTCACCTTCGATGATATACTCTTGTGTTTCGTCATAGTTGGCTATAAACTCTCTTAAAGCTCTCTGTTTTTTCGCAAGTTCATATGAGATATTGAGTCTATCTCCTCTTTTTCCGGTTACTACAACCGTGATATCATCACCCTCTTTAAAAAGAAGATTACCACTCTCATCTCTGAGTTGATCGAGTGATAAAAATGCCTCTTTTTTTGTACCTACATCTACAATGGCTTGATTGTCATCCTCGTTTATCTTGACTATCCTGCCCTCTACTAAGTCACCTTCTGACTCTTCATTTTTGAAAGACTCTTCGAGCATTGCCTCAAAGTCTACATCCTCTATTTCGATATCTTCGAACTTCATTCCGCTTCCTTATGTGCCTATTTTGACGATATTATACAATAATTAAATTAAATTTGCTTCGAGCGATTTCAGCAAATTGCCTTAACTTTACTCACTATCTCCTCAACAATCCAATCAGGTGTCGATGCCCCGGCTGCTATCCCGCAATGCTTTTTATCATCAAACCAAGCAAGATCAACTTCATCTTGATTTTCAACAAGATAACTATCGTTACAATACCTTTTTGAAATCAGATAGAGCTGTTTTGTATTTGAGGAGTTTTTTCCGCCCACAACAATCATTACATCGCATCTTTTTGCAAGTTCTTGTGTCGCATCTTGATTTTCAAATGTTGCATTGCAGATAGTGTTAAATACCCTCACCTCTTTTGCGCAAAGTATCAAAAAATTAGCGAGTTGCAAAAAATCATCAGGCTTTCTTGTTGTTTGGGAAACAAGCGCTATTTTATTTGAAAGTTTCTCTTTTTCAAGCTCATTTTCATCTAAAACTATATAGACATTACTCTCTTTGGCTGCATAACTCATAACGCCTTTAATCTCAGGATGATTTTTATCGCCGAATATCACAATATCATACCCCTGGTTACTCATCTCTTCAACGATATTTTGAGGCTTTGTCACATAAGGACATGTGGCATCTATGATATTGTTTTTTTGCTTTTTGAGTATCTCATGCTCGTCCTTTGGAATCCCATGCGTTCTTACAACTACTGACTCGTTTGGTTCTATCTCACTCATTTGATCAACATAGGTTACACCATAACCACTTTTGAGTCTATTGATCTCATCTTGATTATGTATCAGCGGTCCGAAAGTTTTACTGTTTGGATTTTGTTCAGCAATTCTAATTGCCCTTTTAACGCCGAAGCAAAAACCATAAGAACTTGCGAGCTCTATCTTCAAAACTCTAGCCTAGTAATTTTCGAGAGGATATCAAAAAAATTCGGGAAGGAGGTATCAATGCAATCAATATCATCGATTTTCATGCCGGAAAAAATACCTGCTATTGCAAAACTCATCGCTATTCTATGATCTCCATAACTATCCACAACAGCTTTGGAAATATTACCTCCCGTGATGCTATAACCATCCTCAAACTCTTCACATACAATGCCGCATTTTTTAAGATTGGTAATCATAGAAGTGATACGATCACTCTCTTTGACGCGGAGCTCTTTAGCATTATTAACAACACTTGTACCTTCTGCAAAAGCCATAGCAATGGCAAGTGCAGGCAACTCATCGATAAGCCAAGCTATCTTCGATGAAACCTCTATAGCTTTGAGCTTTCCATTATATGTGACGGTGATGTCGCCGATTGGCTCATACTTATCCTCTTTGAGTTCATACTCTATATCTGCGCCCATTTTTTTGAGTACTTTATAAGCGCCAATACGGGTTTTATTGAGCGATACATCTTTGATGATGATCTTTGAGCTAGGGGTGATTGCCGCAGCTAGTGCGAAGAAGAATGCGCTTGAAGGATCCGCAGGGACGGTAAGCTCTAGTGGTTTTAGAGGTTTTTTGAGAGGCTTTATGGCTATCCAGCCGTCCTCATCTTTTTTGATATCTGCACCCATGCCTATAAGCATTCTCTCAGTATGATCCCTGCTTAAAAGATTCTCTTTATAAAAACAAGTTCCGTTTGAGCGAAGTGCTGCTAAGATGAGTGCTGATTTTACTTGCGCCGAATCAACAGGAGAGTGATATCTAAAAGATTGCAATTTTGAACCTCTTATATAGAGTGGAGCAAGTCTGCCATTCTCTCTACCGTCTATGATTGCCCCTATTTCTCTGAGTGGCTCAACCACCCTACTCATAGGTCTTGCTTTAAGATAAGCATCGCCGGTAAGTATATACATACCCTCCAAACTACTCAAAAAACCACTGTAGAGCCTGATGGCGGTACCCGCATTACCACAATCAAGGATATCTTTTGGCTCTTTTAATGATGATGGTGGCGTGATAGTAACACTACTAGCTACTCTTTTGATATCTGCACCTAACTGTGCAGCGATATTTAGTGAATTGAGTGTATCTTCTCCAAGAAGATACCTGTCTATCTTTGATGCCTGATCGCTCAAAAGCGAGAAGATGGCACATCTATGCGATATCGATTTATCTGATGCTATCTCATCACATACAAGATCGAATGCCTGCTCACTTTTTTTGACCAGTACGCTTTTCATCGTAATTTTGCTCCAAAGTCATCTTCAAGTTTTAAAAGTATAGCACCGACAACACTCTCTATGTCTGCATCTTCTAGCGTCTTTTCATGCGACTGAATAAACATTCTCAGCGTTAAACTTCTATCTTTTTTTAAAGTTTTATCACTATAGATATCTATCGGATAAAACGCTTTAAGATAATCCAAATCCAAAGTATCTATAGCCGATTTAATCTCGGAGTAAACGATATCTTTTGATAGTACAACGCTAATATCTTTGTAAACCCCTTGAAAATTAGATATTGCACTTGCAACTTTTTTTGTTTTTATAAGAGAGTTAACATCTAGCTCTGCGATAAATGTATCTTTGATGCCAAAATCCTCTTGTGCAATCGGATGCAATTTAGAGATATATCCACAAGCTTTTCCATCGATAACTATATCAGCGGATTGATATGGATGAATCAGGCTATTGTGAAAAGTACAAGGCGCTAAATCAAACAGCCCTATGGATGAACCTAATTTTTGTATAAACGCATCGACATATATCATTTTTGGCTTGCCGCTATTGGTTATATTTTCCGAATCACTGCTACCGCTAAAAAGAAAAGCTATCTTCTCTTTTTGGTCTCTATTTTTATCGAAAACTGCTCCTATCTCAAAAAGAGGTATAGTTCTTTTTGAGTAACTTGCATTTCTCTTTGCTGCTAGAAGAAGGTTGACAAGAAGTGTCGATCGTAGAGTATTCAGCTCTTCAACAATCGGGTTTAGAAGCTCTAAGTTTTTATCAACAACCTCAAATCCATATTTTTCCAATGACTTTCTTTCGCTAAAAATGTAACTAACCGTTTCATAAAATCCGGCCCCAACGCTTTTGCATCGTATGCTCTTTTTTGCCAAATATTGATCATAAACCACTCTTGTATGATAATTTTCAACAAAAGAGAGGGCTTGAGGCTCAATGTTATCAATGCCGGTCATTCTTAAAATCTCTTCAGCAATATCTTGAGCATTGAGTATATCAGCTCTAAACAGAGGCACGGTAATCGCCAATAGATCTTCGCTGGAGATTGATACCTCAAAACCTAATCGCTTCAAGATAGAGACTACACTACTTTTATCAAGCTCTGTACCAATAATCTTTGATAGCTGGCTTATCGATACCTTGATGATGGTGTTCTCTTTTTTATATTCATGAATCAGAAAGCCATCATATATCTCCGTGTTTGAACTTTTCTCTAAAAGTTTCAATGTATATCTCATACCGAAATTTACATCCGGGTTACTCCCTCTTGATGTATTGTAGTAAAAATTATCAGTCTGTATATCTTTTTTTGTAACATCCATCGAAGATAGGTTGTCTGCGGAGATATAGCTTGCTTCTATAAACACTTTTTCACCATTGATGATAGGAGTGCAACCTGCATACTGATTAACGCCGACGGTTGAACATATATTCTCAGAAGCCAAAACCTCTATAAGCCCTTTTTCATTCTGCGATATTTTGATCTTTGCAACCCCGTCATCCTTGCTAAAACAGCCCTCATTATAAGCTCTTATTATCACCCCGATTGAGTTTGTTGCATAAAGTGTAATCGCGGATATCCTATCTTTAACTTCCTCTTCGATAAAAGCTAATCGCAATTTTATAATAAAAGGCAGAGAGAGCACATCGATATTTACAAGTGCGAAAATAAGATCTATGTCAAATTTCTTTTCACTTTCCAGCGAAGCATGTCTTGATATGCCCGCTCTTGAAGTGTGTTCATTGAGCTTAAGATCAATCTCTTTCATATCCCTACTAAGTGCAGCACTCAAATCGCGTGCGACACCTAAAACACTCAAGCAATCGCCTCTGTTTGGAGTTAATTCCACCTCTATAATGCTATCGGCTACAGACTCATAATTGCTCAAAGCTTCACCGACTATAAGTTCACCTATACTTGCATCAAGTATCATGATGCCCTCGCCAAAACTAGGCAGTCCAATCTCCGAAGCAGAACAGATCATCCCGTCGCTATCCACACCCCTTAAGTTAGCATGCTTTATCTCAAGCCCGCTTGGAAGTTGCGTGCCTATGGTAGCAACAGCGACATACTCGGCATCAACAACATTAGCAGCACCACACACTATCTGTCTTATGCTATATCCGGTATCTACTTCACAAACATTAAGTTTATCGGCATCAGGATGTTTTTGACAAGATATGATTTTACCGATAACGACACCTTCGGGAATTTCTATCTTTTGAAGACTTGCAACTTCTAATCCTATAGAATTTAAAGTATCACATATAAGCTCATCGGAGATACCTTCTAAATCAACAAATTCCGATAACCAATTTCTTGTTACTATCATCTAAACTGCTCCAATAAACGAATATCACCCTCAAAAAGAGATCGAAGATCAGGTATCTCATGGATCAACATTGCAAGTCTCTCAATCCCGATACCAAAAGCATATCCGCTTACATCTTCATAGCCTACAGCCTTAAATACATTGGGGTCGACTATACCACAACCAAGTATCTCAATCCAACCTGTATGAGAGCAGACGCGGCACCCCTCACCTTTGCAAAATATACATGATATGTCAACTTCTGAAGAGGGCTCCGTAAAAGGGAAAAAACTTGGTCTAAATCTTACCTTCACATCACCGAACATCTCTAAAAGAAATTCTGTTAGTATCGATTTGAGATGGGCAAAATTGACTTTATCTTTTGCATCGATGACCAGCCCTTCAACCTGATGGAACATCGGAGTATGGGTTAAATCATAATCTCGCCTAAAAACTACCCCCGGAGCTATCATTCGAATAGGTGGTTTTGTGCTCATCATTTTTCTTATCTGCACCGGAGATGTATGGGTTCGAAGGAGTGAATTATCGGCAAAATAGAAGGTATCTTGCATATCTCTAGCAGGATGATTTTTAGGAAGATTCAAAGCTTCAAAGTTATGAAAATCATCTTCAACCAACGGACCATTTTCGATAGAAAAATTCAAAGAAACAAAATACTCTATAATCTTATCCATAGTCTCCATGACAGGATGTAGCGCTGCTGTCTGGTAACTATTTTGATACAGTGTAAGATCCAGGGCATCCTCTTTGAGCTTTGCTTCTACCTCTTTGTTTTTTATCTCAGAATATTTTGCATCAAAAAGTTCCAAGAGGCTCTCCTTGAGCTCATTGAGTCTTTGTGCTTCCTCTTTTTTCTCTTCACCTTGGAGCTCTTTGAGCTTCACAAAACCCTTTGAGAGCACCCCTTTTTTACCAAAAATCTCAACTCTGGCTTTCTCTAAATCATCCAAAGAGACAGATTGATTGATTGGTTGTGATATATTCTCTAAATCTTTCATGACATCCTAATTTTTTAGCATAAAATACTGATAGTAACTATCTAAAGTTCGTTTGAGAGTTTACCATAGTAGCATTTATTTCTTGCTTGAAATTGTGCTATAATCGTCTCAACATAAATTGCAGGAGTATGTATGTGTATATTTTGTAAAATAGTCAATAAAGAGTTGCCATGCAACATGGTACTTGAAGATGAAAACTTCTTAGCATTTCATGATCTCTATCCAAAAGCCCCCATACATATATTGATCATTCCAAAAGAGCATATTGATTGTTTTCAAAATGTTTCAGGGGAGATAATGCGCGCTCTTACGCCTTTTGCACAAAAAGTTGCTGAAAAAACAGGTGTAGATAAAACAGGCTATAGACTCATAACAAACAATGGAGATGATGGCGCACAAGAGATACACCACCTTCATTTTCATATGCTAGGTGGCGGTCAATTAAAATGGGAACATATGCATGATGAATCTCACAAAAATATGTGAGACTTCTCTATCTAGACTTTTCTAGCCAGCTTTTGAGCGCTTCTATCTGCTCTTTAGTGCGGATAGTAGCCGTACCACCCTTTGACCTTCTAGCATTCATGCAAGCCTTATTATCTAAAATGCCCAAAACATCCTCTTCTATATTGGGCTCAATACTCTGCAAAGCCTCCAAACTCAGCTCCGATATATCCATGCCTTGCTCTTCTGCTAGATTGACAACATTGCCGACGATATGATATGCATCCCTAAAAGGAACGCCTAATTTTTTTACAAGATAATCAGCAAGATCAGTAGCACTTAAATGGCCAACCTTGCAAGCACGCTCCATCGCCTCTTTTTTGATTGTCATCTGCGTAAGCATCTCCTCAAGTACACTCAAAGAGAGTTTTGCCGTCTTGACACTATCAAAAACTCCCTCTTTATCTTCTTGCATATCTTTATTGTAAGCGAGTGGTAAACCCTTCATTACCGTCAAAAGCGAGATTAGATTTCCATTTGCCCGACCGGTTTTTCCACGAAGTAGTTCGGGGATATCCGGGTTTTTCTTCTGGGGCATGATAGAGCTCCCTGTCGCATGTCTGTCTGATAATTTTATCCATCCAAACTCACTACTACTCCAAAATATCAACTCCTCGCTGAGTCTACTAATATGCATCATCATTGTGGCGATATTAAAAAGAATCTCTAATGCAAAATCTCTATCACTCACAGTATCGAGACAGTTGAGTGTTGGCGCATCAAAACCCAAAGCAGACGCAGTCATATCCCTGTCTATCGGATGGGGTGTCCCCGCAAGTGCAGCACATCCAAGAGGAGAAAGATTATTTCGCTCATAACTACTTGAGAAACGCTCAAAATCCCTTTTAAACATACTTGCATATGCCATTATGTGGTATCCGAAGTTGATGGGCTGTGCATGCTGTAGATGCGTCATACCCGGCAAAAGTGTTTCGGTATGCTTTGAAGCAATCTCAAGGAGGCTCTTTATAAGATTAGATAAAAGAGCTGTGATCTCTTTTGTCTCTTTTTGAACATAGAGTCTAAAATCAAGCGCGACTTGATCATTTCTACTTCTAGCCGTATGAAGTCTTTTGCCGGCATCGCCTATCTTTTGAGTAAGTCTAGACTCGATTGCCATATGGATATCTTCTTGTTGGTCTTCCTCGATATCCCAGCTTCCACTTGTAATCTCTTCTAGTATCTCATTAAGTCCTAGATTTATCTTTTTAAAATCATCTCCGGAGATTATTCCTTTATTTGCTAACATTGAGGCGTGCGCCAATGAACCCTTGATGTCTTCTAGATAGAGTGTTTTATCGAAAGGCAATGAGTTATTTAGCTCTTTAAGCAAATCGGAACTTTCGATGCCGATTCTAGCCGATGCAATCTTTTTATTACTCACTTCAATACCTCTTTTTTTGGTTTAATCCCTATCATTTTATCCAAATTTAATAAAATAAATTCAAAAATAGAGTCTATTTAGAGGATAAAACCACTGGCAATACACAATTATTCAATACGATTTGGGGTATTTTTAACTATAATATCTAAATATAAAACAGCTCGATGGAAGGTAATTGCAGGTGAAAAAGATTGTTATTGTTTTTTTTCTCTCTTTTTTGTTTATAGGATGTTCTAAAACAAATAATAGTGCTATTACACCAAAAATGGATCCATCATCCGAGCAAGATATTTTTGATGATTTTGATAATGAATTTGAGACACAAGCAGTTTATGACCCGCTTGAAGGCTATAACAGAATTATGACAAATTTTAACGATAAAGTATATATCTACCTACTTGAGCCAATAGCTTCAACCTATGCCTATATAGTTCCAAGAGGTGGAAGAGTGGCGATAAAAAACTTTTTCCACAACATTGAAACTCCGGTGAGACTCACAAACAATGCATTGCAGTTCAAGTTTAAAAGAGCATCCATTGAGGGTGGAAGATTTGTTGTCAATACAGTGTTTGGACTTGGAGGTTTTTTTGATCCGGCAAAAAGTGATCTCGGATGGGAAAGCTATGATGAAGATTTTGGCCAAACTTTAGGGAGTTATGGCGTAGGCGAAGGTATCCCTATCGTATTGCCTCTCTTGGGACCTTCCAACATAAGAGACTCAGTGGGATTAGCAGCCGATAGCTTCATCAGTCCTCTTCCATACCTAGGAAACCATATATTTGATTATGATATACCACAAACTACCACCATGGGAGCCGTCATTAAAGCCTATAAAGTCATCAATAAAACCTCTTTACAGCTGGGACAATACGAAAGTATCAAAAAAGATGCACTTGATTTCTATCCATTTTTACGAGACAGCTATAAACAACTCAGAGAACAACAAATTAAGGAGTAACACAAAACATGAAATTCAGAAAAATAACAACAGCTATAATCTTTTTTATAATGCTTTCTTCGGGGCTTTTTGCTTTAGAAAAAAACGCGATAGAAAAAGATATATCTATTAAAATCAATCAAGCGCTCAATATTCTTAGTACAAAAAGTTTGACAAAAAAACAACAAGCCCAAAAGATATTTAGTCTGCTCGATGAAGTATTTGACTATAGTATCATGTCTAAATTGGCGCTCGGAAAACAACAATGGGGAACAATCTCAAATTCAGAAAAAAAAGAGTTTGTTAAACTTTTTGAAAAAAAATTAAAACAGTCCTATGTTGATAAACTTGCACTTTACGACAATCAAAAAGTAATAATACTCGGACTCAAAGATTATCAAAAAAATAGGCTCCAGCTACAAACAGAGCTTATAGGCAAAGGGGAAACATACCCTATCAATTACAACTTTTACAACGATAAAGGCAACTGGAAAATCTACGATGTAGATATCTCAGGCGTGAGCATCATCCAAACATATAGACAACAATTTTCCGGACTCCTTAAAGAAAAAAGTTTTCAAGAAATTCTCGCTCAATTAAGAAGCGAAGATATTCAATGATCAGAGTGTTTTACTCAAGGTGGGTAACACGCTACCCGCTTACGATACTTGCTTTTATCTCATTAGCCGTAGGAATCCTTGGGTATTATGCGACAAAACTGGAGATAGATGCCTCTTCGGAGACGCTACTCCTTGAAAATGACAGTGATCTAGCATTTTCAAGAGAAGTTTCTAAAAAATATTATAGTCCAAACTTTTTGATTCTCACTTTTTCTCCAAAAAAAGGCGCCCTGCTCGATGATAACAATTTACAAATCATAAAAGAGATATCCGATGATCTCTTAAAAATAGATGCCATTGATTCTATAACTTCGATACTCAATGTCCCGCTTGTAGAGTCTCCGCCTCTTCCGCTTACGGATCTTGCCGGTGGAGTTGATACCCTCAGCACGAAGAAATTTGATAAAAAATTAGTTAAGCATGAATTTCTTACATCAGAATTTTATAGTAACAACTTAGTGAGTAGTGATTTTACAACTACAGCGCTTGTGCTAAATCTTAAAAGTGATGATCAATACACACACTATCTCGAAGCAAGAAATGCACTTCTAGATAAAAGTAGAAAAACTGCGCTTAACAGAGATGAAAAGATAAAACTTGAGCAGATAAACAGTGAGTTTAAAACCTATAGAGATAAAACAAGAGCCAAAGAAGCAGAAGATATAGCAAGCATCAGAGCTGTGATGAAAAAATACAGCGCAGAGGGCTCTATGTTTTTAGGTGGGGTCAATATGATTGCGACCGATATCATCGGTTTTGTTAAGAGTGATCTTGTCATATACGGCACATCGTTGCTGATAATCCTAATGATTATTTTATGGGTGTTATTTAGGAGGGTATTATGGGTTTTCGTGCCTATCATTATCTGCAGTGTTTCTGTTGTAGCTACTACTGGACTCCTTGGTTTTTTTGATTGGGAAGTGACTGTTATATCTTCAAATTTCATTGCATTACAACTCATCATTACACTTTCAATCGTTATCCACCTGATAGTAAGATATAGGGAAGTTGAGGATATCACACACGATAAGATATCTCAAAAAGAGCTTGTTGTTGAAACGATGGATTCAAAATTTAACCCGACATTCTTCGCTGTCATCACTACCGTAGCAGGATTTGGCTCCTTGGTTCTCTCAAGCATCAAACCTGTTCAAAACTTAGGGCTTATGATGAGTACAGGCGTTGCGATATCGTTTATCATTGCTTTTCTGCTCTTTCCGGCTATCCTCATGCTTCGACCGAGAAAAGAGGAGAAGCACTCATTTATCCGTAGTAGCAAATTCTCCTTTGTAAATTTTACTGCGAACCTTGTGCTTAAAGATAAAAAAGCTATTTTCATCACGAGCATTATCGTCGTTATCTTTTCTTTTACCGGAGCTTCAAAACTTATCGTTGAAAATAGTTTTATCAACTATTTCAAAAAAAGCACTGCCATATACCAAGGCATGGAGGTAATCGATGAAGAACTTGGGGGCACAACACCGCTTGATGTAATCATACAATTTGATGACAAGCAAGAGACTAAAACTGCCGAGACTCAAAATGATGATCTCTTTGATGATTTTGAAGACGAATTTGCAAAGAGTGCAAATGACCCGCAATACTGGTTTACTCAAGATAAAATGGAGACGATCTTGGCTGTTCATAATTACCTCGATTCACTCCCTGAAGTTGGAAAAGTACAATCTCTCGGCTCGCTCCTAAAAACAGGGAAGTTGCTCAATCACGGCGAGGATTTAGACGGGATCACTTTGGCACTCTTTTATAAAATGTTTCCGGAGCGCTATAAAGACCTACTCCTTCGACCTTATATCAATATCGAAGCCAATGAAGCAAGGATTTCAACGAGAATCATAGACTCCAATCCGAATCTCAGAAGAAACGAACTTATCAAAAAGATAGAACATGATTTAAGAGGTGTGATAAAAAATAAAGATACAAAATATAGACTCTCCAATCTTATGGTGCTCTATAATAATATGTTACAATCTCTCTTTGACTCACAGATCAAAACTTTAGGTTTTGTTCTCATACTGCTCTTTGTTATGTTTTTATTGCTCTTTAGGACACTCAAGATTGCATTTATAGCACTCATAGCCAATATCGTCCCTATATCACTCCTTTTTGGAATCATGGGATGGCTAGGCATACCGCTTGATGTGATGACTATAACAATTGCAGCCATCTCTATAGGAATAGGTGTTGATGACACCATCCACTACATACATAGATATAAAGAGGAGTATGATAAAACGGGGGATTACCTCCAAGCGATGATAAACGCGCATCAAAGTGTCGGTTATGCGATGCTTTTCACATCGCTCATCATCATGATAGGTTTTTCAGTACTTGTATTTTCAAACCTTATCCCTACGATATATTTTGGATTTTTAACGGTTATTATCATGTTCACGTTACTGAGCGGAGATATACTTCTTTTACCAAAAATGCTCATAACACTCAAGCCTTATTCTAAAGCAAAGTAAGACCCAAGAGGGTCTTTGTAGAGTTTATTTACTCTTCACATCTTTTTTGATATTCTCAACGAGGGCAG
>Ga0307440_1000547_pt1 | contig 18495 bp, 14 predicted proteins | sample SalMarWE160410MG_FD_202150 | JGI IMG/M metagenome (GOLD analysis project Ga0307440, IMG submission 202150) | Salt marsh sediment microbial communities from the Plum Island Ecosystem LTER, Massachusetts, United States - WE1604-10 | ecosystem: Environmental > Aquatic > Marine > Intertidal zone >... | reverse complement strand
AGTCAGTACGCCCATGTTTCAAACACTGCGTACAGACTGCTCAAGAAATCTCTTCCCGGTCCCTACACCTTTGTCCTTCCCGGGACCAAACTTGTTCCCAAGATTATGGCGACCAAACAGAAGACTGTCGGTATCAGGGTTCCTGCCTCACCGATTTGCCAACTCCTGTTGGCAACCCTCGGTAATCCGATCATCAATACCAGTATACCAGCCGACGATGCTCCGGCACCCACGGAAGCCTACGAGATAGATGAACTCCTCGGAAACAGGCTTGACGGGCTGATCGACGGCGGCCCGATCTACCCTGATCCCTCAACGGTTATCGACCTGACCCGCGACATACCTGAAATTCTTCGCGTCGGAAAGGGAGATATCAGTCCGTTTCGTTGATCAGGGACTCTTTGAGGGATTTGCTCATTGTAAAATGGAGCGTCTTCCTCTCGGGAATATTCATGGTCATGCCGGTCTTGGGGTTTTTGGTACAGCGTGATTTGCGTTTCCGGATTGAAAAGCTGCCAAACCCGCGGATCTCTACCCTTCTGTCTTCGGCCAGGGCATTACTCATGGTTGTAAGGATGATATTGACAGCCGTATTGACATCCTGTTTTTGCAAAGAGAGTTCGGAACTTACTTGGTTTATCAGGTCTTTTTTCAGCATAGTCTATCTTTCCACCAACTGCCCGGAAGCATCCGCCGGGCAGAACATTATAGGGATATAAAAAAAGGCTGCCTTGTACCGGAAAGTTCCGGACAAGACAACCTTTTTCTGTTTTTACAAGAAGATCTCGGCCGAAAGCACTTACTGCTCGTCCGTCTGACTCCCACTCGCCGCTGCCTTGAGCAGGTCGCCGAAGGTTGAAGGAGAATTATCTGCCGAATTGTCTTCAACCTTTTTCATCTTTTCTACTGCATCTCCTTCTCCATCACCTTCCAGGGTCTTGATGGAAAGGGCAATCTTTCTGTCTTTGGCCGACACATTAATAACAATGGCCTTCAAGCTATCTCCGACCTTGTACATACCGACCGGGGTTTTCACTTTGTCTTTGCTGATCTCCGAGACATGGACCAGGCCTTCAATACCCTCTTCCAGTTTTACAAAAACACCGAAGTCGGTCACGTTGGTAATAACACCCTCAACAACGGTTCCCGAGGGATAGTTATTGTATGCCGCTTGCCACGGATCCGGAGTAAGCTGTTTGATACCCAAAGAGAAGCGTTCGTTTTCTTTGTCGATTTTTAAAACAACCGCCTGAATGGTCTCGCCTTTGGTGTATTTTTCGGACGGATGCTTGATCCGTTCGGTCCAGGAAAGGTCGGAAACATGGATCAGGCCGTCGATTCCCTCCTCAATACCAATAAAGACACCAAAGTCAGTAATATTTTTGATTTTTCCTTCAATAATGGAGCCAACCGGGTAGGTCTCGGTGACCAAATCCCAGGGATTGGGCTGTAATTGCTTCATACCGAGAGAAATGCGCTTGGTCTCCGGTTCGATATTGAGGACCATGATCTCCACCTCGTCTCCGACAGAGACCATCTTCGAGGGATGACGGGGCTTTTTGGACCAGGTCATCTCAGAGACATGGATAAGTCCTTCGACACCCTCTTCCAATTCGACGAAGACACCGTAGTCGGTGATGGACACGACCTTGCCTTTGGTGGTCTGGCCGACAGGGTATCTGTCGGTGACTGTTTCCCAGGGGTCTTCGCGCAGCTGTTTGATACCCAAAGAAACACGGTCATGCTCCCTGTCGTATTTGAGGACTTTGACCTCAAGCTCCTGTCCGACCTTATACAATTTTGCCGGATGAGAAACCCGTCCCCAGGACAGATCGGTGATATGACACAAACCGTCCATGCCGCCCATATCTATGAACAGGCCGTAATCGGTAATATTGGTAATCGCTCCCTTGATGATTTGTCCTTCCTGCAAGAGTGATCGCATCTTCTCGCGCAGCTTATTGCGCTCCTCTTCCAGAATGGCTCGTCTCGAAATTACGACATTGTTGCGTTTCCTGTTGAATTTCAAAATCTTGAATTCGAAAGACTGGCCGATCAGTGCGTCAAGGTCCTTGACCGGGCGAAGATCAATCTGGGAATAGGGCAGGAAGGCGGGAACACCGATATCAACGGACATTCCTCCTTTAACCCGGCTCTCTATCTTTCCTTCTATGGTCTGGTCGTCTTCCTGGATCTTGGCTATATCCTCCCAGACTTTAATTGCAATCGCTTTTTCCCGTGACAGAAGGAGGCCACCTTCTTCTTTGCGGCGTTCGACAAAGACCTCGAAGGTGTCGCCTATTTGTATCTGTGTGGTTTCCTCGAGACGGAATTCCGATTTGGCGATATAGCTCTCGGCTTTATCACCGACATCGACTAAGAAAAAGTCGTCGACACTGCCGATAATGGTCCCCATGGCCACATCACCGACGGCAACAACTGTATTGTTTTCCTCCATCTCGAAAAGTTCTGCGAAGCTCAATTCTTCGCTGTTGGTTTCCTGGTTTGATTGGTTTAATTCTTCTGTCATGGATTTCGCTCGTTTTTTGGCCTGAGGCCGTATGGTTAAGGTTTGTCTTTTCCTTGAAACAAGGCACAATACCGATTGTGGCTGCCCTCTCTTGGAGAGGCAACCGGTTCCGGTTGTAAAAATATAAACTTATAGCAGAGAAAAGTCAGTACCACAAGGACTTCTTTCCCTGATATTGAAAAAATCATCCCAAAAACATCTCCGGCACCCTCAGGATCTTCTTTTCTTCCGACTCCTGTTTCCTTTGCGGGGTCTCCCGTCCCCCGGTTCCTGAACGTCGGGGCCCTGTTTTGGAGCCCGGACAAACAACTCCTCATCGGGAACCACACACTCCAGTTTCCGCCCGATATATTCTTCGATCTGCGGCAGGTAAAAGGCCCCCTCTTCACAGGCAAAACTTACAGAAGTCCCCGCTGCACCGGCCCTGCCTGTCCTGCCTATGCGGTGAACATAATCCTCCGGCTCGTACGGCAGGGTGAAATTAACGACAAAAGGCACATCCTCGACATGAATTCCGCGGCCTGCAACATCGGTGGCCACCAACACCCAGACCTTGCCGCTGCGAAACTCCTCCAAACGCTGGGTTCGCAACTGCTGCGGGACATCCCCGGTCAGGAGATTGCAGGTGATGCTATTACGTTTCAGTCTGTTGCTTAATTTTCCGGCCTCATTTTTCTGGTTGGTAAAGATGAGAAAACGTCTGGCTGGATTTTTCATCACCATATTGTAGAGGACATCGTATTTCTCCTCGGTCGTGACCAGATAGACAATCTGCTCAACGTTTGCCACCGTCATCTGTTCCGACTCTATTTCAATCGAAACCGGCTCTTTACACCATTGGGCAGCCAGACGTCGCACCTCGTCGGTCACCGTGGCCGAAAAAAGCATGGTCTGTTTTCGCATCCCTTGCGGAATCCGATGGATGATCCTTCGCACATCCGGTATGAAGCCCATATCAAGCATGCGATCGGCCTCGTCGATGATCATGGTCTCACAGAAATCGAGGGTCAAAATATTTTTCCCCAGGTAATCGAGAAGCCGCCCCGGAGTCGCCACCATCACATCGCATTGTTTTTCCTGGATGTCTTTCATCTGAGCCCGATAATTGACACCGCCGAAAACCGGATATATTTGCAGGGAGGTGTATTTACTCAAATTTCTGCCATCTTTTGCGATCTGAACTACAAGCTCCCGGGTCGGGGCGATGATCAGGGCTCGTGGCCTGCCGCATTTTCTTTCCTGTTGTTCAAGTGCCAGGAGCTTTGAAATAATTGCGATCAGAAACACCGCCGTCTTGCCGGTACCGGTACTGGCTCGAGCTACTATGTCCCTTTCCTGCAGAACAATGGGAAGGGCCTTTGCCTGCACTGGCGTGCAATACTTAAATTGCAGATCGAAAACGGCATGCATGATGGGTTCAGGAAGATCAAAATCATGGAAACGGGATTTGCCGTGGGTGGGCTCGACCTGAAAGCTGGAAATATCCCACTCCTGTTTCGGCTTTCGCCGACGACGCCTGGATGAAGGTCGTCTGTTCCGCTCTTCGGTCTTCCCGGTATCTCCTTTCTTTCCGGAAATTTCGGGGAGCTCATTTGCGGCATCAACAGGGGCAACATTTGCGGCATGTTCACTCGCGGAAGTATTTTCTTCAACCGTTTCTTTCCGCTCTGAGCGTAATAAATTCCGGATCCGGTACCGGATCGATCGGTACATTTTCCCGATCATATCCGCGCCAACAGAATATCATGTAACCAATACGCTTTCATCATCTCCCGTGGTGACGCAATTCTTCCATGATCGGTCCAAAAAGCTCTTCATACTCCGGAATCGCCTTCCTGAGAATGACACTTGTTTTCGGTACCTCGTTGTCGTTTATCACCAGATTTGCGGAATAGGTCAGGGCCTGAAGATTATAAAAGGTCTTGAATTCCTTGCCGATCAAGATATAGAAGATGAATCTTCTTTTGGCCATGTTCATCGTACACATATGTTGGTGAAAGACATTGGTCAAAATACCGTTGGACTCATAGTGAGAATGAAGAACAATACAGGCATAATCGACAAACTGTATTTTTTCGATGGCATCCTGAACCGATTCCACCAATTCCGCCTTATACCCGATACCTTCCAGGGCATTGATAACGTTTTCCCGCGGCGTTCCCTCGTCCATCAGAATCAGGGCCATCGGGACATCTTCAATGATATCCTTTCCCTCATATCTTCCATCCTTGAGCCAGGAGATATCGGGAGGGGGAGGAGGGGTGACAAAACGGACCTTTTTTTGTTCCTTCTTTCCAGCCGGCCCCGCCAGCGAGGGGGCTGATTGGTCGGACGCCGCGTCATTTGAGGAAAGAGAAATACCGCCCGAGCACTGCGGGCATTTAATGGTAATCATCTTACCGGCAGCAAGTCCTTTCACACTGTCTTTTATCTTTTGGGGAAGCTTTAACTGTTTTCCACAATTCGGGCAACTGACTCTCATCATTTCCCTCACATCAAGGTTGGTTTCATCTTAAAACCCGCACGATACTGTAGGCTACCATTTTTGGTAAGGATTCTTTTCATCCTCTTCCATTGCAAGACCTGAAAGGGCCGAGGTCGCCTCACCCCTTTCCGCCTTCAGACGATCAAGTCCACGGCTGACTTCATTGCGATGCGAGCAGTACTGCATGACCGTCTTCTCAGTGATAAGCCCGTTACTGTACATTTCCAGGAGATGCTGGTCAAAGGTTCGCATTTCCCGGGCAGAACCGTTATGGATGACGTTATAGTAGGTCTTATCCTCCGTTTCCCCGTTCAGTATCAAGTCTTTTACCCGCAGACTGGTGCAGAGGATCTCCATGGCAGCCCCTCGGCCACCGCCGATCTTCGGCACCAGGCGCTGGGCCACAACCCAGCGGATGGTATCCGCCAGGCGGTTTCTGATCTGGGGCTGCTCGTCCTGTTCGAACATACCAAGCATACGGTTGATGGCCTGACCGGCATCGATGGTGTGCAGCGTGGAAAGAACCAGATGGCCGGTCTCCGAGGCGGTCAGAGCAATCTCCATGGTGTCCCGGTCCCGGATCTCGCCGACCAGGATCACCTTGGGCGCCTGGCGCAAAGCTGCACGCATTCCGGTGGGAAAGGAGTTGAAATCGTTGCCAAGCTCACGTTGGTTAAAGGTAGCCTTGTCATGCTTATGGACATATTCGATCGGGTCTTCAAGGGTGACGACATGGACCGATCGTTCATGGTTGATCTGATCCAGCAAGGCGGCAAGCGAGGTCGTCTTACCGGTACCGGTTGCGCCGGTAAACAGAACAAGACCATTGAGTTCCCTTGCCATCTTGTTGAAGGCATTCGGAAACTGCATGGACTCGATGCTTGGGACATCAGTCTCAAGCTTCCTGAGCACGATTGAAAAGCACCCCTTTTGGGTAAAAATGTTCACCCTGAAGCGCGCTTCTTCTCCTAAAGCATAAGAGAGATCACAGGAGCCGCTCTCCACTAAATTGGCCAGCAACCGCTTATTGTTGCCGATCAGGTTCATGGCAAAGGTCTCGGTCTGAAACGGCGTCAATTCCAGAACGGGGGGCAGAACCTGAGCAGGAACGAGCCTCCCCTCCGACTCCACCTGTAATGATTTTCCAACTGTCAGGTTCAGATCGGAGACATTATTTTGCGAGGCCAACATTGCCGTGATCCAATAGTCGATTTCCGTCTTTTTCATTATCCTCTCCCGAAAAAATATGCTATACCGTTTATTTTCATAGTATATTGTCATAAAAGACACAAGAAATTCCAGCATATTTTTCAACAATACCCACAATTTTCAATTATAACGGGAAAGTTAAAGACGCAAAGGAGTAAAAAATGGCCATTGCATTACGCAGCGCAACGACAATCCAGGGACGAAAAATGGCAGGGGCCAGGAGCCTCTGGCGCGCCAACGGCATGACCGAAGAGCAGTTCGGACAACCGATAATCGGCATCGTCAATTCCTTCACCCAATTCGTACCGGGCCATGTCCATCTGCATGATATCGGACAACACCTGAAAAAACTGATAGCAGATCTTGGTTGTTTTGCTGCGGAATTCAACACCATCGGCATCGACGACGGCATCGCCATGGGTCATTCCGGCATGCTCTATTCCCTGCCGTCGCGCGAGTTGATCGCCGACAGTGTCGAATACATGTGCAATGCCCATACGGTGGACGCCATGATCTGCATCAGTAACTGCGACAAGATCACCCCCGGCATGCTGATGGCCGCCATGCGTTTGAACATCCCGACCATCTTCGTCTCCGGCGGGCCGATGGAGGCCGGACGGGACCAAGACAAGAGTTATGACCTGATCGACGTGATGGTTATGGCCGGAGATCAGGCGGTTGCAGATGATGACATCAACCGTATTGAGCGTCTGGCCTGCCCCACCTGCGGTTCTTGTTCCGGGATGTTCACGGCCAACTCCATGAACTGCCTCAACGAGGCCCTTGGGCTGGCACTGCCTGGTAACGGGACGGTATTGGCCACCCACATCCGAAGAACCGAATTGTTCGAGCAGGCATCCAGGCTCATCGTCGGTATGTCCAGGGCCTGGTACGAAAACGAGGACGCCTCCGTCCTGCCGCGCTCCATTGCCTCAAAGAATGCCTTCATGAACGCCATGGCCCTGGATATCGCCATGGGAGGATCCACCAATACGGTGCTGCACCTGCTGGCCATCGCCCATTCGGCGGGAGTCGATTTTACCATGGACGATATCGACCAGCTCTCCCGCAAGATTCCGAATCTGTGCAAGGTTGCCCCTTCCTCTGCGTATCATATCGAGGATGTGAACAGGGCCGGTGGCATCATGGCAATTATGGGCGAGCTTGACCGGGCAGGCCTGATCGACACCAGCGTCCGCCGTGTGGATGCCCCGACCCTGAAGGAGACCCTGGACATCTGGGATATCAAGAGGGATTCATGCTCACCTGTAGCCCAAAATCTCTTTTTGAGCGCTCCCGGCAACCGGGGAAGAAATCTGGTCTTGGGCTCCCAGGAGGCAATGTATGAAGAGACTGATCTCGACAGGACCGCTGGCTGCATCAGAAATGTTGAGCATTGTTACAATAAAGAAGGCGGCCTGGCCATACTTTACGGCAATATCGCCGAAAACGGCTGCATCGTCAAGACGGCGGGGGTCGACCCGTCCAATTTCCAATTTTCCGGCAAAGCCCGCGTCTACTCCTCCCAGGAGGCCGCCTGCGATGCAATTCTGGGAGGTGCAATCACGGCCGGAGATGTGGTGATCATCCGTTATGAAGGACCAAAAGGGGGCCCCGGAATGCAGGAAATGCTTTACCCGACCTCCTATTTGAAATCGGTACATCTCGGCAAGGAGTGCGCGCTTATCACCGACGGCAGATTTTCCGGAGGCACATCCGGCCTCTCCATCGGCCACGTTTCACCGGAAGCCGCAGCCGGCGGCGCCATCGGACTGCTTACAGACGGAGACACCATAGAAATCGACATCCCGGCCCGAAAAATCCATGCCGTAGTTACAGACGAAGAATTTGCCAGGAGGCGGAAGGAGGAGGAGGCCAAAGGCCCGCTCGCCTTCAAGCCGGTCGACCGTGACCGACAGGTGTCCGAGGCTCTTAAGGCCTATGCGCTGTTTGCCGCCTCTGCGGACAAAGGGGCTGTTCGCATTCTCCCACAGGCGGGCTGAGTGGCAGAAAACAGAACCTCCTCTCTCCAGGATAACGAATAATGATGACGTTGTCGCGAGGAAAAGGGGCCGCCGGCATCCATTACGGTTGGTATATCGTTGCCACGGGAACGTTTTGCATTTTTGCCTGTCTGGGACTGGGAAGGTTCTCTTTAGGGATGTTGCTGCCTTCCATGGGAAGGGCCCTGCATCTCAGTTATTCGCAAATGGGGCTGATCAGCACCTCGAACTTCATCGGGTATCTCACGGGGGTACTAATCAGCAGCCGGTTGATGCGAAGGTTCGGAGCCAGAAAGCTGATTGCCGCCTCGCTTCTCCTGGTGGGAGTGTCGATGATCTCGGTGGGCCTTGCGGAAAGTCTCCCTCTGCTGATCGTCTTTTACACCGCCACCGGCATCGGCAGTGCGCTGGCCAATATCCCGATCATGGCCCTGGTCTCGGTCTGGTTCTCCAGCAGCCGACGGGGCAAGGCGGCAGGCTTTATAGTCATCGGCAGCGGCCCGGCCATCGTTCTTTCCGGCTGGTTGATCCCGCTGATCAACGGCATATACGCCGACGGCTGGCGGATCAACTGGTTCATCCTGGGTCTCATGGTCCTTCTGGTTGCCGTCCTCTGCTCTTGTATCATTCGGAATTCTCCCCAGGAGCTGGGGCTTGATCCTGTCGATTCCGGCCATATCCGCAAGCAAAGCCGGAGCAAGAAAATTTCCAACGTCATCCCCAGATCCCCGCTGATCCTCCATTGTGCGGCCATCTATTTTCTTTTCGGCTTCACCTATGTCATCTATGTGACCTTTATCGTCACAGCCCTGGTCAGGGAAAAGGGATTCGCCGAATCCATCGCCGGACATTTCTGGTCCTGGGTCGGCCTGCTCAGCATCCTGTCGGGACCGGTCTTCGGCACCTTTTCCGACCGTTTCGGCAGGAAGGCGGCTCTGATGGTAGTTTTTTCGATCCAGGCCGCAGCCTACCTCTTTATCGGTCTTGATCTGCCGGAAATATTTCTCTACCTGTCCATCTTCTGTTTCGGTATCGTGGCCTGGAGTGTTCCATCCATCATGGCAGCCCTGGTTGGAGATTATGCAGGGCTTGAGCGAGTGGCAGCAATATTTGGGTTTGTGACGTTTATTTTTGGTCTGGGCCAGATTGCAGGCCCCTACCTGGCCGGGCTCCTTGCCCAGGCTACAGGCCGGTTTTCGACAAGCTTTCTTATGGCCTGTGGCATGGCGATATTTGCAATCGTTCTCTCCGCCCTTCTTCCCGGAACAACACAGGAAAAATCGTAGATACGACCATTCTTTCCACCGGTTGGGTAAAAAAGGACTTCGAAATCCGAGACAAGTATGATTAAATAGTGTCGGATTGGCTCATTCGGACCCACCCGGACGAGCCGCAAATAAAAATGAAGGCTCGGAATACCGGTACTGCTGATCCGGTACTCCAAGAAGATTTTCATACATGCTAACCAAGCCCGATACCCTAACGGCACATCTCTATGGATATGCCCTTCCATCTTTCCCAATGAGAATAAGCTCTTGAAACCGACAGATATCAACAATCCGGAATACTTTCACAAAGTCATAGACTGTCAATATGCCTGCCCTTCCCACACCCCGGTCCCTGAATATCTCCGTTTGATAGCGGAAAAGAGGTATACGGATGCCTATATGGTCAACTGGCACTCCAACGTCTTTCCCGGCATCCTCGGCAGAATCTGCGACCGTCCCTGTGAACCAGCCTGCCGCAGAGGGCGGGTGGATAAAGAGCCGGTGGCCATCTGCCGCCTGAAGCGGGTTACAGCCGACTTCAAAGAGGATATCAAAGCCCGACTTCCGCAGATTCCCAGAAAGAAAAACGGCAAACGAATCGCCCTGATCGGCGGCGGCCCGGCATCCTTGACCGTGGCCTGCGATCTGATGCCGCTTGGTTATCAGGTCGACCTTTATGACGAGCAATCGTCCGCCGGTGGGTTCATGCGCAGCCAGGTCCCATCCTTCCGCCTGCCGGTGGAGGTCCTGGACGAAGAGATCAACTACATCCTCGACATGGGCGTCACAACCCATTTCAACTGCCGAATCGACAGTATGAAAGAGTTTCTGAAAAAAGGCTACGATGCGATCTTTATCGGCACCGGCGCCCCTCGGGGCAGGGATCTGAGACTTCCCGGCCGGGAGGAGGGAAAGACAAAGATCCATGTCGGGATTGAATGGTTGGCCGGCGTGGCCTACGGTCATATCGGCAGCGTGGGCAAGACCACGCTGGTTATCGGAGGCGGCAATACGGCAATGGACTGTTGTCGAACGGCACGGCGTCTGGACGGTACGGATGTGCGGATTATAATCCGCGGCACACGGGAGAAGATGAAGGCATCTCCCTGGGAGATCGAAGATGCCCTGAGAGAGGACATCCCCATCATCGAAAATCTCAACCCTCTGGAATATGTCGTAAAAAACGGCAAGTTGGAGGGTATGCTTTTCAACCGTGGAGAGACGGACAAGGAACCGTATTTTATCGCCTGCGACGAGGTCCTCCTGGCCATCGGTCAACAGAATGCCTTCACCTGGATCGAGAAGGACCTCGGTCTGAAGCTTAAAAATCACTGGTTGCCGAAAATCGATGAACAGACCTTTCAGTCGACCATCCCAAACATTTTCTTCGGCGGGGATGCCGCATTTGGTCCCGCCAACGTCATCACCGCGGTAGCCCATGGTCATGAAGCAGCCATCTCCATCGACCTCTTTTGCCACGGAAAAAATCTCAAGGAACGACTGAGCCCCTCCGTTACCCTGGCCAATCAGAAAATGGGGGTTCATGACTGGATCTACGAAAGCAAGGTCACAGATGAAGCCCGTCAGCACGTACCAATCATCGAAACGGTCCGTTCCATCCGGGACAGGATGCTGGAAGTGGAGCTCGGGTTTGACAAAGTCCGGGGAAAGACCGAAGCAGAGCGGTGCCTGAACTGCGATGTCCAGACGGTCTTTTCTTTCAAGGATTGTATCGAATGCGATGCCTGTGTCGATATCTGTCCGACTAGCTGCATTACCTTCACCGAAAACGGAGACGAGGAGGATCTACGCTCCCGCATCGCCATGCCTGCCAGGAATACCAGCCAGGACCTTTATGTTTCAGATGTCCTGAAAACGGGAAGGGTCATGGTCAAAGACGAGAATGTCTGTCTGCATTGCGGTCTCTGCGCCGAGCGCTGCCCGACCGCCGCCTGGGAAATGATAAAATATCTCTATAAATGTGCAACAGCAGGAACGAAATGAAAAAAATCACAAGTACCAACGACTGCGTCATCCGCTTTGCCAACGTCAATGGCTCGGGATCGGCGAGTGCCAATAATCTTTTCGCCAAGGCAGTGTTTCGACTAGGGGTACCTGTCAGTCCGAAAAACATCTTCCCGTCGAACATCCAGGGCCTGCCCACCTGGTACGAGGTCCGTATAAATGAACGAGGTTGGTTGGGTCGTCGCGGCGGTTTCGATATGGTGGTTGCCATCAACGGCCAGACCATACGACAGGATTACCAGGAGGTTTTGCCAGGCGGGTATTTCTTTTATGATTCCACCCGATCCCTGCCAGACGATTTCACCCGGACCGACATCACACCCATCGGGGTTCCGCTCACCGATCTGTGCAACAAGGAGATTGATAAACCCCGCCTCAGGCTGTTGATGAAAAACATCGTTTATGTCGGGGCCTTGGCCAATCTGCTGAGCATGGGTCTTGAAGTCTTTGTCGATTCTTTGAACAGGCAGTTCAGCAAAAAACCACACTTGGCCGAATCAAACATCAAGGCCTTGGAATTGGGATACACCTATGCCGCTGAGCACTATCCAGACACCTGCGGTCTCAAGGTTACGGCCTCGGAAAAAACCAAAGACCTGATTCTTATGGACGGCAACAGTGCCGCCGCTTTAGGCGCCGTCTATGCTGGGGCTACCGTGGCCGGCTGGTACCCGATCACCCCTTCTACCTCGGTTATCGACTCCTTCGATAAATTTACCAAAAAATATCGCCACGAACAGGACACCGGGCGACGAAGGGCCGCCATCATTCAGGCGGAAGACGAGTTGTCCGCCATCGGCATCGTCATCGGTGCCGCCTGGAACGGTGCCCGGGCCTTTACCGCTACCTCGGGACCGGGACTATCCTTGATGAACGAATTTCTGGGACTGGCGTATTTTGCCGAGATCCCAGTACTCTTAATCGATGTTCAACGGGCCGGACCCAGCACCGGTATGCCCACCAGGACCCAACAGTCCGACATCCTGAGTGCCGCCTATGCCTCCCATGGTGATACCCGGCACGTTCTGCTCTTTCCCTGTGATCCCAAGGAATGTTTCGAGATGACCGTCGAGGGCTTTGATCTGGCCGAACGCCTGCAGACCCCAGTGATCATCATGAGCGACCTTGACCTCGGCATGAACGACTCCGTCAGCACCGAACTCCTCTGGGACGACTCCCGCGGGTACGACCGTGGCAAAGTCCTGAACGCAAAAGAGCTTGAAGGACGCGAGTGGGGCCGGTATCTCGATTCAGATGGAGACGGCATTTGCTATCGAACCTATCCTGGCACCCATCCAACCAAAGGCTCCTACTTCACCCGCGGTTCCTCCCATAACGAGTTCGCCGCCTATACCGAGGAGGGGGGGGCGTATGAGCGGATCATGCGCCGACTGCTGACAAAATGGGAAACGGCCAACGGCCTTGTTCCATTACCCGAAATAGACATTGCATCCCCTGACTGTACGATCGGACTGATCTTCTACGGAACCACCACCCATGCCGCCCGAGAGGCGATCGATATCCTGGCTGCTGACAAAAGGAAAGTCAACAGCTTGCGACTTAAGGCCTTCCCGTTTCAGCAGGAAGTGAAAGACTTCATAGATGGATGTGATACGGTTTTTGTCATTGAGCAGAACCGAGACGCACAGATGCTGAAACTTTTGCTAACGGAAGGAGATGCACCGACAACAAAACTGGTGCCGGTCCTTCATTTTGACGGCCTGCCCATCACAGCCGACTTTATCGTTGAACAAATTACCAAGGCCATCGCGGCTCAAAGAGGATAGCCATGACATTCACCCGCCCCACATTCCGTCATCCAGATCTGCCGCCAAATGCTCTCGGCTATACCCGGAGGGACTACGAAGGTGCCATTTCCACACTCTGCGCCGGCTGTGGCCATGACTCGATCAGCAACTCGATCATTCAGGCCTGCTACGAGCTGCCGGTGGAACCCCACCGGGTGGTGAAGATGTCCGGAATCGGATGCTCATCAAAGACTCCAGCCTATTTCTTAGGCAAATCTCATGGCTTCAACGCCGTTCACGGACGCATGCCCTCGATTGCCACCGGTGCCAATATGGCCAATAGAGATCTTCTTTACCTGGGCGTCTCCGGCGACGGTGACACCGCCTCCATCGGCCTGGGTCAATTCACCCATGTGATCAGGCGGAACCTGAATATGGTCTACATCGTCATGAACAATGGTTGTTACGGACTGACCAAAGGCCAGGACTCGGCCACCGCCGACCGAGGGTCTGCCAGCAAAAAAGGTGCCCCCAATCCCTTTGAATCAATCGATCTGTGCGAGATGGCTATCCAGACCGGCGCGACCTTTGTCGCCCGCAGTTTTTCCGGAGACAAACACCAATTGGTGCCGATTCTGAAAGCGGCTATGAACCACAAGGGATTTGCCCTGGTCGACGTGATCTCGCCCTGTGTCACCTTCAACAACACAACGACATCGACCAAGAGCTACCAATATGTCCGAGACCATGTGGAGGCTACGGGAACCCTGGACTACATCCCTTTGCGCCAGGAGATCACCACGGAATATGAGGAAGGAGCAACCCAGGAGGTAACCCTCCATGACGGCAGCGTGATCTATCTTTATAAAGGGGAAAGCGCCCGCGATATCACCAATCGCAGGACCGCCATCGACAGCCTGGAGGAACATCGGGTCGAAAACAGGATACTGACGGGCATCCTGTATTTCGCCGAAGGAGTAGCGGACACCCATGAGATGATCGGGTCCCCACAGCAGCCGCTCAACAGTTTTGAACAGAACGATCTTTGCCCCGGCAATGCGGTCTTACATACAATTATGGGTGGATACCGATAGGTCTTTACGGTCGACAATATCCATTTCGCCGGCACCGTACCCCATATCCGCTTCCAAAACACGCTTCCCTTCAGGGTTAGACAGGCAAAAAATAGGTTCATCCGACTCAAGCGTACTTTTCTATAACCCAAGGAGGTTGAGATCGTCGTTTGCGGGCGCATCACGGAGGCCCGACTGGGAAGCATATCAGGCCCGGAGGGTTGCGGATAAGACGTCCGCAACTGGCAGCAGGCCAGGGACGGCCTGTCTGTCAGCCGTGGTTCCCAGGCGATAAGGCCGCAGGACGGCAACCGGAAGCGATGATCTCTACTGGGTTAATTCTTTCAACTTTTCCAAAGTACGCAAAAACCGGATGAGCCCAAAAATATCTCTTGATAGGTGAGTACGGCGTATACTATCCCCTAACCAAGCAGGAGCGAGTCGTTAGCCAGTTCCTCGCCCTGGGATTTGTAAAACTGAGTAAGCAGGTCCTTAACCGTCAGGTTCTTTTTCTCATCACCTTTCATATCGAGAATAATCCGCCCCTGGTGCAGCATGATCAACCGATCCCCGAAGGAAATGGCATGCCTCATGTTATGGGTAATCATCATGGTAGTCAACTCCTGCTCCCGGACGATCTCCCGGGTCAGATTCAGGATCTGGGTGGCGGTCTTGGGATCGAGGGCTGCGATGTGCTCATCCAACAGCAACACATCCGGCCGCAACATGGTCGCCATAAGCATGGTCAGTGCCTGCCGCTGGCCACCGGACAACAACCCCACAATATCCTGCAGACGATCCTCGAGCCCCAGGCCAAGGTGAATGAGTTTTTCTTTAAAGAGCTGCCGATCCCGGTTTTTGACGCCGGGGGCCAGCCCCCGTTTTTTGCCACGCCTGATGGCAAGGGCCATATTTTGCTCAATGGTGGCGGTGGGGCAGGTGCCAAGCAGAGGGTCCTGGAATACCCGGGAGATAAACTTGGCCCGTTTATGCTCCGGCCAGGCGGTAACATCACAGTTGTTAATGGTGATGGAACCGGTATCGGGGAAAAAAGAACCGGCAATGCAGTTCAACAGTGTCGATTTTCCCGCGCCGTTGGAGCCGATGACCGTGATGAAATCGCCTTCATCGATTTGCAGGTTGATATCGTCTAAGGCAAAGACCTCATTGACGCTTCCCTTATGGAAGTATTTGTTGATGTTTTTTAGGGTAATCACCGTCTTAAGAATCTCTTCTTGATATTGGGAGTAATCAGGGCGCAGACCACCAGGACAGCGGTAATCAGGTTCAAATCACTGGGGTTGAACTGAAAGGATCCAAAGCGCATGCCAAGCGCCAGGGCTATGGCCAACCGATAGAGGACCGAACCGAGCAGGGCGGAGGTGAATGCCCGGCCGATGGTCCGGCAACCGAAAACCGTCTCGCCGATAATGACCGAGGCAAGACCTGCAACAATGGTCCCGACCCCCATGCCAACATCGGCGGCCCCCTGGTTCTGGGCCACCAAGGCACCGCTTAAGGCCACCAAGGCATTGGAAATGCCGACTCCGAGAATAATGATCGTATGGGTATTGACCCCGAGGCTGGTGATCATCTGCGGGTTGTCTCCCGTGGCCAGAACCGCCTGGCCGAGTTCGGTGCTGAGAAACCAGACAATCAGAACGACCACCACCACGCTGAACAGGCCGAAAATCAGGATTCCGGCATACTGGGCCGGAATCCCGAGTCCGGTCACCGAATCAAATACCGTGGTTGCGTTTAAAAGCGCCACATTGGGCCCCGACATGATGCGGATATTGATCGAGTAGAGCGCGATCATGGTCAGGATTGAGGCAAGCAGATGGAGGATATTGAACTTGGTGTTCAATATCGCCGTGACCGCCCCGGCCAGAAAGCCGCCCGCCAGGGCCAACAGCAGCGACAGATAGGGATTCATGCCATGGGAGATGGCCACTGCTGAAATGGCAGCCCCCAGGGGCAGGCTGCCGTCTACTGTGAGATCGGGAAAGTCGAGAATTCTAAAGGTCAGGTAGACCCCAACCACCATGATGCCATAGACCAGCCCCTGTTCTATGGCACCAAGTGCTGCATAATACGTCATAACCGATTCCCAGCTGCGAAATTATTTATAGACTTTTGTAGCTTTTTTCAGGAGTTCTGCAGGCGGGGTGATCCCCATCAGCTTCGCATATTTGGCATTGATTTGTAATTCCAGTTTTTTCTGGAACTCTACCGGCATATCTCCCGGCTTCTCACCCTTGAAGATCTTAAGAGCCATGGCGCCAGTCTGATAGCCATGTTTGTAATAATCAAAGCCCATGGCGGCAACGGCGCCGCGTTTCACGGAGCTGACATCGGCGGCAAAGACCGGCAGTTTGTTCTGCACCCCGATTTTAACGACCGATTCAAGTGCGGAAACGATAGTGTTGTCAGTGGGCACGAAAATAGCATCAACCCGGCCGACCAGGCTTTTGGCCGCCTGATAGACATCGGCCGTTTTGGATGCAGTCGCTTCCACCACTTCGAATCCCATGCTTTTACCCAGCTTTTGGATTCTGATCACGGTGGATTTGGAGTTGGCCTCACCGGCGTTATACAAAAGACCGAGTTTCTTTAAACCCGGAATGAAGGTCCGCACCATCTCCATATGCTTTTCAAGCGGTAGCAGATCGGACACTCCTGTAATCAGCCCACCCGGTTTGTTGATGTCCTTTACCAGACCAGCTGCCACGGGATCGGTTACGGCGGCGAACAGAAGAGGACGCTGCAGATCTTTCGGGGCCTTGTTATCGGCCTGGGCACAGGCCTGGGATGAAGGGGTGGCGATGGCCAGGAAGAGGTCAGGTTTTTCGCCGATCATCTGTTGGGCTATCTGGGTTGCCGTCCCCATATTGGCCTGGGCATTGTGGATATTGTATTTCACGTCCACCTTGTTGTCTTTCAGATAATCCTGGAACCCGCGGAGCACGGCATCAAGCGCCGGGTGTTCCACAAACTGGTTGACGGACACCGTATACGTCCGGGCATAGGCCCCCTGTGCAACCATAGCCACCATTCCCAGCACTGCCAGCAAGATTTTTTTCATAAACCATTCCTCCTCTCATCAAATGTAAAGTCGTACAACCTGTCCTCTGTCTCATCCACCCCCAGACATCCAGCCGATTATCCATCCCAGCTCAGGTGATGGTGCAAGGTGATACGTAATCACTTTTAAAGAAATGCCTAGGAAGAGGTCTTTCAAGCCCAAATCCTTTGGCCGTTTGCAATTCTACCTATCCGATCATTGTCAAAATAGCAACATTTAATGCGCTCTCACGCGGTTATCCGACAGCAACGTATCAATTGAAGTAAAAAAAGAAAAACACAGAAAAAGAGGACAAATATATTTTGCACAACTTTCCGGGTTGGCATATTTGGTTGAAATTGCGTCGCAACTATCCAACGAATCGTTTTTTAATACGCGCTGCAAGAATTCAGGAGTCAGGAGCCAGAATCCAGAGAGGTTGTCTTTGTTTGATTTTCTACTGAATTCAAACTCCTGGAGTCTGGATTCTTTGGAATATAAACGGGAAGAAAGCTGAAAATAATTCGGATTACGGTTTTTCCAGATTGCTTTTCCCACGCAACGGCTCGAAAAGATATTCAAGCCCGTTGAGCTTGATTTCATAGACAACCGCCAGCATCTCGCCAAGCTTTCCGGCCGGAAACCCCTGCTGCGCAAACCAGACCACATAGGGTTCCGGCAGATCGATCAGCAACCGGCCGCTATACCGTCCGAAGGGCATTTTCATCTCCGCCAGCTCAAGGAGAAGGCCGGAATCAAACGGAATCTGCGCCATTGCTCTCCCCTTTTCCGTTGTGCACGCCACGTACTACGTCCATCGATTTAGTCCCGGTACCGCTTTTCTTCCCGGAAATAGTCTGGAAAGCCGACAACTTCCTTGAGATGCTCTACCCTGGATATTTCATGAAAAATTTGCTCGGAATTGAATTTGTTACGTGGATATAAATAGTTAACCTCATAAAATTCAAGCATGTACCGAGTACAATTTGTACCTGAACAAAAACAGTCAACCGTAAATTTTTCCACCCTTCGGGAGAGTCGATCCGATCCGCTATCCCGCGTCGCTTGTGCGGTTCACATACTTCAGTAG
>Ga0307440_1000544_pt1 | contig 18512 bp, 18 predicted proteins | sample SalMarWE160410MG_FD_202150 | JGI IMG/M metagenome (GOLD analysis project Ga0307440, IMG submission 202150) | Salt marsh sediment microbial communities from the Plum Island Ecosystem LTER, Massachusetts, United States - WE1604-10 | ecosystem: Environmental > Aquatic > Marine > Intertidal zone >... | reverse complement strand
GCCCGCTGACATGGCGGCCGGTATCGAACAGGCGCTGCGCGCACGCAGCGGTGACGCCTGCGAGCTGTGCGGCGCGGCCGACGACCTCGATGTCTACGCCGTGGCGCCCTCAGACGGCGGCGCCGACCGGTCCATCCTGGCCTGCGCCACCTGCCGCGGTCAGATCGAACATCCGGAGACCATGGACCCCAACCACTGGCGCTGCCTGAACGACAGCATGTGGAGCGAGGTGCCGGCCGTGAAGGTCATGGCCTGGCGACTGTTGAACCGGCTGCGCGGCGAGGGCTGGCCGCAGGACCTGCTGGACATGTTCTACCTCGACGACGACACCCGCGCCTGGGCCGAGGCCGGTGAAGCCGCCGAACCGGCCGTGAAACACACGGACTGCCACGGCACGGAGCTGGCCGCCGGCGATACCGTCACGCTGATCAAGGACCTGGACGTCAAGGGATCGAGCCTGACCGCCAAGCGCGGCACCGCCGTGCGCAACATCCGCCTGGTGGCCGACAACCCGGAGCAGATCGAGGGCCGCGTCGACGGCCAGCAGATCGTCATCCTGACCAAGTTCGTCAAGAAATCGGGCTAATCTCCACCAACGCGGCCGCCAGCATATCCATGCGGTCCACGCCCCAGAACATCTGCGGGCGTCCCTCGCCCCCCAGGATGAACGTGGGCACGCCGAAGCAGCCGGCCTTCAGTGCCGCCTCGGTGTTCTGCTTCAATCTGGCCTTGCCTTCACCGGGATCAAGCCGCAGCCAGGCCTCCGGCAGACCCTGAACGGCGACGATCCGGGCCAGCCAGTCGGCTTCATGCACCGGATCGATGGCCCCGGACCACAGGGCATCGAAGGCGGCGGTGCAGAAGCGGACGCGATCCGCACCCTCCAGCATGCAGGCCAGCGCCAGGGCCGGCCTGGCATCGAAGCTTCCCGGCCGGATCATGCGCAAGGGCACGTCGAGTGCCGCCGCCCAGCGCTTGATATCCTGCAGCAGGTACAGCGCCTTGGGACGGCAGGCGGCGGGCGGCGTGTTGCCCGCATCCTTGATGAGCTTCGGCAGGTTGACCGGCAGCCAGCGCATGTCGGCCCCCGACAAAGCGGGCATCCGCGGCAGGCGTTTGACGGCCAGGTAGCTGTAGGGGCTGATGAGGTCGACATAGAAATCCAGCGTCATGGGCCCTCCCCCGGCCAATCTCGGCAGGGCCGGAAAACCGGTCAAGCGCCGGGCGCTTGCAGGCCGTTCATCACGGCCTCAGTGTTGCCCTCTTCCGATACCCCAGACACGAGGATGCATCGCCATGGCCGTCAACCCACCCGTCCTGAACCCACCGCTGCCCGTGCCCGGCTTCCGGGTCGGCACCGCCTCCTGCGGCGTCAAGTCGCCGGAGCTGAAGGGCAAGCGCCAGGATTTGACGCTGATCGTGGCCGACGTGCCCTGCCACGCCGCCGGCGTGTTCACGCAGAACCGCTTCCGCGCCGCCTGTGTGCGGATGGCCGAACAGGTACTGGCCGACGATGCCGAGCACATCCGCGCCATCGTCGCCAACGCCGGCAACGCCAACGCCGGCACCGGCGCCATGGAGCGCGTCTGGTCGCAGGGCCTGATCGAGGCCGGCGCCGCCGCGGCCGGGGTCGCCCCGTCGCAGACGCTGTCCGCGTCCACCGGCGTCATCGGCACCCCGTTCCCGATCGAGCGCGTCGAGGCCGGCATGCATCAGGCCGTCGACTCGCTGGCGCCGGACAACTGGCAGGCCGCCGCCAATGCCATCCGCACCACCGATACCTTCGCCAAGTGGTCCTCCAGGCGGATCGAGATCGGCAGTGCGCACTATACGCTGACCGGCATCGCCAAGGGCAGCGGCATGATCCATCCGAACATGGCCACGATGCTGGCCTTCGTGGCCACCGACGCGCCGCTCACCGCCGCCGAGCTCAAGCCGATGCTCCGGCGCGTGGCCGATCGCTCGTTCAACTGCATCTCGGTCGACGGCGACACCTCGACCAACGACACCCTGCTGGTGCTCGCCGCCGGCATCGGCCTCGGACATCCGCCGCTTGCCGACGCCGACACCACGATGTTCGAGCAGGCGTTGGGCGAGCTGTGCGGCGAGCTGGCGCAGATGATCGTGCGCGACGGCGAGGGGGTCTCGAAGTTCGTGACCATCGACATCAACGGCGCCCGCAGCGAGACGGAGGCGCGCACCATCGGCCGCGCCATCGCCGTCTCGCCGCTGGTCAAGACGGCCTTCGCCGGCTCCGATGCCAACTGGGGGCGCATCCTGTCGGCCATCGGCAATGCCGGGGTGCCCATCGAACCCGAGCGCATCGCGCTGTGGGCCGACGACGTGCACATCTGCGACAAGGGCGGCGTGCGGCCCGATTACCGCGATGCCGACGGCATGGCCGTGTTCGCTAAGCCTGAGTTCACGCTGCGCATCGACCTCGGCCTCGGGGCGGCCTCGGCCCGTGTCTGGACCGGCGACCTGACCCACGACTACATCAGCATCAATGCCGAATACCGCACGTAGGACGTGTTTGATTGATCCGCAAAAGGCGTGACTCAGGCCATCCATGGCCTTCGCCCTGCGGGCGGCTTAGCAGCCGTCCAAACGGCTATCCTGCCCTTTTGTCCTGCCTTTTGCTCGGAACGCCCGCAGAAAAGCGGGGTTTTCTGCGGGCTCACGAATCCCTGCGGATTCGCCCGCCATCCTGGCGGGAACAAGGGTCTGGCCCCCTCCCCGCCCATATCTGCCCCGAGGTAAGGCTTTCCAAACGGAAAAGCACGAAATTCGTGTTCTATTTCGTGCCCGTTTGGAAAGCCTTGGCGAGGAAAACGGCAGATATCCGCGGGCGGCCTTCTTTGGTTCTTTCTTGGCCGAGCAAGAAAGAACAGAAGGTATTGATCCGGCCTGACCAAGTAAGAACCCATTACCGCCAGGGAACACGGACATGAACGATCAGGTCATCGCCCTGGTGGCGGCCTTCAACGAGCGCGGGGAGATGCTGCTGCTCAAGCGTCCGGACGACGTCCACTGCGGAGGCCTGTGGTCGCTGCCCGGCGGCAAGGTCGAGGGCGAGGAGATGCCGCTGGATACGGCGGTGCGCGAACTGGGCGAGGAAACGGGGCTTGCCGGCAAATACTGGCGCCACCTCGGCAAGGCAGGCCATCGCTATGCGGACCGCGAACTCCATTTCCTGCTGTTTGTCTGCATCTGCCCCGACCTGACCGGATTCCGCCCCGAATCAGAGGCCGCCTGGGTGGCGCCGGCGGATCTGGCGGCTTACCCGATGCCGGAGGCCAATGCCAAGCTGCTGCCGCTGCTGGAGCTGCCTGAGGTGGCGGAGTATCTGCAGGCATGGTCGGCGTCGTAAGCGCCGCACACTAGAAATCGATGGTGATGCCGGTGCTGTAGCGCACGTCGGTAGGCTTCACGCCCTGCGGAGGGCGGGAGTCGTGGGTCACATCCAGGCTCAGCTTCAGGTTCAGATTCTCATACAGCACGACCACCCCCGCCAGCTGCTCGAGCAAGCGGAAATCGCCGGGATAGCGCAGGGCGGGCTGGTAGTAGGTGGTGCTGTAGGCGCGAAACTGCGAACTGAGCTGGCGCTTCAGCACCAGATAGACGTTGCCGCGCCACAGGCGGCTGTCCAGCGGATCGGTCGTACCGAGCCTGGGGCTCAGCCTTTCGTGCTCATAGAACGCCCCCAGCCCCAGGTAGATGGCGGCGGTTTGCACCTGCTCCAGCAGCGTCCAGCGCACACCGCCTCCGAGCAGGGTGCGCAGATCCACCCTGGCGAAGGGATCACGCCCGGCCTGCGCGAAGGCTTCGACGGCCCAGTGCGTGGACACCTGGGTGCGATGACGCAGATGCACGAAAAAACGGTTCGTATCGATCTGACCGTTGCTTCGGCCGTAGGCGTACTGCAGCAGCAGGAATTCGGTGTACCGGCCATGCTGCCACGCGCTGAGCCACTCGGCCCTGGTGCTGTTCTTGACGGTGTTGCCGCTGGCCCCATCGACGGAGGCCTCGACATGGTTATGCAGGCCGTCCTGTTTGGGACCGATGATGGCCTGCTCGACATTGACGATGGCAAACGCGGAAACCGGGGCATAAAGGCAGGCCGCGAGGCAGGCCGGAACAAGAAACCTGATCATGCGCCGACCCTATCGAATCGCTGCCTGCCGTTCAAAGCCGCGGCATGGCCCCTCAAAACGAACAGCCCCGCCGAAGCGGGGCTGTCCGGGGCGCGGAGGCGGCCTCCGCTCACATCATGATCTTCAGGGTCGCGGCATACGAATCCACATCCATCTTGCTGGCGGGATATCCGGTCTTGTTGACCTTGACCCCGCTCCAGTAGCGCATGTACTCAAGACCGACATGCATGAAATCGTCGACCCGGTAATCCAGCCCACCGCCGAAACTGAAGCCGGTCGCCGTCTTGTTGGCCGAAGCCGGTGCGATCGCTGCGGATGAGTCACTGATATTGGCCTTGCCGGTGGTGCCACCGACCAGGCCGTAGATATGGAATTCGGAGGTGGCGGGAATCTGCAATTTCACCAGATACGAGAACAGGTAGTCCGTCCTCAGCTGAACGGTTCTGCCCGTATAGGTCGTCTTACCCGGTTCCGTCAGGCCGACACGCAGCTGGGCGCCGAGATAGTCGTTGAAATCAGCTCCCAGTTTGGCAAAGCCGCCGAACACGTTGTTGCTCTGGCTGAATCCGGTCTGGGAAAACTTCATGTCATAGACGCCGAGACCCAGGCCGATATACGGATTGATGCCGAGATTGCTCACACCATCCATATCGGCCGCCCGCGCCGGACCGGGAACCACCATCAACATCGCTGCTGCCAGCACACAAAGCCGCAACACGTATTTCATCCGCTCCTCCTTGTGAACCCTCCACCACATGATTCATGGCGGTCACGCTATTCCAATACATTAAAGGCCAGAGAACAACCATCTGCAATACAAGCCGTGCCCGCATACAACAGACGACCCCGCCGAAACGGCGCTCTGTCGGAACGGATACTTCGTCGCGGGTGCATGACCGTCAACGGTCATCTTACCGGCCTTCGGCGACCTAGCCGTTCAGGGCCTTCATCATCGCCTCGGGATAGCGCTCGCCGGCGGCGACACCGGGCCGGAACACGGCCTCCAGTTCGTCCAGCTCCGCCTGGCCGAGCCGCAGCTTCAGCGCCCCGGCATTATCCTCGAGATATTTCCGATGCTTGGTGCCGGGGATGGGCACCACATCGTCGCCCTGCGCCAGCACCCAGGCCAGCGCCAGCTGCGCCGGCGTGCAACCCATCAGGGCCGCCAGCCCCTTGACCTTGGCGACCAATGCCAGGTTACGGCGGAAATTGTCGCCCTGGAAGCGCGGCGTATGACGGCGGTAGTCATCCGGCGCGAAGTCCTCCGGCTTGGTGATGGCGCCGGTCAGAAAGCCCCGGCCCAGCGGGCTGTAGGCCACGAAGCCGATGCCGAGCCGACGGCAGGCCGCCAGCGTCCCCTCCTCGGGATCGCGCGTCCACAGCGAATACTCGCTCTGCAGCGCCGTCACCGGATGCACGGCCGAGGCGCGTTCCAGGGTCCGCACCGAGGCCTCGGACAGGCCGATGTAGCGGACCTTGCCCGCTCCCACCAGTTCCGACAGCGCCCCGACCGTGTCCTCGATCGGCGTGTCCGGGTCGATGCGGTGCTGGTAGTACAGGTCGATGTGGTCGACACCGAGGCGCTTCAGGCTGCCCTCGACAGCCTCTCGGACATATTCCGGCCGGCCGTTGATGCCACGCACGTTCGGATCGGTCGGGCTGCGCATGACGCCGAATTTCGTGGCCAGGAACACCTGGTCCCGCTTGCCCCTGATGGCGCGCCCCACCAGCTCCTCGTTGGTGTGCGGCCCGTACATGTCGGCCGTATCGAGGAAGTTGATGCCCAGCTCCAGCGCGCGGTGAATGGTCGCGATCGATTCCGCATCATCGCGATTCGCGTAGAAATCGCTCATGCCCATGCAGCCGAGCCCGATGGCGGAGACCTCCGGTCCGTTGGCCCCCAGACGCCGTGTTTTCATGATGACCTCCTTGGCAAAGGCAAGGGTTTAGCACCATCGCCCGCCATTGCCAACCCCGATGCCGGATGGATCAGGAGCGCTTGCGGGCGCGCGGATGCGCCTTGTCGTAGACCTCGGTCAGGCGGGCGATATCCAGGTGCGTGTAGCGTTCGGTGGTGGATAGCGAGGCATGGCCGAGCAGTTCCTGGATGGCGCGCAGATCGACGCCGCCGGCCAAGAGCTGCGTGGCGTAGGAATGACGCAGGCGGTGCGGCGTCACCGAGATATCGGCACCGGTGGCCAGCGCCCGCGCCTTGAGCATGCGCTGCACGCTGCGCACCGTCAGCCGGCCGCCGCGCCGGTTCAGGAACAGTCCCTGTTCACTGCCGGCCGCCGGGCGCCGCGCAAGATAGTCCCGGATCAGCGCCGTCACCTGTGCCGGCATCGGCACGATGCGCTCCTTGCGCCCCTTGCCGAGCACGCGCAGCTCGCCCGCATGCAGGTCGACATCGGCGAGATCCAGGCCCACCGCCTCGGATACGCGCAGGCCGCAGCCGTACAGCACGGCCACCAGCGCCCGGTCGCGCGGCTCCGCGACGGCATCGGTGCCGTGCATCAGCAGCCCCGTCTGCTCCGGGGACATGTTGCGCGGCAGCCGTTTCGCCTTCTTGGGCGGACGCACGCCGGCGGCCACATTGTCGGCGAGCCGGCCGCCTTCGACGGCGAACCCGAGCAGGCCGGACAGTGCCGACAGGCGACGCGCCAGCGTGGCGGCGGAAAGCCCCTCGGCATGCATGGCGACCAGCCAGTCGCGCACGGTATCGCGACCGATCCCGTCCAGGGGCCGGTCGCCGGCATGGGCCAGGAAATGGTTCAGGTCACGGCGGTAGTTGCTGACGGTATGGGGAGAGGCCAGCCGCACATCGGCCAGCTGCTGCAGATAGCGGCCGATGGCATCGGAGAGCCGCCAGGGCTCAGTCGGCATCCGGGTCCGGGGCCTCGAAACGGGAACCGCCGAGGGCCTTGGCGACGTACATGGCCTGATCGGCGAGCTCGATCAGTTCGCGCACCTGCATATCCTTCTCCGGCGGCGACACCGCCACCCCCAGGCTGATGCTGACGGCCTCCTCGCCGACGCCGATTCCGGCACAGGCCTTGACGATGCGCCCGGCGATCTCGACCGCCTTGTCGCGGCCGCAGCCGGGCAGCAGCAGCACGAACTCGTCGCCTCCCATGCGGATCAGGGGATCCTGGGCACGCACGTAACGCCGCGCCGTCTGGCAGACCTGTTCCAGCAGCGCATCGCCCTTGGCATGCCCGTACTGGTCGTTGAACACCTTGAAATCGTCGACATCCAGATACAGGCAGGCGACCGACGCCCCCTCGCCGAACCACTGCGACAGCGGCTGATGGCTGTGCGGCTGCAAAAAGCGGCGGTTGCGGCTGCCGGTCAGTGAATCGGTCACGGCCAGGCGCGCCAGACGTTCCCTCGCCACGGCGTTCTCGAGGCTCAGGCCCACGACCTGGGCCAGATGCTGCAGGAAGTCCGTGGCCTGATCCGGGCGGAAGCGCTCGGCGTTGTCCGACCCGATGCCCAGCACACCGAACGGCCGTTCCAGATCGCCGAGGGTCAGCAGCGCCAGGGAACCGATGTGGTTGTCCCGCTCGTGCAGCCATTCGAACGTCCGCTTCGGCGTCACGCGCATCAGCCGCACATGTTCCTTGTTCAGCCCGGCCTGGGCGATCTCGCCGTTCTCCAGCCAGATCAGGTCGCGTTCGGACAGGGCTTCGAGCTTGCGACCGCCCATGAAGCTGGAGCGGTCGAACCAGAAGCGCACCAGGTCCAGCTCGAAGCCGGAACGCAGGCCGCGCAGCAGCACGAAGCACAGGTCCTCCGGATCGGTCGCGGACAGCACCTGCGATTCCAGTTCGAACAGGCGCGAGAACAGCCGTTCGTTGTCGCGCAGCCGCTTCATGACCTCGGACACATATTGGCGCAGCGCCCGGTTCTCCTCCGTCAGCTGCTGCATGCGGCGGACCGACATGTCCTCGACGGTGGCCGGGCCGTTCGGCTTGTTGGTATCGCTCATGGCGCCTCCTCCTCGATCAGGATGCGCCAGGGTTCATGCGACGACCGGCGAACGAGATACAGGCGCTTCAGCCCGGAATCCCTGAAGTTGCTCGAGTCGTAGTGCTGCATGAACTCGACCACCGCGATCTCGCCTTCCGGCCACGGATTCGGATCGCGGATGACGGTCATGTCGTCGAGGCTGACCTTGATGAAGCGCTTGCTGCCGTTCACCCGGCGCTTGTAGCGCGACCATGCCGCCAGGTCCCGTTTGCCCGACCGGAAGGCCTTGTCGTAATGGCTCAGGTAGGCGTCCGCATTCAGCGATTCCCAGTCCCTGATCCAGCCGTCGATTGCCTGATGGATCGAGGCCAGCTCCGGGGATGGCGCCTTGGCATCGGTGAACGGGATATTGTCGCCGACGATGACCCAGCTGTGCTCGGGATGCACATAGCCCTGCACCGCCAGCAGACGCGGGTTGGGCAGGGCGAAACAGCCTTCGGTATCGCGCGGCGGGCGGCGGCCGACCCCTTCCGCGTAGCCGTGCATCCAGATGCCATGCCCGTCCTTGCCGTGCAGCCTGTCCAGGGCATTGGGGTAATCGGTCGGGAAGGCCACGGGACCGTACTTGTCCACGAGCGCCTTGCTCGCCAGGCGCTCGACGAAGCGGTAGATGCCGTTGGGCGTGCGTCCGTCCCCCTCGGATTCCTTGTCGCCGCCGTTGGTGCCGGTCGCCACGTATTCATCGTCGACCCGCGTCAGGCCGCCGTCCTTGCTGCGCTTGTAGATGAACATGCGCGAGCGCGCCTTGTCGACGACGAACAGGGTGTCGATGTACGAGCCGAGCTGCAACACGCCCTCGGGGATGCCGGTGGTGACGCCGTCGAGCTTGTCGGCAAAGGCATGCAGGCGCGCCTCGGCCTCGCCGAGCCCCGGCTCCAGGCTGGCCGCCGCCAGCTTTTCGGAGGCCTGGCGCACCGAGCGCGCGTATTCCCCGGCCCGTTCCACGTCGGAAACCGCCTTGCGGCGATGGGCCTCGGCCTCCAGCAGGGCCACCAGCGGATCATCGCCGAACTTCTTGCTGTCGAGGCTGAGCAGCGCCTGATCCGGCTCGTTGGCATCCAGCGCCAGCGTCGCCAGCAGGATGGAGCGCTCCTTCGGCGCCAGGGAGCGGACGGCGGGGTCCTGGTTCGCCTCCAGGGCCTGCTGCACCTTTAGGCGCACGTTCGGGGGCAGGGGCCTTTCGGATGCCGCAGCGGCGGTTGCCATGGCGAGCAGGGCCAGTGCCAGGATGAAGCTAAAGATCGGCTTCACGGGTGATCCTCCAGGTGCCGTGAATCTTGGCGAATTCCAGCAGCTTGTGCGTATCCTCGCGGTAATCGTTGGACTCGAAATGCTCGTCGAAGGTCAGCTGCGCGCGCTTTCCCGCCTGCAGCGACGTGAAGACCACGTGCTTCACGCCGACATGGATGAAGTCCTTGGCCATGATGACACGTCGCTTGTAGCGCTTCCAGGCCGCGTGGTCCATGCGCGCATTCGGTACGAATGCGGCGCTATAGGCAGCGAAATACCCGTCGAGGTCGCGCGCGCTCCAGGCCGCACGCCAACCGTCGAAGGCCTTCATGACATCCGCCTGGTCGGAGGACGGAATGGCCGGCCGGGTCGGTGCCGATTTGTTGGTTGCCGTCTGCGCATTCGGTGATTCGGCAGGCGCGGACGCAGCCGCCACGGCCGGCGGACGGGTGGATACTGCGGCGGTCTTTGTCACCGCCGGCGGGGCCGCCGGGGCGGATGACGGTGATGCGGACACGGCCGCCACCGACGATGCCGCGCGGGAGGACTCGACCGCCGCCAACGGGTCCCGGACGCGCAACAGACGCTCGTAGCGTGCCGACAGCAGCGGGTCCGGCGCCTGGTCCAGAACATGGCGGTAGTGCACGATGGCGAGCTTCAGGTACAGATCGGCAAGATTCTCCTCCGCCTTCACATAGCCCGGCTGCTTTTGCAGGGCGATACGCAGCTCGCGGACGGCAGCATCCATATCGCCGACCTCGTTGTAGATGACCGCCAGGTTGTTGTGCGGCTCGGCCAGGTCCGGGCGCAGGCTGATCACCTGCCGGAAGGCCTCGATCGCCTGGTGCAGATGCCCCTCGCCCGAATAGGCCACCCCCAGCCGGAACCAGGCCTGATAGTCGTTCGGATGCGCTGCGACCTCGGCCTGCAGCATCGACGACGAGGCCCGCGGCGGCTCGCCCGCACCGTCCGCGCAGGCCGGCGTCGCCGCGCAGGCCGCCGCCATACAGATGATCGCCGAGAATACCCCTAGCCGCCACATTCCATGCATCTTAGGCATGCGCGGACGGCACGAACAGGCCAAGCGCACGCTCATCGGTCCTGGGCGTCACGCGTATCGGCAGGCGGTGCGATGACCCCGCCGGAAAGCACGAGCTTCATCGCCTCCTCGACCGTCATCGCCAGCGGACGGATATCCGCGCGGGACACGTAGAGCAGCCAGCCGGAGGTGGGGATCGGCGTCGTCGGCACAAACACGGACACCATGTCCCGGTCCGGGAAGCCCTCGGCCGGCAGGCGGGCATCGGCGGTCACGAAGCCGATGGACCAGGTACCCTGCATGGGAAACGGCACCAGCACGACCTCGCGAAAGGCCTTGCCGCTGCCCATCAGCATGGCCTCCATCAGCTGCCTGACCGCCGAATGGATGGAGCGGATGATCGGGATGCGATCCATCAGGGCATCGATCCAGCGCATGACATGACCGCCGATGAAGTTGGTGGTCAGCACCCCGATCAGCATCACGACCGCCAGCACGCACACGAGCGCGATCAGCACGTCCAGGCCCGGGATGTGCACCCCGGCCCAGACATCCGGCCGGAATTCGGGCGGCAGCCAGCGCAGGGCCCGCTTGGCGAAATCCACCAGCCAGGAGATCAGCATCATGGTGATGACCAGCGGCGCCAGCGCCACCAGTCCCGCGATCAGATAGCGCTTGAGCATGTTAATCGCCGTGCTTCGCCAGCGCCCCGGCATGCAGGACGTCGGTCACCGCCAGCATGGGAACATGCCGGTCCTGGACGGTATGCTGCGCGAGAAACGCCAGCGTCTGGCGATGCGGGTGGGCGATGACGATGCAGGCACCGTATCGACGCTCACATGCCAGCGCCTGATTCCACATCCGCTGCAGCGAGGCCTCATCCGTCTGGTTGTCGAGGAAGATCTGGCGTGAGGCCCAGGGGATGCCGGCACGTGCCGCCATCGTCGAGGCCACGCTGGCCGCCGTCGTGCGCGAATCGACGAAGAACAGGTGCTTCTCGCGGCAGACCTGCATGACGGCGGCCATCGGATCGGGCAGGCTCGTCAGCAGCGATCCCATGTGGTTGTTGACGCCCTGCACGTACGGCACCTTGTCCAGGGCGCTGAGCATCAGGCTGCGGATCTCGCTGTCCGGCATGCCGACGCGCAGGAACGAGCCGTCCATCAGCTTCTGGTAATGCACCGAATCCGGCTCCATCGGCATGTGCAGCATTACCACGTGCCCGGCCGCATGGGCCAGTTCGGCCGCCTCCCGCGCATGCGGGGTATCCGGCAGCACGGAAATGGCCATCGTGTACGGCAATGCCAGCGCCTGGCGCAGGGCCGGAAGATCGTAGCCGACATCGTCGAGGATCAGGGCCAGCCCATGGGCTCGGGGCGCCGGCGGCATACTGCTCTGGGTCGTCTCGGGCGGCACCCGGGAAAAATCCTCGTACACCGGCGCCGCGGACGCCGTGTGCGCCGGCGGCACGGACGCGGGCGCGCCCGGCTTCCATTCGCTGCCCACATGCGCCTGCATCGGCGGCGGGGCATGCCTGGACGACAGCCACAGCGCCCCGGCCAGCACGATCAGCACCAGCACCAGTACCGCTGGCAGCCAGGGCGGCAGACGGGGCTTAAGCTTGGCCTTTGCCATGCAGCGACATATCCCCTGAGCGGATTATCCCTTGACCTGCAGGGTGTGCAGACCCTCGAGCAGATCCAGCGCCCGCTGCAATTGCACATCCACCTTCAGGCGCTGCTGCATCTTCGGGCTGGCCCCATCAGGCTGCGCGGCCGGCTTCTTCTTCGCCGGTTTGCCGCCATTGCCGTTCTGCAGATGACCCTTCAGGTCCTTCTCGAAGACACCGAAACCGTCCTGCACCGGAGCCTTGCCCTGCTGGGCGCTGACCGGAACCTCCTCGACCTTGATGTCCGGCTGGATGCCGGTGGCCTGGATCGAGGTCCCGCTCGGCGTGTAGTACAGGGCCGTGGTCAGCTTGAAGGCCGTACCGTCGGACAGCGGGATCACCGACTGCACCGAGCCCTTGCCGAAGCTGCGGGTGCCCATCAGCACCGCCCGGTGGTTGTCCTTCAGCGCCCCGCTGACGATCTCCGCCGCCGAGGCCGTGCCGCCGTTGATCAGCACCACCATCGGCAGGCCGTGCAGGATGTCGCCCTTGGTGGCGTCGAAGGACATGTCCTTGCCGACGCGGGAGCGGGTGCTGACGATATTGCCCTTGTTCAGGAACAGGTCGGAAACCTTGACCGCCTGGTCCAGCAGGCCGCCGGGATTGTTGCGCAGGTCGAGCACGGCACCGTAGACCTTGCCGTCCTCCTTCTTGGCCAGCGCCGCATATTGCTTGGCCAGCGAATCGGACACGTCATCGGCGAACTGGGTGATGCGCAGGTACACAAAGCCCGGCGCCATGATGTCGCTCTTCACGGACTGGACATGGATGATGGCGCGCGTGATGGTGAACTCGAGCGGCTTGGTCTCGCCTTCGCGGAAAATCGTCAGCCTGACGCTGGTCCCCGGCTTGCCGCGCATATGGTTGACCGCCTCCTGCAGCGTCATGTCCTTGGCCAGCTGGTCGTCGATCTTGATGATCAGGTCGCCGGCCTTGATGCCGGCCTTGTCGGCGGGGGTGTCCTCGATCGGGGCCACGACGCGCACGCCCCCCTGGTCCCCGGCGATCTCGATGCCGAGCCCGCCGAACTTGCCCGTGGTGTCGACCTGCATCTGGCTGTACATCTCCTTGTCCATGTAGGCCGAATGCGGATCCAGGCTTTCCAGCATGCCGGTCAGCGCGCCGTTGATCAGCTCCTTGTCGGTCACCGGTTTGACATAGGACTGCTTGATGATGTCCATGACCCTGGAGAACTTCTGCAACTGCTGGTAATTGGTGGCCGCCGCAGCCTGCTGGCCATGGTCACCCAAGTTCCAGGCAAGCACGCCGGCCGTCAACGCGACCAGCGACCCGCTCACTATCACAAACCGGCGCATCCCTGACTTCATGGTCCCAACTCCTTTCGTAGACAACTCAATCACCGATTCCGGTTGCGGCACCACAACGCCGGATTCACCGGCCTGCCCTTGTCCCGCACCTCGAAATACAGCCGCACCTTGTCGATCCATCCGGTGCTTCCGGCCTCAGCCAGCACATCGCCCTTCTCGACCCAGTCGCCCAGATGCTTGTACAGCACGTCATTATGGGCATAGATGCTCATAACGCCATGGCCGTGATCGACGATCAGCATCAGTCCGTAGCCTCCGAACCAGTCGGCGTAACGGACGCGCCCGGCCGAAATCGACTTAACCTGACGGCGTTGGCCTTCGGGCGCAAGCAGCACGCCGTGCAGGCGATCGTGCTGCCGGGCCGGCCGGGAGCCGTAACGGGCCACGATGCGGGCCGGGCGCAGCGGCCAGCTCAACCGTCCCTTCTCGGCCCGGATCGACGGCCCCTCGCTGACGCGGTCGGCGGCCAGCAGGTCGCCCCCGAACGTCTCCAGCAGCTTTTTCAGGGCCTTGGCCTGCCGCGCCAGCTCGGCATCGCGCTGCCGCTGCAGGCTGGCGTTCTTCTTCACCGCGGTCACCAGCGCGCGTTTGCCATCGATCTGCTGGCGAATCTCCTGCTCCGCCTGCGCCCGCTGCCGGCGCAGGGTCTCGCGCCGGTCCCGCTCCTTCTGCAGGTCGGCCATGACCGCATCCAGCTTCGCCTCGCTGCGCTGCAGATCGAGACGATCGGCATGTTGCGAGGCAAGCACCTGCTTCATCATGTAGCGGCGGTTCGGTATCTCCCCCATCGGCACGCCGCGCAACACGTCCAGCCATCCGGGATCGCGGCCGGCGCGCTGCCAGGCGCCGATGGCCTCGGCCACCATGGCCTGGCGCAGGTCGGCGATATGCTGCTGCAGTCCCTGCTGCTGCAGCCCCAGCGCCTTCAGCTTCCGGTCCGTTTCGGCCACCTGCGCCGTGGCCTGCAGCAGTGCCTGCTGCGCCGCGGCCAGGGCCACGTCCAGGGTGTGCATCTGCTGGCCCAGGGCCCCGAGCCGCGCCTCGAGCTGGCGGCGGACGTCGGCCAGACGCACCCGTTCCTGCTGGATCTTGGCCAGCTTCGCCCGCGCGTCGGCCGCGCGCTCCGCCGCCACGGCCGGAAGCGCATGCAGGGCCACCGACAGCAGCATGCAGGCCAGTAGCGGAATCAGCCGGCGATTCATGGCCGGTGGTAGGGGTGGCCCTGGTTGATGCTCAGGGCCCGGTAGAATTGTTCGATCGCCAGCGCCCGCGCCAGTTGGTGGGGCAAGGTCAGCGGCGACAGGCTCCAGCAGTGCGATGCCCCGTCCCTGACCGAGGCGTTGACGCCATCGGCGCCGCCGATGACAAAGGACAGGGTTGCCGAGCCGGCCTGGCGCGCGAAGAAATCCGCCCAGCCGGTACTGCCGAGCTGCGATCCCCGCTCATCAAACAGGATGTAGGGCTGTCCGTTCAATTGCTGCCGGATATGCCTCTCCTCCTCCTGCTGGCGCTGCGCCGTCTGGCGCGCCCGGCCCTCGGGCAGTTCGACCAGCTGAAAGCCGTCCAGGCGCTTCGTGAACCGTGCCTCGTATGCGGCCAGCTCCGGCGCGCCGCGCCCGACCACGATCAGACGCAGCCTCACGGTCAGCCGGATGCGCCTTCCGTCACGTTGCGGCCGGCGGGTACATGCCCCCACAGGTGTTCGAGCTGCATGCTCTCGCGCACCTCCGGCAACATCACGTGCAGCACGACATCGCCGAGATCGAGCAGCAGCCACTCCATGGCATCCAGTCCCTCGATGTGGGCCGGCAGCCCGAAGCGATGCGCCGCCTGTACCGCCGATTCGGCGATGGCCTTCAGTTGGCGGTCGGTGCGGCCGGTGGCGATGATGAAGCGATCGGCGAAGGCGCAGTTCCCGCGCACGTCCACCATCACCACATCCAGCGCCTTCTTGTCCTCCACGGCCTCCACCACGGCCGCCGTCAGCGCCTCCAGGCGATCCTCCTGCTCTTGTCCACTCATACCTGCTCCCGTCGTTCATAATGTCCATACGCCGCGACCACCTCGTCGGCGATCGCCTCGGGCAGCCAGTCGGGCGGCACCTGCCCGCCTGCCAGTTCCTCGCGCAACCGCGTGGCCGAGATATCGGGCAGCTCGGCATTCACGTGCGTCACGTGTCCCGGCTGCTGCAACCCGGCCGCCGCCGCCGCATCGCATTCATGCCAGCCCATGGTGCCTGGCATGGGCTCCCCGGCGCGGGCGAACACCGCCACGTTGCAGTAGCGCCGGTGCGCCGGATAACCCTGCCATGACGGCAGGCCCGCAAAGGCATCGGCGCCCATCAGCCACAGCGGCACCACCTGCGGGAACGCGTCATGCATCCACTGCAGCGTCTGCAGCGACGACACCGGCCCGCCCTGGCGCACCTCCCAGTCGATCACCGTGACCCGGGGTTCGGCGGCGAACAGCCGCCGCATCCAGGCCAGGCGTTGCGCCGGCCCGGCATGGCCGGACAGGCGCCGGTGCACCGGCAGGCCGGCCGGCACCACCCAGACCTCGGAAAGCCCGAGCAGGGCGAACGCCGCCCCGACCAGGGCGACGTGCCCGGCATGCGGGGGGTCAAAGCTGCCGCCGAAGACACCGACCGTATGCCGATTCAGCCCTTACTCCCGGATCTCGCCGTGCCCGAACACGACCCATTTCTCGGTGGTCAGGCCCTCGAGCCCCACCGGCCCGCGCACATGCAGCCGGTCGGTCGAGATACCGATCTCCGCACCCAGGCCGTACTCGAATCCGTCGGCGAAGCGAGTGCTGGCATTCCACATCACCGAGGCCGCATCGACCTCGCGCAGGAAGCGCTGGCCGTGATCGTAGTCGGCGGTGACGATGCAGTCCGTATGCCCCGAACCATGCTCGGCGATATGTGCCATCGCCGCATCCAGCGAGTCGACGACGCGCACGGCCAGGATCGGCGCCAGGTATTCGGCGACCCAGTCGGCCTCCGTGGCCGGCTTGACCGGCACCGTGCCGGCCAGCGCACAGGTGCGCTCGCAGCCGCGCAGCTCCACGCCCTTGTCGTGCATGGCCTTCAGGATTCCCGGCAGCATGGCCCCGGCCACGCCGGCATGCACCAGCAGCGTCTCCATGGCATTGCAGACGCCGTAGCGGTGGGTCTTGGCGTTCATGGCGATGCGCATGGCCATCTCCGCATCGGCCGCCTCGTCGATATACACATGACAGACGCCATCCAGGTGCTTGATCACCGGGATGCGCGACTCCTCGGCCACGCGCTCGGTCAACGAGCGGCCGCCGCGCGGGATGATCACGTCGATGTAGGCCTTGGCCTGGAGCATCTGACCGACCAGGGCCCGGTCCGTGCTGTCCACCAGCTGCACCGCATCCTGCGGCAGGCCGGCGTCGACCAGGGCCCGGCGCAGGCAGGCGGCGATGGCGCGATTGGAATGGATGGCCTCGGAGCCGCCGCGCAGGATCACGGCATTGCCCGACTTCAGGCACAGCGCCGCGGCATCCGCGGTGACGTTCGGACGCGACTCGTAGATCATGCCGATGACGCCGAGCGGCACGCGCATATGCCCGACCTGGATGCCGGAAGGACGGTAGACGAGCTTGTCGATGGCCCCGACGGGATCGGGCAGACCCGCCACCTGCTCCAGGCCCTCGGCCATGGCCTCGATGCGGTCGGCATCCAGGCGCAGGCGGTCCTGCATGGCCGCGTCCAGGCCGGCCGCCGCGGCCGCCTTCATGTCCAGCGCGTTGGCGGCGACGATCTCGCCCGTCTCGCGCCGGAGCACCGTGGATGCCAGCTCCAGGGCCCGGTTCTTGGCCCGGGTCGCCACCGTGCGCATTTGCTTGGCCGCATCCCTCGCCTGCGCGCCCAGCACCTGCATGCTCATGCTCGCCTCACTCATCCGATGCTCCTTTTTCCTTCTCCTGCCGGCACAACACGAGGTTATCCCGATGGATCACCGAGGAAAAGTCGCGGTAGCCGAGTACGTCCTCGATATCCTGGCTGGCCACGCCGATCAGGCGGCGCATCTCCTCGCCGTTGTAATTGGCAAGCCCGCGCGCGACACGGCCGGACGGTCCGACCACCTCCACGCACTCCCCCTTGTCGAACACCCCTTCCACGCCGGTCAGGCCGATCGGCAGCAGGCTGCTGCCCTGGCTGAGCAGGGCGCGTTCGGCCCCGGCATCGATGCGCAGGATGCCGGCCGGGGCCAACAGCTCGGCGATCCAGTGCTTGCGCCGGGCCTGCCGGTCCGTGCCGCACAGGAACAGCGTGCCCTCGTCCTCTCCGGCCAGCAGCCGCGCCAGGGCGCCGGGCCGGTTGCCGCCGATGACCGCCGCGGCCACGCCGCCGCGCGTGGCCATGCGTGCCGCCTTCAGCTTGCTGGCCATGCCGCCGGTACCGAAATGCGAGCCGGCGTCACCGGCCATGGCCAGGATCTCCGGCGTCAGGGCCGCCACCTCGCCGATGCGCCGGGCCGAGGCCTGCTCAGCCGGGTCGGCCTCGTACAGGCCATCGACATCGGTCAGCATGACCATCAGGTCGGCATCGACGACGAGGCTGGTCAATGCCCCGAGCGTGTCGTTGTCGCCGAACTTGATCTCCGCCACCACCACGGTGTCGTTTTCGTTGACGATGGGCACCACGCCGGCCGAGAACAGGGTCTGGCTGGTGTTGCTGGCGTTCAGGTAGCGCCGCCGGTTGCGCAGGTCGTCCTTGGTCAGCAGCAGCTGCGCCACCGCCAGGTCGTGGCGGGCGAAGGACTCGCTGTAGGCATGCATCAACAGCGGCTGGCCGATGGCCGCCGCCGCCTGCTTCTCATGCACCGACAGCGAACGCCCCACCCAGCCCATGTGCACACGCCCCAGCGCCACGGCGCCCGAGGTCACCACGGCCACGTCCAGGCCTCGGCGAATCAGCGCCGCCACCTCGTCGACGAGGCGGGCGACGACGTCCGCTTTCAGGCCGGATTTTTCATCGGCCAGCAGCGAGCTGCCGATCTTGACGACCAGCCGCCCGACCTGCTTGATGTCCC
>Ga0307440_1000542_pt1 | contig 18549 bp, 28 predicted proteins | sample SalMarWE160410MG_FD_202150 | JGI IMG/M metagenome (GOLD analysis project Ga0307440, IMG submission 202150) | Salt marsh sediment microbial communities from the Plum Island Ecosystem LTER, Massachusetts, United States - WE1604-10 | ecosystem: Environmental > Aquatic > Marine > Intertidal zone >... | reverse complement strand
TGAAGTCGACCCGCCCGTGATCCGCCGAAACAACGTCAGAATCGGTAAGAGCATCGTTCAGGCCGCCCTCCCAGACTTGGTTGTACTCGTCCAGCCGCTTCGGGTTGTACATCTCGTCCCGCGCCCCGCGTAGGGCGCGGATGGCAGCCCCGTATGGCAGCAGCTGGTGCCACTCCTGGGAGATCGTCGGCGTCGCGTTCCCCTGCTCGATCGGTGTGAAGGGCAGCAGAATCACGTCAGCTTCGATGGTGTAGACGTCGTCAGCCTCTGGCAGCAGCTCGATGTAGCCCGTCTTACGGCCCATCAGAATGGCACGAGGATAGCCGGGCTGCAGGTTCTCTGCTGTGAGCGTGATCCCGTAATCCCACCCGATTTCAGGGATCTGGTCCTCACGAGTCTGGAGGCCGCCGATGGAAAGGGGGTATTTGTTCGCATCCCCGGTGCTTGAAGCGCGCTGGTAAGTAGCACGACGCAGACGCCGGATGTCCCCCGAAGTACGTGCACCGCTGGTCGAATCGACCTGGTAGTTGGGAAGCCAGATGGTGCCAAGGGCGTTGGCAGCGGAAGAGTCAGTGTCCTGACCGGCTTCCGTCGTCCAGGTGATGACCCCGCGCAAACACTCGGTACGTTTGGCGAACTCGTGCTCCGCCTCATTGAGCAGCGCAAACAGATCCCCGTCCTCGTACCAGTACGGGGGTGTAAGATCATCGATCAACCGCCGCGTACGCCGCAGCAGGTCGACTGCTTTTAGCTCCATAGAGGGACTCCCCCTTAGACAGGCTCTTGATGGCCTTGATTGTGAAGGGAGTTTAGCAGCTTGTCACGCCCCCATGAAGCCTCCTTCTGTGCTGCCCATCTGCTCTTCGAGCACTTCGTCCCACCAGGAGACGAAGGCGCCGGCGGCCTCCCTCTCACGTTGCTCGATTTCAGCGTTGGGACTTGGGGGCGGCTCCATGCGCTCGACCATCTGCCCGAGCCATGCCGCGGCGTCCACATCGTCGTCCACCTTGGTTGAGCCGAACTTGACCAGCCACCCGATGAAGTCGTCCCAGTCCTCCCCCATGGGAACGCGGACCTTGCCGGCCTTGGCCAGAGCTTGGAAAGGACGCGCGCGAACGGCCTTGTCAGTGATGGGCTTGAGCGCCTCCTTGCCCTCCGCCATGGGGATGTACTGAGCACGCTCACGCATCTTGCGGTGGAGGATAGGGGAGAGTGCCATCTCCAGCTGAGTACGTTCGACTCCGGTCAGGACCGCTTGGTTGCGCACGTGCATGTCGATGACCATGCCGGCGACGACCTCCAGGTCGTTCCAGCGCCCACGGATGCGTTGCAGGAACCAGATATTGCCAGCTGCGTCCTGGCCACCGGCCACCCCGACCGTGTAGTCGTTCTGCTGCTTGATGCCGATGGCCAGGTCCCAGGCACAGACCACCTGCAGGTTTTTGAGCGGAGGGATCTGCTCGGGACGCACGCGGATGAAGTTGGAGCGCTGGAAGTAGATCCCCTCGTCGTCGACCGGGCGCTGCTGGTACATCGCGGAGAAGCGCCGCGGGTTAGCCCGCTTGAGCTTCAGCAGGTAGAGCCGGGAGTAGCGCTGAGGATGTAGCGCCTCGCCTTTGCGGCGCAGCAGCCGGCAGCCCTCGGGGATGGGGGCGCCGTCGGAGATAGGGATGATGTCGCCGCTCGCAGTCAGGTACTCGTCGTCAGTTGCCAGTGCCGGGTAGCGGACGATGTCCCAACGGTCGATCGAGGCATCAAGCTCATCGGCCTGCGCCTGCAGGTTGGCGGCCTCGGCAGTGCTCTCAGGGTCGCCGTAGGTAGCTAGCTCCGCCGCCTCCTCACGTAGCTCGAAGATCTCACGCTCCTCGGTGAGCATGCGCTCCTCGAGGCGGCCGGCAGGATCGGAGTCGCTCCAGCGTTGCTGAATGAGGATGATGCCGCCACCAGGAGCCAGCCGGGAATAGGCCGTGGAGGTGAGCCAGTCGTAGATGCCGTCGAGGACCGCCGGGCTGTCGGCCGCCTCCTGGTCCTTCACCGGGTCGTCGACGATGAGGACGTGAGCACCCATGCCAAGGATGCCGCCACCCACACCAGCGGCTCGGACCATACCGCCCTGCTCAGTGGCCCAAGCGGTGACGCTGGCGTCGATCTCGGAAACCCGCGGCCCGCGCGGGAACACCTCGCGGTACTCCTGCGACTGCACGTACTCGCGGATCGCCCGGGAGAAGCGCTTGGGCAGCTCCTCGGAGTAGCTGGTGAGCATCACCGTCCACTCGGGGTGGTGACCGAGGATCCACTCCGGGCCGGATTCGGAGGCCAGCTCGCTTTTACCGTGCCTCGGTGGGACAAATAGCATGAGGCGCGGGCTTTCACCGCGCTCCACCTGCTCCACGAAGCGCTCGATGCGGCGGCCAATGTCCTCGTGCACCCAGCCGGAGACATAGCTGGGGATCTTACGCTCCACGAAGTGGAGGAGGCTGCGTCGGGCGAGCGCCCTGGAAGCCAGCTCCTGGAGCTTGCGCTCTTCATCGGTGAGCGCCTCCTCACGAGCCTCGCGCCGGGCCTTCTCGCGGGCCTCCTGCTCAGCACGCACCGAGGCTTCGAGGGCCCAGACGTAGCGAGGGATCTCGGCGGAGGCTCGCGCCTCCCGCTCAGCTGCTACGCGCTTGTGGTGCGCGTGAGCGGTGAGCAGCAGCTGATCAGTACAACGCACGCACAGGCCCGGGTACGGACGGGTGCGGGCGGACGGGTGCAGCTGGCAGGTAGTACAGCGTTTAGTCATCGTGTTTCACGGCGCTCAATGCGGGGAGGGCCCTATGAACCCCCACGAGAGACTCCAGATGGCCCTGTGAGGCGCTCGCAAGGATAACCCCAGCTGTGGCATTGGTCGGTTCGACGCCGGCTCTGGAGTCGATCTGGAGCCTCATAGGGGCATTCATGCCGGAGATTTCTGCCAGCGCCCGAGCACCCTCGATCATCACCTTGGCTTGGTCACGCCGTCTGGCCATCTCGATGGCCTCCAGGATGATGGCCTGGACGCGGGAGCGGGTGACTCGGTACTCGACCTCCAGCGACTCCTGCATACGGGCGAGCGCCTGACGCATGCGAACACTGTGCTCGAGTGAATGAACCTGCTGCGGAGAGTTGAAGCCGGAACGACGACCGGCCTCCCGCGGCGGGACAGCGAGGGTGCGCCAGTAGGCGTACATACGTTCGGCGTCGTTCAGCTCGGGCGTCGCCGGCACCAGGTCCTGGAGGGCGTCGTCGGGGATGGCAAGATCGGTGTTCATGGCGGTCACCATAGATCAACGGGATAGGGCGAGTCACTAAAGCTGTAACTCACGTGTAACGGCATAAGTTGTTAGAACTAATAGTAATTCACTCGAAGGCGGCTTTGTAACCGCTTTGGCTACTATTCCGGGATATTTTGCTCTCACGTGGGTGCCTCACGGGTGTGCTTCACGCGCATGATATACGCGTCTTATACGTACGCTTTTAGAAACGAACGAAGTTTTGTTTTTATGCATATATACATAGTTACTTAGTTACATAGTGTATATTCTTAGTATTAAGACGGCGCTGAATCAAACGCTTGCGTGAGTAACCTCATCCTACACCTTCGGTTACTTACGCGTTACATCCGGGTTAGTTCTTCAGTAGAATCAAGCTGTTACCCCCCAAATAGCTCCTCCTCAGGGAGTCCAAGCCGACGCCTGACTGCCTTGCGCTCCTCCCAAGCGGCCTCTTTACGTGCTCGTTCTGCCTCCTTCTTCGTAGGTCGGGGTGGCATCCTCGCCGTCTCCCTTGCCCGGCGTCGTGCCTCTACTTCTGGCCGCCGTGCTTCCTTACGGTCCAACAATCGCTGCTGGTAGTGTTCCTCACGCTTTGCTCTGGCGCGGCGGCGCTCCTCCTTGTACGTCTCTGCTCGTTCCTGTAGCGACGGTAGCATCATGTGCACGCCAGTATCCGTGAGCAAGGCTGCTTCCAGCGCAGTGAGCACTACCTCCCGCTTCGGCAACTTGTACCGTTCGGCCATCGCCGTAGCTGCGTCGTTGATCTCCTCTGGGAGCGGCAGCTGAATCAGCTTCTGCATGTGTGGGTCCTCTTTGAGTTGGGGGTGGGGGGTAGTCCGGGGTAAGGGGTGTAGGGCATGGGGGTAGGCTGCTTGTCGGTCGTCAGCCCGCGTCAGGTGGGCGAGTGGGCGTGCCCGTGCCCGTGCCCGTGCCCGTGCCCGTGCCCGTGCCCGTGCCCGCCCGCGTTGTATCACTCACTCTCCTCCTCGTTGACTCCTGGGGGTAGCTTCGAGCGCAGCTCGGTCTGTTTTCGTCGATCAAAGGGGACGTACTCTGTTGTAAGTCGTTTGCCGCACCCGACGCAGTCCAGGGTATAGAGCAGCTGCGCCAAGGTGTATTTGTTCGCTGCGTGCCCGCAATAGGGGCACATCATCATCTGGTCACTTCCCATCTTCATTCCTTCCCATGGTCTGACGTAATAGATCCTCCTCCTCCTTCTTCATCGCGAACAGGAATACCTTCTTCATCCCTCTGTGAATGAACCGCCCGGGCTTCAGCTCTGCTCTTGGTAGCTGCGCCGGCATGATGTCGGTGTTCCCCTTAGTGGTTTGCAGCCGGCTGAGCACGGGCTCGAACGTGTCCGCCTGGCGCCACATCGGGAACATGCGGCCGGGGTGAACAACAATGTTCAGGCTTCTACCGTCATTCAGTGGATCCAACTCCTTAGATGTTAGATCAAGGACGGTTATCAGCTCCAGATCCTTATTGAACACGGGTGTGAGCATGGGCTACTCCTTATTGCGGGGTTTGTGTTCCGAGGAATTGCTCTATGGCGTTTACCACTTTCTCCTCCATACCCTTAAAACAATGGGGACAGAGTTCGAACGAGGTGGTTAACTCATTCTGGTTGTTTATTGCTGGATCGAATTGACTTGCTATTCGTAAGAGGTAGGTGTTCACTCGTTCGTCGATTTCGAGGAGTAGGTCATTGCGCTTGCAGCGGTCACAGATTTTCATTGGTGGCTCCTATTAAGCTGGTTCATAGTTATCTTCGAAGAACTGCTTCGAGACGTACCATAGATCTGTCGAGTCTTTTGGATTCACGGCGATCATTCCTCCTAATTCAGGAGTGTCTCCACTGGCTATTGAGATGCCAACCATATCCTCTCCCGGGATGTACGGTCTCATTCGTTGGACGGCTGTCTTCTTGTAGTCTCTCCACTGGATAACGGTCATGGGTTCTGACTCCATTGATGTGGTAATAGCACCACGGAAATAGTCTAACTTGTTATATCAAGGTTTGCAAGGACTCAGCACAGAACCTTGCCACGATCCCTCCTTCCTCCTTCCCCGCTCCACTCTACCCCGTACTTCGATTTGAGGTCTCGGTACGACGAAAAGGGGACCCGCTTGCGCGGGGGAATGAGATGGTTCATTGAGCCACGCTATTAGTACACAGTACATGATAGCGTTGTTCAATGATCCTTGTTGTTAGTACGCAACAGTTAGTGCTCACTAACACCGTAACATTCAACCAAGGAGTTGAACGATGGCAAACACAGTGAAGAGCCTCAGTGCCGATGTAGAAGCCTTGAAGACCTATGCAAAGCAGGGCTTCGAGCAACTGATAGCAATTATCAAAGAGCAGGCTGAGGATATTAAAGCCTTGCAGGAGCAAGTCGCCGTTCTATCCAAAGCTACCAGCAGTGTGAACGTTAATCCACGTACCCACAGCCAGGTTGAATGGAAGCAGCAGCAGGAGCAACGCAGTGCTGCTCGCGCCAATACCACGCTTGAGGTCCGTCAGCTAGCGGGTGAGATGGCTCGCGAGTGTGCTATGCGTGAGAAGCGCACGGTGCGTGTGGAGGATTTCTATTCAGCTGCGGCTACCAAGCTAGCACAAGCTGCAGTTGAAGAGCCGCCGTTCGAAGAGCTAGACGATGATGATACTCCGTTCTAAGAAGCCGTTGCGCCATGGATGGCGCTCATAGCGGCTTGCGCCGCCGTTGGTTGTTCGTTGTTCATTCAGAGGAGTTCCTATGTTCTATGCCGAACTATGCTTCCGTTGTGTAGTGCGTCGCCGTGTACTGCAGCTTGCGCGTCACCACCGTGGTGTCTTGATGGGTTTTACCCGTCGTCTAGCTGAGCGGGACATTGCGTTCCTACGTAGTCGCATCCTGTCTGGTGACTATATCTACTCAGTCCTGTGAGGTCCTTATGCTCGCCTTCCTTGAATTCCAGGTCGAGTGCGCAATAGTCGGTCTTATAGCCGGCTATGCCACCGGCACGATCATCCATCTGGTTCTGTGATCGTAGTACCAGGTGCCTAGCGGCACCTGGACTACAGTCTGCTGTGACTGGAGGCATCTATGAAATCAACTGCAAAGGCGATTGATTATGCCCGCCATCACGGCGGCTACCTTGTACTGACGGCCGAAGCACGTAAACGCCTAGCAGCGGGCAGCATCGTCGATCCCAACGACCCCACTTGTTGGGTCGTTGTTCGAGCAGCCCGGGCGGCTTCGGCCACCCCCGTGCAACGTCTTCCTTGTTGATTTACAGCCCGGGCGGCTTCGGCCACCCGCGTGCAACGTCTTCCCCACTAGCTTCTTCATCCCATCAGCGGCTTGCGCCGCTGGTGATTGTTCGTGTTCACTCATAGGAGATCTACCATGTCCGTTCATCGAGTGCCTTCTTCCAAGCCCGTCGATTCCAAGTTCCGTACCGCGTACGCATATACAGCGGTGATGCTCGCCACCATCGCTGCCCTAATGGGGCGTTGGGGCAAAGCTATCTTGCGGCACCTCATCGACGCTGCGGATGCAGCGTTGGCGACGGTGCAGTTCCTGACCGGCAAGACTGGCGCGGCTGTGTTGCTCGGCAGTGCGTTCGCGATAGCTGTGAGCTATCAGATCTTCCGCATTGTCATGATCGGTGTTGGTGCGTGGTGGACGATCCCGCTCGGGATCGCCATAGACACCGCGCTGCTGCCATTCTTCGGCTTCGCCCTCGGCGTTACCGGTGCGTTCGCGTATAAGCTGGTCGTTAGCCCGATCATCAAGGTCGGCAAGGCTGCTTGGAACTGGGTCACCAGCTTCCGTTTTGGCAGCCGCAGACCTGAACTGGCTGCGGTGTAGACGATAGGAGAAAACTATGGACAGCGTCTTGCTGATGAGTGTGGCTGTGGTGGCCACACTGGTGGTGATGGTGCCGCGGCACTGGCGGCGTCGAGTGTTCGGCTATGTGAACGCCTTCGACTTCATCGCGGGCGGTTACATCGTCGGAACCTTCGCTACCACCGCGACAGTGTCCGGCCTTATAGTGGCCGTCTGGTCGTGCCTCGGCCTGGCCATCACGCTGCGCGGTGGGCGCGCACTGATGGGCAGTGAGAAGCTGGCGGTCAATGGTGACAGCAGCCTGCGGACTGTATTCATCGCTGTGACCGGCCAGGGGCTGGCGTGGACGCGCGCAATCGTTCGTGCTGCCTTCAATGGTGGCACAGTCGTTGCGCCAGCCCCACTGGCCTGGTCCTGGATCGAGGATCGCAGTGCGCATACGCCTGGTGAGGCTATCACCAGTTTGATGGCGGAGATTTGAATATGGATCGAATGACGGTGGTGGCACTGGCTATGATGCTCTTGGTCATCGCAGCCACCCTCTTCTCCTGTATTGCAGGGCATAGTGTGTAGCGCGCTTGGCGCACCCTTCGGGGTGCGTCTTTTTCTCCCGGCGCCTAGACGCCGTCTTTTCAAGACTGTGGATAGGCGGAAGGAGTTCAACGAGAGGAGATAGAAAATGGCCGACTACGCAGAGTTGGTAGCAGAGTTCACCGAAATCACTGAGAAGTGTACGACCGCTAGAGAAGCCGTCACGCTACTTCGAGAAAAAGGATGGGTAGATCCCGACGGAGCAGTAGCAGCGTGGGGCTCCCACCTTGCCGGGTGGAGGGAGGTAAATGAAGCCAGGTATGGGGGACGAAATGTTTGAAGTTACCTTCCATGCGACCTGCGGAGCTAATCCGCATCGCTTCACCTGCAGCTGCGCAGCGCCGACCGCCCAGGTAATCGTGCTCGGGTGGGGGCGCAATCCCCCTCGGACTTTGATGGAGGTACGGAATGCCCTCGGACACATGCCACCGCTCGAAGCCGTCGAGCGGTGCGAATCGGGTCATCGGCGCCGCCTGATGCGTAGTTTACCGGACGACAGCCTAGTCCGGTGGGACGACGGTTTAAAAGCCGCCGTAATCAACGTGAAACACCTGTATAAGACGGAACTCTGACAGGAGGTTCCGCCATCTGCCGACAAAATAGGAGATAGAAATGTCGTGTATGGCTACGAAGCTGGTGGAAGCAATGAGAGCAGACCCTGGAAATGCTCTGGACATTGTGAAGAAGTTCAAAGAGGAAGTGATCGAGACGAGTCTGCATAACCACGTGATGGTGACCGCACTGAAGGACCAGAGCTACGTCCTTGGTCTGGCGATGGAGCCCACTAAGTTCGCAGTGGTTAGTTGCCAGAACCTCTCCGGAGTATTGGAATTGGTTGGTAACGGTATGTGGACTTCGTTGGAGGCACGCTTTTCTAAGGTGTTTCAACGAAAAATACCGCTGATGGCGAAGCGCTATGAGAACTTCCGAAGGACAATCCCCCCCGATGATCCGCAGTTCGAGGATGTGGTGCAAGGGTTCATGGTCAACCTCCTCGGTCTCCACGTAATCCCGCAGGAGGCTGCACTCACTTTGTGGAAGGATGGATCCTTCAGCTTAGAAATGAAGCGGAAGGATGGAGGCCTCACATCCTTCGATAACCTGGAGGAGCTGGTCAACAAGCTCATGGGTGCCTTGATGAGCGAACCCGAGATCAACAATGCCCTGCAGGGGCTGGCAGAGAGGTTTGGTCGATGAAGACAGGTGAGCCGATAGACGCACAACAGACCCTTGTTGATTCAATTGTTAGGCAGGAAAGGGTCATAGAAGTGAACCGTGTACTGCGTGGCGGCAAGGTCGGATTTGAGGCATCTAGCGAAGGAGTAATCGCCAGAGGAAAAGATATGGACGAAGCAATGGCGAATCTGCGACTTGCGTTAAAGAGGTTTGGCTGATGAAGAAAAGCGTTCGTACTGAGATGCGCCATATGGAAGATGGTCGTTACCTGGTGGTGGTGCATACCCCCACCACCAAGGTACGCTCGGTACATCCGAGCTATCGGGCGGCTGCGGAGTGGTGCGCAGGAGTACGACACGGCCGCATTAAGGTGTAGAGGGTACAGGCGCCTTGCGGCGCCTGTGTATTTGTTCAACAGAGGAGAGAGCTATGAGCACACGTACTTCCCGTTGGGTGCTCCTTTTGGTCGGAGCTGTTATCACGTCCGCAAGCGTAGGAAGCTTACTTCATGAGCCCGCATTCGGGTTTCTTGTCTTTGGGGTGCTGTTGTTGCTGGCGGCTTTGCTGGCGGCCATAGAGGAGAGTGAGTGATACATCGAGGTGCGTTAGTGCGTTAGACAGAGGAGAGAAGTATGCTCGACTTCATTCGCGAAGACGATGAGGTGCTGGTGATCGAGGACGATGGACGTGTTCTCGAGGTTGAGCCTGGCTTTAACGGTCGGCTCTGGCTGGACGGTAAGGAGATCCCGCGTGCTCGGTTCTGGCGCATCGCCATGGACCATCTTGAGGCTACCCCGGGGGCGCCGATCCCTCGTAGCTGGATGCTGGCGGAAGCCGTTCGGGCGGAGATCTTCCGTACTGAGGTGATCGACACCGCACTGATGGCAGAGGAGACTAGGATCCGCGACTCGGATCAGCAAATCTCCGGCTCAGTGTACTGGAGGACGCAGCCCATGCGGATAAGGCCGTTGTTGGAGCCTGGAATGGTGATCGGGAAGGTGCAGCGGGAGCTGCTGCAGGACGTCGAGCTGCTCTTCAACGCCATGCGGGAGGGATTGGGCCTCGTGCCGATCGCGGCGAAGGACAACAAGTACATCTTCGGGACGGCAGCCCAAAGGGAGGTGCTGTACCAGCGCTTTGGAACGCGCGATTGGATGCGGCTGGCAGTGTACCTCTTACGACCAGGGTCTAGCAGCAAAGATCTTTGGTTTGACCTCTTTGTGCTGCCCGGGGACAGCAACGACGGCACCGTGGCCATTACCAGTCAGGTCCATGAGCCTATGCAGGGCACTTACCACGGAGACGGGGATTGTCTTGCGAAGGGGATCGTCCGTCCGCCACTGCACAGGGTTGAGTACCGGCGCGAAGGAAAGCGGGTAATCCGAGAAGTGGTGGAGCGTGAGGAGGTGGCGCTCTTTGACTGTGCAGCCTTCGGGCGGGAGATGGATCTTCGTGGTCGGTTCTACCGAGTAGGGACACTGGGCAGGGAACGCTGCCGTCTCAACTACCAGACAGCACTGTTCAGCCTTCTGGACCCGGCATGGGCTATCTCCATGGACACCGCTCGTTTGGTAAGTGGGAGCGTCCTCGATCTCCTGAGTCGAGATGACCGACGGAAGGTCACTGCTGGGGTGCCAGCGGGGCTGTGCATGCCGAATGTGGCTCCGTGGCAGCTCCTGACCAGGATGGTGGTGCCGGGGGTGCGGGCTACCGTGTTCGGTTCTGAGTTGGTGCCGCAAGGATGTATGGCGTTACTGCCGCAGACGGCTCGAGAGTTGAATCGGTTATACAAGAAGTATACCGGAGAGTCGTTGGAGCGAGGGATGGAGTTCGTTGTGCATCGTGATCCAGCGATGGCGGATGGATCCAGCATGGCCTCCTTCACCTACGATGGGGAACTGCAGTGGGCCGGCCAGGAAGGCGAAGGCTACGGCATCGTCCTGCATCCTAGAGATCCGCACTGGAAGCGGGCCGGCGGGGACTTCGATGGGGACAGCGCCAGTGTCTTCCTGCCGTTCACGTGGCTGCACCCGCGCGGCACGGATGCGCAGGAGAGCTACCGGTGCGAGCCCCCCAAGGATGGTCCTGAGGATCCAGGGGAGCAGATGCTGAGACAGGCCAAGCTGGGGCTGACTCAGTTGTTGGGACCGATCGTACTAGCCGCTACCAAGTTGGCGGAGCGCGGGCTGGATACGCCCACTACACGGAAGGTGGCCTCGGCCGTAGCCCAGGCGTCGGTGGATGCTAAGAAGCACTACGTGGACCCGGAGCGCACCATGGAGGGTGCGAGGCTCATCTTCGGGTTAGCTCGGGATGGTGCGGACCAGGACGGTGAGTACCTGATCACTCTCATCAACCAGCTGAAGCAGGCGCCCGGGGATCGGGCGAAGGCCGAAGCATGGGACAGGATCGTCGAGTGGAGGCCAGGGAGCGGGGGCTGCTCCGAGGTGGAGCGGGCGATGATGGAGCGCATCCAAGTGCTCAACCAGTGGTATCGAGACGCAGGCTTCCTCAGGAATGCCCGCATCGAAATGCCGAATGCGCTACGGACGGCGGCCACCGATCGTTCCAGTGGGAGCGAGCGCGGAGTTATTTACGCGCTCACGCAGCGCTACAACGAGCTAATGCGCGAGTTGCTCAGTCTCCGGGACGAAGCCGACGATGAGGAGATGCCCACGGAGGGACTGGAGGTGCGGGTCCGTGAGGACTTGCGGCGGGTCCGTGAGGAGTTCCGGTACGCGATGCTGAAGGGCAAAGGGATGCAGGCGGCCATGGTGGCCCTGGGTCCTGCACGCCTGGCGGCACAGTTGGTGCCGGCCGCAGTGTTCGAGGGGCTTGGTCTCGAGGCCAGGGAGGTCATCGTGAATCTCATCGGCCATGAGTGGGGTGATGGGAGGTACGCCAAGGAGGAGCTGCGACCCATCCCTAACTGCCGCAAAGACGTGGAGCTGGTGATGAAAGGTACCACTCATGCGTGGGTAACGGTGTTGCACAGAGCACCGAACAGCACTCGGGTCAATCTCCGAGTTGCTGGAGCTGCTGGCGCAGCTCAATGATGGCACTGGTCAAGGATGACCAGTCCAGTCTAAATGAGTGATTTTCAACGTAAAGTGTGAGGTCCAGACACATGAACGCAAAGGCAGAAACGCAAGGTGTGGAAGAGCAGATTGAGAACGAGGAGTTGCGGCTCCTTGAAGAGGAGGAGACGGTAAGCTCGCACTTTGGAGTCGATCCGTTGATGAACGGTAGTGTGCTCATGCTCGACTTCAAGCCGCTGCGCTACGGGGATCGTGAGGTCAGTCTCGCACAGGGAAGCCTGTTCGCCGGAGATATTTTGAATGGCATCGCGCGCGCGTGCACCCGGGCTGCCGCCATGGAGTACGCCAGGATTGCGCTCACGGTGCTGCCGCATCGGGAGTTGTTCGAAGCGGCGGACAGCTATCCGAGTATCGACCTTCTCTTCGATGATGCCTTCAATCTCCGTGAGGAGTACAAGGGCGAGCTGACACCCGTGCAGATCGATACCTTGGAGCGGAACTACGCCGCGTACCAGGCAGCGATCGCGACCGGGGACGAGGTCGCCAAGGCGTGGGACAAGGCGTTCGAGAAGGCTCCGAACCGGCGGGATCGCGGTCCCGTCTACGGGTTCGAGGGTGGTCTCCTGGAGCCGGGCGGGAGAGGCCCGAGTCGCCCGGTGGTCAGTTTCAAGACAGCTCTGATCCAAGCCATTGAGCGTCAGCCCAGGATGGTGGCCGGGCGCAGGGACTTCCTCGAGGTTCAAGAACGTCGTACGGGGGCGGTAGGTACAAGCCGTCGGCAACTCCTTTGACAGAATGTTGTGGGCGGGGGTAGACTCCGCCCCATCATAGCCGCCAGGTCCGGAACTCCTCTGTCGGGCCTGGCGGCCCCTAAGAACGAGACTGTGGCCTGCGAGTTGGTGATTCCTATGGACATTATTGTCACTTTCCTGGTGCAGGCACGTCTGTCTGCGGACAATGAGAACGCGTACGAAGCTGCCCGTGACCAACTGGAGGCTGCCTTGAAGGCTGTGCCTCAGGTCAGCACTGTGGAGGTCGAAAGTGAGCAGGACGGTTGATTGTCGAGAACGGGCCAGCCGGCGGTGCCTTAAAACACCGGCAGCCGGAGCTTCCAAGTACTTCAGACCGTTGTATAGGTCGCTCGAAGACTCCGAGGGGAGTGATCCGGTAGGTCTGGCCCAGCCTTGAATGGGCTTGAACGGGAGATAGCTCAGTTGGGAGAGCGGCTGTTATTGATGCTCCGCGATTCCTTGTCCACTCAGTGGGCCGGTGTGGCAGCGTTATCATAGGGAACAGCAGGCCGATGGTTCGAGTCCATCTCTCCCGACTTATTCATACGTTCTAGGGCCGAAGCTCGGTGGGTTATCACCTTTTGAGAGATGATTTCTGGCTTCAAGCCAGAACAATCCCATCGGCATCATCTTGCCCTAACCAGCTTTGAGGGCCGAAGTGGATAGGTTATCATTTGTAACGATCCCACCTACCCGCGTTTACTTGCCCTCTTCATTCGCAGAGGAGAGTCGTGATGCCTGTGTATAAGGTTGTGGATAGGGATGAAGAACTGGTTATACCTGCTGCCGAGGCAATAGAGCGCTGGAAGTCAGACCCTTATGATGTGGTCGTTGCTTACCGTATCAGCTCCGGCGACCTTGCCATCCTCTGTCGATCTGGTAGTTCCTTCGGTTTCTGTTATTTGACTGTTCTCTTGCTGGTCGCGCGTGGCCATCCACGCAGCCTCCTCTCTGATGAGATAAAGTTCAAATGCATGACGCCATTGGACAGTGTGAGGCTAGCTCTGAAAGACGGTAGTCGTCAGTTGATTATGGCTGACAGCTTAGGTGAGCTGTTGCATAACCTCCCTTCTTTGGATTCGCTCACGAAGGTTTCTGACTGCTGACTAGCTTTGCGGGCCGAACGCCGGTGGGTTATCACACAGGAGACATTCCATCGACATCTTTCCTTGCCCGCTCCCATTCCCTTGCTCACAGAGGAGAGCCGCTATGAAGCCGTATCATCATGTCATCGCTGGTCCCACTCCGCAGTCGGAGCCGGCCCGTTCTGACCAGGTCGTCAATAATGCTAGCGGCTATGTCTTCCAGCTGCCTCCGCTGGACCATTTCCGCAGGTTCCTGGTCCTGGGTACCGAGGGCGGCACCTATTACGCGGGAGAGCACAAGCACACACGTCAGGCACTTGATATGCTGCGGGCGGTCTTCATGAGCCGTGACCAGGGCCTAACGGCACTCGAGGTGCTGACTGACGTCTCTGTCCGTGGACTGGCTCCGAAGGTGTCACCGACACTCTTCGCCCTGGCTATTGCCTTCGCTAGTCCGGTCCGCGAGGTCCGCAGCCGGGCCGCCAAGCAAACCTTTCCAGAGGTGGTGCGCACTCACTCCCACCTGTTCGAGTTCGTCAGTTACGTGAAGGAGCTGCGGGGGTGGGGGCGTCTCCTGCGCGAGACTGTGGCCGGCTGGTACCTCTCCCGCACTCCGGAGCAGCTGTCCTACCAGCTTACCAAGTACCGGGCGCGCAATGGTATCACCACTCGGGATCTCCTGCGGCTGTCCAAGCCGGTGCCGACCTCTCCAATGCATGACTGGCTCTTCGCGTGGGCGACTGGCAAGGACGTCATGAAGAGGTTCGAAGAGCCTGGACTACTCTCGAGGATCAGTCCCCCCGCTGTGATGGAGGCCTATCTCACGGCGCAGGGGTTATCCACGCTGTCGAGCAAGGTGCGTCGGCAGAATGCTGCCCGTTTGATTCTTGATAACCACCTTACGCGGGAGATGATTCCGAACGGATGGTTGCAGCATCCGGAGATCTGGGACGCGCTCCTCCACTCCATGCCCATGACCGCGATGATCCGCAACCTCGGCAAGATGTCAGAGGTGGGGCTGCTCACGCCGATGTCGGATGCAACACAGACGGTGATCAGCCGGCTGACGACGCTGGAGTATCTGCGCAAAGCCCGTATACACCCATTCAATCTGCTGGTAGCGCTCCTGACTTACAAGTCCGGCCACGGAGTGAAGGGCTCTCTGCAGTGGAAGCCGGTCTCGAAGATCGTGGACGCGTTGGACAAGGCGTTCTACCTCTCGTTTCAGACGGTCGAGCCTACCGGCAAGCGCATCATGATCGCACTCGATGTCTCGGGTTCGATGCACTGGGGATTACTAGGAGGTGTGGCACCAGGGCTCAGTGCAGCGACTGCCGCAGCTGCCATGGCCATGGTGACTGAGCGGGTAGAGAGTCGAGTAGCTGTCTACGGCTTCGGAGGTCATTTCACCCCTTTGGATATCTCTGGCGGCCAACGTCTGGATGACGTGGTGAAGTACATGGCAGAGCAGAGTTTCGGCCACACCGACTGTGCTCTGCCGATGCTACATGCCCGTAAGGAATGTATGGACATTGACGCCTTTCTGGTGTACACCGACAACGAAACTTGGTACGGCAAAGTTCATCCGTTCGAGGCACTCCGACGCTATCGTGACAGCAGCGGCATTACAGCCAGGTTGGTAGTGGCCGGGATGACAGCAACCGACTTCACGATCGCTGATCCTGCTGACCCGGGGATGTTGGACGTGGTCGGCTTCGACGCCAGCGCTCCACAACTGATCAGTGAGTTTGTTGCGGGAGCGCTCTAATCTGGAGCTAATGGTTATGCCAAATGATGATCTGCAGAAGCGGCTACGGATCAAAGCTGGAATGATCGAGATGTGCGAGAAAATCGAGTGGGGCAGCGATACCGCGTTAATGCGAGAGGCTGCGGAACAGCTTGACGCGAAACAGGCCAAGATTGATGCGCTGATGTTGGAGCACTGCCCGGAAGAGATGACACCAGAACAGGTAACCAACTGGGAAAAGAATCAAAAGCCTGTGGAGGCATAATAAGGAGAGTGAGCATGCCGACTGTATGCGACGAGACTGGTGATCTGTATCGCAATCTACTGGTAGTACGGGCTCGGGTTGAGCATCTACCCCGTCATATTCGATATCGACGGGTGGTTTCTGAGGACTACGAATTCATCCTCGATAACTTAGACCGGGCGATCCGCCTGGCCAGCGACGTCAATACCGCTATGCGGGAGGTTGTCTCTCGCCTCGAGCCCACCCCCGACCGTTAGTACATTTGGTTCTGACTGGCGGCGGCTAACTGCAAGCATAAGCCGGACCAAAAGCGCCCCGGCTGAAGCCTGAAACAAACTCCCGAACTCGACGGCACTTTTGGGCTCGGATTTATGCGCTTGTTAGGCGCGGTTGTCGCGGAGGTATCGACATGACCGAGTGGAAATTCGACCTGGATCAGCATGTAATCATAACGGAAAGTGGCAAAGTCGGAACAGTGATTGGACGCGCGGAGTACAAATATGCGGAGCCAGGGTATCTGATCCGATGGAAGGCCGATTGTGGTCGGCCAGTAGATTCATGGTGGAAAGAAAGATCGCTCGACGCACAGCCATCAAGGCTGCACGGTAAGGTGTAACCCCGTTACTGAGAAATGCCTTTAATGCCGTCATTACAAAGTCGTCTGTAGGCACGACTCTACAGAGATTGTGATAACATCCGATCTTCTTGGGTGCAGCTTGGGGTAATGCATGAAGGTGACCTTCCTTTCGGCAGAGATGCCGCTGACCAAATCCTACCGCCGCCTCGAGGATGGCAGCATCGAGAGCACCCCCTACCCACTCACCTCGCACTTCACCTCCTTCGAGCACGAAGTGCGGGGCATCGACGACCTCCTGGTGCAAGTGCTGGCGCATGCCGAGCTTGGGCACTGCCTGCTCAAAGGCAACTTAATCAAGTCCATTCAGAATGAAAGTCGGGCCGGACTTATGGCGGCAGAGCCCACCTCTTTCATGTGTCTGGACCTGGATGGAATGGAGGTCGAAGGGGATAGTCCGGATCGAGTGTTGGAGCTGTTGGGGTTGGATCCGGGCTCTTACATCCTCCAGTACAGCGCCAGCTACGGCATCAAGCGAGGACTCAACGCCCATTTGCTGGTACTGCTGGACCGGCCAACTCCGACCACCCATCTCAAACAATGGCTCAAGCATAAGAACCTGTCGGTGCCCGAGCTGCGTGGACAGCTGCGTCTGACACGCAGTCATATGGCGCTTCATTGGCCCCTCGACATCACTGTCTGCCAAGCAGACAAGCTCATCTACATCGCACCTCCTACATTGGTTGGGATCGAGGATACATTGGGAGATCGTCGTATTCAGCTGCGCGTGCGTCATGACGGTCCTGCTGCTGTGAATATCCAGGATGTCCCAAGCACGGTGGACAACGACGCTCGGGCGCTGGTGCAGGAGCTGCGCGAGCAGGCCGGGCTACCGCCGCATCAGCTGCAAGTGCGTTACTACGTCAAGGAAGGCGCGGAGCTGATGGGCAATCCAGACGTGGCTTCGGTCACGGGGCAACGCATTAACCGCGGGTTCGTTTACCTGAATCTTAACGGCGGTGATTCGTGGGGTTACTTCCACCCTGAAGGTAACCCTGAGGTGCTGTACAACTTCAAAGGCGAGCCTAACTACCGCACCCGCGAGATAGTGCCGGACTACTACCGGGAGGTCACCGCTCGGCAACGCCTTGAACGTGCCAAGGCGCATACGCCTAACCCTGAGGTCCAACGTGAGCAGTGCTTCGTGATCAATCGTCGGGACGATGGAAGCTATTACAAGGTGATCTATCGCCCTCAGGAACGGGCGCTGGAGCTAGTGCCTGCTCCTACCCTCAAGCACATCGCTGATTGGTGTAAGTTGCGTGGGGTTCCTATCCCCGACGCAATCGCAGATTGGGATGTAGAGTTTGATCCTACCAGTGCGGAGATCATCAATGTCCATGAAAGGCGCCTTAACCTCTACCGTCCAACGAGTTACAAGCTGGCTACGCTGTCCAATCCGGATGCACAAGCTGTGGGAGATGCAGCAGGTGATAGAAAAGCAAGCTTGCGACTTGCGTCGTTACCAGGACCTGAATCACAAGCTGTCGGGTCAGCTGGCGGGGATGCGCATACGCCTGACTGCACAGACGCAGCAGCTCGAGGCAATGAAGAGCCAGATGGAGCAGTGGAGCAAAGACTTCTTGTTCCTGCGCAATACGGTCGGTTGGTGCGACACGTGTGTGGATCAGACGATGAAGCAGCCTGGCGATTCCTGAATTGGCTGGCTTACATCTGGCAGACAGGGCGCAAGCCGGGGACGGCGTGGGTGCTGCATGGCACCTATGGGACCGGCAAAGGGCGTTTTCTAAAGGTTCTCAAGGAGCTGTTCGGGCAACAGTGCGTGGTGACTAGTCCGGAATCCATCTCTGAGCATTTCAATCGGCAGATGGAGCACGCGCAGATCCTATGGATCGACGAAGTCACGACCGACGCCTGGGACAACGCCAAGATCACGCCGAAGCTGCGCAATTGGATCACCGAGGAGACGGTGGTGGTGCGCGCCATGCGCCGGGACGGAGTGGCGCGCACCAACTTCATGGGGATTATCGTAGCCGCCAATGAGCATAACCCGGTGGAGATCCGCGCTGACGACCGTCGCTGGAACGTGGCCGTACGTCAGGAGCTACCACTGCGTACTTGTGCCTGGGCTACCTCTGAGCTACTAGACGACG
>Ga0307440_1000540_pt1 | contig 18556 bp, 13 predicted proteins | sample SalMarWE160410MG_FD_202150 | JGI IMG/M metagenome (GOLD analysis project Ga0307440, IMG submission 202150) | Salt marsh sediment microbial communities from the Plum Island Ecosystem LTER, Massachusetts, United States - WE1604-10 | ecosystem: Environmental > Aquatic > Marine > Intertidal zone >... | reverse complement strand
CTATCGAGTTCATCGTCGGCGCCGACAAGTCGTTCTACTTCATGGAAATGAACACGCGCCTGCAGGTGGAGCACCCGATCACCGAGGACACGACGGGCCTCGATCTGGTGGAGTGGCAACTGCGCGTCGCGAGCGGGGAGAAGCTACCGCTGACCCAGAAGGAAATCAGCCGCGCGGGACACTCGATCGAGGTGCGCCTGTACGCCGAGAACGCCGCCAAGGATTTTCTGCCCGTCACCGGGCGCATCGAAACCTTCGCCACGCCCGCCGAGGATTACGTGCGCGTGGATACCGGCGTGCGCAGCGGCGACAGCATCAGCATCTTCTACGACCCGATGATCGCCAAGATCAGCGTAAGCGGCGCCGACCGCGCCGAGGCCATTGCCCATCTGAACGAGACGCTGGCACGCACAGCCGTATTCGGCATGGTGACCAACCTGCCCCTGCTGCGCGGCATCGCCCGCCATCCCGGCTTCGCGAGCGGCGATTTCGATACCGGCTTCATCGAGCGCGAACTGGACACGCTGCTCGAACCACTCACACCGCCGGCCGCGGCGGTCTCGGCAGCTGTAGCCACGCTCTGGGCCCGGAACACGGATACCGCAGCCGGCGCCTGGCAAACCGACGGGTGGCGCGTCGGCGGCCACACCGGCTGGCGCCTGATCGCTACCGATATGGCGGGCAAAGACCATGACATACGCCTCGCCGGCAAACCGTACGCTTTCACGCTGGAATGGAACGGACACAGTCACGAAGTGCGCTGCACCGCCCGATCGGGCAACCTCACGCTCGACGACGAGCACTACACGACCCATGTCCTCTCACAGGACCGCCGCTATCAGGTTGCACTCGACGGCAGCGCCTACGAATTCGATCTGGCCTCGCCGTTCGCCCCGCGCGGCGCCGCCGCGAGCGACACCGCCACGCATCCGGTCAGCCCCATGCCCGGACGCGTGGTCGCGGTGCACGTGAAGGAAGGCGACGAAGTCGCCGAGGGCCAAGCGCTGATGGTGCTCGAAGGTATGAAGATGGAATACACCGTAAAGGCGGGGGTCGCCGGTCGCATCGAGAAAGTGCGCCACGCGGAAGGCGACATGGTCGAGGCCGAGACGCCGCTCGTCGACATCGAGGCCGAATGATGGGCGCCTATCCCAAGGCCGTCAAGATCGTCGAGGTCGGCCCGCGCGACGGACTGCAGAACGAGAAGGCGACCATCCCCGCCGCGACCAAGATCGAATTCGTCAACCGCCTCTCGGCAAGCGGGCTGCGTACGATCGAGGTCACGAGCTTCGTGAGTCCGAAGTGGATTCCCCAGCTTGCCGACGCCGCCGAGGTGTTCACCGGCATCGACAAGCGCGAAGGCATCTCCTATCCCGTGCTGGTGCCCAACGAAAAGGGTATGCAGCGCGCGCTCGAAGTCGGTGCGAAGGAAGTATCGATTTTTACCGCCGCCTCCGAAAGTTTCAACCGGAAGAACATCAACTGTTCGATCGCCGAGTCCATGGATCGTTTCGAGCCGGTGATGGCGGCGGCGCACGAGCACGGCATCAAGGTACGCGGTTACGTGTCCACGGTGATCGGCTGCCCCTATGAGGGCGACATTGAACCGCAGGCGGTTGCCGATGTCGCGGCTCGCCTCGACAGGATGGGCTGTTATGAAATTTCGCTGGGAGACACCATCGGCGTGGGTACGCCGCTCAAGGCACAACGCATGCTGGAGGCGGTTGCCGCTAAAGTACCGATGGAACGCCTCGCCGTGCATTTCCACGATACCTACGGGCAGGCACTCGCGAACATCCACGCCTGCCTGCAACTGGGCGTGACTGTGGTCGATGCGTCCGTTTCGGGCCTCGGCGGCTGCCCCTATGCCAAGGGCGCGACCGGCAATGTGGCCACCGAGGACGTGCTGTACCTGCTCACTGGTCTGGGCATCGAAACCGGCGTCGACATGGATCGTCTGCTCGCCGCCGGCGCCTACATCAGCGAAACACTGGGACGCGATCCGGCAAGCCGGCTCGGACGCATTCCCGCAGACAGCCGCCGCACACCCTGATTAAGACCATTCATATGGGATCGCGCACGACGTATCTGCAATAAGTTCCCGGCAACCTCTTCGACAAACGTATTACACTTTCAAGACAGGGCGAATTTTCCCATCGGTTGCGGGAACGGTTTCCGTCATAAATATCGCCCGAGCATGAAACGTCGGAGAGGAGGACACCCCGACATGCGACATGTCGTAATACGGACATTCGTGGCCGTCGCCGTCATTTTGACCACGGCATTGGCAGGCGCCCCCGCAGCGCAAGCTTTCGGTTTCGAGGAAGTGGCAAGGCAGGCCAAGGCACTGGCCTCCAGGCCGTACTCGGCACCACCCGCCATTCCGGCCGTCCTGGCCGACCTGGACTACGACAAGTATCAGCAAATCCGCTTCCGGCCGGAGCAAAGCCTGTGGCACAAGAGCCATACGCGTTTCCAGGTCATGCTGATCGCGCCGGGAGAGTATTTTCGCCATACGGTCAGGATCAACATCGTGGACGCAGCCGGCGTGCACCCGCTGGGTTTCGACAAGTCGCTGTTTACCTGGCCCGACAACAAGCTGAAATCGGCCGTGCCCGACAAGCTGGGATACGCCGGATTCAAGCTGACTTTCCCGATCAATCGGCCCGGCGTGCAGGACCAATTCCTGGTCTTCGCCGGTGCAAGCTATTTCCGAGGCGTGGCCCGCGGTGAAAATTTCGGTCTCTCGGCACGCGGCATAGCGATCGATACCGGGTTGCCGGGCGGCGAAGAATTTCCCAGCTTCACCAAGTACTGGCTGGTCCGGCCAAGCCCCAATGCCCAAGTCATGCAGTTATACGCCCTGCTCGACGGCAAGAGCCTGACCGGCGCTTACCGTTTCGTGATCTTCCCGGGCAAACCGACCCGCATCGAAGTCCATGCCCGGCTTTTTCTACGCAAGCCCATCAGTCTGCTCGGACTGGCGCCTTTGACCAGCATGTTCTACTACGGAACTAACACTCCCCGCCCCCCCGACCAGTGGAGGCCGGCCGTTCACGATTCACAGGGGCTGCTGATTCATTCGGGCACCGGCGAGTGGCTGTGGCGGCCGCTCATCAATCCGCTGACACTGCAAATGAATTACTTCGAGACCGATTCGCCACAAGGCTTCGGCTTGCTGCAGCGCACGACACGCTTTACCGCCTATGAGGACGACGAGGCCCGCTACGGCAGCCGGCCCAGCGCCTGGGTCGAACCGCGCGCGGACTGGGGTAAGGGGCACGTGGTACTGGTCGAGATACCCACCGACTCGGAAACCAACGACAACATCGTGGCATTCTGGAGCCCTGATACCAAAACTTCCAAGGGGCAACAGTTCGACCTCGATTACACGCTTGATTTCGGCGGCCCGGATATCCCCGACGAACCCATGGCACACGCAGTATCCACCTATGTGGGCAAACTGAAGAAACCACCCCAGGGCAGTGACGCACAAAACGTATACAGGGTGATCGTGGATTTTGCCGGTGGACCGCTGTCCCGTATTGCGGCCAGCCGCAGAATCGATGCGGTGATCACCGGCATCGACGGCACACAGATCCTCGACCAGAACGTGCGCTGGATCAAGCCCACCGATCACTGGCGGTTGTCGCTGCTTGCGGCACCGGCGACCGGCAAGAACCTGTCGCTGAGGGCCTTCCTGAAATCGGGCAAGGAAACCCTCTCCGAGACCTGGACGTACGAGCTTCCCGCCAAGAATCGTCTCAGCGGTGGTTGATTCCGCACCTGCGGCGATCGCAGCGCCGCCTATCAAGCGGACCAGTCTGCACTATCCGCGACACCCGCGGCGCCAGCGCGGACGCCGCCCACCCTGGCGCTGGGCAGCCCGTAGGCGACATATCCTGTTCCTGGGCCTGCTGGCCACACAAACTGCGTTCGCCACCTACTACATGGTTTCCGTGCTGCCCTACCATGCCAGCACCCCGCTGGAAATCGCCCTGCTCGTCGCCTTCGCCCTGAGTTTCGCCTGGGTCAGCATCGGCGCCTGGCTGGCGGCGTTCGGTTTCTTTTACCGGCGCCTGGGCGGCGATCCCAGGAGCCTGGACAAACGCAGCCCTCCGGCCGATCCCGGTTACCAGCCTCGGGCCCGCACGGCATTGATCATGCCGCTTTACCACGAGCCCGTCGATAGCTGCTTCGCAGGATTGGCCGCAGTCTACCGCGCCCTCAAACGCGAGGGCCATATCGAGCATTTCGACTTCTATGTGTTATCCGACAGCCGCGACCCCGACGTCTGGCTTGAAGAGCAAGCGGCGTGGCGGCATTGGGTCGAGGCACTAAGCGCACACGGCCGCCTGCATTATCGGCGCCGGCGCGTGAACCTGCGCCATAAAAGCGGGAATGTCGCCGACTTCCTGCGCCGCTGGGGGCGCAATTATCGTTACTTTGTCGTGCTCGACGCCGACAGCCTGATGGGCGCCGCGACGCTCTTGCGCATGGTGCAACTCATGGACGAGAACCCGAAGGTCGGCATCCTGCAGGCACCGCCGAGCATCGTCAAAGCCCGCTCCCTGTTCGCGCGCATCCAGCAATTTGCCAACCGGCTGTACGGCTTGTTGTTCAGCACCGGGCTGGCGGCGATCCAACTGGGCGACGGTGCCTACTGGGGCCACAACGCCATCATCCGCACCCGGGCCTTCATGCGCCATTGCGGACTGCCCAGCCTGCGCGGCCTCGGCCTGTTCCGCGGCCCTATCCTCAGTCACGACTTTGTCGAGGCCGCCTATATGCGCCGCGGCGGCTACGAGGTGTGGCTGGAACCGGCACTTGCCGGCAGCTATGAACAGTCTCCACCGACCCTGGTGGACGAATTGACGCGCGACCGGCGCTGGGCGCGCGGCAATATCCAGCACCTGCCCATCATGCTCAGCGAACGCGGCCTGGGCGTGGTGCAGCGGTTCATTTTCCTGAACGGAATCGTGGCCTATGCCGCAGCGCCCTTGTGGCTCCTGTTCCTGATTCTGGCCGGTACCGAAGTCGCCCAGTTCACCTTGTGGCCCATCAACTACTTCCCCGGTGGCCATCGCTTGTTTCCGGTGTGGCCGGAATGGCATCCGGAGTGGGCTATCCGCCTGGCGGCCAGCACTGCCTTCGTCCTCTTGGTGCCCAAGTTGCTGTCTTACCTGGATGCGCTCTGGCAACCCGATCTGCGCCGCAGCTTCGGCGGCGGATTGCGGCTGCTGGCAGGCATTGTGCTCGAAAGCGTCGCCTCGGTGCTGCTGGCCCCCGTGCGCATGCTGGCACACAGCCGCTTCGTCCTGGAGGCCATAATCGGACTGCGTATCACTTGGGGCGGACAGAACCGGGGCGGAGAAATGGGCTGGTGGCCGGCGCTCTTGATGCACGGCGACGGCCTGTTGCTCGGCGTCGGCTGGGGCATTTTCTCCTGGTGGCTGCGGCCGCTATATTTCTATTGGTCGCTGCCGGTCATCGGACCACTCGTCCTGGCTCCGGCAGTTGCCGTGGTGACGAGCTGGATCCGCAGCGGCGACTGGTGTGCCAAGCACGGCCTGCTGCTGACGCCCGAAGACCGGAAACCGCCGCCGGTAATTGCCGATTTCGCGCGGCTGATGCCGACCGCGAAGCCTGCGCCGCCGCAGGGACTCCGTAACGTTCTGAGCGACCCCGCCCGCCTGGCTATCGCACGGGATTTTGCCCGCCGCAATGGATGCTGCAAACCGGAAATCCTCGCCCTGGCCCGACGCAAGGGCCTGGGAGCGCTCAGTTTCGGCGAAAGACAGTCGCTGGCGGAAGACGGTGACGCCCTCGCCGAACTGCATGCTGCCGGTATCGTTCAGCGCAGTTTGCCGACCGCCTCACAGAAACAGTAAGCGTACATGCCTTCCCGGTCGTGCATGGCCAATGTCCGTTTCAGGCCGTTCAGCACGGGCATGAAGGCCGTCAGCGCCGAATCGCCGTAACCCGTTCCGCCGCCAAACAAGCGGGAAGTAAAGCCGCTCATGGTGGAATTCTCGGACAAATTGACGATGAACTTCTGGTTTGAAGACAGGCGTTGCGAGATATAGGTCACCCCATACTTTTTGATCTGGGCCATCTTCGCCGCCGCGGCAATCGCCGCGTTCAAGTCGCCGAACTGGTCGATCAGCCCGATCCGTTTGGCATCACGCCCGGTCCAGACCCGCCCCTGGGCGATGGCCTGAACGTGGCTGAGCGGGAGATCCCTGTAATGGGCAACGTTACCCGTGAACTCGGCATAGCCATGGTTGATGATCTCCTGAAACAACTTGGCCGCGTGCGGACCCAGCGGACGCAGGAGATCACCGAAATCGGCCAACGGGGATGTCTCCACGCCGTCACGATGGACGCCGGCCCAGGCCAGTGTTTTCTCGAAGGTCGGCAGCATGCCGAAAATCCCGACCGAGCCGGTGATGGTAGAGGGCGAGGCAAAAATCTTGTCCGCGGCCATCGATATCCAGTACCCGCCGGAAGCCGCGACACCGGACATCGACACGACCAGCGGCTTGCCCGAGTGCTCCAATTGCAATTCGGCCTGCAGGATGTGGTCGGAAGCCAGCGCGCTGCCTCCGGGGCTATCCACGTCCAGTACCACGGCCTTGACCCGGCTGTCGCGCCGTGCGCGGTCGAGCAGGTGTGACAGAGTCTGGGATCCGATCGATCCCGGCGGTTCCGTGCCCGAGCTGATGTCTCCCTGCGCCACGATGACCGCCACCTGGTTCCAGCTGCGGTTGGCGAGTCTCGCAGCAGGTGCACGCGCCTTGAGGTAGGCCTTGAGGCTGATCTGGCTATAGCTGCCCGTGTTCGGGTCCGTGCCGACCAGGCTGGCGATTTTTGATCGCAGCTTGGGCAACGACATCACACCATCAATCAGGTTGCTGTGCGTCGCCACAGCGGAGGCGTCACCTTTGGCATCGGCCAAGGCCTCCGGCCAATGGTTGACCAGGCTGGTCAGGTCGGCCGCCTTGTTGCCGCGGGCAGCAGACACCTGGTTGATATAACGCTCCCAAAGTTGGTCGAGGAGCACGGTGTTCTCCTGCTTCGCCTCGGGCGACATGTCGTTGCGCGTATAGGGCTCGACGTACGACTTGTACTTGCCGACGCGGAATACGTGCCACTGGACCTTGAGCTTGTCGATCAGGTCCTTGTAGTAGTTGCGGTAAGCCGAAAGGCCAAGCAGGGCCACCAGACCCTGGTTCGTCGTAAGGTAGGCGTGATCAGCAGTCGCAGCCAGGTAATAAGACCCCTGCGTGTAATTGCTGGCATAGGCGATAACGGGCTTGCCGCTCTTTTCGAATTTCTTGAATGCTTTGCCGATGCGCTCCAACTGCGCCAGGCTGCCGCCCTGGAAATCGTTGAGGTCGAGCGCCACCGCCTTGATGCTTGGATCGGTCGCCGCGGTATTCAATGCATTCTCGATATTGCGCACCACAGTGATCGGCTGCACGGGTTGACCGATTAGTTTGCGCATCGCGCGCTTGACCGGATCCGGCACCTGTTCGACCAGCATGCCTTGAGGATCGAGCTTGAGCGCTGCGCTCGCCGGCACTACAGGCGCCTTGGGAATGAAAAGGAGAACGAGCACGAAAACGACGATGCCGATGAAAATCACATCGATGATGACGCGCCGGGTGATATCGATCCCGCGCAGGATGCCCTTCATCACACGCAGAAATCCGTTTTGTGAAGTTGCCATTATTGCTGCCCCATGGCCGGTAATGCCCGCATCTTAACAGGCAGCGCCAACGAAGCGCCGTGATTTAACCCGCTTTTGGAGGTAAATTCACATGCTCGCGGCGGAATCCCAAACCGAACACCCGGGCCGGCAAACTCCGTATAAAACCGAGACGCATAAGCGTTCTAGGAAGCCAGCCTATATGTATGGGCCCCGCATCCTCCTGCAGTGCGCGCTGAATCAGACGCCGTTGAATCGTGAGCTGGATTCTCTGAATGATGCGTACCGGCCACTCCCTGCGTTTTTGCACCGCCGCCAGTTCCGCTTCGCTCGGCGTACGCCCATCGCGCAACACGGGGCCCAATAAGTTTGCAGCGGCCACGGCATCCTGTACCGCAAGGTTGATGCCCACACCACCGACAGGCGACATGGCATGTGCCGCATCACCTATCAGCAGTAGTCCGGGCCGGTGCCAGCGGGGAATCCGGTCGACCTTGACGGTGAGCAACTTGAGCGCATCCCAGTTTTCGACCTCCTGGGCGCGGTCGGACAGGAAAGGGGCAAGGTGGGTCAATTGCTTGCGGAAATCCTCCAGTGAACCGGCGCGTAAAGCGTCCGCCACGCCCTTCGCAACGAGGTAGGCGATCTGCCAATACGATCCACGGTTGAGCAGAATCATCATGTGGCCGCGCCCCAGGATGCCCGCCGTGTCTTCCGGATCGTCGGGCTTGCGCGAGAGCCTGAACCAGAGCACGTCCATCGGAGCCCCAAGATCCCTGGGCTCGAATCCCGCTGCCTCGCGCAACGTCGAGTGCCGGCCATCGGAACCGACAACCAACCGGGCTCGGATCTCGAGTTCACCGCCGGGGCCCGTCGCACGCACACCCACGACATGGCCGTCTTCCTCGATCGGCGCATGCCCTTCGGTGTTCATGAGCAACTGGTAATTGGGGTAGGCACGACCGGCTTCCGCCAGCAGGTTAAGCAAGTCCCATTGCGGAACCAGGGCCAGATAGGAAAAGGGTTTCAAGCCACGGAAGTTACCGAAGGAAAAGGTGCCATTGGATGCCTTGACCCACAAATCCTCGACACGGTGTTGCGGCAACTTTTCAAAGGTTTCCATCAAGCCGAGCTCGGAGAGCACGGAGAGCGTCGAGGGATGCACGGTGTCACCCCGGAAATCGCGCAGGAAATCCCCGTGCTTTTCCAGAACGACGACATCGATTCCGGCCCTGGCGAGTATCAGGCCCAACATCATGCCTGCCGGACCGCCGCCCACTATGCAACAATCGGTTTTCATTCCTCTTTCTCCCTGCCTCGTCTGGCATTTATCGGGTTGCGGCGCCCGCTTCCCCAAGCAACTCGGTGATCATCGGCATCCATTGTTCATGTTCTGGCTTCATCAGGCAACAACGCAGTACGGTCACGGTATCGGCATCCCATTCGAGACCCGACCACCAGGGTTCAGCCAGCGCGCGCGGCAATTCAAGCAGAGCCAAATGCAGATTACTTTCAGCCGCGGCATCGAACACGTCCCGGGCGCGCCGGGAGGCAAGCGTTGCACTATCGGCACGTGCGCCGAACACGACAATATCGAGCATGGGCGGCGCCAGGGCGACGAAATTCTCAGCCTTTTCGACCCAGGCCTGCAGCAGGAGAGCAGCATTCAAACAGGATTTGAGGCCCGCGGCGAACTCACCGCCCGGCTCCAGCGGCAACAGCTCCAGGGTGGCCCAGAGCGCAACCGCCGAGGCTCCCGCCCTCGAGCACTCGAGACTGATTTCACCGAGATGCAGTTCGCCGGAACTGAAATAGGTGTAGGGGGAATCGTGCCGGTACACCCAGCCGACGGCGGGATCACGAAACAGGACGGCGCCGCATCCATAGGGCTGCAAGCCGTGCTTGTGCGGATCGATGACCACTGAATCCGCCTGCCCCATGCCGGCGAACGCACGCTCGCGCGCCGGGTTCCCTTCGGCCACGAGTTTGAAGTACCCACCATAGGCTGCATCCACGTGCACGCGCACACCGGCTTCGCGAGCAAGCGGCAAAATTTCCTCGAGCGGGTCCACGGCACCACGCCCGGTGGTGGCGAGCGTGGTAACCACGCAGGCTACATCGCCCCCTTGCAATTCGGTTTTCAGGGCGTCCAGGTCCATGCGCCCTTCGCAATCGACGGCCACGGCCGTGAAGTCCATGCCCAGTACCGCACTCATGCGCGAATGCGTGTAATGCGCCTCGCTGGAGGCCAGCACGCGGCGCCGCCCCTGCCCCAGTTCGCGCGATACCCACAGGGCTTCCAGGTTGGCGACCGTACCGCCGCTGGTGAGATGCCCCAAGTGTGTTTCAAAGCCGACCATGCGGGCCAGTTTCGCGACCGCTTCCTTTTCCATCGCCGAGCTGGCGCGCCCGCCGTCCAACGCATGGTTGTTCGGATTGATCTCCATCGCTAATGCATAGGCCAGCCGCGCCAGCGGATGCGGGGGTTTGAGCATTTGCCCCACATAGAGGGGATGCTGATACGGGAAATTGTCGGCCAGGCGGTCGGCCACCTTGAACAACACCGGCTTCAGACGATCACTGTCAATGCCCGTATCGACGGGCGGCAAGTCGGCAAACCCGGCCGCAAGACGTGCCCGCGCCGCGGCCAGCAGATCGGTTTCGGATTCTTTGCTCACATTTTTCTCCGCAGCAGTCGTTCGTTCAAGCCGCCGGCCGGGACTCGGGATGCGTGCGCTTGTAGACCCATTCCAGTGCATAGCTCACACCAATCAGGGCCGTGGCCGCTGCTGCTCCGGACAGATTCGTATCGTACTGTTCCCCCAACAGGATCAACAGGGATACGACACACAATACGCATCCCAGCATACCCATGAAGCGCCGCACCCGCTTGCCACGGGCCAAACGATAATTGGCCAGATTGACCAGGGCGAAAATCAGCAGGAACCCCGAACTGCCCGATGTGGAAATACTTTCCAGATCGAGCACATTGGCGACCAATAGTGTCAGCAGAGTCGTTACCAGCAGGCCGACCGGTTGGTTCCAAAAATAGTGGGTGAACTCGTGCGGGAATTCCCCGTCTTCCGCGAGCTTGTAGTTCACGCGGCTGCCGCCATAGAGCGTGGCATTGATCGCGGAGAACACGGACAGCATGGCGGTTACCGAAATCACCACATAGCCCGCGTCGCCAAGGAACGGCCGTGCCGCTGCCGCCAAGGCATAATCCTTCGCCTTGTCGATGGCTGCAAAGTCGAGCGAACCCACCGTGATGATTGCGATCAGCACGTACAGCAGAATCACCAGGCCGACCGCCCAATAGTAGGCTCGTTTAATGTTTACATCCGGATTGCGTATATGCGGCGCCGCGTTGGCGATCAACTCGAAGCCCTCGTAAGCGACGAAGATGATCATGCCGCTCGCGACAAGGCCCGGAATGCTTTCCCAGTGACTGAACCCGAGTTGCGCCGTGTAATGGCTATGATGCAATCCCCAGAATCCCAGGATCACGAACAGGGCAAGGATGCTCATCTTGATCAGCACCACAACCGATTCGATCCGTCCGACCCACTTGAGGCTGAAGTAATTCAGCGCACAGGACACCACGATGACGGCGGACAGGAACAGATGCGAGAGCAACGCGATGTTCCAGCTATGCGGGAAAAGATTTGCCGCATAGGACCCAAAGGCCGAGGAGTAAAGCGAGAGCATGATGATGTAACTCACCCAAAGCAGGTTGTTGGTGCCGCCGCTGAATGTGCCTTTGCCGAAAGCGTTGTTGAGAAACGTCACCGTGCCACCTTCACTGGGATAGTCACGACTCAGACCTGCATAGGAATAGGCAGTCACCAGGGCAATGACACCGGCGAATACGAAAGCCAGCGGCGTACCGCCCTTGCCGAAGGACACGGCCAAGCCCAGCACGGCGAAGATGCCGCCGCCGACCATGCCGCCAATGCCTATGGAAATGGCGTCCTTGAGCCCGATTTCGTCCCGCTTGGATGAGTTGCCCGCAACCGGCATCAGTTATCGCCACCCGTCTTGTCGCCGGCCCGGTTGGCAAGCGTGCGTATGGCAGCAAGTTTCTGTTTGATCTGCGCCTGCTGGGTCGGATCCGATGTGGCGTTGAGCAGGCCTTCGTAGATGCGTCGGGCATCCGCGTAGAGTCCGGCCTGCGTCAACGCGGATGCGGCGGAGTAACGTGCGGTTTGCGCCCACTGGTCCATGGCATAGGGACTGTTGAAAGTGGCTGCTTCCAGATAGGCTCGGGCAGCATTGAGCGGCGAACCCAGGCCTGAATAGGCTTTGCCGATCCAGTACAGGATCTGGCGCGCCTGTTTCGGCGGCGGTGCTGGTTGCATGGCCAGCATGGACTGCAAAATGCCCAGCGCCGGCTGGTTGTCCCCGATCGTCTCCAGATCGACGACGACCGGCAGTATCTTCTTCGCGGGCACCGGCGGCTGGCCACGGACCATGGATTGCAGCAGGCGAGTGGCGCTCTGGTCATTCCCGCCCAGGAGAAAAAGCCGCGCACGTTGCACCTGCCAGTCACCGGCATCCACGCCCGATGGCGGCTTGTCCAGACCGGCAACGAGAGCCGAGGCGAAGACGATGCGCCCGGTCGATACCGCAGGCTTCAATAATTGATAGCGCAGCGATCCCGGCAAGCGGTCGGGGTGGGGGAACAAGGTGCTGTCCGAGAAAATTTTCAACGCCAGATCCATGCCCTGGCCGTTTTGCAACAGCTCTTTCCCCAATGCCGCCATGCTCGCCGCACGCGCACCAGGATCCGGGCTGCGGGTGCCGGCTGCAGCCAGCAGCGCCAGGGCATGCATCGAGTTCTTGCTCCGGTTTTCCTTGCTGGCAGCCTTCAGCCAAGGGCCAGCGGCACCCAGCAGCAAGCGGTCGCGGTTACCCAGTTGAAGGCCGGTATTGACCAGAGCATGCCAGAACACGGATGGCGACATCGCAAACGGCCCGGAATCTATCGGGTCGTACAGCAAGGCGGCGGCCATGGCCGAAAGCTCCAGCTCGATGTCGCCCTGCTTTTTGGCCGCCTCCGCGCGCACGCGGGCAAAGCGTCCGGCAAGCCGGCGATTCTTGTGCTTTTCGGCATGCCTCGCAAGACGCGCGGCCATGGCATCAATCCGGGCAGGCTTGCGGATACCTGCTTTCAGCTCGGCCAGCAGCATGAGCGGGCGCACTTCCGTTTGCTTGAGTCCCGCAAGCAAATGCACGGCCCGGCGCGGGTGGTCGCGCTCCATCGCAACCTCGGCGGCAATTTCGCGAGTGCGCCAGTCGGTTCCGTGACCGTCCCGTCGCAGGTAGGCAAGCGCGCGATCGGCGTCGTGCAGGTTGCCGCCCACGACGTAGCTGCGCAGGACCAATTGCCGGTACTCGGTCAGGACGGAGGCCGCGGGCGGATGCTTGCTCCAGATCAGCGGACGCAGGAAGCTGCGCGCCTGGACCGGATCGTCCGCACCCAGCGCAGCGCGCGCACCGGTCATATAGGCATAATCACGCAAGAAGCCAGGCACGTCATCGGGATAAGCCTTGATCCTCGCAAATAACCGTTTGGTGTAGCCCGCCGAGGAAAGAATATCCAGCCGCGCACGCTCCCATACGGCCCAAGCAACCGGGGATTGGGTCAGCGGTGGTTGCGAAGCATCGATCAGCTTGAGCGCAAGCTGGGAGGCGCCGGCGCTGGCCAGGGCGTGTGCTTCGCCGCTGGCGGCACGCGCTTGGGCTGCGGCACTATTGGAAGCCGGAGCGGAGGCCGAAGCCGGTGGCGCAGCGGTTGCCGGTGCAGACGCTGCCCAGGCCGAAGACACGGTCATCACGGGCACGAGGGCCACAGCTACGATCAGGCTCGGGCGCGTTATTTTCATCGACGGGACAGGCGGCAGGCAGCCGTTTTTGCTAGACAGCTAGTTTAATGCCTCGATGCAGGAAGCACCTAAGCATCGGGATAAAGGGAAAGATTTCGCAGAGACGCAAAGCCTGCTGAGAAAGACTCTCGCAACGACGCAACGTTTAAGAGAAAGTCCTTTCACTCTCCCCTTTGCCGCCGCAGGCGGGAAGGGGGAGCCGGAGGAGGATTCGAAAAACAATCGGGCGAAGCCCCTCATCCCAACCTTCTCCCCCCAGGGGAGAAGGGGCGAAATTTGTTTTTCGTTTTGCCGTCGCGGCGTCGCGAGAGGTATGTCCCATCGCGACTGAAGCCGCTCCTACAAGAGATAATGGCCTTTGTGGCGAGTCCCTCGCGGCGGGGACCACCGCTCCCACTAGGTATTTCAAGTCTTTGCGGGCTCTGCGCCTCTGCGAGAGTTTTCTTTACCTTGGTGGTGCCGTTGCGAGAAACGTTCCCATCAGGCATAAGAAAGCCCCGCCTGGAACAGGCAGGGCTTTTGCGTCTTCTGCGTCACCCCGGCGAGATAAGCCGGGAAAGAAAAAAGTTTAGACCTTTTCCTTGATGCGCGCGGACTTGCCGCTGCGCGCACGCAGGTAATAGAGTTTGGCACGATTGACGTCACCACGGCGCTTGACCTGGACGCTGCCGATCTGTGGGCTGTTGGTGGTGAATACGCGCTCGACGCCCTCGCCGTGCGACACCTTGCGCACCGTGAAGGAGCTGCCGACACCGCGCTGGCGCTTGGCAATCACCACGCCCTCGAAGGCCTGCAGGCGCTCGCGCCCGCCTTCCGTCACCTTGACCTGCACCACGACCGTGTCGCCGGGCGCGAATTCGGGAATGTCCGTGCGCAGCTGCTCGCGTTCCAGTTCCTCGATCACCTGACTCATGATTCTGCTCCGTCTTCAGACCGACTCGTCGGTCAACAAATCCGTGCGCCGCGCTCGCGTGCGCCTCTGTGCTTCGGCCAACCGCCACTGGCTGATGGCCGCATGATCGCCCGACAACAAGACCTCGGGCACCCGTCTTCCTTCAATCTCCTCGGGCCGGGTGTAGTGCGGGCAATCCAGAATTCCCGTGGCGAAGGAATCTTCCGCCGCCGAATTCTCGTCGCCCAGTACACCGGGGATGAGGCGTATCGCCGCATCCAGCACCACGACCGCCGCCGGTTCCCCACCGGACAGGACGTAGTCCCCGATCGAGAGCTCCTCGTCCACGCAGGCTTCGACGAAGCGCTCATCAACCCCTTCGTAACGGCCGCAGATCAGCACTGCGCCCGTCGCGGCCAGCTCGCGCGCGCGCCGGTCGTCGAACCGGCGGCCCTGCGGGCTCAAGTACACCACCGGTGCCTTGTCGCCGCGCGCGACCTTTGCCGCCCTCACCGCTGCCGCCAGCGGCTCGAACTTCATCACCATCCCCGGACCGCCCCCGTAGGGCCGGTCGTCGACGGTGCGATGCCGGTCGCCGGTGTAGTCGCGAGGATCCCAGGTCTCAACCTGTGCCCCACCGGCTTCCAACGCCCGGCCAACGACGCCGTATCCGAGTGCCGTGGTCACCATTTCCGGAAAAATGGTCACCACATCAAAACGCGGACCCGATCGGCTCATCGCTTCAATCCTCTGGATGCCAGTCGACCTGCATCCAGCCCTTGTCCAAATGCACCTCGTCCACGGTGCGTCCCGGCGCCCAGGGGATCAACCGTTCCCGCGACCCGTCATGGACCACCATGACGTCGTTCGCGCCGGTGGGGATGTGGCCGGTAATGCGTCCCAGCAAAACCCCCTCGCGGTTCCTGACCTCCAGACCCACCAGGTCGGTCCAGTAGTACCCCTCGTCATCCGCCAGCGCACTGCGCGGAACGGCAATTTCGGTCCCGATCAGGGCCAGTGCCTGGTCGCGGTCCGTGACGCCTTCGAGCTGGGCCACGACCCCGCGGCCGTGAACCCGCCCCGTCACCAGTTGGCGCTCCTCGCGCTTCCCCGGCTCACCCAGCCACCAGACCGGGTAGTCCAAAATTCCTTCGCGCGGCTCGGTGTGGGAGAAGATGCGCAACCAACCCCGCACCCCGTACACGCCTGCTATGCGGCCCAGTACGACCCAGGCCTCACTCGCCATACCGCTGATTACTTCAGGCGGCCGAGGCCTCCGCCTCAGGCGCGTTCTTGGCTTCCTTGCCGGATTCCTTGATCAGCGCAGCAGCACGATCGGACGGGCGGGCACCGTTCGCAATCCAGTGCGCGGTGCGCTCGGCGTCGATCACCAGGCGCTTTTCCTGGCCCGAGGCGATCGGATTGTAATAACCCAGGCGCTCGATATAGCGGCCGTCACGGGCATTACGGCTGTCCGTAACCACGAGGTGGTAGAAAGGGCGCTTCTTGGCGCCAGTGCGTGCGAGTCGAATTGTGACCATGTGCGCTTAACTCCGCGCTTGTTTGCCGGCTGAAAGACCGGCCATTATATGAGAAAAACCGGGCATTTGTCACCCATTGCGACGGCGAGGCCACAGGGCCGGCCGGGAAGACACTCTCGCTGAGACGCCGAGCCCGCCAAGAACCGACGGATATGACTCTCCCCTTTGCTTGCGCAGCAAGGAAGGGGGAGCCGGAGGGGGATTCTGGAAATCGCTACTGTAGGAGCGGACGCCCCGGCCGCGATCGGTCTTCCGGTGGCGCGGCCTATCGCGACGGGGACCGTCGCTCCTACAAAAGGTGATGCTCTTTGTGGTGAAATTCATCGCGGCGGGGACCGCCGCTTGTATGTTTAGCTTGATGAGTCTCTGAGGAGACAGAGGCTTGTCGGGGTGGAGGGACGACCGCCGCTTCTGACCGTTTCTGGTACAGACCGTGGGAGAGATCATCCCGCCCCTCACTGCTGCGCCGATGAGGAATCCTTCGGCCACGTGCACCCATTGAGCCTGCGCATGGACCGACGATCTCAGCAAGCTTGCGCGATCAGTGAGCCCCGACAAGCGCACCACTCACCTTAGCTCCAGGAGTCAATCATGGCAATGCACACACCCCCCCAGTGGATTGGAATCGATGTCAGCAAGGCCACGCTGAGTGTGGCCGTCTACGGCGAGACCCACACCGCGACGCTCGCCAATGAGCCTGGCGCGATCCGCGCCTGGCTGCGCGCCCTGCCTGCCAGCGCCGCGCTGGCCGTGGAGGCCACCAACACCTATCACTTCACCGTGCTCGAACTCGCCCAGCACCGCGGCCTTGACTGCTACCTGCTCGATGGCTACCGCCTCAATCGCTATCGCGAGAGCCTGGGGCTACGGGCCAAGACCGATGCCGGCGATGCGGCCTTGATCGCGCGCTTTCTCGCCCACGAGCACCGCGACCTTCGCCCTTGGCGGCGCCCGCCCCCGGGCTACCACCGCCTCCAGCGCCTGCTCCATCGCCGCGCCACGCTCGTGCGCGCCCAAGTGGCGCTGCGCCAGAGCCTGGCCGAGCTGCCCGAGCGCCAGCCCCAAATCACGGCACTGTTTAAGCAACTGCAAACGCTGGATCGGGCGCTCACCCGCCGGCTACGCCAGTGCGCGCGCCACAGCGGCTGGGGGGCGGACCTCGCTCGCTGCCAGGCCATCGAGGGCATCGGCCCACTCACCGCCTGCGCGCTGGTCAACGCCTTTCACCGCGGCTCGTTCCACTGTAGCGATGCCTTCATCGCCTTCCTGGGCCTGGATGTGCGCGTGCGCGACTCCGGCAAGCGCCGGGGCCAACGGCGCCTGAGCAAGCACGGCGACGCCGAACTCCGGCGTCTGCTCCACAACGCCGCCATGGCCGCACGGCGCTCACCGACTTGGGCCCCGTTCTATGAGCGCTACCGCCAACGCGGGCTCGCCTCCACCCAGGCACTGGTGATCCTGGCGCGAAAACTCGCCCGTATCGCCTTCGCTCTGATGAAGAATCAGACCCAGTACCACTCGCCACTCAGCGCAGGAGGTTGCACCGCAACATAGAATCTCCCACACCCTTCTATCTGTGTTGCGGTGCGGCGGGCGGTATTAACGCAATCCCGGCGGGAGACCGCCGCCACCGAGCGCGCCCATCATCTTCGCCATACCGCCCTTCTTGAACTTTTTCATCATCTTCTGAGCCTGCTGGAACTGGCGCAACAGCTGGTTCACGTCCTGCACCTCGGTACCGGAGCCGCGCGCGATACGCTTGCGGCGGGAGCCGTCAAGAAGCGCCGGATGATGGCGTTCCTTCGGGGTCATGGAATTGACGATGGCGACCTGGCGCCGCAGCGCCTTGTCGTCGAAGCCGGCCGCCGCCCCGGCGGGCAGCTTGCCGGCGCCCGGCAGTTTGTCGAGCAGACTCTGGACGCCCCCCATGTCGAGCATCTGCTCGATCTGGCCGCGGAAGTCCTCGAGATCGAAACCCTTTCCCTTGCGTAGTTTGCCGGCGAGTTTCTCGGCCTTGGCCTTGTCGATCTTCTGCGTGGCGCTTTCCACCAGTCCGACGATGTCGCCCTTGCCGAGAATGCGCCCGGCCATGCGCTTGGGATCGAAGACATCCAGGGCATCGGCGCGCTCGCCGGTGCCGATGAATTTGATCGGGCGCCCGGTGACCTCGGCCACTGAAAGCGCCGCGCCGCCACGGGCGTCGCCGTCGGCCTTGGTCAGGACCACGCCGGTGAGCGCCAGCGCCTCGTTGAAGGCGACGGCCGCGCGCACGGCGTCCTGGCCGGTCATGGCGTCGGCGACAAACAGCGTTTCCGCCGGCGAGAGCACCTGCGAGAGCATGCGCACCTCGTCCATCAATTCCTCGTCGACGTGCAGACGCCCCGCCGTATCGACGATGAGCACGTCGGTCAGCTGGCTACGGGCCTGCTTGAGGGCACGCTCGGCAATCGCCTTGGGCGCTTCGCCGTCGGCGGGCACGAACCCGACATCGACCTGCCCGGCCAGCGTCTGCAACTGCTCGATGGCC
>Ga0307440_1000538_pt1 | contig 18592 bp, 16 predicted proteins | sample SalMarWE160410MG_FD_202150 | JGI IMG/M metagenome (GOLD analysis project Ga0307440, IMG submission 202150) | Salt marsh sediment microbial communities from the Plum Island Ecosystem LTER, Massachusetts, United States - WE1604-10 | ecosystem: Environmental > Aquatic > Marine > Intertidal zone >... | reverse complement strand
ATATTCCGCTCAACAAATGCACGCTTCATCCGGATAATACGTATGATCAGAAAGAGAAAGGAAACTCCAGCCTGTTCATTTCTATAAAGGGTTCATGACCATTCTCTCTTGTGATACGGAAGGAACGCGACCATGCCACGAAGAAACCGCCTGTTGTTTCTTATTCTTTTTTGCGCCTTTTTCTTAACCACCCAGGCTTCTGCCCAAGTTTCCGTGAACGTACCCATAGGTCACTGGAGTTATGACGCTATTGAAAAATTGACCAGCCTCGGTCTTATCCAAAGCAGCATGCCGGGCACCAAGCCCTTTACGAGGCTTGAAATGGCCAGGTTGCTGCGGGAGGCGGAAACCGCATTCGAGGATAACGCCGCGGCACGCCGCGCGGGATCGCTGGCGAGCCGCAATGCGATCATTCAAGGAATTCTGGTAAGGTTGAAAACGGAATTCGGCGCAGAACTTGATGAACTCAGCGGAAGAAGCAAGGCAACTTCCTACGTCAAACCCCTTGATGATATCTATGTGCGCTACCTCGCTTCAAACCACGACTTCACCCTTGAAAACGACAAGGGGCAGACCTATGCCAAAGGCTCCAACCTGCGAACGGGCTTTACATCTCACGGGGTAATCGGGAATCATTTAGCCTGGTACCTCAACCCGGAATACCGATACTCGGAAGGACGGTTCGGCGGTGATGACCAGCGTCTCAGCCTTCTCGAAGGGTACGGCAAGGTTTCCTTTTCCAACCTGGAGCTTGAGGCCGGTAGGGACAGCCTGTGGTGGGGACAGGGGCACCACGGCTCCCTGATCCTGACCGACAACGCCAAACCCTTCGATCTCATCAAATTCTCCAATCCCCGGCCCGTTGTCCTGCCCTGGGTATTCAAGTACCTGGGCCTTTTCAAGTTTGCGGCCTTCTGGACCCGGCTCGAAAAGGATCGCTACATCCCCGACGCCCAACTGATGGGCCTGAGGTTCGACACCAAGCCCTTTCCTTTCCTGGACATCGGCGTCTCCAGGACCATCATGCTGGGGGGAAAAGGGCCCCAGGCCCCGAAAGGGGTATCCGAACTGAGCGGACGTGACTGGATTAAAGTACTCTCAGGGAGAAATATAGCCGGTGACCTGAACACCAACCAGATCGCAGGGGTTGATGCCAGGCTCCATTTTCCCTTCCTCGATCGATGGACCTCCTTACTCAAGTCCCTGGATGTGTGGGGTGAGCTTTACGGAGAAGACCAGGCTGGGAAATTTCCCAGTCAGAACGGCTATGTGCTGGGAATGAAACTGGGAGATCTCCTCCTCAGGGGGAAAACCGATCTGATTTTCGAGTTTGCAAGCAATGTCATCAAGGAACACCCCGGCACCTGGTACAATCACTCCGTCTACCGGACAGGCTACCGTTACGAGGGGAGGGTCATGGGGCACGACATGGACAGCGAGGGCAGGGACCTGTTCCTGCGGTTGGAACACTATGTCACCCCCGGTCTCGTCCTGGGGCTTGATTACAACAGCCAGGAGCGAGGGGCACAGCACCCGGCCCAGGAAAACCGGGACCGGTATGACCTGGATCTTACGTGGTTCAGGACGAACAACATGACAATCAAGGGCGGCTATCGTCTCGAATTTATAAGAAACATGGATAACGTGGAATCAGTTGACCAGAACAACCGGATTCTGTCCCTTTCCGTGAACTACAGCTTCTGACCCCAAAGGAGCAAATGGCCAAACAGAAGAAAAGCGTTTTTGTGTGCCAGGGCTGTGGATACCAGGCGCCCAAGTGGCTGGGCAGATGTCCCGACTGCAATGAATGGAACACCCTCGTGGAAGAGTTTGCATCGACGAGGACCGAGAGGAAACAGGGTTCAGGGGGAAGTCCGCCCGCGGCGATCCCGGGCATATCCCTTGACAGGGAGCAGAGGCTCAAGACGGGTCTGGGTGAGTTCGACCGCACCCTGGGCGGTGGGCTGGTCCCCGGGTCCCTGGTCCTCATCGGCGGCGATCCCGGCATCGGAAAGTCCACCCTGGTGCTGCAGGCCATGGACCGCCTCGCGTCGCAGGGTCTTGACGCCCTCTATCTCTCGGGAGAGGAATCCCCCCAGCAGATCAGGCTCCGGGCCGAACGGCTCTCCGCCCGGTCGGAGAACCTTTACGTCATGGCGGAAACCTGTCTGGAAGATGTCCTCGAGGCCGTGGAACGTATGAAACCCCGCGTCCTGGCCGTGGACTCCATTCAGACGGTCTACACCGAGGCCATGGCATCCGCCCCGGGGAGCGTGGGCCAGGTCCGCGAAGTGGCCTCTCGTCTCATGGGTGTGGCCAAAACGACCGGACTGGCCATCTTCCTGGTGGGACACGTGACCAAAGACGGGTCCATTGCCGGCCCCAGGGTCCTGGAACACCTGGTGGATACGGTGCTCTACTTTGAGGGAGACCGGGGGCACCTCTTCCGCATTCTCAGGGCCGTCAAGAACCGGTTCGGCTCCACCAATGAAATCGGCGTCTTTGAAATGAAGGAAACGGGCCTCGGGGAGGTGGCCAACCCCTCCCGTATCTTTCTGGAAGAACGGCCGGAAGGGGTTTCGGGCTCTGTTGTGATCCCCTGTCTGGAAGGCACCAGGCCCCTCCTGGTGGAGATCCAGGCCCTGGTGACATCGAGCCCGCTGGGCATGCCCAGACGGACGGCCGTTGGCGTGGACCACAACCGCATCGCACTCCTGGTGGCGGTGCTCGCGAAGCGAATGGGAATGGAACTGGGGGACCAGGACATCTTCGTGAATGTGGCGGGCGGCCTCAGAGTGGAAGAGCCTGCGGCCGACCTTGGCGTCATCTCGGCCATGATGTCCAGCTTCCTGGACCGTCCGGTCCCAAGGGACGTGGTCCTGTTCGGAGAGGTGGGTCTTGCGGGGGAAATCCGTGGGGTGGGCCAGCCGGAGTTGCGCATGAAAGAGGCCCGCAAACTTGGATTCTCCCATTGCATCTTGTCTGAAAGCAACCTGGAAGCCACCAGGATACCGGCAGGAATGAAGGCCACAGGGGTCGCATCTATTCAGGGGCTGTTCGAGACCCTCTTCAGGTAATCTACTCTCTCCACCTTACCACATCTTCCAGGGGCGCTCTTTCCGACCGGGAGCGGTTTATGGGTGCTTCCGGGTCTCTGTATCCCACGGCCACGCCGATCACCACCTCTTTTGCTTCCGGGATGCTCAGGACCTCTCTGATATCATCACCAAAGGCGGTGATCAGCCCGATGGGGCAGGTGCCTAATTTGAGGGCATGGGCGGCAAGGACCAGGTATCCCAGGACGACCCCGATATCGGTCAGGCGGGCCTCTGAAAACACGGAATCCAGGGTGATGATGATGGTGGTGGGGGCTCCGTAGAAATTGCAGCTCCCTTCATTCACAAAGTCCTGAAACCCGGGGGACTCAGGAAGATTCGGGAGCATGACGTTCAGCAGGCCCCGTTGTCTTTCCCTGAAGTGTTCCGGGAGCGGTTTTTTTGCCCCCGGGCCGCATGAGATATTTCGCTCTCTCATCCGCTTGACGAGGAGGCGGCTGAGGCGTTCCTTCTCTTCCCCGGAGACTACGGTAAACTCCCACGGCTGGAGATTGATGGCAGAAGGGGCCTGGGTCGCCAGCCGCAAGAGCCTTTCAAGGGTCTCTCTTTCCACCGGCTTCTTCAGAAAGCCCCGCGTACTTCGTCTCTCTTTAATTGCGCTTATTAGATCCATCGTCATATCCCAGAAAATCAAATGGAAGCACTACTCCTTTGTTCATGTTTGGAAACTCAGCAGTGCCCAAAATGTGTTTGTGGATGCGCACGGCCAATAGGACCGCGTCTCCGATAGGAGCGACCTCCAGGTTGAGCATGTGCCGGCTATTGCAAGGCCTGATCGCAACCAGGAGGTTGCTCCTACCTTCGCAAAATTCTTGCCCGTTATTTCTTTTCCTTGAGGTTCAGGGTGCTCCTGACCAACTCTTTTTCGTGATCATAGTTGATGACCCGCTGGAGCATGATCTTCTGGGCCATGACCGGTCCGGCTCCGTGCCAGGTGGCCACCCCGTGCTGCCCGGCCGTCCAGTTCTGGAGGAGCTTGTGGACCTTCATGATGTTTTCGGTCGGCTCATCGGAGCCGAAGCTGTAGAATTCCTCCACGTAGTTCTTGACTTCAGGGTTCTTGAGCTCTTTCAGTGAAGGCATGGTCACCACAAGACCCCCTCCGATATCCCCTGCCAGGGCCATGAGGCGCCAGAAGGAATTGCAGATGTTCAGTTTTGATACATTGCCCATGAGTTCATCAGGGAGGAAAACCCCGGAACCTTCAGGCTCTTCGGCACCTTTGTTCGCCGCGGCCAGGCCGCACGCCCGACCTGTCTCCCTGAGTACCACCATCTCCATGAGCTGCTCGTTGATATGGGTGGCCTTCTCAAGGCCCTTGTACTCCTGGACCAACTTGCAGGCCCCGATGACCTGGTTCATAAACCCAACCTTGCAGGTTCCCCCGCAGGTCATGCGATGGGTCTTGGCAAAACGGGTCACCAGCTTGACGGAGTAGGGATACTCGCCGCAATGAAAAACACGCACCCAGGGGACAAATACATCGTTAAAAATGACCATGGCCGTCTCGCGCTGGCCAAATACCGGATTGCCCAATTCTTCCAGGTCATCGGCGAGGTCTCTCTCGGCAGAGTAAGGGGAATACTGGCAGACATAGGTGATACCCTTGGCATCCGTGGGAATGGCAAATGCCACAGCGTAATCCTCTTCTCCCTCAAAGTGCGCAGCCTGCGGCAGGACAGCCAGCTCATGGCTGGCATAGGCCCCGCTGATATTGATCTTGGCCCCCCTGACCACGATCCCGTCCTTGTTCTTATCTACAATTTTCAGTGAAAGGTAAGGGTCCGGCCAATCCAGGGTCTTCTTATTCCTGCTTCCCCTGGGCTCGGTCAGGGCGCCGGCCACGGCGAGGTCCTTCTTCTGGACCATCTTGAGATATTCCAGGAAACGCGGATGGTATTCGGTGCCCAGGTCCCGGTCCATCTCCCAGGTGGTGCTTGCCAGGGAGTGAAAGGCATCGTATCCCACGCACCGATAGATACAGGTACCCAGCATCTCTGCGGTAAAGGTCCCTGCCTCGGCCTTTTTCGCCAGATCTTCCCTGCTCGCGCTCACGTGGGTGTACCTATTTACCACGTCATCGATAAGGGGAGAGTAACACGTCATAATATCCTTGTACCGGGGGTCCAGTGCCCATTCGTAGCTTGCCTTGTTGGCCTCGATCACGGTCCGGGTATTCCGGTTTTCAAACAGGTTCTCCACGCGTTTGCCGTTCATGAAAACCCGCGGCTTCAACTGTTTCACGCTCTCTTCAAACTGCTCAGGTGTCATCAGGGCCATACTTTTCCTCCTTGAGTTGATGTATTCTTGGAAAATCCAATCTATGATGAAGATAAACTACTCGGAAGCCCCAGGCACACCCGCGTGAAGGGCAAGGATTTCATACCCCTTTCGGGACAGGAATGAAACCATTTCCTTCGGCAGGGGAGTATCCGACGCCAGTATGGATTCCCCCTTTTCATCCTGGAATGAGACGCCCGAAAGAGTGATCCGGATATTCCGGGCCGCATCCCTCCGGCTGGCGAGGAACACGTGAGGGCCTGATTTGTGGGGGATATCGAGGAAATCCAGCGTCTTGAGCAGCACTTTCTTGGGGGCTTCTTTTTTATTGAGCGACAGAATCTTGAATTGGTGTTCTCCAAGGAAAGTCAGGATCTTCGGTCCCAGCCCTGAAAAATCGATGATGCGATCCTGTCCATCGGAGGTCAGATAGAGATCCGCCTTGATCATCAGCTCTACGCCGGCCGATTTGCTCTCATAGACAGGGATAGCCTGGGACCTTGAAAACTTCCTCCCAAGGCGATTCAAGACCATTTCGACGAGTTTTTCCGGATTGTCCGGGGCGCGAATGGGGGATGGTTCCGACTGCTCTTCCCCTTTCATGCGCTCAACAGAGGGATAATCAATAACCTTGATCCCCAGTTTTTCCAGATAGTCCCGGATCATCCACGGGACAGAGGGGGTATTATCCTGCCTCAATGTGAGGACGACCGTTCCCGGTCTTTTGTCGTCAGGATCCCTGCGCATGGTGATGATCCAGTCGCCGGTCATCCGAAGCGGAATATCACCACCGATAGAAAGGGGCTCTCCCGGCCCATAGACCTTCACGAAATCACAGGCCTTGAAGATTTTGTTTAGGGCCGATCTGAGATCGTCTGCTTTCGTAAGGTGGACCACCTGGTATGTCCCCCAGCTCGACCGAATCAGGTCCACCACTTGGGAGGGAATTCCATTGTTCAGGTCCACGATAACCCGCCTGCCGGTGGACAGGTTGAGCAGGGGGAAGGATTCCGCCCTGAGATTAATCTGCCCGCCGGTACTCAGGGGAATAAAATGTTCCCCCGTTCCGATCCATTCCTGACCCATCTCTCTAAATATCCGGGCAAGATCCTGTCCAAGGGGGTTCGTCTTTTCCTTCGGGGCTGTTTTTTCCGCCTTCTGAAACCGTTCAGGAATGATGGGTTTCCGCACCATTTCAGGCGAATAGATAGGGAGCTTTATGTGTTGCCCCGGGAGGATGCGGTTGAGATCCCTGATATTCGGATTCAGCTTCCGCACAAGCGCCAGGTAATCACCGTAAAGCGCCTTGGGTGGCACTGCGTAGCGCCCCGCGATGACCCGGGTAAGAGCGTCCCCAGCCTGAACCGTGTAGTTATCGATCTTCAGGTCTTTCAAGCCGGCCAGCGTGGTCATTTTTTCAACCACCGGTACCAGCCTTCCCATCCCTGAAATCGGTACAATCTTCAAGGGGATCAGGAGACGCTGCCCCGGTTGGATCAAGTCAAGGTTCCGCAGGGCGGGATTGAGTTCCTTGAGCACGGACAGGATTTCTCCCATTTTTCCCATCTTCAGGAGCCGCTTCTTTCTCATGATCTGCCACAGATGTTCGCCTTCCGCCACGACATAGGGGCTCGCGAGCACCTTTTTCCGGCCAACCTTATGGATCTCTCCCTCTTTGAGACCGGAGGTCTTGGTCAGGGTTATGTCGTAGGTTTTCTCACCTTCCGCCGCCATGGCCGGGGAAAACGCCCAAAAGGAGAAGAAAAACATGAACAGGATGAGCAGCGCTTTTCCGGGTGTGAGTTCTGGCATGTTTTCCTCATTGTTTGGCGGCTTCGTAAAAAGCTGGTTTATGCCGCAAGCGGCAGTCTATGAGCAACGAAGTGGAGGAGAGCCTGACACTCTTTTTCAGACCCTTTCTAAACACTCCGGAGGGGATGAACGCCCATTTGGGGTTTAAGGGTAGCGATTAGAGAGCGCCAGGGCTTCTGGAGGCGTAAACCCCAAATAGCCGTCCATGTTGGAACCCTGTGCCAAGTGCACTATGAGAAAGCGTCCGAAAAAGACCCTCAGGCTCTCCTCCTGATCTCCGGTGAATGAGACGACTTCGTTGGAAGTCCATCCGCGGCGTTGCGCTTCATCTTTAGTCATTCCGACGTACTTCCAAGTAAGCCTCATTCCTGAAGATTCGCGCGCCTTGCATCTGGAGCTTTTTACTGTGCCACTGACTTGATGAAACTGCAAAAAAAATCAGTTACAGCCCATGCAACGGAGATAAAGACGCACATCTATCATATTAGAAAAAATACATAATCCCGGTTCCCTGTCAACGGAAAAAAGACATGGCCAGCCCCGCAGGAGGCTCCGGGAACCAATCATGCCCTACGATACTGAGAAATTAACACCCTCCAACCCAAGGCTTAGCACCATATATTGATGGTTCAGGCCATCATAAACACACCATCTGGTATTTTCTCTTTACAAACAAGGCATTGTTTGATATAAGTGCTTAGTTTTCTATAAATTTATACCCCTGGTTGGACCCAAATCCACCGTCTCATTTCATTGATGTTTGTGAAAGCGGGTGATTTGGGAAGATTCCTGATCATCAGGGTTGGAGTGATCCATGGAAATCAAAAAGCTTTCCATCTTAGGTTTCAAATCTTTTATGGACAGGCTCGCCATAGACTTTACCCCCGGTATCATGGGGATCGTTGGCCCAAACGGCTGCGGGAAGAGCAATATCGTGGATGCCATTCGGTGGTGTCTGGGAGAGCAGAGCCCGAAACAACTGAGGGGCCGCCAGATGGAAGACGTGATCTTCGGGGGGACCGGCGGCTTCAAGCCTCTCGGCATGGCCGAGGTTTCCATGCTCTTTGAAAATGGCCCTGGCACGATCCCCGGTCCCTTCTCCCAGTCTCCTGAGATCTGCGTCACCAGGCGTCTCTACCGTTCCGGGGAGAGCGAATACCTCATGAACAATGTCCCGTGCCGCCTCAAGGATATTCAGGAACTCTTCATGGACACGGGCTTGGGCAACCGGTCCTATTCCATCATAGGCCAGGGAAGGATCGGCGCCATCCTGGAACAGCGGCCGGAAGAAACCAGGATCATGCTGGAAGAAGCCGCCGGCATCACCAAGTACCGGAAAAAGGTGGAAATATCCCAGAGGAAAATGGTGCAGACAGAGACGAACCTGCAGCGTGTCGAAGATATCCTGGGAGAAATCCAGCGTCAAATGCGAGCGCTTAAACGTCAGGCCGCAAAGACCCGGCGTTACAAGGTCATCACCGAAGAAATCCGGCGCCTGGAACTGACACTCAATGCCAACACCTATGTCCAGTTGAAAGAAACCTCCGGGGCCAGGGATAAATCCACCGAAGACCTGCTCCGGAAGGAAATGGCAAAGACCACCGAGTTATCCAATCTTCAGGCCCGGCTTGAATCCATTGGACTCGAGCTGGATGAAAAGGACGAAAACTTGGGCAACCTGCGCGGGATCTACGATCGGTTGCTTGAGCGCGTACACAGAAAAGAATCGAAAATAGAGGCCCTTACAGGCGAGATAAGAATGCAGGAAGACCTGGGGCAGCACCTCGTCCGGGAAAAAGAGGAAATAGGAGAGCGTCTCTCCCATCTGGGAGAAGAGAGCGACAGCCTCGAGACCAGGATTCATGACATGGGAGGGACCTTCGAGGATCTGGAGGCGGGTATTTCCATCAATGAAGAAAGGTGCATCTCAAGGCGCAATTTCCTGAGGCAGGTCCGGGAGGATTACGAGAAGGCACGGTCGGCGGTCACCAAGGGTATCAGCACGGAAACCGGCCTGAGCCATGAATCCGAGTATCTGACCAGGATGTTGGGTGAAATAACCGACAGCAGGTCTCGCCTTGATGGGGAACGGCTCGAGGTCGCCGCCAAGATAGAAAAAACCGTCAAGGCATCCGAGAGGAAACTTGCCGTCAGAGACGCGGCCGCCCATCGTCTCCACGATATCGACTCTCACATCGAACAAAAGGGCCTCCGCCATGAAAAGATGCTGGGGACCATGGATCACCTGCAGGCGGAACTACGATCGGCCGAAACTGAACTGAGTGTCTGCCAGTCACGATTATCCAGCCTTGAGACCCTGACTGCCAATTTTGAGGGCTACCAGCAAGGGGTGCGGAGTATTATGAAGGCCAAAGACCTGGAACCCAAGCGCCAGGGCCGAATTGTCGGCCTCGTTGCAGATGTCCTCCAGGTCGATACCAAATACGAGCAGGCCGTCGAGGCAATTATGGCCGACCAGTTGCAGTACGTCATCGTGAAAACCCAGGATGACGGTATGCAGGCCGTGGACTATCTCAAAGACAGTGCCAGAGGCAGAAGCAGTTTCGTACCTCTCAAGGAACTCAACAGTAATGGAAATGGACACAACGGGCATCACGGGCATCACCCCCTTCTCCGTGATCTGATCACTGTACCGCAGGACTATCGGCATATTGCCGATGCGCTCCTGGGGGATACCATGGTCGTTGACAATCTGGAAGAAGCCCTGTCCGCCTGGCGCGGAAACGGTAGAAATCAATGCCTCGTGACTCTCGAAGGAGACATGGTGGATCAGCGAGGCATCATCAGCGGCGGCAAACTGGCCCGTGGCAGCAGGGGGCTTCTGGCCCGAAAAAGAGAAATAGGAGACCTCAGGGAGAAAAAGGGCCTCTGTCAGTCGCAGGTTTCCCAACTGCAGGACAAGCTGGGCCAGGTCGAGAAAGAGATTGAAAAGGAAAAGCGTTCCCTGCAGGATCTCAAGGAAGAGAAGTGGACGTGCCAGGAAGAAATCAACGAGTTAGACAAGATGATCTTCAGGCTGGGTCAGGAGCTTGACAACCTGGAAAACCTGTCCAAGAGGATCAACCGGGAACTGGAGGCCAAGGACACGGAAGAGGAGAGGCAGAAACGGCGTCTTTCCGAAATCGCGGAAACCCTCAAGGAATGCGTAGCCAGCCGCGAGAAAGGTGAAGGATACCTCCTCGAAAAAGAAGGCGAACTCAAAGAGTGCGAAGAGGAATATGATGGACTGAAGGAAGAGTTGACACGCCTCAAGGCCGACTATCGTATCCTCCAGGAAGAACAGCGGGGCCTGCTCCGAGAGAAGGAAAGGCTTGCCGAATACATGGATGAATCCGAGCGGCGTCTCGTGAAAGTGAAGGAAGACATCAACAGCGGGCGTGAAAGGGTTGAGGCCTGTGAAGGAAAGAAAGAGATGCTTCGCCAGGAGCTGACGGTCCTTTCCGAAAGGCTCGAAGAATCCCAGGAGGAACTGAACGGTGCTGAGCGTGAGCGGCAGGGGCTTCAGACGCGTATAAGGGAATTGGAAGGACTCGCCCGCGACCTGCGTGATGGAATCGGAACCCTCAAGGAAGACATCAACCACGCCAGGATGGAGGCATCGGAAATCCGGTTCAAGATGGAGGGGCTTGTCGGACGGGTCCGGGAACGGTTTCAGATCGACCTTGGGGAAGTCTATGATCAGTTTCTGGAGGAAAATTTTTCAGCGGTCGATATGGAAAGGGAACTGGACAGGCAAAAAGGACTGCGCCGGGACTTGGGGGAGGTGAACCTGAGCGCCATCAACGAGCATGAGGCTCTGAAAGAACGGCATGATTTCATCCAGGGGCAGAAAGAAGATCTGCTGACTTCCATTGAAACCCTGAGAAAGGCCATAAAAAAGATCAACCAGACGTCCCTGGAAAAATTCCAGGCGACGTTCGAAAAGGTCGACCGGAAACTCAAAGAGATCTTTCCCATTCTCTTCAACGGGGGAACCGCCTCTCTAAAAATGATGGACGAGGCACACCCCCTGGAGAGCGGGGTTCTTGTGGAAGTGCGCCCGCCCGGTAAGAAACTGAGCCATATGGGACTCCTTTCCGGAGGTGAAAAGGCCCTGGTCGCCATGGCCCTCCTCTTTGCCATCTACATGATCAAGCCGAGTCCTTTCTGCCTCCTGGATGAAGTGGACGCCCCCCTGGATGAGGCCAATTTAGACCGGTTCAATGATCTGCTTAAGGAGATCAAGCGCTACTCCCAGATCATCATGGTCACCCACAACCGCCGCACCATGGAAATCGCAAACCGTCTGTACGGCGTTACCATGGAAAAAAAGGGCGTTTCAAAAATCGTATCCGTGGATCTGAACGGGAAAAGCCATGGTGACACGAAGATCCCCACGGGCTACCAGGAAAATCCAAGCCAGAGACCGCATCGAATGACACTGCAATAAGGAAAAGATCTCGGCAGCTATTTTCATCTTGCCAATTCTGTCAAGATGAAAATAGCTGAGCCGAAACGTGTGAGATTCATCGCAGATGGTATGGTTCAAGAAGAAGGAAGAAAAAGAGAAACAAGAAGATCCTGAAATGGGCTTCCTCGGAAGGCTCCGTGCAGGCCTCTCCAAGACCAGGACCTCCCTGACCGGAAGACTGGATAGGCTCGTCCTGGGGAAAAAAGAGATGACCCCCGAACTCATGGATGAACTGGAAGAAATCCTCTTCACATCCGATATAGGTGTAACCACCACCCAGGAGTTGATCGACACCGTCCGGGAAAAGGTGGCCCGGAAGGAACTCAAGGATCCGGAGAAGTTGAGAGCCGCCCTGAAAGAGCACATCCTCTCCTTCCTCCATATCCCTGCCGCGGAGAGTCGCGGGCCCGGTCCCGGGGAACCCCTCGTGATCATGGTCGTGGGCATAAATGGTGTAGGGAAGACCACCACCATCGGCAAGGTTGCCCACGCCCTCAAACAACAGGGAAAGGAAGTCATGCTCGTTGCCGCCGATACCTTCCGTGCCGCCGCCGTCGAACAGTTGACCATCTGGGGAGAAAGGGCTGGAGTGGAGGTGGTCAAGCAGGCAACAGGCGCGGATCCTTCAGCCGTGGCCTTTGACGCCATAAGCGCTGCCGTATCGAGAAAATCGGATGTGGTCATCATCGATACGGCAGGGCGTCTCCACACCAAACGCAACCTGATGGACGAACTCAAGAAGATCCAGCGGGTCACCGGCAAGAAACTGCCCGGAGCCCCCCACCAGGTTTGGCTGGTACTGGATGCCACTACCGGCCAAAACGCCATTTCCCAGGCCGAGGCATTCAATAAAGACCTGGGCATCACCCACCTCATCCTAACCAAGCTGGACGGTACGGCCAAGGGAGGCATTGTGGTGGGGATCTCACATCAACTCGCCATGCCCATCAAGTTTATTGGAATCGGGGAAAAAATGGATGATCTGCGCCCTTTTGATGCCGACGAATTTGTGAATGCGATTTTTGATTAGACTGGAACCAGGCGTGAAGTGACGAGGTTAAATGAAAAATATAGTTGAGAGACAAATCATGTGGGGAGACCTGGACGCCCTGGGCATCGTCTTTTATCCCCGTTATTATGAGTGGATCGATGCGTGTGGGCACCTTTTTTTTGACGCAGTGGGCCTCAACATGAACCAATTGTGGAAAGAACGAAACATCCTTTTCGGGCTAAAGAAGACCTCTTGCCAGTATTTCCAGGCCGGTCGATATCACCAGAAAATCCGTATCTACACCTGCATCGAGGCGCTTGACCGGGAAACGCTGGTCTTGCAGCATGACATACGGGCCGCGAAGGACGATGGGCGGATGGTCCTTGGCATGGAAAAGCGGATCTGTATGGATGTTTCCCATCCCAGTGGCCTCAAGGCCATGGCTATACCGGCGGATCTCTTTGCTATCCTGGATCAGGCCCGGGAACCGGAATAGTTCTATAAAGCCCTCATCCATTCAGGCCGAAGATCAACTTTACCGCCCAGAGCGCTGTCAATGAGCTTCAGGGCCTCTTTCTTCCCCTTGGGAAGCCTTGCCTTCACTGGAAGATAGTTCGAGGCGTGGTTGGAGAAAAACAGCCCCCGGCTCAAATCGGTGTGTGCAAGCATCTCCCTCAGTTCCAGGAGAAACTCCCTTTGACTCAGGAGTGCAAACGAGCCCTTTTCAAAATCATCGTAGAGGGGCGTCCCGGGAATAACCATGACCGTCAGGGCCCCAACGTAGTTGGGATCCATGGCACTCAAGAGACGCCCGGTCGCACGGGCATGCTCAAGGGACCTTTCTCTTCCGGCGATGCCGAGCAGGACGGTCACCGAAAGCTTGATGCCCGCCTCCCTGACCTTGTGCCCCATCCTGATCAGATTTTCAGCGCTCGTGCCCTTTCGGATCTTCTTCAGCGTCTCATCATCTCCGGATTCCACCCCCAGGTAGAGAATGCCCAGGCCCTTTTCCCGTAAGGTACGGAGTTCTTCCGGTGATTTCATCTTGATGCCCTTGGCATTCGCGTAGGCGCCTACCCTCCTCACCCACGGCAGGTGTTCCTTTACGCGATCCAGGATCCAAACCAGACGTCTTTGCGGAATAATCAGGGAATCGCCATCCATCAGAAAGACCCTGTCCTGGCGCTTCATGTACCTGGAAGCAAAGAGGATATCACTCAGAATAATGGCATCGTCCTTGATGCGAAACCGCTCATCCTTGTAGGTCCCGCAAAAAGTGCATTTGTTGTGGGAGCATCCCACGGTTACCTGCAACAGGATACTGTAGGCCTCGCTCGGAGGCCTGATGCAGTTCCCCTCGTAGTGCATTTCTTCACTTTCAGTCATACAATCCGTCATGTTCCTTCATATTCCTTGTTTCTTATTTCTAGGCCTTGGCCTCTTTCTTTTTTTTCTTCTTCTGCTGGCGTTTACTCTCCGCGGCCTTTTCCTCCTCCGTCTTCTTTTTCTTCCCGGTCTTTTTTTCCTTGGGGGCAGCCAGCTTCTCCGCCTTTTCCCTCGCCATTTCCTCGACCTTTTTTTCCTGCGCCTCGACGGCCTTCAGCCGGGCTCCCGTCTCCCTGAGCTTGGCTCGAATCTTCTTGACCGTCATATCCTTGGATAATTTGCCGGATTCAACACCGTTTTCCGCCAGGACTTCCAACCGCTGTTTGAGCTTTTCCTCCCAGAAAATCTTTTGTTCCATTCTCGATTCTTTACTCTTTGATGGCATGCCTTTCTCCTCTCCTAATCTGATGTCATCGTAAGAAGTCCGGTCCTCAGAACTTCCAACGAAGTCGCGACCTGCTTCAGCAGGCAAACGCCATATTCCAGAAGCTACGCTCCCTCAGTCGCCCATGACTCCGGTCGCTGCGGATTTTGCCCCTTCCACTGTCCTGTTCCAGAGGCAAAATGACGCCGCTTCAGGAACATCCCGTTCACCTGCTCCTCATAGCGAGCCATTTTATTTGCTGCAGCCAGGAGGAGGGCCTGAGAGTCTTTTTCAGACCCTTTCTCATAGTGCAACTTGGCACGGGCTTCGACATGGACGGCTATTTGGGGGTTACGCCTCCCAAACCCCACGCGCTTCTATGGATTTATGCCAAACCCTAAATCGACGTCCATCCCCTCCCAAGGTATTTAGAAAGGGTCTGAAAAAGAGTGTCAGGTTCTCCTCCACTTCGTTCCTCATAGGCTGCCGCTTGCAGCATAAACCAGCTTTTTACTAACGGTCCATGGGCGGCGCGATGATAGCTTTTATAAAGTCATCAATTCGATTTTTCTCGGACAGACGTCTAGTCTTCCGGCTCAACCCAGACGATGTTGGCCTTGTTCATCACAAGGACCTTCCCTTCACCGTCTCTGTGGGTAGCTTCCGTTACAACAACAAAGGGCTTTTCAGACCTGGTGAAAAGGTCTGAAACCCTCTCTTGTATTCCCAGATTGATCCGTCCGCGAACGGTTGAACCGTCCGTTGTCCTTACGGTGATATTTCGATACTCACTCATATACTGTTTTGCAGGCGCATTCATGATCTTTCCCTCCCATTTTTCACAAAATCGGTAGATAATCACGGCTAACGACTATACTGCAAGGAGTTTCAGTCAAAACGACTTCGCTGGGAGTCCGTTGCTGGACGGACTTTTACGAAGCCATCAAAGATAATCCTTGTCATAGCAGAAATTTGTCTAATAATAAATGAAAATGCGTAGCGAGTCAAAAAACGCTTCTTCCGGTCAAAAACACCCTGGCCCTTAACGCTGATGCGTTCGACTCGTGGAAACCGGGATAAGGAAAAAAGATCTATGGGACTTCCTCCCTACATCTCTCTAGAACCGCTGATGCCCTGGCCGGACTTGAGACGGCCGCTGGCATGGAATGCCTTTTTCCCCGAATCAACCCGTCTTCACGTAGAAATCGGTTTTGGCCTTGGGGACTTTCTGGTTCGACAAGCCCTGGCCCATCCCCACTGGGGGATTGTGGGGATCGAAACAGGTTGGATGCCCATTCGCCGCACCCTCCGGAAAATAGGCCTGGCGAAGGTGTCAAACGCCAAGCTTGTTCGAGTGGATGCCCGTGTGGCCCTTGAAAGGCTTTTTGAGGATGGTTCCATTTCGAGCCTGGACAGCCTCTTTCCCTGCCCCTGGCCCAAAAAACGCCATTTCCGGTATCGCCTTTTTTCGACGGATTTTCTCACACTCATGAACAGTCGACTCGTTTCAGGGGGAAATATTCGGATCGTCACGGACCACAAAGGCTATTTCGAATGGATGGTCGCACAGGCCACAGGGACGGGATTCGACCTGCACAGACAAACCATTCCTCCCATATGCGAGACGAAATACGAGCGCAAATGGCAGGATCTAGGGCAGGAACATTTCTATGAGCTTCGGCTCGTCAAGAAAAACCACCAATCCATGCTGATCAAGGAGGATATACCGTTGCAGACACGCCTGATCCGGAGATTCAACCATGAGGAGTTCAAGCCGTCCGGGAGCCGGGAAAAAATCGTTGTTGAATTCAAAGACTACATCTTTGATCCGGTCCGCAGGCGGGCAATGCTGAGAACTCTGGTCATCGAGGACAGTTTCAAACAGGATTTCTGGATTGAAATTTGCGATTTGAAAGGAGCATGGCATATCCGCCCTGCCAAGGGATGCGGCCTTATTCCAACCGTGGGTGCACAGCAGGCCCTGGACCTGGTGTGGGAAGCCGCAAAGCGGCAAAATAAATGAAACACACCAGGATTTTACGACCTTTCCAACGGGAAGCCGCCTTTTCTATCTCTCCAGATATTGCTTGATGAGTTTGTAGTCTTTTTCGGCGATCTCCGCAAATTTAACGCCCATTCCGGGCGGCTTCTCCGGTGTGCTCGTCTCCCTTTTCCTGGACCATACCACCTCACACTTGATCTGCATGTTCTTCGAAAGGCCGGGCAATTGAAGATTCAGGGCAAAGTGATGACCCGGTCCCAGGGGGTTTTCAGTCTTTATAAAAAGCCCCCCGGTGCTGATATTTCCGGTATAGGCCCTGATGAAAGTTTCCCTGTCCTTGAATGTCATAGACAGGGCCTTCGGGGTCCTGGCGTCCGTCCTGCCCGTATATTCACAGGCCCGATCGAGCATCTTCTTGAAGCGATAGGTTATGGACACGAGGATGGTCCTGAACTGGGCGGAAAGTTTATTAAACTCCTTGTCCAGGAATTCACGGTCAATGATGCCGAGGGTAGTGACCCCGACGGCCCTGGCGGCGGCGGTTCTCTTGATCCCCCCGATGAAGCCAAGCTCGCCGAAGACTTCGTCCTCTTTCAATATCTCTATAATATATTTTTCTTTGCCAACGGTCTTGGATATCTCCACGCTGCCCGAGATAATGATATAGACCCAGTCCCCGGCGCTCCCTTCCTTGAAGATGGTCTGCCCGTCATTGTAGGTTTCCTCAATGGCGATGTTGTACATGCCCGAACGTTCCATTGCGACCTCCATCCTTCACCAGGCTTCGATAAGCCATCACGGCCCTGTTCATCGGGCTTGTTTCCCGATACTGTCAAGGCCAACCAGCGTCGCCCCCCAACCCGAGGAACCCGGGTCCAGACTGAAGCCCTTGACGCGAGGGTGTCTTTCCAGAATGGCATGGACCTGTCGTCTCAAGACACCCTTTCCTTTTCCGTGAATAATTCTCACCTCAAAGATACCGGCCTCCAGGCAGGCCTCCAGGTATTCCGCCACCACCGAAGACACGTCCTTCGGCGCAAAGGCGTGAAGATCCAGGATGCCGTCCACGGGAATGACAACGGTATCCGGATCCATAGGGCCTCTAAATCCTCTCCAGATTCAACTGGTCACCAAAACGCTCGACCAGGGCCTTTTCCAGCCTTTCAAAGGCCTGTTCCGTCTCCATTTCCACTACGAGGTCCCGCTCGTCCAGGACCTTGATCATGCCATAGCTATTGACAACCTTAATGGCTTCTTTCACATCCACGGTCACCCAGTCCTTCATTCTGAGGACCAGTTCTTCCCCCTTGAATGCCCTCTCAATGGTGAGCTCGACATTCCTTTTCTTGGCTTCCCAGCCGAGAACCGCGGGCCTCACGACAACCGGGGTTACCGGATCGTGCATGGCCGCGCACCTGAACCAGAGTTTCGAACGAATCATGACGTCTGGGCCTCTCATTTCATTCTGAAAATTTCACCTTCGGTGCTTCCTGACGTTCCTTGGGCACCTCAAAAAAGGTGGCTTTCTCAAACCCGAACATCCCGGCTATGAGGTTTGTGGGAAATGACCGAATTTTGACGTTGTAGGCCCTGACCGCCTCGTTGTAGCGGCGCCGTTCAACAGCGATGCGGTTTTCGGTGCCGGCCAGTTCATCCTGCAAACGGATGAAATTGGTATTGGCCTTGAGTTCCGGATAGCGTTCGACCACGACAAGCAATCGGCCCAGCGCCGAGGAGAGTTGATTGTTGGCCTGTATCTTGTCCCCGATCTTGCCCGCTCCCGCGACCCTTGATCGGGCTTCGGTTACCTTGATGAACACGTCCTTTTCATGCTGTGCGTAACCCTTTACCGTCTCCACGTAGTTTGGAATCAGGTCGTAGCGGCGTTGGAGCTGGTTTTCCACCTGTGCCCATGCCGCCTTTACCCCCTCGTCCATTTGAACGAGGCCGTTATAGGTCCCCTTCAGATAGAGAAAGGGAATCAAGATGATGAGGAAAAGGATTCCCACTACAATAAGAACGGTTTTCAGCGTCCTACTCATTTTGACCTCCTGACCCAAATAAACCGGAAATACCAAATGTCAAAGCTCAAATGTCAAATGAAATTCAAATGCCTTAATGATTAAATAAATCCCGCTCATCTGCTATTCATGCAAAGTCACCTTATATA